>Ga0307424_1001011_pt1 | contig 14976 bp, 15 predicted proteins | sample SalMarWE160320MG_FD_202157 | JGI IMG/M metagenome (GOLD analysis project Ga0307424, IMG submission 202157) | Salt marsh sediment microbial communities from the Plum Island Ecosystem LTER, Massachusetts, United States - WE1603-20 | ecosystem: Environmental > Aquatic > Marine > Intertidal zone >... | reverse complement strand
GCGAGTCGTCCTGCCAGCGGAGGAACTCGTGCTCGGCAGCCTCGGCGGGCCGACCAGCAGCATGCCGCGGCGGCTTCTGCAAGGGAGCGGCCTGCTTCCCGAGGACGCGGCCTAGATCAGCTCGGTGAGAGAACGGATGATCCTGTCGGGTTGGCGCTTGCCATCTTCGAAGAGCTTCGACGTGGCGCTGACCGGGAGGCCCGTGGCGTGGCGGTCGAACCAGATGCCGGTGATGCCGAGACGCATCGGCGCCGCGACGTCCCATTCCATGTTGTCACCGACCATCCAGGTCACGTCAGGCTCTGCCGCCAGCGCTGACAAGGCGCCCTTGTAAACGCGCTCGTCCGGCTTGCCGCAGCCGAACTCCCCCTCGATGCTGATGTAGTCGAAGTGCTGTTCCAGGTCGAAGCGGTTGATCTTGGCGCGCTGCCCCTCGGCGCTGCCGTTGGTCAGCAGCGCCAGGCGCACGCCCAGCGTCCGCAGCTTTTGCAGCGTTTCGATGGCATCGGGGAAGATCTGGTGGCCGTGCTCGCGGAGGTCGCGGTAGCGGTTGCCGATTTGCCCGGCGAGCTGGTCATCGGGCGCGCCAAGTCTCGACAGCGCCTCGCCGACGGTCCAGGCGCTCGTACCGCGCAGGTCGGCGCGGCCGACGCGATGGCGCTCCGCGTCGGACCAGTACCAGGCGCGCACCTCATGGATCAGCCGCAGGAGCGCATCGGTGTCGATGCTGTGTGCCGGCGCCAAGTCGCTGACGGCGGTGCGCCAGCTGCTGTCCACGTTGCTGCTGTCATCGATGATCGTGTCGTCGAGGTCGAAGAAGAGGGCGCGTGGCACTTCAGACATGACGGGGGCAAGCTCAGGACCCGGTGGCTACCACCAGGTCTTCTCGTCGAGGTCGTCGGCCAGGTTCTCGTAGTCGGTGTTCCAGAGGTCGGTGGAGAGGTACTTCCAGCCGCCGTCCGCCAGGAGCAACACGATGTTGCCGCGCTCCAGCCGGCTCGCCACGCGCTGGGCCGCGCGCAACACGGCGCCTCCCGAGACGCCCGCGAAGATGCCCTCGGCGTCCATCAGTTCTTTGGTGGCCGCGAACGAGTTCTTGGAGTCGACCACGATGCGTCCATCGAGCAGCGACTGGTCCAGCACGGGAGGGATGAAGCCTTCATCCAGGCTGCGCAAGCCCTGCACCCGGTCGCCGGGATGCGGCGCCGCGGCGACAACCCTGACGCTGGGCTTGCGCTCCTTGAGGTATCGAGCCGTGCCGGTCAGCGTGCCGCCGGTGCCCAGGCCCGCGACGAAGACGTCGATCTCCGGCAGGTCGCGCAGGATCTCGGGGCCGGTGGTCTCGTAGTGGGCGCCGGGGTTGGCTTCGTTGCCGTACTGGTAGATAAGCACAAGGCTGGGGTCTGCCGCGGCCATCTCCTGTGCCACGATGATCGATCCGTTGGTGCCCTTCTCGCCCTCGGAGTAGACGATCTCGGCGCCATAGGCGCGCAACAGCTGGGTGCGCTCCGGGCTCATGTTGTCCGGCATGACGACCTTGACCTTGTAGCCCTTGAGCTTCGCGACGAAGGCAAGCGAAACGCCGGTGTTGCCGGAGGTCGGTTCGAGGATGGTGCAGCCGGGTGTCAGCCTGCCGTCGCGCTCGGCCGCCTCGATCATCGCCCGGGCGATGCGGTCTTTGACGCTGCCGGTGGGGTTTTGGCCCTCCAGCTTGGCGAAGAAGCGCACGGTGGGAGACGGGCTGAGCGTCTGCAGCTCAACCAGGGGGGTGTTGCCGATGAGGTCCAGCATGCTTCTGTACAACATGACGCGAAAAGGCGCTCCGGTCGTCATGCCTAGCCTCCGGCGAGGGCCGGGAGGATCGAGACGACGTCGCCGGAGTGGACCGGCGTCTCCAGCGACTGCATAAAGCGGATGTCCTCGTCGTTGATGTAGATGTTGACGAAGCGGTGCAGCGAGCCGTCGTCCATCGTGATCTGCTCCCGGAAGCCCGGGTAAGAGGTATTCATCTTCTCGAGCACCTCGCCCACGGTGCTGCCTTCTGTCTGCACCGACTTGGCGCCGACCACTCGCTGCAGCACGGACGTTACGCGTACTTCAACCGACACTCGGTCTACTCCTGCCAGGCGGGTGCGGTCCCGCAGAACTCGTCGTAGTCAATCAGCTCGGTGATCGTCGGGTTGTCGCCACACACCACGCAGTTGGGGTCGCGGCGCACACGAACCTGGCGCATCTCCATGGACAGTGCATCGTAGAGTACCAGACGCCCGCTGAGGCTCTCGCCGATGCCGAGGATCAGTTTCAGCACCTCGGTGGCCTGAATCGACCCGATGGTGGCGCACATGGCGCCCAACACGCCGGCTTCGGCGCAGGACGGGACCATCCCGGGTGGCGGCGGCGTGGGGTACAGGCAGCGATAGCAGCCGTTATCCGGCAGGTACACCGTTGCCTGGCCGTCGAACATCAGGATCGAGCCGTCCACCAGCGGCTTCTTGAGGAAGACACAGGCGTCGTTGGCCAGGTAGCGCGCCGCGAAGTTGTCGGCGCCGTTCACGACGATGTCGTACTGGGAGATGATGCCCAGCGCGTTCTCCGAGTGCAGCGGCTCCTCGTGCGTGATCACCTTGACGTCCGGGTTGTAGGCGTTGAGCGTCTCCTGGGCGGAGACCACCTTGCGCTTACCGACGTCGTCGTTCTGGTGCAGGATCTGGCGCTGCAGGTTCGACAGGTCGACGACGTCGAAGTCGACGATGCCGATGGTGCCGACACCAGCCAGCGCCAGGTAAAGCGCCACGGGCGAGCCGAGGCCGCCGGCGCCGATGATGAGGACTTTCGCGTCGAAGATCTTGCGCTGACCAACGCTGCCGACCTGCGGCATGATCAGGTGGCGCGAGTAGCGGGTCACGCGCTCCGGGGTCAGGGCGTAGTTAGAGGGCTCGTCGGCGTCAGGCGCGCCACCGGCCAGGGCCGGGATCACGGCCACCTGGTCGCCGTCGTTAACGGAGGTCGATTCGCCATCTAGCGAGGTGATCTCCTGGTTGTTGACGTAGACGTTGATGTGCGAAGGGATGGCGCCTTCGTCGTTGTAACAGAGGTTGCGGAAGCCGGGAAAGCGAGCGTCCAGGTTGGCGAGGACTTCAGCGACGTTGCTGCCCTCTACCTCAACGCTGGAGCGGTTGCCGACGAAGCTCCTGAAAGGCGTCGGTATGTAGACGTTAATCATTGGGTTCCTCCCGCTCATTCCATCCTCGCATACAAGGCACTCATACTAGAAGTTGATTACCGGCTAGAAGTTGACACTGAGGTAGCGTTCGCCAGTGTCGGGCAGGATCGTCACAACGCGCTTGCCCTCTCCCAGCCGCTTCGCTATCTCGAGCGATGCGTGAACGTTGGCGCCGGACGAGATGCCGACCAGCAGCCCTTCCTTGATCGTGATTCGCTTCGCCATCTCGATGGCGTCCTCGTCCTTCACGGCGATCAGCTCGTCGTAGACGTCGCGGTTGAGCACGCTGGGCACGAAGCTGGCGCCGATGCCCTGGATGCCGTGCAGCCCGGGCTTGCCGCCCGCCAGCACCGGCGAGCGCGTGGGCTCCACTGCGACGACGAGCACGTTGGGCAGGCGCTGCTTCAGCACCTCGCCAACGCCGGTGATCGTCCCGCCGGTGCCGACGCCCGCGACGAAGGCGTCGAGCTGGCCCTCGGTGTCGTGCAGAATCTCCTCCGCCGTGGTGAGGCGATGCACCTCCGGGTTGGCTGGGTTGTTGAACTGCTGCGGCATGAAGTAGTCGCGGTTCTTGGCCACGAGCTCCTCGGCGGCGAAGACCGCGCCCGTCATGCCCTCGATAGCCGGGGTCAGGATGAGCTGCGCGCCGAAGCGCTGCACCAGCTTGCGGCGCTCCAGACTGTAGTCGTCCGGCATGGTCAGGATCAACTTGTAACCCTTGGCCGCGGCGACCACGGCGAGGCCAATGCCCGTGTTGCCGCTGGTCGGCTCCACGATGGTGCCGCCGGGTTTGAGCAGCCCCTTCTTCTCTGCGTCCTCGATCATCGAGAGCGCGATGCGGTCTTTGATGCTGCCGCCGGGGTTGCGCGACTCGAGCTTGCCGAGTACCTCGGCGTGGCCGGCGGGTGTGACGCGCTCAAGGCGTACCAGCGGCGTGTTGCCGATGAGCTCCATCGCGTTGGCGGCGATTCTGCTTTCGGTTCGTGCCTGCATCAGCACACCCCTAAATCGCGTAGCGCGCCACGTTACTGGCGCGTTCGCGTTCTGCAATGTCGGCGATTGTGATGCTCTCCAGGACGCGGACCGTCGCCGCCTCAACCTCCTGCCAGACCGGCTTGAGGCTGCACGTCGTCGTGGTGCGGCAGCCCTCCGGATCGTCCAGGCAGGCGATGGGAGCGAGCGATCCCTCCAGCGCGACGATGACCTCGCTCAGCTTGAGGTCGTTGGGGTCGCGGATCAGGGCGTGACCGCCCTGGGGGCCACGCACGCTGCGGATGAAGCCGGCACGTCGTAGTGCGGTCAGCAGTTGGTCTAGGTACGGTTCCGGGATCGACTGGCGGGCGGCGATGATGGCACTCTGGACCGGCCCCTCGCCGTAGCGATGGGCCAACTCCACGAGCGCTCTCACGCCGTAGTCACCCTTCATTGAAACCTTCATCGATACCCGCCGCTGCTAATGTTAACTAAGTTCATCAACAATTGTATCACCCTCGTACCGGAGATGGGGGGCACCCCAAGCCCCCACTAAAGGGGCATTCGACGCGCGGGGCTCTCTTCATGCCAGAAGAAACGCCAGCGGCGCCAGCACCATGCAGCCCAGGAACACCATCAGGTTGCGGCGTGAGCTGCTGACCTTATGCGCCGCACCCAGGATCAGCCGTGTGTACGGTCCGTAGAAGAAGACGAGCACGGTTAACGAGACGGCGCTGCCGACCAGCATCTGAGTCAATACGATGTCGAAGCCTTGGGGCGAATTGAGCAGCAGCGCCGCCAGCAGCGTATCGACCCAGGTCGCGATGTTGGCGCCCATGATATAGGGCACCACGCGGTCGCGCCGGACGTAGCCCTTGAGCGCCAGCGGCACGAGGATGGTGACCGAGAGCGAGACGGAGAGCGTCAGCAGCGTGACCAGGATGCCGAAGGCGAACATCGCGTAGCGCTGCTGCAGCGCCCGCGACAATGCCTCGAATCGGGGGCCGGGGCGCTCAAGGCTGGGCAGCGAGCGGTCGAACAACGTGAAGCCGAGCACGAGAGCGCCAACTCCCGCGACGAAGAGCAGCAGGCGCGGCAGGGCGCCGGCCAGCGGGTCGACCACCGGGTCGGAGATCGTGCCGACGATGGAGGTCAGCGCCCCCGGGCTGCTCACGTGCAAACCGTCCAGCCAGCCATGGTCGAGCACCAGCAAGCCCAGCGGCATGGCGGGCCCCCAGAGCGTGATCGCCGTGAGCAGCGCCACAACTCCGATGTAGAGGCCGTCCGGGTTGCGGCGCCCGGTCGTGTAGGAGACGAAACCTACGACGAGCACGATGAGCGAAGCGCCCATGCGCGTGCCGTTGATCATGGCGAAGGCTTCCAGGTTGCTCAGGGCGCCGCCAGCATGGAGGCTCATCGCCACCGCCGCGACCGGCGAACCGCTCATCACGACGTATGCACCGAACCAGCCGAAGCCGAAGTGCCCCAGGATGCCGTCGGCGGATACGGCATCGAGCACGGGACGGAGGCCGCTGGCCCCCACCTTGATCAGCTGCAACGCCAGGACGAAGAGCCACAGCGCCAGGACGACCGCGGCGGCGTGCAGGGCCAGCCTGGGCAGAAACAGGCGTGGAGAGATCGACGTATTGTCGAGATTGTCGACCGATGAAGTCGACAATACGAAGGGCAGGAGCTCCTCACGCGTGGATGCGGACACGGCGGGCCTGCTACCTGCCCCGGCTGGATTCGATGAGGATTCTCGCGACTTCAGGCCGGCTGAACTCGGCTGGCGGCATCTCGCCCTGGGCCAGCATCTCACGCACGCGCGTGCCGGAGAGACTGACGTGGTCGTCGTTGCCGTGAGGGCAGGTCTTGGCGGTGCCCATGGAACCGCAGGCGCGGCAGAAGAAGCTGTTCTCGAAGAACATCGGCGTGATACCGAGCTCGTTACGCGTGAACTCGCCGAAGATGTGCTGCGCGTCGTAGGTGCCGTAGTAAGAGCCGACGCCGGCGTGGTCGCGTCCGACGATGAAGTGCGAGCAGCCGTAGTTCTTGCGCACCAGGGCGTGGAAGATCGCCTCGCGCGGCCCGGCGTAGCGCATCGCCGCCGGGAAGACGGAGAGCAGCACGCGGTCCGAGGGGTAGTAGCCGCTGAGTAGCGCCTCGTAGCAGGCCATGCGGACGCCGGCCGGGATGTCGTCGTCCTTGGTGGCTCCGACCAGGGGGTGCAGCAGCAGCGCGTCGACCGTCTCCAGGGCGCACTTCTGGATGTACTCGTGGGCACGGTGCACCGGGTTGCGCGTCTGGAAGCCGACGATCGTTTTCCAGCCCTTCCCGGCGAAGGCGCCGCGGGTCTCCCGGGGGTCGCGGCGATGCTGCAGGAACTCGGAGTGCTGCTGGCGCTGGTAGAGGCGAATCGGCCCGCCGATCAGCATCTCGTCCTGCGCGTAGACGGCGGCGACACCAGGGTGCGCCGCTTCGTCGGTGCGGTAGACGCGGCGCGCCTCGTCCTGCTTGTCGTACTCGAACGCCTCCTCGACGTCCATGACGGCGAGCGCGGTATTCGTTTCGTCTGTGAGGGCGACCTGCTTACCCTCGAAACTCTTGGCGTTGGCTTTGGGGGCGGACAGCGTCACGGGCAGCGACCAGGCCAGGCCGCTGACGAGGCGCATGTCGTTGACCACGCCGTGGTAGTCGCGGCTGGTCATGAAGCCGGTTAGCGGGCTGAAGGCGCCCACCGCGATCATTTCGAGGTCCGACAGCGGCCGCATGCCGAGCGATAGCTTCGGCAGGGACTGCGCGGCCTCGGCGAGCGATGCCGCTTCCGCGCCGCGAACAACGCGGTCGACGAGGCTGCCGCCGTGCGGCCGGATCAACTCCTTAGACATGAATGGTTCCTTCTGCAAGCAAGACCGGCTCGATGCGCCGGAGTGATTCAGTGGATTGCTGCGGCCGCTACTTGACGCCCGCCGGGGTGAGGTAGCCCTTCTGCTCCAGGTAGCCCAGAATCTTGGCCAGGCTCTCCTCCATCGTCTCCTTCTCCGTGTCGACGACGACCTCGGGATCCAGTGGCTCCTCGTAAGGGTCGGAGATGCCGGTGAAGTTCTGGATTTCGCCCTTGAGCGCCTTCTCGTACAGGCCTTTGACGTCGCGGCGGGTCAGCTCCTCGATGGTGCACCGGGCGTACACCTCGACGAAGTCGCCGATCAGGGCGCGGTTCTGGTCGCGGATGTCGCGGTAGGGCGAAATCGCCGCGGTGATCGCGACGACGCCGTTGCGCGACAGCAGGTGCGCCACGAAGCCGATGCGCAGGATGTTGGTGTCGCGGTCCTCTTTGCTGAAGCCGAGGCCCTTGCTGAGGTTGGTCCGCACGACGTCGCCATCGAGAATCTCGACTCGGTGACCGTGTTGCTTCAGCGCCGGCGCCAGCGCCTCGGCCAGTGTCGACTTGCCGGCGCCCGAAAGGCCGGTGAACCAGACCGTGAATCCCTTGTCTGCCACTCAGGCGTCTCCTTTGGATAGGTGGGCGAGTTCCAGGGTGCCTTCCTGAATGCCGCATTCTTCCTTGTCGGTGCCAGCCCAACGACCCGAACGTGGGTCGTCGCCCGGGCGTATGGGCTTGGTGCAGTTGGTGCAGCCGATGCTGGGGTAGCCGCGGTCGTGCAGCTCGTTGTAGGGCACGCCGTGGGCGACGATGTAGCTCCAGACCTGCTTCTCATCCCAGGTTGCTAGCGGGTTGAGCTTGACGAGGCCGAACTTCTCGTCCCAGTCGACGATCGCGACGTTGGCTCGGGTTTTGGACTGATCGCGGCGCATGCCGGAGATCCAGGCCGTCTTGCCTTCTAGGGCGCGGTAGTTGGGCTCCACCTTGCGCAACTCGCAGCAGAGGTCCGGGTTGCTCAGCCAGAGCTCACTGCCGCGCTGCTCCGCCTGCGCCTCCGGCGTCAGCAGCGATTTGTAGCCGGCGGGCTTGAAGCCGTATTTCTGCTCACAGACGTCACGCAGGTGGTAGGTCTCCGGGAAGAGGAAGTCGGTGTCGAGGTAGAAGACTTCGACGCTGGGGTCGATCTTCATGACCATGTCGAGCAGGACCATGCCGGTGGAGCCGCCGAAGCTGCAGGCCATGCTGAGGCCGGGCTGAAACGCATGGACGGCCCAGCGCAGGACGTCCTGCGGCTGTTTGCCTTCCATCTCAGCGCTGAGGCTGGCCAGCGTCTCCGGGTCGTGGGTTTCGGCGTCTGACACCGCGGCCTCCGCAATAAGTGGATAAAGTTAATCTAATTAGTCAAGAATATCGCCAATCAAGGATATTAAGGCCGTCTGTTGCTGTCAACCGCAGGGGGTGAGAGGTTACGTGGTCAGCGCCTGGCGCGCCTTTGCCGGGTGGTCCGTGACCAGGCCGTCGAGGCCGGATGCGAGTTTGGCGTCGCTGAGCTCGTACTCCTTGTGCCAGGAGTAGACGCGCAGGCCCAGGCCGTGCGCGAAGGCGACTAGGCCGGCGTCGATGGCGCGCCAGTCCAGCGAGACCGCTTGCGCCCCCAGGCGATGCGACTTCGTGATGAACTCCCGGTTGTCTGCGGCATCCTCGAAGTCTTTGTAGTGGGCGACCTCCCAGCCAGCCTTGATCCGCGTCGCGTAGCGCACGGCGAGGCCGCTGGAGCACCAGACCAGCGTGCGGGCGGCGATGCCGCGTTTTGCGACGGGACCTGCCAGCGCCATCACCGCCGTCGGTGTCTTGATGTCGACAGCCAGCAGCTTGCCTTCCGGCAGCGCGTCCAGCGCCTGATCCAGGCTCGGCACGCGCTCGATACTGCCCTTGAGGCGCCGTGAGCGGGCAATGAACGATGGCGTCAACTCCAGCGGCAACGGCCAGCCCGTCGTTCGTAGCATCGAGTTGTCGTGCATCAGGAAAGGGCGCTGGTCCAGCGACATACGCAGGTCGATCTCGACGCCGTCGGCGCCCTGCTCGAAGGCCGCGCGCATGCCCTCGATGCTGTTTTCGGCGGCGTAGGGCGGCGCCGTGCGGTGAGCGATGATCAGCGGTGCGGTCACGGAGCGATCTTACGGCGCTTCGTCCACCGCGACCGCCATGGCGGCCGCGATGACGCGAAAGTCGTCGGCTGAGATCTCGAACAGGCCGCGGCGCAGCGGGAAGCCCCACCTCTGCTTGTCCGGGAGAAACCCGAGCGCCGGGATCAGCGGCTCGATGGGCGCCTCATGGCAGTCGAGGAACGAGACGCGACGGCGCCAGGGGTGAAAGCCGGGTCTCATTTCGACCTGATAGGCCTCGTCATCGTCAACGCGGCCGGCGGCGGTGAAGCGGCGCAAAGGTTCACCTTGGAGGGCAGTCCTTGGCGAGTAGAAGACGACGAAATCGCCGCGGCTGAGGCGTCGCAGGCCGGTGGGACTGCCGTGCTGCGCCTGAGTGAACCCGCCCTCGACGCCGAGCAGGACATGCTCGCGCGAGACGACGTTGAGCCAGTACTTCACGCGGCCAGCCTAGCACCGGCAGATTGCCCAACGCTGCGATTGCCCATACGATTCATCTCACCAACGCAAACATAATCTTCAGGAGCCACAGTGATGACGAACCAGAAAGACCTCCGCGGTCCCAGCCATATCCTGCTCGACGGGCCGGATCGGGCGGCGGCGCGCGCCATGCTCTATGCCACGGGCCTTACCGAAGAGGACCTGTCGAAGCCGCTGATCGGCATTGCCAACACCTGGATCGAAATCGGGCCCTGCAACTTCCACCTGCGGCGTCTCTCCGCCAAGGTCAAGGAAGGCATCCGGGCCGCCGGTGGCACACCGCTCGAGTTCAACACGATCGCGGTCTCGGACGGCATCAGCATGGGCACCGAGGGTATGAAGGCGTCGCTGATCAGCCGCGAGGTCATCGCCGACTCGATCGAGCTGGTGGCGCGGGGCCACCTGCTGGACGGCGTGGTCGCCATCGCGGCCTGCGACAAGACATTGCCCGGCACCGTGATGGCGCTGGCGCGGCTCAACCTGCCCGGCCTGCTGCTCTACGGCGGTTCGATCATGCCCGGCGTGTTCGAAGGCCACGACGTCACCGTGCTCGACGTGTTCGAGGCGGTGGGCGCCCACGCGGCGGGCAAGATGACGGCGGAGCGGCTGCGGGCGCTGGAGCACGTGGCTTGCCCGGGGGCTGGCGCCTGTGGCGGCCAGTACACGGCCAACACGATGGCGATGGCGACGGAGATGATGGGTATCTCGCTGGTCGATAGCGCATCCGTCCCGGCGATGGATCCGAAGAAGGACGAGGTCGCCTACGAGGTCGGGCGCGTCGCGGTCGACCTGCTGCGCAGCAATCTGCGTCCGCGCGACGTGATCACGCGCGACGCGCTGGAGAACGCAATCGCCTCGGTGCTGGCGACGGGCGGTTCGACCAACGCCGTGCTGCATCTGCTCGCGATTGCGCGCGAGGCGGAGGTCGAGCTCAGCATCGACGACTTCGACCGCATCAGCCGGACGACGCCGATCATCGCTGACCTCAAGCCCGGCGGCCAGTACGTGGCGAACGATCTCTACGAGGCCGGAGGCGTGCGGCTGGTGGCGAACCACCTGCTGCAGGCCGGCATCCTCCACCCGGAGCCGATGACGGTCACGGGACACAGCATCGGCGAGGAGGTGCGTACCGCGGAGGAGAAGCCGGGCCAGGTCGTCGTGACCACGGCGGACAAGCCGTTCAAGCAGACCGGCGGCCTGGTCATCCTCAAGGGCAACCTGGCGCCGCAGGGCTGTGTGCTCAAGGTCGCGGGCCATGAGCGCATGCTGCATCGCGGCCCGGCGCGCGTGTTCAACCGCGAGGAGGACGCCTTCGCCGCGGTGGCCAACCGCAAGATCAAGGAGAACGACGTCGTCGTCATCCGCTACGAGGGCCCCAAGGGCGGTCCGGGTATGCGCGAGATGCTGGGCGTCACGGCGGCGCTCGTCGGCGAGGGACTGGGCGACAGCGTGGCGCTGCTCACGGACGGGCGCTTCTCAGGCGCCACGCACGGGCTGATGGCGGGCCACGTTGCGCCGGAGGCCGCCGTCGGCGGGCCGATCGCCGCCGTGCGGGAAGGCGACATCATCGTCTTCGACGTCGACAAGCGCGAGCTCAACGTCGAGATTAGCAACGATGAGATGAAGAAGCGGCTGGCAGAGTGGCGCGAGCCGGAGCCCCACTACACCACGGGCGTGTTCGCGAAGTACGCCAAACTCGTTTCGTCCGCCTCAGATGGCGCGATTACTCGCTAGGCGACGAGCCGCCGGTCCCTTGGACGCAGCCTCTAGTGAGCGTGTGAGATTGCTTCGCGTGGCTCGCAATGACCCGGGGCACACGGGGCTTCGTTCTGAGGAGTGGCAGCCTGGCGCCGTCACGTAGTGACCTACCAGGGGACCTGGGCGATGATCTTTTCGTAGTCTTCTCCGAGCCAGCTCTTGAGGCCCTCGTTTCCGGGTGGGCCGAAGAGCTCGAAGCGGACCTTGCCCGCGCCCGGCTCCAGGTACGCCATGTAGTGCTGCAGGGTTGGCGCATCGGGCGGCAGCTCCATCTGCACCACGGTGTTGTCCTTCGCCTCGAAGCCGCCCGCGACCAGCACGGCGCCCTCGGCCACGGCGGTCTTGAGCGAGCCGAGCAGGTCCGGCGTCCAGAAGCCGATGTGCTGCACACCCTCGCCGTGGCTGGCGAGGAACTCTGTCATCTGATCGGTCTCGTTTGGGCCGGGCTGGATCAGCTCGAAGGCGAAGCCGGTACCGTCGCGGCCGCCGTAGGCGAGCTTGCGGCCGTTGCCGCGGTCGCGGACGTGCCAGATGTCGAGCCCAAGCATTCGCTTGTAGCGGTCGATCACCGCTTCGATGTCTCTGACGACGATACCGACATGAAAGGCTACCGGGATCGGTGGTGCGCTCATCGTTCTGCCTCTCCTTGCTGCGTCCGGCCTCCTGGCGACGCTCAGGCTACCACGTCGAATCCAGGTGGTAGCAGGTGTTGATCTGGGGGGCCTGATAGCCGTCGACCGGAGGCAGGAAAGAAATTTCCTAGTATCAAAGAGGCCGAGCTTCTAAGCTATGGAAGAGCCCCGAAATGGCCGCAATCGGAAATTAATGACACAAAGCAACGTGCTCTTCGCGAGTCCGCAAAACTTTCTGCAGAACCACGTGTTCAACGACTACTTTCGCAAGTGGGTATTCCTTGGCGTACTCATTGGGATCGTTGCGGGTGTGGGAGCAATCGTTTTCTTCGTCGCGATCGACGCCTCGACGTGGCTGTTTCTGGAGCAGATTGTCGGGCTGACGCCGCCGGGGCCGGCTGGCGAGGGTGGCAGCACCGTCGTCACAGCAGCCACCCATAAGTGGCTGCTGCCGCTCGTCGTTGCACTTGGCGGCCTGATCAGCGGCCTCATCGTCTTCACGCTTGCGCCTGAGGCCGAAGGCCACGGTACCGACGCCGCGATCGAGGCGTTCCACCAGAAGGGCGGCCGCATTCGCAGCCGCATTCCCTTTATCAAATTGGTGGCGTCGGCGGTGACCATCGGTTCCGGCGGCAGCGCCGGGCGCGAAGGCCCGACGGCGCAAATCGCGGCCGGCTTCGGTTCCTGGCTCGGCGATGTCTTCCACCTTTCGCCGGCCGATCGTCGGACGGCGCTGGCCGTGGGCGTAGGGGCCGGTATAGGCGCGATCTTCAAGGCTCCACTGGGCGGGGCAATCCTCAGCGCGGAGATCCTCTATATCCGCGACTTCGAACTCGAAGCCCTGATTCCCGGCTTTATCGCCTCAGTCATCGGCTACACGATCTTCGGGGCGTACTCAGGCTGGGATCCGGTGTTCGGCGAAGGGTTGGGGTTGAACTTCCACAATCCGGAGAACCTGATCGGTTTTGCACTCCTCGGCGTTGTCTGCGGCATCATGGGCATCCTTTACGTGCGGGTCTTCTATGGCACGCAGCGCGTCTTCCACGGCATCCCGGTTCCGCCACACGTCAAGCCAATGATCGCCGGGCTCCTGGTGGGCGGTATCGCGCTCTTCTACCCCGAAGTACTGAGCATGGGCTACGGCTGGCTGCAGCTGGCCATCGAAGGCAACACGCAAGCGCTTGCGGTGCACACCATGCTCGCCCTTGTCCTGCTCAAGATTCTCGCAACCTCGCTGACCATCGGATCGGGCGGCAGCGGCGGCGTTTTCGCACCGGGCCTGTTCATCGGCGGCATGGTGGGTGGGGCAATGTGGGGCGTCATGGACGGTATGGTGCCGTGGATTCCGGACACGCCGGCGCCTTATGTCATCGTCGGTATGGTTGCGCTGTTCGGGGGTGTCGCCAAGGCGCCTATCGCTGTAATCCTCATGGTCGCCGAGATGACGAATGAGTTCTCGATGATCATCCCGGCGATGCTGGCCGTGACCATCGCCTACCTGATCACGAGCGATACCAGGATCTACTCCAGCCAGGTCGAGACACGCGCCAATTCGCCGGCGCATCGCAACGAGTACCTGGTACCGCTGATCCAGACCGTGTCCGTGGCGGACGCCATGCGCACCGAGATCATCAGTGCCTCTCCTGATGACACGGTGGCCGATGCAGAGGAGCGCATGCTTCGCCACGGCGTACGTGGCCTGCCCGTGCTCGAAAATCACCGTCTTGTCGGCATGTTCACAGGGTCGGACGCGCTGAGGGCCGCGCGCGACGGCAAGACGACCGTGGGCGATGCGATGACGACCAAGCTGGAGGTGGCGTATCCAGCAGACAGCATCCACATAGCGCTGCGCCGCATGTCACAGGCCGGCATCTCGCGCTTGCCGGTGGTGGACCGCGGCAACGAGACTCAGCTGCTGGGTATGATCGCCACCCGCGACGTCGCTTCGGCGTTGGACGGTCAGCTGGCGATGTTGGCGAACAACCCCCTAGCACAGCAGATGGACTCTGGCTTCGACCCCTTCGGATCGCTGCCCGTGACCGAGGCGATGACGACGGACTTCGATACCTTCCCGGCCGATACGCCGGCGCGCCAGGTCATCGAGAGGCTGACGGCGACCGGGTCGCACGCGGCGCTCCTGGTGGACGAGGACGGCTACCTGCAAGGGGTCGTTACGCTGGGCGATGTCGATCACGCGCTGGGGCAGGACCTGACGCAGCCGGTAGCCGCGGCGGCGAGCACGAAGATGATTGTGGCGCGGCCGACGCAGTCACTGGCGGAGGCGCTGTCCGAGCCCGGCGCCGAGCTGGTGCGCCAGCTGCCGGTGGTGGAAGGTCCGCGCGGCCGGATGAAGCCCATCGGCCTGCTGCGTAGAGGCGACGTGCTGGGCGCCTACCTGCGGGCGCGCGACCGCCAGGCGACGATTACGCGCCGCATGCTGGCTCGCTCCGGTATCAGCGAGGACGACCTCGTGACCATCGACGTGTCCGTGCATACGGACGACCCGCTGGCGGGCAGGACGCTGGCGCAGCTTGGCTTACCCCAGGACGCCGTTGTCACGTCGCTGGTGCGGCAGGGCAAGGCGATGATCCCGCGCGGGCACGTCTCGCTGCAGCCGGGCGATCAGGTGCAGATCACGACGCGCGTCTCGGCGCGGGAGCTGGTGCTGCACCAGGTCACGTCCAATGGCTCAAACGGCGCCGCTGGCGCCAACGGCAACACGCCCGAAGACGTCTAACCCCTCTTCTTCGCGATCCCCACGAAGGCGGGCCAGAGCGGCCCCAGGTTGGTGCGTTGCGTCACCTCCAAATCGAAGCCGGCGGCCTGGATCGCGGCCTCGGTGGCGCGGCTGAGCTGGCAGTT
>Ga0307424_1001008_pt1 | contig 14985 bp, 12 predicted proteins | sample SalMarWE160320MG_FD_202157 | JGI IMG/M metagenome (GOLD analysis project Ga0307424, IMG submission 202157) | Salt marsh sediment microbial communities from the Plum Island Ecosystem LTER, Massachusetts, United States - WE1603-20 | ecosystem: Environmental > Aquatic > Marine > Intertidal zone >... | reverse complement strand
AATACGAACATGACGGTCGAGTTGATCACCCCGATCGCGATGGATGAAGGCCAAAAGTTCGCGATCCGTGAAGGTGGCCGCACCGTCGGTGCCGGCACCGTCACCAACGTCATCAAATAGGCAGGAGACCATGGCATCTGACAAGCGACCGCCGATCACGCTCGCGTGTACCGAGTGCAAGCGACGCAACTACGTGACGACGAAGAACAAGCGCAACACCAAGGACCGGCTGGAACTCAAGAAGTACTGCGCGTGGTGCCGGACGCACACCGTCCATCGGGAGACCCGCTAGACGGAAGGGTCGCTTCGCCCGCCGTACTTCGTATCTCGTACCTTGTACCGTGGCCTCGGTTGGCGGAATGACTGCTCGGTGGGCGGCCGTCGACTGTCGGCCGTGGGCTGCCACCAACCCGGGTGTGCCGGCGTAGCACGGGCAGCCCGTCGCTACTATCGTGATGACTCCCACGGGTGGAGAAGAGGGGTTCCCCGGTCGGGGTGGGCGGATGCCCACCCCGACGGCGCGTGTGAGGGAGGGTTGATGGAGCTGGACAGGCTGACGGGCAGGACCTACGGACCTGTGCGCGTGCGGATCCAGCCGGGGCAGGTCGCAGCGTACGTCGAAGCAACCGGCGATGATCCTGCACGGTGGAGGGCAGTCGCACCACCGTCGTTTGCCTCGGCACTGCTGTTTGCAGTTGCGCCGATGTTCCTGTCTGATCCCATTGTGTCGAGCGAGGTTCGCTCGATACTCCATGGCGAGCAGACGTTCGAGTGGCATCGTGCTCTCGACATCGACACGCCCGTCGAGGTGACCGGGTCCGTCGAGCGTGTGCGTGTCCGCTCGGGCGCAGCGTTCGTCACCTTCGGCATGACCGTCGACGACGGCGCTCCGCTGGTCGAGGGCGTGTCGCTGTTTGTCGCGTCGGCGGAGCGGGGGTCTCCAGGGAACGATGCCGGCGAACCGGACGTCGAGTCTCGCGGTCCCAACGACACGCCGTCGCCGGCTGATCTGACACAAGCTGGTGAGGGCATTTGGCCGCTACGCAAGTCGGCGAGCAGAGCGGATCTCGTCAAGTACGCCGGGGCGTCGCACGACTGGAATCCGATCCACTGGGATCACTCGAGCGCCGTCGCGGCGGGACTCGAGGGTGTGATCGTCCATGGGCTGCTGTCCGCTGCGTGGATCACCCAGGCGGCGGCTCGATACGACGCGAGCGACCATCCTCTCGCACGAGCGAGGTTTCGGTTCCGCTCACCGCTTCGCCCCGCCGTGGCTACCCGCGTGACGGGTGAGGTGATCGACGGCGTGGAAGCGCGGATGCGCATGGCGCTCGAATCGGACGACGACCTTCATGTGGCCGCCGAAGTGGCGGTAACCCGGTGACGTCGCCCGGGGTCGAACGCAGCGAGATCGAGTCGCTCGTCGATGCCGCAAAGGCCGGAGATGTCGGCGCTTTCGAGCGGCTGGTTGAACTCCATCAGCACGAGGTGTTCGGGCTGGCGATTCGGCTCGTGGGAGATCGCGAGATGGCGGCCGACGTGGCACAGGAAGCAATGATCAGGGCATGGCGAGCGCTACCGAAGTTTCGGGGCGACGCCGCTTTTTCGACATGGGTGCACCGGATCACCGTGAACACTGCATGGACGATGCGATCGCGAGCGAAGCGAAACGCTGCGGATCCCCTCGATGAGATCGGCGATGTCGCCGACACCGATTGGCTCACCCCCGAGCGTGCGGGTGAAACGGCGATGCTGCGCGACGCGCTGCGCAGGGCGCTCGGCCGGCTTCCCGAAGTCCATCGGACGCTCGTCGTGCTCAAGGACGTCGAAGGGTGGTCGCATGGTGAGATCGCATCGATACTCGGCATCAGCGTGACTGCGGCCAAGGTCCGTCTGCATCGAGCCCACGTACGGCTCCGGGAGTACCTGAAGGAGGAGATGTGAACCGTCTCCGGTGTCGGAAGGTACGTCTGGTGCTGCCAAGTCACGTCCTTGGAGAGGTGCCGCTCGGCGTCCGGGACGCTCGTCACCTCGAGCGGTGCCTCACCTGTCAGGCGCACGCTGCTGGGTATCGGACCTTGCGAAGGGCGCTGATCGAGTATCGAGACGAACGGGTGGCAGCGCCGCCTTGGTTCGTGGCCCGGGTCATGTCGTTTCTGGATCGTCCCGTTCCGACGTCTGCCGCGCGTGCGCAAGTCCGCGTGTTGACAGCGGTCGTGGTTGCGGGTGTTGCTGTGGCAGTATGGGGTCGACGACGACTGGTGAGCTGACCGGGGTTTTACACGCCGATTCGGGTGAACGTATAATCCCGGCCGTCCCGAACCCCTAGGGGTGTAGCTCTAATTGGTCAGAGCGCCGGTCTCCAAAACCGGAGGTTGGGGGTTCGAGTCCCTCCACCCCTGCCGAGGAGAAGAATGAACCGAGAGATGCGCCGGCTTCAGAACCGTGAAGACCGGCGACTGAAGCAGAAGAAACAGCAGCAACAGCAGCGGAGGCGCCGCCCGGCCAAGGGTGGCGACCGGGTGCCGCTGATGCAGCGCTTGCGGCGGTTCCTGCGAGAGGTACGCGCCGAGCTGAAGCGCGTGTCGTGGCCGACGCGGGAGCAGCTCGTCGCGTTCACCGCCGTCACGTTGATCACGTCGACGGTGCTCACACTCTTCATCTTCGGGCTGGACATCTTCTTCAAGGACGGGCTGTTGTTCTTCCTGGGGGGCTCATGACCGAGATCGTCGAAGAGCGACCTGTCAGCCCCTACGACCTGCCGGGGGACTGGTATGTCGTCCACTCCTATTCGGGGTATGAGAACAAGGTCAAGGCGAATCTCGAGTCGCGCGCTCGCTCGATGCACATCGAGGATCGCATCTTCGAAGTCGTCATCCCGATGGAGGATGTCGTCGAGTTCAAGGCGGGACGCAAGGTCACCGTTCCGAAGAAGGTGTTCCCCGGCTACCTGCTCGTTCGCATGTACTTGGACGATGCGTCGTGGTACGCGGTTCGAAACACGCCAGGCGTGACTGGATTCGTCGGCTCAGGTGTGAAGCCAACGCCATTGTCCCGCCGTGAGGTCGAACGGTTCCTCGGCGTCCAGGAGGTCGAGGCCAAGAAGAAGGCCCCTCGGTTCAAGCCGGCATGGGAGGTCGGGGAGACCGTGCGGGTGGTCACCGGGCCGTTCGCGGACTTCAACGGCGTCATCGAGGACATGGACATCGATCAGCAGAAAGTCACCGTTCTGGTCAACATCTTTGGCCGGGACACCCCCGTCGAACTCGGGTTCGGCGACATCCAAAAGCAGTAGCAGATCAGAGGACACGGAAATGGCACGTAAGAAACTGGCGGCAATCCTGAAGCTGCAGATTCCCGCAGGTCAGGCGACTCCCGCGCCGCCGGTGGGTCCGGCGCTTGGGCAGCACGGCGTCAACATCATGGACTTCGTGCGGGCCTACAACGCAGAGACCGAGAGCCAGACAGGCACGATCATTCCTGTCGAGATCTCGATCTATGAGGACCGGACCTTCACCTTCGTCACGAAGACGCCCCCTGCCGCCGTCCTTCTGCGGCAGGCCGCTCGTGTCGTGAAGGGATCCTCGACGCCTCACACCGAGAAGGTCGGATCGGTCACCCGGAACCAGGTGCGACAGATCGCCGAGACGAAGATGCCCGACCTGAACGCGGTGGACATCGAAGGAGCCATGAGGATCATCGAAGGCACGGCCCGCTCGATGGGAATCATCGTCGAGGCCTGAGCGAGGCCTCTGAGAACTGACAACCGATACCGCAAACGGCGACGCGCAGCGTCGCCGCTGCTGGGAGGCTCGAAAGGGCCGTTTGGACCACGGAGGTACACAATGCCGAAGCACGGCAAGCACTACGCGCAGGCGCTACTGCGATACGATCAGCACACTGCCTATACGCCTGATGAGGCCATCGAGCTGGTGAGGATGTTCTCCTACGCCAAATTCGATGAAACCGTCGAAGCCGCGTTCCGACTGGGAATCGACCCACGCAAAGCGGACCAGCTCCTGCGCGGCACCGTTGCGCTTCCGCACGGCACCGGCAAGACGGTCCGTGTCGCCGTGTTCGCCGATGGCGACAAGCTACGCGAGGCGGAGGCCGCCGGCGCCGACCTCGTCGGAGGCAAGGAGCTCGCTGACGAGATCCAAGGTGGACGCGCGCTCGATTTCGACATCGCCATTGCGACTCCGTCGATGATGTCGGAAGTCGGCAAACTCGGCCGGATTCTCGGGCCACGTGGCCTCATGCCGAACCCCAAGGCGGGCACGGTGACGGTCGATGTCGAGAAGGCGGTCAGTGACTTCAAGGGCGGCAAGATCGAGTATCGCAACGATCGCTACGGGAATGTTCATGCGCCCATCGGCAAGGTGTCGTTCGATACTCGCCTCCTCGTCGAGAACCTCGCCGCATTGACGTCTGAGATCGTGCGGTCAAGACCCGCATCGGCAAAGGGCAGGTTCGTGCGCAACATCAGCGTGTCCTCGACGATGGGGCCTGGTGTCAAGGTCGATGTGGGGTCGATCGACGATCTGATCGCGCTTTCCCACTGACGGGATGGGGCGGTTTCCTCCGATCGAGCCCTACGATTCCGGCATCTTGGATGTGGGGGACGGCCAGAGGATCTACTGGGAGGCGTGCGGCAATCCGAGTGGCAAGCCGGCCCTATTTCTGCATGGGGGTCCTGGATCCGGCTGCACGCCGAATCAACGGCGCCTCTTCGATCCAGATCTCTACAACGTGATCCTCTTTGACCAGCGTGGATCGGGGAGGAGCCGGCCGCTCGCTGAGGAGCCGGCTGCGGATCTGGGTGTCAACACCACCGCCCACCTCATTGCCGACATCGAGAGACTGCGCCAGCATCGAAGCTTCGACCGGTGGGTGGTGCTCGGCATCTCCTGGGGCTCGACCCTTGCGCTCGCCTACGCGCAGGCGCACCCTGGGCGCGTCGAAGCCCTGGTACTCGCCGCCGTGACGACCACGTCGGCGCGTGAGGTGGCGTGGATAACCGAGGATGTCGGCAGGATCTTCCCTCGCGAGTGGGACCGCTTCGCGTCTGCCGTACCCGAGTCGCTCCGTCACCTCCGATTGGTCGATGCCTATGCGGAGATGTTGGGCGATCCGGATCCGGCCGTTCGCGAGCGGGCCGCAGCCGAGTGGTGCCGTTGGGAGGATGCGCATGTCTCGCTGACACCCGGCCACCAGCCCAGCCAGCGATATAACGACCCTGCATTCAGGTTGCGTTTCGCTCGGCTCGTCACCCACTACTGGCGGAACGCCGCCTTCCTGGAACCCGATCAGCTCATCCGCGACGCTCACCGACTAGACGGCATCTCCGGTGTCTTGATCCATGGCGTCCTGGACGTGAGCGGTCCGCTGATCACCCCATGGCGCCTGTCTCAGCGCTGGGCCACTTCCAGGCTGGAGGTGCTCGATGATATGGGGCACGGCGGTGGTGATACGTGGGAGCGTACGGTCATCGAGGCGTTGACTCAGTTCGCATGAAGTCGGGGCCTCCGAACGGAGGGGCGTCGGCTCCATGCGGGGAGCCCGGGCTGCGGCGATGGGCGGCCGCGCTCCCGATGCCTCTCAACGGCGGTGCAGGGTAGGGGCTGCACTACCACCGGAGCGACCCCGGGTTGCCCTTGGTCCACGCCCTTTAGTGCGGTGCACCCGAACGGAGACCCCGAACCTATGCAGAGTGTCCCACACGTCGCGGGGGATGTCCAGGGGGCAAGAGCGGGCTGCGCCCGGGGGTGCTAAGTCTCCAGTCGTCAGTTCTCAGCAGGAGCGCTGCCACCGTCTCCTCCCCCAGCGAGCGAAGCGAGTGTTGGGGGACGTGTTGGAGGCGAAGCCGAGGCCGGGCGGTTCCACCAACGTAGGTCTTGCGGGGACCGTTCTACCCAGAACCCGGAACTCACGACTCGCCCCGCACGGTGGCAGGCAGAGCCCGCGGCCGTGCTATCGTGCCGTCCACAACTCCAACCCCTGACCGAAGACCGCCGGCACCTCAGAGTTCAAACGGGACGATTCCCGGCCTGCGTAGGGCTCACTCCTGTGGCTCCCGTCGTCTTCGGCGAGGAGCCTTACTCATGAAGGAGGAGCTATGCCACGACCTGAGAAGGTCCAGGCAGTTGAAGAGATCAGACGGCGGCTGAGCGAGGCGAAGGCGACGTTCGTCACCGAGTATCGCGGGCTGACCGTTGCCGAACAGCAGAGCCTGCGGGCCGAGTTGCGCAAAGCCGACGGCGACTACAAGGTCGTCAAGATGTCGCTTGCCCGCTTGGCTGCCGACGCGGAGGGCCTCGAGGCGCTTCACGATGTGCTTGCCGGTCCGACGGCGCTCGCGTTTGCGGCGACCGATGCGGTGACGGTGGCCAAAGCGCTTCGCGATTTTGCCAAGGAGCACGAGCGACTGATCGTCAAGGCTGGCGTGCTGGCCGGAGAGGTACTGGCGCCCGAGAAGGTTGCGCAGCTCGCCGACATCGAGCCGCGCGACGTGCTGCTCGGCCGCATCGCGGGCGGGTTCCAGGCACCACTGGTAAAACTCGCCGGCTTGCTGCAAGCGCTCCCGCGCAACGCCGCGTCGATGTTCTCGCTACTGCTTGAGAAGAAGGAAGCGGAACTGACGGTGAACGCGGAGGACGAGGCCCCTCCCGCTCGAGAGCCGGAGCCGGCAGCCGAGCCGGATGCAGAGGTCGAACCCGAGCCCGAGGCGGAAGCCCCGGCATTGGAGGAAGAGCCGGCCGTCGAGGTGGAGGTCGCAGCCGACGAGTCTGAGGTGGAGGCCGCAGCCGAGACGTCTGATGATGCATCTGCCTCGGAAGCGCCGGCGGAGGCAACAGCCGATGCGGAGGAGATCCCGGAATCGGCCGAAGAAACGTCGGCCGAAGAGGCGATCGAACCTGAACCGAAGGCACCTGCACCCAAGAAGAAGTCAACACCCAAGCCCAAGGCGAAGCCGAAGGCGACGGATACGAAAGAGACGGATACGAAAGAGGAGTGAGCGACATGGCGAAGACTACGACCGAGGAGCTCTTGGAGGTCTTCGAAGGGATGACCGTCCTCGAGCTGAAGGAATTCCTCGACGCGTTCGAGGAGAAATTCGATGTCACCGCAGCCGCACCGGTTGCAGTCGCGGCCGTTGCTGCCGCCGGTGGCGGGGAAGTCGCCGCTGACGAAGAGAAGGACGAGTTCGATGTCGTTCTTTCGGCGGTGGGCGACAAGAAGATCCAAGTGATCAAAGAGGTCAGGGCTTTGACCAGCCTCGGCCTGAAAGAGGCGAAGGACCTCGTCGACAACGCTCCTGGGGCGGTGATCGAGCACGTCGACAAGGAGACGGCCGAGAAGGCCAAGGCGCAGCTCGAGAGCGCGGGTGCGAGCGTCGAACTCAAGTAGCCCTTCGAGCGGGGCGCTCCCGCCGCCCCGCTCACCAAGAGCCTTGACCTGCCTCAGGCGAAGCGATATGTTGGTCTCGTAAGACGCCGGTTCGCACCGGTGGTTCAGAGTTGTATTGCCGCTTGGGTAAGCGTGTGTTACCCTGGCTGTTCGCCGTTCGCAGTCAGGTCTAAGGGTCCAAGGAGGAGTCACTTGCCCTCGCGCGTCACCCCCCGTCTTTCGTTTGCCAAGATTCCCGAAGTTCTTCCAATTCCCAACCTCCTCACTCTTCAGTCTGAAAGCTTCCAGTGGTTTCTCGACGAGGGACTGAAAGAGATCTTCGAGGGGATTTCCCCCATCGAGGATTTCACTGGTGAGCTGGCGCTGGAACTCACCGATCACCGATTCGGTGATGCGCCCCGCACCGTCGAGGAGTGCAAGGAACGCGACGCTCACTACTCGAGGCCGCTGTTCGTCACCGCCCGCTTCGTGAACCGGAAAACCGGTGAGATCAAGGAACAGCAGGTGTTCCTCGGTGATTTCCCGATGATGACCGAGAAGAGCGTCTTCATCATCAACGGCACGGAGCGTGTCGTTGTCAGCCAGTTGGTCAGATCTCCCGGTGTCTACTTCGACAGATCACCGGACAAGACATCAGATCGTGAGATCTACAGCACGAAGATGATACCGGGTCGAGGTGCCTGGCTGGAGTTGGATACGGACAAGCGGGGAACCCTTGGTGTTCGTGTCGACAGGAAACGCCGCCAGCACGTCACCGCCTTCCTTCGAGCGCTTGGCATCGCAGAGACGGATGAGGAGATCCTCGCACTGTTCCCGGATTCCGAGTCAATGAAGATGACGCTCGAACGGGACACCACCGTGGATCGAGAGGACGCTCTGCTCGATCTCTACCGTAAGCTGCGTCCGGGCGAGCCGACGACGGTGGAGTCGGCCAGGGGCCTGCTCCAGACACTGTTCAAGAACCCGAAGCGGTACGACCTGACGAAGGTCGGTCGCTACAAGATGAACCAGAAGTTCGCTCGGCCGATCCCCGCCGACTACCGCCCCGAGGAGATGGGGTTGTTGACCGACGACGACATCCTCGACGCGATCTCATACCTGATCGCTCTCCACGAGGGGAAGTCGATGGTCACGACGAGGGCCGGCCTCGAGATCCCGGTGAAGGTGGACGACATCGACCACTTCGGGAACCGACGGGTTCGGACGGTCGGCGAGCTGATCCAGAACCAGGTTCGGGTCGGCCTGACTCGACTTGAACGGGTGGTGCGTGAGCGAATGACCACGCAGGACTCGGACGCGATCACGCCGCAGAGCCTCATCAACATCCGACCGGTGATTTCGGCGATCAACGAATTCTTTGGCTCGAGCCAGCTCAGCCAGTTCATGGACCAGCCCAACCCGCTCGCAGGAGTAACGCATCGGCGGCGCTTGTCAGCGCTCGGTCCGGGCGGACTGTCGCGCGAACGTGCGGGTTTCGAAGTTCGAGACGTGCACTCGTCCCACTACGGACGGATGTGCCCGATCGAGACGCCGGAAGGTCCGAACATCGGATTGATGGGATCGCTCGCCACCTACGCAAGGGTCAACAAGTACGGGTTCATCGAAACGCCCTACCGCAAGGTGGTCGAAGGCAGGGTCACCGATCAGATCGACTATTTGACCGCGACCGAAGAGGAGCGGTTCGTGATCGCGCAGGCCAACGCCGCTCTCAATGCCGACGGAACGTTCGTATTCGACCGTGTTCTGGTTCGCCTTCCCGGCGGTGGCGGAGAGGTGGACTCGCTACCTCCATCACAGGTCGACTACATGGATGTGTCACCGAAGCAGATCGTCTCGATCGCGACGGCGCTCATTCCGTTCCTCGAACACGACGACGCCAATCGGGCGCTCATGGGATCCAACATGCAGCGCCAGGCGGTGCCGCTCGTCAGCCCCGAAGCGCCACTGGTCGGCACGGGCATCGAGGGCCGCGTCGCGCAGGACTCCGGCGACATGGTCATTTCGAAGGTCGACGGCACGGTCGTCGATGTGACGGGCGACGAGATCGTGGTCAAGGAATCAGGCAAGAACACCAAGCACACCTACCGTGTGCTGAAGTTCGAGCGGTCCAACCAGGGCACATCGATGAATCAGAAGCCGATCGTCGCGATCGGCGACGAGGTATCGGTGGGGTCGGTCCTCGCCGACGGCCACTCGACGGATCAAGGCGAGCTCGCACTCGGACGAAACCTGCTCGTCGCGTTCATGCCGTGGCGAGGCCACAACTACGAGGACGCGATCGTGATCTCCGAGCGCCTCGTGAAAGAAGACATCCTCACGTCGATCCATATCGAGGAACACGAGATCAGGGCGAGGGACACGAAGCTCGGTTCCGAGGAGATCACCCGAGATATCCCGAATGTCGCTGAGGAGTCGCTGCGGAACCTCGATGACGAAGGGATCATCCGTATCGGTGCGGAGGTCGGACCCGGTGACTATCTGGTCGGGAAAGTCACTCCGAAAGGCGAGACCGAGCTGACACCTGAGGAACGTCTGTTGCGGGCGATCTTCGGCGAGAAGGCACGAGAGGTTCGCGACACGTCGTTGCGGGTTCCTCACGGTGAGAACGGCAAGGTCATCGGCGTGCGGATCCTCAGGCGCTCGGAGGGCTACGACCTGAAGCCGGGTGTCAACGAGATGGTGCGGGTGTACGTCGCTCAGCAACGGAAGATCTCAGCCGGCGACAAACTCGCCGGCCGCCACGGCAACAAGGGCGTGATCTCCAAGGTGCTGCCCATCGAGGACATGCCGTTCCTCGCCGACGGCACCCCGGTCGACATCATCTTGTCGCCGCTGGGCGTTCCTTCCCGTATGAACCTTGGACAGGTGCTCGAGACGCACCTCGGGTGGGCCGCCGCCCAGGGGTGGGAGGCGTTCACGTCCGACAGCCCCGCGGCGAAGGGGGCCGAGGCGTGGACAAAGGTTGCGACACCGGTCTTCGACGGAGCGCACGAGGACGAGATCGCCGACGTGATCGCGCATGCCCGTGCCAATCGAGACGGTGACCGGCTGGTCAACGACGCCGGCAAGGCGACGCTGTTCGACGGCAGGGACGGGGAACCGTTCGACACGCCAATCACTGTCGGGTACATCTACGTGCTGAAGCTCGTCCACCTCGTCGACGACAAGATCCATGCCCGATCGACCGGTCCCTACTCGATGATCACGCAGCAGCCTCTTGGAGGAAAGGCCCAATTCGGCGGCCAGCGGTTCGGTGAGATGGAGGTGTGGGCACTCGAGGCCTACGGAGCCGCCTATGCATTGCAGGAGCTGCTCACCATCAAATCGGATGACGTTGCGGGCCGCGTCAAGGTGTACGAGGCGATCGTCAAGGGCGACAACATTCCCGAGCCGGGAATTCCGGAGTCCTTCAAGGTGCTGATCAAGGAGATGCAGAGCCTCTGCCTCAATGTCGAGATGCTCTCGGCCGGTGAGGAAGTGGAACTGCGGGACCTCGAAGAAGATGTGTACCGCACGGCTGAGTCCCTCGGGATCGACCTGTCCCGTCCGGAACGCCGCGAGACCACCACTGTGTAAGGAAGGAGTGCCGTGCGCCAGCCCTTCGATGAACTGAAGATCAGCCTCGCGACGACCGACCAGATTCGTGCCTGGTCGTATGGAGAGGTGAAGAAGCCGGAGACGATCAACTACCGGACGCTGAAGCCCGAGAAGGACGGTCTGTTCGATGAACGGATCTTCGGGCCGACGAAAGACTGGGAGTGCTACTGCGGAAAGTACAAGCGGATCCGCTACAAGGGGATCGTCTGCGAACGCTGTGGTGTGGAGGTGACGCGCTCCAAGGTACGGCGTGAGCGGATGGGGCATATCGAACTCGCTGCCCCCGTGACGCACATCTGGTTCTTCAAGGGTGTGCCGAGCCGGCTCGGCTACCTCCTCGACATGTCTCCGAAGGAACTCGAAAAGGTCATCTACTTCGCCGCGTATCTGGTCACGTTCGTCGACGACGAGCGCCGTCAGAAAGATCTCCCCGAGCTGGAAGAGACCATGCGCGCCGAACTCGAAGTGATCAACGACGAGCTCGAAGAGTGGCGCGCTGCTCGGCTCGAGCGCCTCGAAGAGGAGCTCTCCCGCATGGAGGAGGGCGGCGCCAAGGCCCAGGAGATCAGCGCACGACGGCGTGAAGTGGACCGAGAGATCAAGGAACGGACCGAGCGCGCGCAACGCGAGGCCGAATTGGTCGAGGAAGCCTTCGATACATTCAAGACCATGGGCCCCAAGACGTTGGTCGACTCCGAACCGTTGTGGCGTCAGATCGTCGAGCGGTATGAGTCGTACTACGTGGGTGGAATGGGCGCCGAGTCGATCAAGGATCTCCTCGGACGGGTCGACCTTGACGCGGAGATGGAGAATCTCATCGCCGACCTCGAGGCGAAGTCGGCACAGCGTCGCCACAGGGCGACGCAGCGGATGAAGGTCGTCAAGCCGTTCTTCGAGGGCAGGAACGATCCCACGGCCATGATCCTCGACGCGGTGCCGGTCATTCCGCCGGAGTTGCGGCCGATGGTGCAGCTCGACGGTGGTCGGTTCGCGACCAGCGATTTGAATGACCTCTATCGCCGAGTCATCAACCGCAACAACCGCCTCAAGCGGCTCCTGGATCTCGGCGCTCCCGAGATCATCGTGAACAACGAGAAGCGCATGCTTCAAGAGGCGGTCGACGCGCTGTTCGACAACGGCCGTCGCGGCCGCGCGGTGACGGGCCCGGGCAACCGAGCGCTGAAGTCGTTGTCGGACATGCTCAAGGGCAAGCAGGGGCGGTTCCGTCAGAACCTGCTCGGCAAGCGGGTCGACTACTCCGCCCGTTCCGTCATCGTGGTCGGCCCATCGCTGCAACTCCATCAGTGTGGACTCCCGAAGGTGATGGCCTTGGAGCTGTTCAAGCCTTTCGTCATGAAACGGCTCGTCGACCAGGATCTCGCCCAAAACATCAAGTCGGCCAAGAGGATGGTGGAACGCCAGCGCCCCCAGGTGTGGGACGTGCTCGCCGACGTGATCCAGGAGCATCCTGTGTTCCTGAATCGTGCTCCCACATTGCACCGGCTGGGCATCCAGGCCTTCGAACCGGTACTGGTCGAAGGCAAGGCGATCCAGATTCACCCCCTCGTCTGTGAAGCATTCAATGCCGACTTCGACGGTGACCAGATGGCCGTGCACCTTCCGCTCTCTGCCGAGGCACAGGCGGAGGCACGAGTGCTCATGCTGTCTGCGAACAACGTTCTCTCCCCCGCCAGCGGCCGTCCGATTGTCACGCCGAGCCAGGACATGGTCATCGGCGTGTACTACCTGTCCGAGATCGTTGAGAGTGCAAAGGGCGCCGGTTCGATATTCTCCGACATCGACGAGGCGGTCATGGCCTACGAGTCGGGGCAGGTCGGTCTACACGCACCGGTAAAGGTGAGAGTTGGGGAGATCGGCGGTTCCGCCGAGATGCACGAGAAGCTCAAGGGGAGCCTTGGATCGTTGCTGACCGCCGAACCGGTCGACGGTTCGCGGCCACTCGAGACGACCGTTGGCCGTGCCATCCTCAACGGGGCCTTCCCCGTCGACTTCCCGTATGTCGACGCGGTCGTCCTGAAGTCGGACATCAGGCGTCTGATCGAAGAGATCATCGCCAACTACAAGAAGCACGAGGTGCAGCGTTTCCTCGACGCGATCAAGAACCTGGGGTTCCGCTACTCGACCCGCGCCGGCCTGACGATCGGTCTGGGTGACGTCAAGACGCCGCCCGAGAAAGAGAAGATCATCTCCAAGTACGAGAAGGCGGCCGAGAAGGTCCAGCAGCAGTTCCTCAAGGGCGTGATCACCGACGACGAGCGGCGCCAGGAGCTGATCGAGATCTGGACGAGAGCCACCGACGAGGTGAAGGAAGCCATGGAGGTGACGCTCAAGGCGGAGAAGTTCAACCCGATCGACATGATGATCCGTTCGGGAGCGCGTGGAAACGTCATGCAGGCGAGACAGATCGCCGGTATGCGGGGTCTCGTCGCGAACCCCAAGGGCGACATCATTCCTCGGCCGATCATCTCCAATTTCCGCGAAGGGCTGTCGGTGCTCGAGTACTTCATCTCGACGCACGGCGCCCGCAAGGGGCTCGCCGACACTGCGCTGCGTACGGCCGACTCCGGCTATCTGACCCGGCGTCTCGTCGACGTCAGCCAGGAGATCATCATCTCGGAGGAAGACTGCGGTTCAGACCGGGGCATCGTCCTACCGGTTCGTGATCGTCACGGGCGCCCCGTGCGCAACGCGCACACGAGCCTGTTCAGTCGCGCACTCGCCGAGGATGTGAAAGTCGGTCGAAAGATCGTCGAAACCGATCAGGGCGTGAAGCTGAAGGCGGGGACGATCCTGGGCCGGCCCGAGATCCTCGCGCTCACGAACGAGGAAGAGGTCACGAAGATCAAGGTGCGGTCCGTCCTCACATGCGACTCCGAGTACGGCGTGTGTGGCACCTGCTACGGCCTGAGCCTCGCGACCGGCCGCACGGTGGAGCTTGGTGAGGCGGTCGGCATCATGGGAGCGCAGTCGATCGGAGAACCGGGCACGCAGCTGACGATGCGGACCTTCCACACCGGCGGTGTGGCGGGTGACGACATCACGCATGGACTCCCGCGTGTGGTCGAGCTGTTCGAAGCCAGGACTCCCAAGGGCAAAGCAGTCCTCTCCGAGGTCGGTGGTGTTGTCAAGGTTGAGGAAGACGAAGAGGGTAGGAGGGTCGTCGTGGACGGTCCCGAAGGGGAAGCCACCTATGGGATCTCTCGGCGTGCTCGTGTTCTCGTTCACGACGGTGCCGAGATCGAACCGGGCACGCCACTCACCCAGGGTTCGCTCGACCCGAAAGAAGTGCTGGAGATCTCCGGTGTTCGTGCCGCCCAGAAGTACCTGGTGGATCAGGTGCAGGACGTGTATCGCTCACAGGGCGTGGACATCCACGACAAGCACATCGAGCTGATCGTTCGACAGATGCTGCGCCGGGTTCGTGTTGTGAGCGTGAATGACTCTCCCTTCCTTCCGGCAGAGCTGGTCGACGAGCGGCGATTCCGCGATGTGAACCGTTCGCTCGTGGCCGACGGCAAGACCCATGCCGAGGGCCGTCCAGAGTTGATGGGAATCACGAAGGCGTCGTTGGCGACCGACTCATGGCTGTCGGCCGCCTCCTTCCAGGAGACGACCCGGGTGCTGACTGAAGCGTCGATCTCAGGCAAGTCCGACTTCATGCGGGGCCTGAAGGAGAACGTGATCATCGGAAAGCTCATTCCGGCGGGGACCGGTGCGGAGCTCTATCAGCGGGTGGAGCCGCTCTTGCCCGATGCCATGCCGATCTCGGCGCTCGGCCTGTTCGGGGAATCGATCGAGTCGACCGGCGAAGGGGAGTCGCTTCCATCGGATCCCGCCGAGTGGCTCGCGTCGCTTGGTGGTGGCGAGGTCATCGAGCCCGAAGAGGACGAGGACTAGACGAGGAGTTCTCGACGAGTCGTTTCCTCCCCCAGGGAGCGTTGGGGGAGGTGGACTCGGCCT
>Ga0307424_1001007_pt1 | contig 14987 bp, 12 predicted proteins | sample SalMarWE160320MG_FD_202157 | JGI IMG/M metagenome (GOLD analysis project Ga0307424, IMG submission 202157) | Salt marsh sediment microbial communities from the Plum Island Ecosystem LTER, Massachusetts, United States - WE1603-20 | ecosystem: Environmental > Aquatic > Marine > Intertidal zone >... | reverse complement strand
TCCGCCCTGGGCGGCGCAGGCGCGAAGCTCAGTCCGCAGGCGCTGCAGATGATCTGAAACGGCCCGGAGTCGCGCGACAGCTTCTCGCCCTCGTCCTCTTCCTCGGCCCCGGGTATCAGCATCGACCCAGCGGACTGCAACAGCGCGACGCCATCGAAGTCGGCTTTGCCGGCCGCGGCGACGGCGCCGGCGCTCTTCGCCGCGGCTTCGGCGCGGGCTTTGAGGAGCATGACGAGCGCGACTATCAGAACCAGCGTCGAGGCGCAGATGAAGAAGGTGAGGCGCAGCGCCTTGACCATGTCGCCACCCTGCCAGCCGTAAGAGAAGACGAAGGCGCCCACGGCGTAGCAGCCGAAGCCGTAGCCGACGCCCGCGTAAGCCCAGTCGCGCGGCAGGTCGTGGGCGTACCAGCCGTGATAGGCGGCGTAGACTACGACGGCGAAGGAGACGGTAGCGAGCACCAAGCCGCCCGCCACGTATTCGAGCATGCGGCCCGGTCGCAGCACCTCGGCGGGGGCCTCGGGCGGTAGCGGCAGAGCAGTCGTCTCGTCCATCATCCTGATCGGATATTCGGCACGACGCCTCATATTGGGAAGTCGTGGCGTTCGCCGACGGACAACGCGGGAGGTTGAAAATGGAACAGCGGCCCCTGGGCAAGACGGGACTCACGGTATCGGCGCTGGGCTACGGCGCGGGCAACGTGGGCGGACTCATGGTGCGCGGCACGGACGAGCAGCAGGTCGCGGCGGTCAAACGCGCGCTCGACGCCGGCATCACCTACTTCGACACGGCGCCGTTATACGGCAACGGGCAGTCGGAGCAGCACCTCGGCGCCGTCCTGACCGAGCTCGGCGCCTGGGGACAGGTGCGCGTGGGCACCAAGGTCCGGCTGACGGGTAACGACCTGCGCGACCCGGCGGCCGCGGTGAAGAAGTCGATCACGGAGAGCCTGCAGCGCCTGGGGCACGACTCCGTAGACCTGCTGCAGCTGCACAACACGATCCGCGCCACGACCGACGCGTCGAACTCCGGCATCGGCGGCGACGACCTCGCGGCGGCGGCGGATGCGATACAGGCCGTGGTCAAGGAAGGCATGGCGGGGCACGCGGGCTTCACGGGCGTCGGCGAGACGGAGCCGCTGCACGCCGCCGTCAGAAGCGGCCGCTTCGAGACGATGCAGTCTTATTTCAACGCGATCAACCCCAGCGCCGGCCACGCCGGCGCGTCCGGCGGCGCGCAGGACATGGCGGGGGTCATCGACGTCGCTGCCGCGGCGGGGCTGGGCGTGATCGCGATCCGCGTCATGGCCGGCGGGGCGATGACGGGGCAGGAGGCGCGCGCGCCGCTGGCCAGCCCGGGCCTGGGACCGGCGCTGGTGCCCGGCAACACGATGGAGTTCGACATCTCGAAAGCCGCCTGGCGCGACACACTGGCGCGGGAGCTGGGGCTGGAGTCGGCGCTTGAGCTGAGCCTTCGCCTGGTCATCTCACACCCCGGGGTGTCGACAGCGCTGGTCGGCTACTCGGACATCGAGCAGCTGGAGAGCGCGATTCGCTGGGCCGAGCGCGGCGCGCTGAGCGCAGACCAGGTGCAGCGCGTGCTGGAGGCGGCTTCGAGCTAACCACGCGGCGCTGGAAACGATACGTCAGCCGTCTCGCAAAGGCGCAGAAGCTGCGCTATGCTCGCGCCACTATCTGAGGAGGGGAATCATGAAAGGCCGCGCCGTCTTGTTCATGGGGGCTCGCAAGCCCTTCGAGATCACGGAGTACGAGGTGCCGGACCCGGAGCCCGACGCCATCGTGCTCAAGATTACACAGGCCGGCATCTGCGGTTCCGACCTGCACAGCTGGCGCGGCGACGGCGATCCCCCGCCGCCTCCACCCGGCGGCCGCCCGACGGGCCACGAGGGTTCGGGCGTTGTTTACAAGCTGGGCAAGGACGTCACGACGGACGCCCTGGGCAAGCCGATCAAGGAAGGCGACCGCATCGTCTACTCATCGATAAGGCCGTGTATGCACTGCCGCCAGTGCCTCAACGGACGTCACAACTGGTGCCCGCAGCTCTTCGGGCGCTTCACGCCGGGCGAGTTTCCTTACTTCACCGGCACCTACGCCGACTACTACTACATCCGCCCCAACCAGCCCGTGTTCAAGGTCCCGGATGAGTTGCCGGACTCCGTGCTGGGCTTCGTGAACTGCGCCATGGGCACGGTGACCGAGGGGCTGATGCAGGCCAACTGCAAGGAAGGCGACTACGTCGTGGTCCAGGGCGCCGGCGGCCTGGGGCTCAACGCCGTCGCCGCGGCGAAGGACATGGGGGCGCACCGCGTCATCGTGCTCGACCGCCTCGAGAACCGCCTCGAGCTGGCGCGCGAGTTCGGCGCCGACGACACGATCAACATCGAACAGGAGTGGACGACGCCGGAGATGCGGGCGCAGCGCGTCAAGGAGCTGACGGATGGCCGCGGCGCCGACATCGTCATGGAGCTGGTGGGGCGCTCCGAGCTGTTCCAGGAGGGCATCGAGTACCTGGGGCAGGGCGGCACGTTCGTCGAAATCGGCAACATCGTGCGAGGCAACCCGGTGCCAATCGACCCGTCGAGCATCCTCTTCGGGGCGAAGCGGATCATCGGCTCGATCATGTACCGGCCCAGCCTGCTCCCGGTGATGCTGGAGACGCTGGTCAAGAAGCAAGGGCAGCTGCCGTACGAGAAGATCGTCTCGCACAGCTTCCCGCTGGACCAGATCAACGAGGCGTTTGAGCAGGCGGAGTGGGCCGACCGCCACCCCACGATCACGCGCTCCATGTTGATCCCGTAGCGGTTATCCGGTCATTGCGAGAAGGCGATAGCCGACGACGCAATCTCACAAGGCTCGAAGCGTCTCGGCAGACGCGAGATTGCTTCGCTCGCAAAGACCAACACAAAAGAGGCTCCGAATGGAGCCCCTTTGCGTTGTGCCTCTTTCGAGGCGTTAGTTGGGCTGAGACGGCGCCTGGTCCGACGGGCCGCCGAAACCACCGGGGCCGAAGCCGCCTTCGAAGCGGCCGCGGAACTTACCGCCCTCGTGGTTGACGATGTTGCCGACACGCTCGGCCAGGTTCCCGATCATGCGGTCGGCCTGATCCTGCGTGATCGAACCGTCGGCGGCCTTCGCCTGGATGTCTGCGGTCAGCTGCGCGACGAGCTGTGCTTCCAGGTTGCTGACGCCCTGCTCGGTCGCCAGGTCGTTGAGGGTCTTGCCCTCGGCCAGGCCGGCACGCACTTCGTCGGTGCTGAGGCCGAGGATGTCGGCGGCGGTCTGGAAGACGTCACCGATGGCGCCCTTCACCCGCTTGGCAAGACCGTGGCGCAGGTCGCCCGGTTCGGCGTTGCGTAGACGGTCCGCCTGCGCAGCGGTGATCTTGCCCGCGGCGAGGGCGTCGTCGATCATCTGATCCTTGGCCGCGGTTTGTGCAGCCTGCAGCTCTTCGACCGTAACGCCGAGCTTGTCGGCCAGTGCCTGCTGATATAACTCATGCCAGCTAGACCCCTCCGCGGGTGGCTCCTGGGCCGATGCGACGCCACCAAAGAGACCGGCACCTAGCACTACGATTCCCGCGACGGCCGCCAGGCCAAACGCTCCCATTCCCCACTTCTTCATCCATATCCTCCTTCAGGACTACGTCTAGCGCTTCGGCGCTATGAACACTAAATCGCCGTAGGCCTGCCCGGAGTTACCGTGCGAATACCAAGAGAGTGTAAAAATTGCCGCGTTCAGGCATCGCAGCGGCGAATACCCCTCGCAAGGCGCAGATAATGGGGCTGGAGGCAGCGTGGCAAGCTACCTGATCGTTATCTACGGCGCACCGGACGCGAGCAAGGCGACTGCCTGGGAGTTGTCGCGGGCGCTGCCCGGCAAGTCGGCGCTCCTCTCCGTCGACCAGTTGCTCCACGGCGCCATCGCGCAGCCGGCGGGCGACGCGGCCGCGGAGCTCGACATGGTGCACGTCCAGATACGTCTGCTGGTGGCGAACTACATGCGCAACGGCTACAACGTCGTGGTTGAGGGACCGTTCTACTACCACCGGGCCGGCGAGCTACATCGCTACGAGCACGACATCGACCAGCTCGTCGCGCTGATGCGGCAAATGACCCAAAAGGCGCTGACGGTACACCTGCGTGGCGCGCCGGGAGACGAAGGGTTCGAGTACAAGCTGCGCTCCGGCAACGGCGCGATGAGCCTCGATGCGGCCGTGATGGAAGCCGCGGAGATGGCGGAGGCGATCTGCGAGAAACTGCTGGCAGAAGAATCTAGCTAGACCACTTATCTCTGCCGACAGTACAATGACAAGTACCGCATATTGGGGGCAGGACATGGCCGACCGCATTGAGCGGGAAATCGAAGAGATCCTCAAGAAGATCGATAACTTCCCTGACCGGTCGAAGTCCGGCCGGCCGCCGCCGCGCCGTCAGCCGCCCAGCGGCGGAGGCGTGTTGCAGCGCTGGCTGGCCAGGATCTCGCTGCGCAAGGTGATGATGTGGGCCCTGTTCGCGGTGATCGTTGCGTTCTTCATGCGCGGCATCCCCGGCGCGTACTGGCTGCTCATCGGTGCGCTGGTCGTCTTCGTGACCGCATTCATACTTTCGACTCGCGGTGGACCATCCGCGAACCGCTATGAGAAGCGCTGGCGAGGCCAGCCTTTAGACCTTTCAGGGCCAAGCTGGCCTGACAGGATCAAGGCCTTCCTGAAAGGTAAGAAGCGCGCCTGAGCATTGGCTATCTCAGGCTGAAGACGGCAGGGGCCGTCGTCGTGGCGGGGTGGAGGCAGGATGGGTCCTATGAGCCATAACCGGTTCTTTATGTTCGTCACGGGCGCAGCGCTGTTTATCGCTGCCTGCGGCGGCTCGTCTTCGCCATCAGCAACTTCGACCCCCAGCGCGTCGCCGACGCCTGTCGTGGCCGGGCCGAGCGTCGTCCCCTCTCCTGCACCGACCGCGGCGCCACCGAGCAGCGGCGCCCTCGAACCTGACGGCAACCGCATCCTGGATGACGTGATCACGCTGTCTGTCAGCCCGCGCAGCAGCGCAACGCAAGCGGAGGAAATCGCAGCCAACGAGATCGCCGACCGCCTGCGCAAGCTGGGCTACGAGGTGACGATCCAGGAGTTCAGCGTCGGCACTCAGCAGGGGCGTTCGTCCGAGCTGAACCTGATTTCACCGACCAAGCTCACCGTACCAACGCTGCCACTGGCCGGCAGCCCGACATCGACCATCCAAGGGAAGATCGTCGCCGTCCCGGGTATCGGCGCGCCGGAGGACTTTCCCCTGGAGGTTTCGGGCGCTATCGCGCTGATCGAGCGCGGCACGCTGCTCTTCGAGGAGAAGGTGGCGAACGCGGCGGCGGCGGGCGCCAACGCTGTGATCATCTACAACAACGAGGCAGGCACCTTCCTCGGCGGTGCTAACGGCAACCTCAAGATCCCGGCCGTCACGATCTCGCAGCATGAGGGGCAGCAGCTGGTCACAGCGCTGGAGAGCGACGAAGTCGTGGCCGAGGTGGGCGTTGGCGCGCTGAGCGCCTCGATCTCGCGCAACGTCATCGCCAAGCCGCCCGGCGCGGAGTGCGAGACGATCTCCGGCGGCCACTACGACAGCGTGCCCCAGGCGCCCGGTGCCAGCGACAACGCCACCGGCACCTCGACCGTGCTGGAGATCGCGGCCATCATGATGAACCGGGGCGAGGCCGGTAACAACTGCTTCGTGCTGTTCGGCTCCGAGGAGCTGGGACTGCTGGGCAGCCGCTACTACGTCTCGACGCTGAGCCAGGAGGAGAAGGACCGCATCAAGGCGATGCTCAACTTCGACATGGTGGGCGTCGGCGACGAAACCTGGTGGCTGATCGGCTCGCAGGATCTGCAGCAACGCATGGGCGCGCTCGCGACCAGCCTCAGCATCGATACGGTGCCGAGCAGCCTCGTCGGCACCACGAGCGACCACGCCAGCTTCCTCGAGGCGGGCATTCCGGCGATCATGTTCCATCGCTGGCAGGATCCGCTGCTGCACACGCCTCAGGACGTCTCAGACCGGGTACGTCCCGAACTGCTGGAGCAGGCGGCGCGCATGGGCCTTGCCCTGCTTGAGGCGTTGCGTGCAGAGGGCTAGAGAGGGCTGGCCGTCGATGCTAGTATCCCCGGGAGGTCAGACGTCCCATGGGCGCTAAGTTTGTCGCAGCCATAGTCGGTGTCATCATCCTGGTCGTCCTGGCCCAGACCTTCATATTCGGCGGCGGGGACGGTTCCCCTTCGGCCAACCGCCCTAGCTCCATCCCCACGGCAACGCCGCCAGCGGACCAGGGAGAGCCCGTCCTGCTCGGCGAAGGCCAGGCCGGCGGCGGCAGCGGCGACAGTAGCTCGTCCGGCGCCAGCTCACAATCGACCTACGTGGTGCAATCCGGCGACACACTGGGCGCCATCGCGGTCCAGCTCGGCATCCCGAGCGATGAGCAGGCAGCCTGGATCGCCAAGGTGCTGGACCTCAACGGCATGGAGGACGCACGCCAGCTACAGGTTGGCCAGGAACTGATCCTGCCGGCCCAGGCCGGCGCTTCCGCGTCCCCCTCCAACGATTCGAATAACGGGGACCAGTCGCAGACTCAGCCCAGTCCCACGGCGCCGCCTTCGGCAACGGGCACGGCGGCGACGCCGACGCCTTCGGCCAGCAGCTCCGGCGGCTCCAGCGGCGTCTACGTTGTCGAGGATGGCGACAACCCGTACGTCATCGCGCTCAAGCACTGCGTGGACGACCCCACTGCCTGGGCCCAGGAGCTTCTCGATATCAACGGCGTCGACGCAACAAACCTCTCAGTGGGCCAGGAGCTGGACTTGCCGCCCGGCACGCCGCCGTTCTGCGGCGATCAAGCCACGCCCACCAGCGACGGCGGCACATAGCCGCGCAGACGAATCATCCTTATTATTGTTCGCGATTCTGGGCCGGTGCTAGGATTAGCGAGGTTTGCCCGCCACCCCGGGGCGATTAAGCGGGTTCACGAGAGGTTCTTTGAGCATCGAGCAGAGACTTGAGGACCTGCGGCGTCGCAAGGAGCAGGCGGCGCTTGGCGGCGGCCTGCGGCGCATTCAAGCGCAGCACGATCGTGGCAAGCTCACCGCCCGCGAGCGCATCAACATACTCATGGACCAGGGCAGCTTCGAGGAGTTCGACTCCCTGGTGCTGCATCGCGCCACCGATTTCGGTATTGACCAGCAGCAATACCCCGGCGATTCCGTAGTCACCGGCTTCGGCAAGATCGAAGGGCGCCCGGTCTGCGTCTTCGCGCAGGACTTCACGGTCGTCGGCGGCAGCGTGTCAGAGGTGGCGGCGGAGAAGATCTGCAAAATCATGGAGCTCGCCATCAAGACCGGCGTGCCGATCATCGGCATCAACGATGGCGGCGGCGCGCGCATCCAGGAAGGCGTTTCCAGCCTCAAGGGCTACGGTGAGATCTTCCGGCGCAATGTCCGCGCCTCCGGCGTCGTGCCCCAGATCTCCGTGATCATGGGCCCCACCGCGGGCGGCGCCGTCTACTCGCCTTCGATCACCGACTACGTCTTCATGGTCCAGAACCACAGCTATATGTTCATCACAGGCCCGGACGTGGTGAAGGCCGTGACCATGGAAGAGGTCACCGACGAGGACCTCGGCGGCGCAAGCGTGCACGCGACGCGCTCGGGCGTGGCGCACTTCGTGCTGGATACAGAGGAGAACTGCCTCAACGAGGTGCGACGCCTGGTGGCGTTCCTGCCACTGAACAACATGGACGACCCGCCCGTCGTCGAGATGGGGGACGACCCCAAGCGACGGGACGAGGAGATGCTGAGCATCCTGCCCGAGAACGAGTCGCAGCCTTACGACATCCGCGAGGTGATCTACCGCGTCGTAGACAGCGCCGACTTCATGGAGGTCCACGCCGACTACGCCCAGAACATCGTCGTCGGCCTGGCGCGCATGGCCGGCCGCACCGTGGGCATCGTGGCGAATCAGCCGCTATACCTGGCGGGCACGCTGGACATCTCCGCGTCGCTGAAGGCGTCACGCTTCGTGCGCTTCTGCGACTGCTTCAACATTCCGATCGTGACCTTCGCCGACGTCAGCGGCTATCTGCCCGGCACGGCGCAGGAGCACGGCGGCATCATCACCCACGGCGCCAAGCTGGTGTACGCCTACGCCGAGGCCACCGTGCCGAAGGTCACCTGCATTCTGCGCAAAGCGTACGGCGGCGCTTATATCGCGATGGGCTCAAAGCACCTCGGCGGCGACGTCAACCTGGCGTGGCCCACCGGGTCGATCGCGGTGACGGGGCCGGACGCGGCCGTCGGCATCGTTTTCAGGTCGCAGCTGGAGCTGACGCCGGATAGCCGGGCACAACTGATCTCCGACTACCAGGAGCGCTTCGCCAATCCCTACGTCTCCGCCTCCCGCGGCTACGTCGACGACGTGATCGACCCGCGGGACACGCGCTGGAAGATCATCCGCAACCTGGAGATGCTGGCGAACAAGGTGGAGCGCATGCCAAACAAGAAGCACGGCAACATTCCCCTCTAACTTCCGACCCTCCTTTGACAATCTTCCGACTGCCCGCGGTACCGCCCAGGCACCCGCACGATCCCGAGATTCTGCGACTGGCCGTGCCTGCCTTTGGGGCGCTGGTGGCGGAGCCTCTGTTCCTGCTGGCGGACTCGGCGATCATCGGGCACCTCGGCACGACGGAGCTGGCGGGACTCGGCATCGCGGCGACGATCCTGGCGAGCGCCGTCAGCATCTGCATCTTCCTCGCGTTCGGCACCACGGCATCGGTGGCGCGACGGATCGGGGCCGGCGACCTGCGAGGCGCGCTGGGATTAGGTGTAGACGGTCTCTGGCTCGCGGCGCTGCTTGGCGGCGGGCTCGGCATCATGGGGTTCGCGGGCGCGGACATGATCGCGGGCTGGTTCACCAAGGATGCCGCGGTTGCGACGCAGGCGGTGAGCTACCTGCGGGTCAGCATGTTCGGCCTGCCGGCGATGCTGGGCGTCTTCGCCATGACCGGGGTGCTGCGAGGGCTTCAGGACACGAAGACGCCGCTCAAGGTCGCAGTGGCCGCCAGCCTGGGCAATGCAGGCCTGAACTACGCCCTCGTCTACGGCCTCGACATGGGGATCGCGGGGTCGGCGCTGGGCACCGTTATCGCGCAGTGGGCCTCAATCGGCGCGTACATGATCGTCGTGGCCGGCACGATGCGCGCCGAAGCGGTTTCCCTGCGTCCCTCCTGGCACGGCGTGCGGCAGAGCTTTTCGACCTCGGCGCCGCTGCTAATACGCAGCATCTCGCTTCGGGTCGTCATCGTGCTCTCGACCGTCGTGGCGGCACGCATCGGCAGCCCGCAGCTGGCCGCACACCAGGTGGCGTTCACGGTGTGGACCACCCTGGCGCTCGGCCTCGACGCGGTGGCCATCGCGGGGCAGGCCATCGTCGGACGACTGCTGGGCGCCCGCGACAGCCGGGGCGCACGGGAGGCGACGCGACGCATGGTCGAGCTTTCGGTCGCCATGGGGGTTGTGCTGGGCGTTCTGATCTTCGCCGGGCGCGACCTCATCGCGCCGATCTTCAGCTCCGACCCCGAGGTGCGGCGTCTGCTGAGTCAGGCGCTCATCATCATTGCGCTAATGCAGCCGGCGGCGGGCTGGGTGTTCGCGCTGGACGGCGTGCTGATCGGCGCCGGAGACAATCGTTACCTTGCTGGAGCGCAGGCGATCACCGTCGTAGTCTTCGCCCCGCTGGCCGCCGGCGTGCTGGTCTTCGACCTGGGGCTCAACGGCCTGTGGTGGGCCATCGGCGGCTGGGTGTTGGCACGTCTGGCTCTGCTGGCGTGGCGCATGCTGGGCGACGCCTGGGCGGTCGAGGGCGCAACGCGGCAGTGACGCTAGAGTCCGCTCCCTCGCCTCACCTATACTGGCGGGGTCTGGCTCTCGCAGGCTTAGCCCGGGCCCAACGGCCCCGACGCGGTCGGGGAGTCGCGGGCGAGACCAAGCCGGACACGCCGCCGCAACCAGTAAAGGGCCCATCCAGTCCAGAACCGCCCGGATGTGCGTTTACGCACCAGGACGGCGAAAGGAGACGAAGATGGCTCCATCTCACGATAGCTACGGCGCCGGCGCCACGCTCGACGCTGGCGGACGCTCCTACACCTACTACAGCCTGCCCTACCTGGAAGGCAGGCTGGGCGGCGTGGCGCGCCTGCCCTTCTCGCTGCGCATCCTACTGGAGAACCTGGTGCGTAACGAAGACGGCGTCACCGTCACGCAGGAGGACATCGCCACGCTGGCGGGCTGGGACCCGAAGAACGTCGGCGAAAACGAGATCGCGTTTCGTCCGGCGCGCGTGCTGATGCAGGACCTCACCGGCGTGCCCGCCATCGTGGACCTTGCCGCGATGCGAGACGCGATGGTGGCGCTGGGCGGCGACCCGCGCAAGATCAACCCGCTATCGCCTGCCGAGCTGGTGATCGACCACTCGGTACAGGTGGACGAGTACGGCACCCCGGGCGCCTTCGCGCGCAACGCGGCGTTGGAACTGGAGCGCAACCGCGAGCGCTACGCGCTGCTGCGCTGGGGACAGTCAGCGCTGGCCAACTTCAAGGTCGTGCCGCCGGACACCGGCATCGTGCACCAGGTCAACCTCGAGTGCCTGGCGCGCGTCGTGTTCCCGGACGAGCGCGACGGAGTGCTGCTGGCGTACCCCGATACGGTAATCGGCACCGACTCGCACACCACGATGATCAACGGCCTCGGCGTGCTGGGCTGGGGCGTAGGTGGCATTGAGGCGGAGGCATCGCTGCTGGGCCAGAGCAGCCCGATGCTGATCCCTGAGGTCGTGGGCTTCAAGCTGAACGGCCGCCTGGCAGAAGGCGCGACGGCGACCGACCTGGTGCTGACGGTGACGCAGATGCTGCGGCAGCGCGGCGTCGTCGGCAAGTTCGTCGAGTTCTACGGGCCGGGGCTTTCCGGCCTGCCGCTGCCCGACCGCGCCACGATCGCCAACATGGCGCCGGAATACGGCGCGACGATGGGCTTCTTCCCCGTCGACGCCGAGACGCTGAAGTACCTGCGCTTCACCGGCCGCGACGAGGCCCAGGTGCAGCTGGTGGAGGCTTACTGCCGCGCCCAGGGCCTGTTCCGCGAAGACTCGATGCCGGAGCCGGAGTTCAGCGACACGCTGGAGCTGGACATGGGCAGTGTCGTCCCCAGCATCGCCGGGCCACGACGGCCACAAGACCGCATCGTGCTGACGGAAGCGAAGGACACCTGGCGCCGCGACCTCGGCACGCTGCTGGAGAGCTCGGCGCACCCGGACCAGGAGCGCTACAGCAACTGGCTCAACGAAGGTGGCAACGCCGCGCAGCCCGAGGGCGCCGCGGCGACCGGTGACGCCGACCACGACCGGTTCAAGTCGGTCACGGTGGACGGGGACAGCTTCGTCATCGGTCACGGGGCCGTGGTCATCGCCGCAATCACCAGCTGCACCAACACCAGCAACCCTCAAGTGCTGATGGCGGCGGGCCTGCTGGCACGCAATGCGGTGCAGCGCGGCATCACGGTGAAGCCGTGGGTCAAGACCAGCCTGGCGCCCGGCTCCCAGGTGGTCACCGAGTACCTCAAGGAAGCCGGGCTGTTGGAGTACCTGGAGCGGATCGGCTACTACGTCGTCGGTTACGGCTGCACCACGTGCATCGGCAACTCCGGGCCGCTGCCGGATGCAGTTTCGGCCGCGATCAGCGCTGGCGACCTCGTCGTCACGTCGGTGCTGTCAGGCAACCGCAACTTCGAGGGACGCATCCAGTCGCAGATCAAGGCGAACTACCTCGCCTCGCCGCCGCTGGTCGTGGCATACGCGCTGGCGGGCAGCATGGACGTCGACCTCAACAACGACCCGCTCGGCTTCGACAGCGAGGGACGCCCGGTCTACCTCAGGGAGATCTGGCCCTCACGCCTCGAGGTCGAAGAAGCGATGCGCACCGGCGTGCAGTCCGAGATGTTCCGCAGCAAATACGCGGACGTCTTCAGCGGGGACGACACCTGGCGCTCGCTGGAGGTGCCGACGGGCGACCTGTTCGAGTGGGACACGTTCTCGACCTACGTCCGCAAGCCGCCTTACTTCGAGGGCATGACGCTGGAGACCAGCGAGCCGCAGGACGTCAGAGGCGCGCGAGCCCTGGGCGTCTTCGGCGACTCCGTGACTACGGACCACATCTCACCCGCGGGCGAGATCGTGCGCCAGAGCCCGGCGGGCCACTACCTGACCGAGAACGACGTACCGGTATCGGAGTACAACACCTTCGGCGCGCGGCGCGGCAACCACGAGGTCATGGGCCGCGGAACGTTTGGCAACATCCGTCTGCGCAACCGCATGGTGCCCGGCGTGGAGGGCTGGTTCACGAAGCACCTGCCCGACGGCGAGGAGATGTCGATCTGGGACGCGTCGGCGAAGTACCAGGCGGAAGGCGTGCCGCTGATCGTCCTGGGCGGCAAAGAGTACGGTACCGGGTCGTCGCGCGATTGGGCCGCCAAGGGGCCGAAGATCCTCGGCGTCAGGGCGGTCATCGTCGAGAGCTTCGAGCGCATCCACCGCAGCAACCTGGTCGGCATGGGCATCCTGCCGCTGCAGTTCGAAGGCGGCGAGTCGGTCGGCAGCCTGGGGCTGACGGGCGAGGAGGTCTTTGACATCGAGGGCATCGAGTCGGCCGGCCTGGCACCGCGACAGCACCTCAAGGTGACGGCGACGGCGCCTGACGGCAGCGTCAAGACGTTCAACGTGGTCAGCCGCATCGACACGCCGATCGAGGTGGAGTACTACCGCCACGACGGCATCCTGCCCTACGTGCTGCGCCAGCTAGCGAGGAGCTGAAGATGACCAACTCCCCCAACCCCCTCGTCGCCGTGATCATGGGCTCGAAGTCGGACTGGCCGGAGGTCATGTCTCACGCCAGCAAGACGCTGGAGGACCTCGGCATTGCGCACGAATCCTTGGTCATGTCGGCGCACCGCACGCCGGACAAGGTCCTGGAGTACGCCGCGAAGGCGGAGGGGAGCGGCATCGAGGTGATCATCGCGGGGGCGGGGGGCGCGGCGCATCTCGGCGGCGTGATCGCGGCCAAGACGCAGCTGCCGGTGCTCGCCGTGCCGATCGCCTCTACGCCGCTGAACGGGCTCGACTCGCTGCTGGCGATGGTGCAGATGCCGGGCGGCATACCGGTTGCCACGCTGGCGATCGGACGCCCGGGGGCGGTCAACGCGGCGCTGTTCGCCGCCGCCATCCTGGCGCTAAAACACGACGACGTCCGCGACAAGCTGCGTGCGCACCGGGCGCGCCAGACTCAGAACGTGCTCGACAACCCGGACCCTCGTGCCTGACAAGAGCCTCGATGGCCTGATCCTGGGCGTCGACCTCGATGGGGTCTGCGCCGACTTCTACGGCCGCATGCGCGAAATTGCGGCCGAGTGGTTCGAGCGGCCGCTGGCGGAGCTAACGGAGCGTCCGTCCTACGCACTGGCCGAGTGGGGTGTCGAGACACCGGCGCAGTACGCCAGCCTGCACCGTTTCGCCGTCCTGCAGCGGGCGCTGTTCAAGACCTGCGGCATGGTCCCCGGCGCGCGCCGCTACCTGCGGCGGCTTTCGGACGAAGGCGTGCGCATCCGCATCATCACGCATCGTCTCTTCATCGACTACTCACACAACGAGACCGTGGTCCAGACCACGACGTGGCTGGACGACCACGGCATCCCATACCGAGACCTTTGCTTCATGAAGGACAAGGAGCAGGTGGGCGCCGATATCTACGTCGACGACTCGCCGGAGAACATCCGGCTGCTGCGCGACCGCGGGCTCTACACGATCTGCTTCGCGAACAGCACCAACCAGGACCTCGGCCCGCCCATCGCGGGCGGCTGGGAAGACGTCTACAACCTGGTGCACACGCGGGCAGAGGCGCTCAACGCGACGCCGCGGGACTAGGTCTGCACCACAGGTTCGGGTTGCGGTGCCATGACCTCGACTTGGGTTGCATCGCCCAGGCCCTGGAGGATCGGCACCGGCAGCCGAAGTGAGGTTTTAAGCGAACGTCAGCTTTCGCCTGGCCTGGCGATGAAAGCTGGCGGTGAAAGCTGGCCGTAAGCGCCGAACGTAGTAGGATTTAGCTCGCAATCCTCGTTGCTCAGTACCACGAAAGGCTGGTAGAACCGTGGTAGACCAAGCCACCCTTGACCGCGCCAGGGACCACATTGGAGCCCTGATTGAAGAGCAGCTCGCCAGAGTCGAGCGCATCAAGAAGGAACCGGACTGGTTCGACTACCAGGCTGCCCCGCACATTCGAATCGGCGTCTGCGGCGGCGACGGCATCGGTCCGTTCATCACCGGCGAGGCCGTGCGGGTGCTGGAGTACATCCTGGAGCCCGAGGTCAAGAGCGGCAAGATCGAGTTCAAGATCATCGAGGGCCTGACGATCGAGAACCGCGCGGCGCAGATGAAGGCGCTGCCTGACGATGTGGTCGTTGAGCTGCACAAGTGCCAGGCGGTGCTCAAGGGCCCCACCACGACGCCGCAGCGCGGCGACCCGTGGCCGAATATCGAATCGGCCAACGTAGCGATGCGGCGCGAGCTGGACCTCTTCGCCAACGTGCGCCCGGTGCGAGTGCCCTCCCAGGACATCGACTGGATCTTCTTCCGCGAGAATACCGAGGGCGCCTACATCCTGGGCAGCCGCGGCCTCCGCGTCACCGACGACCTGGGGTTCGACTTCACCGCCGTAACGATGCAGGGCAGCGAGCGCCTGATCCGCCTCGCCTTCGAGCACGCGAGAAAGACGGGCCGCAACCACGTCACCATCGTGCACAAGGCCAACATCATCAAGCTAACCGACGGCATGTTCCTCGACGTCGCGCAAGAGGTCGCCAAGGACTACCCCGAGGTGAAGTGGGAC
>Ga0307424_1001006_pt1 | contig 14998 bp, 10 predicted proteins | sample SalMarWE160320MG_FD_202157 | JGI IMG/M metagenome (GOLD analysis project Ga0307424, IMG submission 202157) | Salt marsh sediment microbial communities from the Plum Island Ecosystem LTER, Massachusetts, United States - WE1603-20 | ecosystem: Environmental > Aquatic > Marine > Intertidal zone >... | reverse complement strand
ATCACCGGGCGCGGGCGCGTCGTCGCGCTGCCCGATGCGAATGGGGATGGACGCGCGGACACGGTGCGTACGGTGATTGCCGGCCTCGACGGCCCGCACGGGCTCGCGTTTCGCGGCGACACGCTGTACGTGGCGGAGGAGAGCCGCGTGATCCGACTCCTTCCACCGGATGGTCGGGTCGAGGTGATCGTGCCCGATCTCCCTTCGGGTGGCGGGCACAGTACCCGAACGATCCTGTTCCGAAACGACGATTTGCTCGTGTCGATCGGCTCGAGCTGCAACCTGTGTGACGAGCGGGATGAGCGCCGGGCCGCGATCATGCGCTACGCGCTCGACGGGACGGGAGCGCGGCCCTTCGCCACCGGATTGCGCAACAGCGTGGGCCTCGCGCTCCAGCCGGGCACCGGCGCCCTGTTCGCCACCAACAACGACCGCGATCGGCTGGGGGACGACCGTCCGCCGGATCGCGTGAACCTCATCCGGGATGGCGGCTGGTACGGGTGGCCCGAGTGCTATCTGCCCGGAACACCCAACCCCGAATACGAGCATCGCACGACCCGGTGCGACCAGGCCATTGGGCCGGTCATCCGCTTCCCGGCGCACAGCGCGCCGCTCGGACTCGCGTTCTACAGCGGTTCGGCGTTCCCCGAGGAGTACCGGGGCAACCTCTTCGTGGCATTCCACGGTTCCTGGGATCGCTCCTTCCCGACGGGCTACAAGGTGGTGCGGATCCGCATGGACGGCACGCGCCCGGTTGGGGAACCGGAGGACTTCGTTACGGGTTGGCAAATTGGGCGGAGCTGGTGGGGGCGGCCGGTGGACGTCCTCGTGGCCCCCGACGGCAACTTGCTCATCTCCGACGACTTCGGCGGTCGGATTTTCCGCGTCGCTCGGAACGACTAGGTGCTGGGTGAAAGGGCCTGGGCGATAGGTGATAGGGTAGACGGCAAGACGGCAAGACGGACAGCGGTTTCTAGCGCCTAGAACCCAGGTGGCCTCCGCGCGGAGTCATCTCCCAAGCACCGAGGCCACCTTCATCCTCGGCATCTGCGACCCGCTGGGCGTCTAGCCGTCTTGCCGTCTATCCCTTCACCTACTCCCCAACACCTTCCACCCACTACCTGGCGAAGGTAACAAGCCCAACGAACGCATCCCAAGACTGCTTCGCAAGGAACACGATCACGACGAGCAGCACGACCGGCGCGACGTAACGTACGAGCGAGGCCCATGTATTTCGCGTGAAGATGCTCTCCATGCCCTGCGCCAGCTCCGCCTTCGCTTGTGGCAGCATCTTGTAGCCCACGAACAGGGCCGTGAAGAACCCGCCCACGATCAGCAGGAAGTTGCCGACGAACAGGTCCATGTTCCCCAGGAAGGTGGTATTGAAGGCCGCCGGGATGCCGAGGGCTGCGATCGCGGCTCCCGCCGTCCACGCCGCCCTTTTCCTCGTCCATTGGAACCCGTCGACGAGCGCCGCCACCACGACCTCGAGCAGGGAGATGGCCGAGGTGAGCGCCGCGAAGAAGAGCATGACGAAGAAGATGCTGTCCACGTAGTCGCCCACCCGACCCAGCTTTTCGAATCCGACCGGCAGCGTGATGAACAAGGCGCCGACGGTGCTCTCGCCGATCTGGGTGATCTGGTCCTGGAGGCCGAACGCGAACATCAGGGGGAACACGATGAGCCCCGCTGTGAACGCCACGCCCGTATCCGCGAGGGCCACGACCATGGCCTCCCGCCCCAGGTTGGTCTTCGAGCGGAGATACGAGGCATAGGTCATCAGGGCGCCCATGCCGAGGCTCAGCGAGAAGAACGACTGACCGGCCGCGCGCGTCAGCGTGTCCCGCGTGAACACCGCGCTGAGTTGCGGGCGGAGGTAGTACGCGTACCCCGGGCCGCCGTTCGGCAACGTGGTCGCCCAGATGGCGAGCCCGATGAGAATCAGGAAGAGGAGCGGCATCATGATCAGGTTGCCCCGCTCGATGCCGCCTTTGATGCCACCCGCCACCACGACGATCGTGAGCACCATGAAGGCGACGTGGAACCCCACCGCGTCCCATCCCGTCGCCACTTGGCCGAAATACGCATTGGTATCGGAGGGGATGGCGTTGCGCACCGCGTCGATGGCGTAGCGCATCGTCCAGCCCGCGATCACGGAGTAGTAGGCGAGGATGCCCAGTCCGCACAGGACGAACAGCCAGCCAAGCGGTGCCCAGCGTGAGCCGCCAAGTCGCCGAAGGGCGCGGGCCGGGGATTCCTGCGTGAGCCGCCCGATCACGAATTCCGACGTCATGAGTGGCATGCCGACGAGCAGGACGAACACGATGTAGACGACCACGAACGCGGCGCCGCCCCCCTCGGACGCCTTGTACGCAAACCGCCACATGTTGCCGAGGCCGACGGCGGATCCGATGGCCGCGAGGATGAAACCGGCGCGGGTGGCCCACGAGCCGCGCGAGGAGGTAGCGGGTGCGGTCACGAACGGTCTCCCTGCTGAGTTGAAGAATCGGTGACGAGTGGGGCACCGGCCGTCTCGGTGCGAATGGCGTCCCACGCGGCGGACCGGACCAGCCCAGGTCCCGGGTCGTCCGGGCGCCAGGTCCCGTCCGCCACGCGGTCGAGCACCAGCCGCGTCAGACGGAGCCATACCTCGGTCCACAGGTCCGCCCCACCGGAGCGGACCTCACCCGCCGCCTTCCCGGCGGCGACCAACTGCTCCACGTCGGCGCGAAGTTCGCGTGCAATGGCGCGGCTCCGCTCGTCGAACAACGGAACGAGGGAGGTGTCGAACACGAGTCGCACGAGCGCGGGCTCGCGCGCCGCGATCGCGGCCCAGCGCGTCGCGACGCGGTCGAGACAGGTCCGGCAGTCCCCGCTCTCGGCGGCCTCACGCACCGGGGTGCGCAGCACGCGCACGCCGGCACGGAAGACTTCGTTGAGAAGCTCGTCCTTACTCGCGAAGTGGCGGTAGATCGTGCCTTCCGCCACGCCGGCGCGGGCCGCGATCAAGGGGGTTGTGGTCCCGTGATAGCCCTTCGTCGTGAAGAGCTCGAGCGCGGCACGAGCCAGACGGTCGTGGGTCTCGCGCGAGCGACGGCGACGCGGAGCGGTGTCGGGGGCGGAGGATGGTGGTGGGGTCAAGGCGTCACACGATACACGCGGTTCGCATGGCTCTCAAGCGGGTTCATACCGGGGGTGCCGCCGTCCGTCTATCTTACCGCCCCGGCGAACGGATTGACCAAAGGGTAACTCGATGCGAATGCTCGTGTTAGGTGGTGGGCTCCAGGGATCGGCCTGCGCGTGGGACCTGTTGCGGACCTCGGACGCCGAGGTGACGCGTCAGAACGGCCAGCGATAGTGGAACAGGAAGTTGAACCCGTCGGGTCCGACGGCCGTCGTGAATCCGAGAACGGCCGTTTCGGACGCGAAGTTGACCATGACGCCCGCGCCGCCACCCACCTTCAGGCCGTCGGTGGTGAGCCGCAACTCGCCCGGCGGGAACACCCGACCGGCGTCCACGAACCCGACCAGCACGGTGCGCAAGAAGTACGGGATCAGGGCGTAGCGGGCTTCGAAATTTCCGAACAGAACATCGCCATCCACGAACCGGTTCCAATAGAGGGCTCGGTGCGACTCGGGACCGCCAAGGCCGCTGTAGTTCCGGTCGCTTTCCTCGATCATGAACCGCGAACCGAGGGGTGGGTTGCCGCTCATGGAGGCGGCCGCCACGCGCGCCGCGAGACCCCATCGCTCGCTGAGGGAGAGAAACCCGCGCGCGCTCACGCTGGTCCGCGTGTAGGTCACGTCACCGAGGACGTCGGCGTCCGCCCGCGTGTGAATCGCCTCGACCAGGACGCCTCGCTGCGTCGCGGCTTCCCGGTCCCGCGTGTCGAAGACGAGCCCCACCCGCGCGCTGACATCGTTGGTGCCGACCCCGACGCGGGAGACGGCGCCGGCACTCAGGTCCGCGGCCAGCTGGCTCTCCGCCTGGAGCGTATCGAGGAACCAGTGCTCCCAGTGGAACCCGACCAGGAGGCGTAGCGGGCCGACCAGGCGGCGTTGCACGTCGCCCCGCGCGTAGTTGCGCACCCGCTCGATCCGGTAGTACCGGTCGCGACCCGCGACGCCGGTCGAGTCCAAGCTCGTCGCGTTCCCCAGCCCGAAATACGGCTCGCGCATCCAGTGCTTCAGGGCGAGCGTGAGGTGGAAGCGCCAGTCGTCGGCCATGCCCGGCAGCCATGTATCGAGGGCGAGGAAACGCGATCCCGACGTGGAGATCTGACCGTCGAGCGACGTGATCATCCGGTACGGCGCCGATGTCTGGTCGGCGTAACGCGTCGGCAACGCGATGCCGTAGTACGCGCCTACGGTCAGTCCTTCCCGTGGGATCCAGAACAGCTTGGGATAGAAGAGGTCCTTCCACTCCGATCCCGCCGGGAAGATGGTCGGCAGCTGGGCCGTCGCCGCGGGAGCGACGAGCGCCAACAGGAGCAGGGTGAGCTGAAGCGCCTTCACCGCGCGGGGCGCTCGTACAGATGGGCCGAGTCACGCACGCTGGCCGCGCTCCCGTCGAACACCGAGAAGTTGGACGGGTAGAGCGACGCGGAGCCGAACTCCCCCTTCTTGTTCACGGCGTAGAAGTTCAGATCGAACTTCGGGCGTCCCTGTGGGTCGAGGAGCCGCGGCTGACTGGTCGCCACCACCCGCCGCAGCGTCTCGAGGGCCGCGTCGGTGGGTGACAGCCCGCGCCGCATGCCCTCGACCGTGAGGAAAGCGCCGCACACCTTGATGTTCGATTCGCCCCGCCCGGTCGATCCCGCGGCCCCGATGTCGTTGTCGCAATACTGGCCGGCCCCGATGATCGGGGAATCTCCCACACGCCCCGGGACCTTCCAGGACGAGCCGCTCGTCGTGGTCACGGACGAGATCGCGCCACTCGCGCTCACGCAGTTGAGGTTGATCGTTCCGGTGGACCGCACGACCATGTGCTCGCCGTCGGGGACGTTCATCCAGTAGTCGTCGGGGCTCCGGTTCGCGCGCCAGCGCAGCCAGGCCTCCCGGCTCCGCTCGGTCAGGAGGTCCTCCTCCTTGAATCCGTACGAGAGCGCGAATCGCTTGGCGCCCTCGCCGACCAGCAGGATATGGTCGGTGTACAACAGGACGTACTTGGCCACCACGCTTGGCGTCTTGATCCCCTCGAGGGCCGCGACGGCGCCGGCCCGTTTGGACGGCCCGTGCATGCAGGACGCGTCCAGTTGGACGACGCCTTCTTCGTTGGGCAGGCCGCCGTACCCGACGTACATGTCGTCCGGGTCCAGCTCCTCGATCTTGACGCCCTCGATGGCCGCGTCGAGCGTGTCCGTGCCCTCGCTCACCAGGCGGCCCGCCAGCTCGACGCCGCGGAGTCCGTTGCTGGACGCCACGGCGATCGGCTTTGCGGGTGGGCGGACGTGGACCGCCGGCGCGGCCACCGCCCGAGGCGCGCCGAGCGTGATGCCGGCGGCGACGCCCGTGGCGGCGCCAAGGAAATCGCGACGAGACAGCGTGTCAGGCATGGAATCTCCGAGGGAGCGTCGGACGGGCGAAATCTCCGTCACCGGGGGGAGCAGTGTCAACTTGATTCCGCTCCGGCCCATCTCTACGTTCAGCGGTCCACGTCACAGGACGGTCCGTGGGTGCTCGTGAGAGTCGGTTCGAAGCGCCGGCGGTGTCCGTCATCCTACCGGTGCATGACGAGCGGGAGAGTCTGGCTTCCCTCGTGGAGGAGATCGGCGCGGCGCTCGCCGGCCGGACGTTTGAAGTCATCGCCGTGGACGACCAGTCAACCGACGGATCCCTCGAGGAGCTGCGTCGCCTGGCGCGGAGCGCGCCCGAGTTGCGCGTGCTGCGGCTGGCGCGACGGGGCGGGCAGAGCGGGGCGCTGGCCGCAGGCTGGCGCGCGGCTCGAGGCGCGATCGTCGTCACCCTCGACGCCGATGGCCAGTACGACCCGGCCGACATCCCGGCGCTGCTCGACGCGCTCGGCCGTGATGCGGCCCTCACGGCCGCGCTCGGGGTCCGCCGCCGCCGGCAGGACGGCTGGTGGAAACGGGTCCAAAGCCGGGTGGCGAGCTGGGTCCGTCACGCGCTCACCGGGCACCGCCTGCAGGACACGGCGTGCGGTCTCAAAGCCGTCCGTCGGAGCGCCCTCCTCGCGTTGCCCTCGTTCGACGGGATGCACCGCTTTCTACCTACCCTCCTCGTCCGCGAGGGGGGACGGGTGGCCGAACTCGCAGTCTCGCACCGGTCGCGGCGATACGGGCGGACGAAGTACGGTATGTGGAACCGAGCGCTGCGCGGCGTGCGCGATACGCTCGGTGTCCGCTGGTTGCTGCGCCGGCGGCTCGCCGCCGACGCGGAGGAAGTGACATGACCCGACGACCGCGACTCGACCCGGACATCTTCCATCTGCCCGTAGACCGGATGCGCGAGGGATACTACTCGGACAAGTACTTCGTCCGCGCGCGCGAGATGCTGCTGGCGGATGAGCACCGGCCCCGCGTGCTCATGCAGGTCTTCGGCAAATCGCACGCGTTCCTTGGGGGTGTGGACGAGACGATCGCCATCCTCAAGCTGTGCGCCGTCGAGTGGGAGGATCTGGAGATGCAAGCCCTGTACGACGGCGACGAGATCGCGCCATGGGAGACCGTGATGACGATCGAGGGGCCGTACGATGCGTTCTCCCATCTGGAAACGCTGTATCTCGGCGTTCTCTCCCGGCGGACCCGCGTCGGCACGAACACGCGCCGTGTGGTGGATGCCGCGCGGCCCAAGGAGGTCATGTTCTTCCCGGCCCGGCACGATCACTGGCTGGTGCAGACCGGCGACGGCTACGCCGCCCACATCGCCGGCGCCATCGGCGTGTCGACCGATGCCCAGGCCTCGTGGTGGGGCAGCAAAGGCATCGGCACGGTGCCGCACGCCATCATCGCGGCGTACGGCGGCGACACGGTCCTCGCGACGCGGAAGTTCGCCGACTACTCGACCCCCGACGTGCGTCTGATCAGTCTCGTGGACTTCGAAAACGACTGCGTCCGCACGTCATTGGAGGTGGCACGCGCGTTGGGCGATCGCCTGTACGGCGTTCGCTTGGACACGTCCCACACCCTCGTAGACCGCTCGGTCATCCCGCAGATGGGCGCATTCGACCCGACGGGGGTGAACCCGCATCTGGTGCGGAACGTCCGGCGGGCGCTCGACGCCGAGGGATTCCAGGAGGTGAAGATCGTCGTCTCCGGCGGATTCACCGTCGAGAAGATCCGGGAGTTCGAGGCCACTCGGGTTCCGGTGGACGCGTATGGCGTCGGGTCCTCCCTGTTCGGCGGCCGCTTCGACTTTACCGCGGATGTGGTCATGGTGGACGGCAAGCCGTGCGCGAAGGTGGGACGCGTCCTGAGTCCGAATCCGCGACTGGAGCGGGTGGAGTGACCGACGATCGCCGATGGCCGATAGCCGATCCCCCGTAACCGTTGACAGTGCGCCGGCACCGTTAGGCTCGCGGGCCGATAATCGACTAGCGGTACTCGGCCATCGGCAATCAGCCATCGCCATCGGACTTTCCTTTTCCCGCTCAGTCAGTGACGTTTCAGCGTCGTGTTCCCCCTCTACCCAACCTGAACGCCGCATTCCCGATGACGGATATTCCTTTCGGTCGTTTTCTGCTCCCCGGTCCCACCGCGGTCCATCCCGACGTCCTCCGCGCCATGCTCCGCCCGATGATGGGCCATCGGAGCACGGCAATGGTCGAGTTGCTTGCCGGGCTGGAGGAGCCGCTCCGCCGTCTCTTCCGCACACAACGCCGGGTGCTCGTGGGGTCGTGCGCCGCCACCGGGTTCATGGAGATGGCGGTCCGCTCCGGGGTACGGAATCGCCTGCTGGCGCTCGTGGGCGGGGCGTTTGGCCAGCGCTTCGCGGGGATCGCGGAAGCCTGCGGCCACGATGTCGTGCGCCTCGAGGTGCCGTTGGGTGAGACGATCGAGCCGGACATGTTGCGCGATGCGTTGCTCCGCACCGACGTGGACGCGGTGAGCCTGGTGCATTCCGAGACCTCCACCGGCGCGCTCGCGCCCCTTGCCGAGCTCGCGCCGATCGTCCACGAGCGGGACGACGTCCTGCTGCTGGTGGATGCCGTCACCTCGCTGGCGGGATCGCCGGTCGAGACGGACGGTCTGGCCCTCGACTTCGTGTTCACCGGATCGCAGAAAGCGCTGGCGCTCCCACCGGGCCTGGCCCTCGCCGTGGCGTCGGAGCGGATGGTGCATCGCGCCCGCCGGTTGCCCGGGCGCGGGGCCTACCTGGACCTCGTGGCGTACGAGGAGTCGTTTGCGGAGCGCCAACCCACGAACACGCCGGCCCTGTCGTTGTTCTACGCCCTGGAAGAGCAGTGCCGCCGCATCGAGGCCGAAGGGGGCGTCATCGCGCGGTGGACTCGGCACGAGGCCATGCGGCGGGCCGTCGAGGACTGGGTGGCGGGTCCGGGAGGAGCGCTGGGGTTTCGCTTCCTGCCGCGTGAGGGTCGGCGCTCGTGGACGGTTTCGTGTCTCTGCACGCCGGAGGGACGAAACGCCCGCGACTTCGTCCAGGCGCTCCGTCGGGAGGGATGGACCATCGGGTCCGGGTACGGGTCGCTCAAGCCCACGACGATCCGCATCGGGCACATGGGCGACCACACCGTGGATGAGGTCCGCGAGGCGCTCGCCCTCCTCGAGGCGGCGGCCCGATGACCTGGGTGATCGTGGTCGCCGACCGTGTTGCCGAGGCGGGACTGAACCTGCTGCGTACGGCGCCCGACGTGGACCTCCGGGTGGTGACCGGCGATCCGGCCGCGTTGCGCCAGGCGCTGCCCGATGCCCACGCCCTGGTGGTGCGTTCGGACACCCAGGTCACCGAAGAGATGATCGCCCTTGCGCCGTCCCTCCGGGTGGTCGGACGGGCGGGGATCGGGGTCGACAACATCGATCTCGCGGCCGCGACGCGGCGTGGCATTGCCGTGTTGAACGCGCCCGGCGCCAACACCGTCAGCGCGGCGGAGCACGCGATTGCGTTGCTGCTCGCCCTGGTGCGCCGCGTGCCGCAGGCGGCGCAGAGCATGCGGGTCGGGGAGTGGGACCGGAAGCGCTTCGCGGGCGTCGAGTTGCGTGGGAAGACCCTGGGCGTGATCGGTCTTGGGCGCATCGGCGCGCATGTGGCGGGCATCGCCCGCGCGATCGGGATGAACGTGATCGCGCACGATCCCTTCCTCCCGGTCACGCGCGCGCAGGACCTTGGCGTTGCGATGCTCGGTCTGGAGGATGTGCTCGCGCAGGCCGATGTGGTCACCTTGCACCTGCCACTCACCAACGATACCCGACGCGTGATGAACGCCGCGCGGCTCGCGCTGATGAAGCGGGAGGCGCTCCTGATCAACGCGGCCCGTGGCGAGTTGGTGGATGAGGACGCGCTGATCGCGGCGCTCGAGGACAAGCGCCTGGCGGGAGCGGCGCTCGACGTGTTCGCCACCGAACCCCTGCCGGCCGACTCGCCCCTCCGGAAGCTCGACGGAGTGCTGCTGACGCCGCATCTGGCGGCATCGACGCGCGAAGCGCAGGACCGCGCCGCGGTGGAAATCGGCCACGCCGTCCTGGCGGCGCTCGAGGTGGGGGACGTGGCGGGCGCGGTCAACGTGTCCGGGGTCTCCGCCGACGCCATGCGACGGTCTCGGCCCGTGCTGGAGTTGGCGCGCCGGCTCGGCCAATGCGGAGCGCTGCTGGCTGGTGCGCCCGTCGAGGCCGTCGAGGTCGAGTACGGAGGCACCGATCACGGCGTACCGCGCATCGCGGAGCTTGCCGCCGTCGAAGGGCTGCTGGCCGCCATGGGCGTGGGGCCGGTCAGCATCGTGAATGCCCAGTCGCTGGCCGAAGAACGGCACATTCGTCTCAGTCGTCGCGCTGGCGATCCGCTGCCCGGCTATGAAACGACCGTCCGTGTCACGGTTCGCACGAGAGCGGGATCCGCCACCGTCGCCGGAGCGCTCGTCGGTGAGCGGGGCCGTATCGTTCGCATCAATGGTTTTGCCGTGGACGTGCCCGCCGAGGGGCACCTCATCGTGCTACGGAACCGGGACGTTCCGGGAGTGATTGGGCGGGTGGGCACGGTGCTCGGTGCGGTGGGCGCCAACATCGGCGTCTATCACCAATCCCGCCGGGCGGGCGTGGCGGAGGCGCTTGCGGCCATTGCGGTGGATCAGCAACCCGAGGCCGACGTCCTGCGACGGCTGGCGGCGCTTCCGGATGTGACCGAGGTGCGGGCGGTGGCGCTCGACCTGTGGGGGCCGGTCGAGGAGCGTCCCTAGTCGCCTTGCCGGTCGGTGAGGTGGAATCGGCTCACCCCGGCGTTCAGTCGCTCCGAGGCCTCGGCGAGGTGCGCGGCCGACGCGGCGATCTCCTCGGTGGACGCGCTCTGCTCTTCGGCGGCGGCGGCGATCTCCTCGATGGCGGCGACGCTGCTCTCCGTGCTCTCGGAAACGGACCGTAAGCGGTCGGTGATTTCCGCGACCAGCCCTTCGGCCTCGCCGGCCGCCGCGGCGATCTCGTCCGCCCAGCTGTTCCCTTCGGTCGCGCGATCGGTGATCTCCTCGAGGCCGCGCGCGGTACGGTCCGCAATCTCCCGCACCGCTGAGCTCTCGGACGCCAGTTGGCGCAGGCGATCGCGCGTCGCTTCGACGCCGTGCAGGACGCGGATGACGGTCTCCGAGGTGTTCTGGGCGGCCTGCGCCGCCTGGGTCGCCAGCTTGCGGACTTCATCGGCGACGACGGCAAAGCCCTGACCTTCCGTGCCGGCGCGCGCCGCCTCGATCGCGGCGTTGAGCGCCAGCATGTTGGTGCGGGTCGCGATGGTGCGGGCCTGCGTCACGAACTGCTGGACCTCCGCGGACAAGCCGGCGAGGGTGTCGGCTTCCTGCGCGCCTGCCTCCACGTCGGCCGCCAGCTTCGCCAGCCGCTCGCTGCCGGTGGTGAGGCGGGCGCGGTGGCCTTCGGCGGTCTCCCGCAGGTCGGCGCTGCGTGTCGCCGCCAGCTTGGCGCCTTCCGCGAGCTGCGTCGCGATCCGGAGGATCCGTTCGGCGTCCGCCGCCGCGCCCCGCACCTGGGTCGCCTGGTCGGTGGCCTGATCGGAGAGCCGTTGCGAAGTGGAGGCCATCTCTTCGGTCGACGCGGACATTTCCTCTGTGCTGGCGGAGATCTGCTCCGCCATGGCCGCCAGCTCCTCCGCGGACCCCCGGATACCGGTGACGACGGTGCGGAGCTCGGACACCATCGTGCGCAGTCCTTCCAACAGCTCGTCCACTTCTCCCGCACCTGCCGCCAGATCGGGCACCGTGGCCGTGAGGTCACCACCCGCCACCTGTTTGGCGACGCCAGCCGCGGATTCGAGCGGCAGGGTAATGCGGCGGTCGAGCCAGCTCGCCACCCACCAGAGGCTGGCGATGATGGCGAGCAGGACGGCGCCCATGACCGCCCCGATGATGAGGACCACGCTCCGGCTCCCGCGGAACGCTACACTGACCGGAGCGCGCACGACGGACCACCAGCGTCCTGAGATATCGGGGACCAGGGCGGCGATCCACTCGTCACCGCTCTCGAGCGGCGCCCGCACGATCATGACCTGACGCGCTTGCGACAGCAGCGGGGCGACGGGTGAGTCCCGGAGAATGCGGTTGGCGTCCCGCGTCACGATAATCCGGCCGTTGTTGTCGACGATCTCCACCACCGCCTGGGTGGCGTTGTCGTCGCTCAGGCGGATGCGGGCGAGGCGGATCGGACCGCGAAGGACGCCGACCGGGCGCCCCGTGGCGGGGTCGTCGACGCGGACGGCAAGCTCCAGGGCGGCAACCCGGGCGACGTCGTCGAAGTACGGTTCCCCGACGTACGATCCGTTCGCCATGGCTTCGCGCCACCACGGCTCGTCCGTCCACACGAAGCGCGTCGGGTCGGACGCCGCCGTGGCGCCGAACCCGTGCGCGTCCGCCAGCACCAGGTCCGCGTACTCCGCGCTGTCGCGCAACGCCTGGAGGAAGCGCCGCAGGGTCGGATCGGGGGCCAACATGCGCCGGTCGGCGAAGCGGTCCTCCAGCGTCTCCGCGTCCAAGCGATCGAGCCCCAGTCGGGTCACTTCTCGGTCCGCGGTGCGGGCCGCGTTCACGACCCCGGGGGCTTGGGCAATCGCGCGGAGCTGCCGTCGCTGGTTCCCGAGGAAAGCGCCCAGGTCGACCGCGCCACGGCGGGCACCGGCGAGGAGGCCCTCGGTCACCGCGCCCTCGATTTCCGCGCTGGTGAAGTGGATGGCGATGTAGGCACCGCCACCGATGAACACCGCGACCACCGGGATGGCGACGGCGAGGATTGCGGTGCGGAGTCGGAAGGCGGCGGCCATGGGCGCGCCCAAAGGTAGGCGCGGTCGCGCGAGGTCGGCAAGTCACTCCAAGCCGTTGTAAATTTGTAGGCTATGGCGACAGCCCGACCGGAGCCCATGGCCTACGATCCCGAGGCCGTCGAGCAGAAATGGCAGCTGCGTTGGCAGGAGCGCCGGACGAACAGTCTGGATCTCCGGAGCGTGGCCCGCCCGTTCTACAACCTGATGATGTTCCCCTACCCGTCGGCCGAGGGGCTGCACGTCGGGAACGTGTTCGCGTTCGTCGGGGCCGACATCCGGGGGCGCTTCCAGCGGCTCCAGGGGCAGGATGTCTTCGAGCCGATCGGGTTCGACGCCTTCGGGATTCACTCCGAGAACTACGCGCTCAAGGTGAACACGCATCCGGCGGAGCTCATCCCGCGGAACATCGCGCGGTTCCGCCAGCAGCTCAGGCGCGTGGGGCTCATGGTCAACTGGGATCACGAGGTCTCGACCACCGACCCCGCGTACTACAAGTGGACGCAGTGGATCTTCGTCCAGCTGTTCAAGGCCGGGCTCGCGTACCGGAAAGCGGCGCCGGTCAACTGGTGTCCCGAGTGCAAGACCGTGCTCGCCAACGAGCAGGTCATCAACGGTTATTGCGAGCGCCACCCCGAGACGCTGGTCACGCAGCGCGTGCTCGAGCAGTGGTTCTTCGCCATTACGCGCTATGCGCCGCGTCTCCTCGACCACCTCGAGACGCTCGATTGGTCGGACACGACCCGCACGGCCCAGCGCAACTGGATCGGGCGGTCCGAGGGCGCGGAGTTGGCCTTCGAGACGACGGACGGCGGTCCGATCACGGTGTTCACTACGCGGCCAGACACGGTGTTCGGAGCCACGTGGGTGGTGCTCGCTCCCGAGCATCCGCTGGTGGAGCGCCTGACGGCGCCCGGCAGCCGGGCCGCGGTGCAGGCGTACATCCAGCAGACGCGGGAGATGGATCTCGTCTCGCGGCGGGTCGGCTCGAAGGAAAAGACGGGCGTGTTCACCGGAGCCTACGCGCGCAATCCGGCCACCGGGAAGCCCGTGCCCATCTGGATTGCCGACTACGTGCTGATGGAGTACGGCACCGGCGCCATCATGGCGGTTCCGGGCCACGACGGACGGGATTACGAGTTCGCCCGGAAGTTCGATCTGCCCGTCGTGCGCGTCGTGGAGCCGGTGGGGGACGAAGACGGCGCGCTGCCGTACATGTCGTGGGAGGGACGGCTGGTGCACTCGGGCCGGTTCGACGGCACGCCGTGCCGGGAGGCGGCGCCCGCGATCACACGCTGGCTCGAAGGGGAGGGGCGTGCGAAAACGCAGGTGCAATATCGCCTGCACGACTGGTGCATCTCCCGGCAACGCTACTGGGGGCCGCCCATCCCCATCATCCATTGCGACGCGTGCGGTACGGTGCCCGTTCCCGAAGCGGACCTGCCCGTGGCGTTGCCGCCGCTCGAGAACTACCGACCCGACGAAAGCGGGGTCTCCCCGCTCGCCAGGCTGGAATCGTGGTACCGCGTACCGTGCCCCTCCTGCGGCGGGAGCGCCAGGCGTGAAACCGACGTCTCGGACACGTTCCTCGATTCGGCGTGGTACTTCCTGCGCTACCCGTCCACCGAATGCGCCGACGTCCCGTTCGACGCGGCGCTGACGCGGCGCTGGCTCCCGGTGTCCTCGTACATCGGGGGGAACGAGCACGCCGTGCTCCACCTGCTCTATGCGCGCTTCATCACGATGGTCCTGCACGATCTCGGCCACGTGGAATTCGACGAGCCCTTTGCGCAGTTCCGCGCCCACGGCACGATCGTCAAGGACGGCGCGAAGATGTCCAAGTCGCGCGGCAACGTCGTGGTTCCGGACGAGTACGTTGCCCAGTGGGGCGCCGACACGTTCCGGATGTACCTGATGTTCCTTGGGCCCTATCAGGAGGGCGGAGACTTCCGGGATGAGGGCATCTCCGGCATCCGGCGCTTCCTGGACCGCGTGTGGTCCCTGACTGGCGATGCCGAGGACGCGAACGCGTCCGAGGCGGCGCTCCGAAAACTCCACCAGACCATCAGGAAGGTCGGCGCGGACGTCGACGGGCTCCGCTATAACACGGCGCTCGCGGCGATGATGGAGTATGTCAATCTCATCCGCCGGGAGAGTACGGATGGCGAGAAGAGCGGGGCAGCGGGGCAGCGGGGCAGAGACGAGGAGCGGGCGATTCCCGTGGTATTGGTGGAGCCCTTGGTCATCCTCCTCGCGCCGTTCGCGCCGCACTTCGCCGAGGAGTGTTGGGAGCGGCTTGGGCATGCGGAGAGCGTGTTCGAGGCCAGGTGGCCGGAGCACGATCCCGAACTAGCCCGCGATCAGGAGATCGAGCTGGTGGTGCAAGTGAACGGCAAGGTGCGGGGGCGCGTGGCGGTCCCCGCCGGGCTCGCCGAAGCGGAGGCCGTCGCGCGGGCCACCGCCGAGGAGTCGGTCCGTAAGTTCATTGTTGACAAGCAGATACGGAAAGCCATCTACGTGGTGGATCGGCTGGTGAACCTGGTGGTCTAATGGT
>Ga0307424_1001004_pt1 | contig 15007 bp, 12 predicted proteins | sample SalMarWE160320MG_FD_202157 | JGI IMG/M metagenome (GOLD analysis project Ga0307424, IMG submission 202157) | Salt marsh sediment microbial communities from the Plum Island Ecosystem LTER, Massachusetts, United States - WE1603-20 | ecosystem: Environmental > Aquatic > Marine > Intertidal zone >... | reverse complement strand
TTATCTTTGACTGCGATTCAAGAGATTCCCGAAAATATAGCTCAGCGAAAGGTTATTGTCTACAAGTCTAGGGTAGACCCTGCTACGTTAAAGCAGAAAGCAGAAGAAATGAAGAATGAGCTGTTCATTAAACGCTTCTCGAAGCCTAAACCCGAGGAAGTACATGTGGTTTCGGTTGACAAGTTTTATGAGCCCTACGTTCTTGTTGACGCAAAGTACCGAATCGAATACTTCACAAAGAAGGTTTACTCTTTCGAGGTTACCGAGAAAGCTAAGGTGGTTAAGATTCTCGGAGAAACCTTCACGCCTAAGATGGTGCCTATTCCCGACACTGATCCTGAGCAGTTCCGCAAAGTTGTCAATCTTGAAGGTCAAGAGTGGTCCTTCTACGAAGACAAAGCATACTTTATTCTTAACAAGAGCGGCAACGAAATTTCGCCCGATGAGGTTCCGATTGCTCCTTCTGAGGATAATCCAACAAAAATCTTGAAGGAGTTCGCAAAGAACGCTGAAAAGGTGAAGATTTCTAATCGGGATGTGCTGGCGATGGCTAAAGCCAAGATTATCCAGAGACCTTCTGATGTGGACACAGTTGACAATGAGGTGTTTCAGGTCAACGAATACGTCATAATCTATAATCCAGTCTACAAAATCACGTTCCGGAACGTGAAGACTAAAGAAGATAAAACCGTCAGCATAGACGGCGTCTCCGCAGAAATAATCAAGTAATCTGCAGACGTTCAGCGTTTTTAGGCTATACGTTACTCGTAGGCGATAATCCACAAGTCTGCCACAACAAACACCTTGTTGTCTGCTGCGACGGGTGGAAAAGCGTAATGTTCGAAGTCCTGACTTAATCGTATGCTTCCATTGTCTGCGTCAATGCAATACAGGTTGCTCTGTTGTATAACATACAATAAATTTTTCGACAAAGTCATACTACTCGAAGCGTCATGAGCATCCTTCAGATAGATTTGTTTAACGAGCAATGCCCAGATTACATCGCCATCTGAAAGATTTGAAGACAATACTATTACATCGTACAGATTTGTTCCAAAACGCTTGACAAATACGCTCCAGAAAACTCTTTGCCCCTGGGGATCAACCTGAACAGAAGCTGCGCCAATACCTAATTTTTGTTCTACTTCCGTGTAGTTACTTAATGTCTCTGTTATGCTTTGACCAGCAATTGTTCTCCAGTTTAAAGTGCCGTCTGCCAGATTGACTGCATACAGGTAGCCGTCTTCAGCACCAAACAGCACCACATCATTCGACACTGTTGGCTGAAACATTCTGGCGCCAACTTCAAAGCTCCACACTTCTTTTCCCGAAAAAGCATCTACACACAGGAGCGTTTGTCCGTCATCCTGATCCTCAATTGGGCTGTAGTTCCAAAACAGCACCTTGTCTTGGGCGGCAACTGGAGGGTCGCTGTAGCTTCCTGTAACTGTCCACATGGTGCTGCCGTTGTTGAAGCTGACACGGGAACCATCCATAATAAGAACGTAATCGCTTTCAGGCGCTGAAAGGTTTGCCCTGATCAGATTAACGCCAAGGCCCCGCGAATAGTTCCATAACAGGTCTCCAGTATAAACATCATACACGGCAATGCCATTCTGTGACGTAAACACCTTCCCATCTGCAACAAAGAAGTCAGGAGCCCATTTGTAGCCGTAACTGGTGCTTACCGGCGCCTGATACGACAACTCCACTTCGCCAGTATCCATGTTCAGTCGGTGCACCACTGAACCTCTGCAGCCAACATACAATTTGCCGTCATAAACTTCAAGAGGCAAACCATTATTCGAATAGCCGCCTATGCTGGCGTTCCAAAGTGATTCGCCGCTCTCTGCATCGAAACAGTACACGTTAGCCCAAGCATCAGACGAAAACACCTTTCCGTCGGCAACCGCAAAGTCGGAGGCAAAACTTTCAATGTCACTTTGCCACAGGATTCTCGGCGATGGCTCGGTTGAGTCTGTTTGGGACCCCTTGTCATATAAGATTGCCAGCGAGGCTGAGCCCACAACAAGAATCAACATCACTGCAACAAACAGCGAGTTACTTCTGTTCAACTTGTGCCCCCTACAACTTCAGTAGGAACGTTAACAGATTTAAATCCTCTTTTTGTAGTTCACCTGCTAAATGTGACATTTTTGTTTTGTGAAAACCGTTAACTCAAGTTTATTCACTGCAAACTTGGGTCATAGCTGTTGAAGTGTGGCGGCTAAAGTTTTCAGTTTGTCTCTGTTTGCCCAAACAAGACTGAAGGCAACAGCTGCGAAGCCTAGCCATTGAAGCGCCCAAGCGATGCTGGCTCCGCCGTTCAGGGCGATGTGCTCAAAGGAGTAGCCCATTCCCTTCTCTACACTAAATAGGACTCCAGTTTGCGTGGCGTAGCCGTTCAAAACAAGAACATTCTGAACCATAGACGCAACTATCAAAACTAACCCAACAAGCGTGACGAGAAACACCAGTTTGCCCCGTTTGCCTCCTAACTTTGGCAGGTCAAATGAGTAGAGCTTGTTCAGCAGCGAAGCAGCAAGCAGGCAGAAAAGCGGCAGAAACTGGTAATCGTACTTGATGGGATTATTGTACGGGCATATCAGGTTCCTTCCAAGCACCAAATAGATGTTCACGCCTAATACTGTGGCAACGGCTGTTAAACAAAGCAGGTCAGACCCGAACACTTTTCCGAGACTCTTCCTGCGCACAAAGGAGACAAGCAGAGACACGGCGCCTGCAGCCAAAAAGAACACGCCCACCGTGCCCAACAGATAGTAGAGAAGGAAAAAGGGTGAGGGCGCAGCGTCGGGGATGTGGAAGTTGAAGTCGTCATGGGTGAAGGCGGCATAGAATCCCCTGTTCGTTATCAGTTCGTACCAAACGTAAGTGAAGATTAACGCGGGAACAAAATAAATTGCTCCCATTAAAATGCGCTTGAGATTTTTTGGTCCAGCAAAAAGGTAGTACAATGCGAGAGGAACCAGCATAAACACGGCAAACGCCTTCGTCAAGAAAGCAACACCAAAAAACACTCCAGACAGCAAAGTCAGCTTAGACGAATTCCGTTTTGTCGCATAGATGCCCACCAACAGGTAAAGCAGACTGAAGAAGAGGCACTCTGCGTCGATGAGGAAGCTTCTGGAGAGCACGATGTGCCATGGAGTAGACGCGAAAACTGCTGCCGCAAACAAGCCTGTCCGCCTGTCATAGAGGACTTTGCCGAGTTGGTAAAGCAGAATTATGCATCCGGCACCGAACAAGGTTGGCGCGGCTACCGCCACAGCGTAGGATGAACCGAAGGCTCTGAGAAACAGTGCTCCAGTGTAGAAGCCCAGCGGCGGCTGATTAATGAGAGTATAATTGTCGTAAGGCAACTTGTGTTCGATCACACCAAACGGGAGACTAAAATCCAAATCTGAGTTGAAGTAAGGCATCTTATACTCGGTAACACCTAACGCGGCACTGTACTCCACCTGTGAATCGTAGTTGCTGAATTGTCCTGTAGCAACCGACATCAGGATGAAGCCGAGCAGAATACCAATCAACGGCAGACTGTTCTTCAGAACCGTTTTCAAGTGTAGCAGATTCTGTTCACCTGAAAATTGTGCAGCCTTCACAGCGGTTACTACTCCCTGACAGATTCAACGTATTAACTAGAGAACTGAGGAATTAAGAAATAAAACTTTGTTCACTAACTGAAAGAAATTGATTGTAGACGAGACCCGTTAACCCGCGCATAATAGGACTTTATTAAAAAATTGAAAGGGTTGAAGGTCAGCGCGTAAACTTTAGCCGTTGATGGCCAGAAATGTGTTTAGTTTTCTGTTAGCACGCAGTCGTCGTATTCTTTTTCCAGCTTGTTCTTGTGTGACAGCTCTTCCTCTGCCAGCTTAGTGAACAGTTCACCCATGGGTGTTCCTTTGAGTCCCATAGCCAGCGTCTTATAGTAATCGTAGGTGCTTTTTTCTCGTTTCGCGGCATACACAAGTATCGCCTCGTAATCTGCGTCATTATCTAAAGGAGTGTCCTGCAGCATGTCAACAATCTTCAGGTCCTGAACAGCGCCGCCGTGGAAACCCAGCTCCGAAAGCTTCGCTTTGTTGTTCATTATTGCCTCAAGCTTGCTTTTGTGTCCCATTTCCTCTTTTACCAGTTGTTTGAAGAAAACTTTGGATGACGGATATTTGGCGTTCTCTAGCGCCATGCTGTAAAGGGCAATGGATTGTTCTTCAACTTTTACTGCGGCTTCGATAATTGCTTTCCACTTTAGTTCAGCCAATGATGAAACCTCAAACCTTTTTGTGGTCACTTTCAAACATAAACCTTTCGAGTTTCTTGAATACTTGTTTTGTTTTTTCTTTGAAGCCAATCCAAAAGTGACCAGAGCAAGTTAAATTGCGTCCGCGCCCATTAATACAGTTTATAACTTTGAGAAAAACATGGTTAAGTGAATGATTTGGCGACGTAAAGGACCTGAAAACAGATGAAGAAAACTGTTGCCCTAACCTTCTGTGTGCTGCTTCTGCTGGCTGTAGTTTTTTCTATCCTCATCCTGTCCATGGATGACGAAGCTGGGTCTCACGGAGACGCGCAAAACGGGGACTCTGCCTTCATAATCTGGGGCACTCTGGACTACGCTGACGAAACATATATGGGCGGAGAACCAGAACGCAACGCATCCAGAGACATCTGCGACGCCATCCACAGCCTAGTTTTTGATACGCAACAGTATGATTACTGCAAAAACTTTTGGGGAAACGACACACAGCCAGACCAAGTTTACGGTAACGTCAGTTACTGTGAGGAAAATTACAATTTTACGGCGATTTTCTACAAGGGGCACAGCATAGGCGCCTACTGTGACGTGGAGGGCTGCATGTTTGGGGAACATTGGACGCTTTATGCTGCTGAAGGCTACAAGCACGAGTACATCATGGACTACCTGATACATGACCGGATAAGTTCTGGGACGCACGATTTCGTGTTCCTTTGGACCTGCGGCTACGGAGCAGAAGACATGATAGGCGACATAGACGAGAACGGTCACAGCGTTGGGATGATGGCGTCTTGGATGAACACAACAGACTTGGAGGCTGACGGCTACGCGTCCCCTGACGGCAGCAATCAATGCTTCATTGGTTTTGACGGTTACTCGATTTTCTTCATAACCCAAACAGGCTACGGAGGCTTCGATTACGGCGATTTCGCAGCCCTCTTCTTCGAGTATGCAATGATTGACGGCTGGACAGTGAACGACGCCCTTGATGCGGCTGCGGAGGAGACGCATTGGCAATCATCCTTTGGAGACTGCCAACTTTACACGGGATATCTTATGCCCGACCCGCATGGTTCGGGACAGTATGTGACGTGCTACATGCGCGTGTGGGGCGACGGAAACCTTAAGCTGCGGAGAGGAGAGTGAGATGGACAGATGAATCCGTGGACTAAACGATTGTGTTTGCTTCTGGTTCTTGTTGTTGTATCAGCGGTTCTGTTCGCGTACCTGCCTGCCGTACACGTGGCAGAAACCTCTGACTCAGACGAGGTGCTTGTCTTCCTAGAGGAGGTGGTCCGCATAGATGTAGCAAAATATGATGTGACGCTGCTGGGGACTTCAGTTACACACCCTGATTGGTTGGCTGGTCTAGCGCAAGTAACAGGAAAATACAGTCTTGAGTCCGAAACAAGCAAACTGGATGTGCTCTTCAAATTCAGGAACGGCACGCTGTATTGGTGCCTTATGCGCGTAGTTGAAGGCTCGCCACACTATCTTGATGTGCCGTCTGGAAACATTCGTGACTTGGCGGATGGTTTTCTTCAAAACTATCAGGATTACTCAGGAGATTCAGAGTTGGGGTCAATGAGAAACATGCTGGATGTGGTGGATGCTTCAGAAAACTCTACAGCAACCGTGGATAACCTGAAGCTTACCGTGTCTGTCACGTCGTTTTCGTCCAGTTTTGATTGGAGGTGCACCCTTGATGGGACAGACTGCGGCGGAGTGGACATCAGTTTCCATAACGGGCACTTCTATGCCTTCGGCGACGACAGAAGCTACTACCCGATGATTACTCAATGAATTGAGCAAAGAAGCAACCGGAGTTTACGTTTTCCTTTTTTGCCTATAGAATGCTACGCCACCCACGATAGCTAACCCGCCAACAACGGCTATTACAATCAGTATCAGGTCTGATGTTGATGGCTCGCCGTTAGAGTCTTCTTGGGTTTCACATGGCTTCATGAGCGGATAGTTGTCTTGGTTATTTTCGTCGATGACGTATGGTGTGTCTCCCAATCCATCTCCGTTACTGTCTGTACCCGTGTAGTCGCTCCAGTGGTTGCCTTCCTCTCCGTTATCCCAAAAATTAACTGAGGCAAATCTGCTGCTTGGTTCGATGTCATTGGCTTCAAGAAAAATAGTGGAGTCTTTTATTTTGATTTGATCGGTGTTGTTTACGAAGTTGTTGCCAGAAAATGTGTTGTTCGAAGTTGAGGACATGTAGACACCGCAGTTGTTTTCGCTTATGTTGTTTTTGGAAAATGTGTTGTTTAAAGATGAATAGATGATGCTGGAATTGTATGGATCATAGTAATCCATGATGGTGATTCTACGTTCAAAATATATGCCTTGCATGTTTGCGGTCAAGTTGTTTCCTGAAATATTGTTGGCGTTGGATGTGCTCAGTTTTATGCCTTGATTATTTCTTGCTATTGTGTTTTGTTGTATGACATTTTTTGTTGAAAAAGTGAGGGCTATCCCTGTTGTGCTGTCCGTTATGCTGTTATGTTTTATGTAGTTGTTAGATGATTCTTCAAGCTGGATGCCGCAGTCGCTGTCTGTTAGTGTGTTCTCTTCGATAGTGTTGTTTGATGCTTCACTGAGGTATATACACACTTGGTTGTCTGCCACCAAATTCTTGGCGACAGTTGAGTTTGTAGTCAAGATACACCATATTTCTTGATTGCCAGCAAGATTCAGGTTCTCAACTTTGATACGTGTGCAGTTTACTAGGGCAACCCATCCCGCGTCAGTTGGAACCGCCAAATCCTGTTTGTCTATCCAGTAGCAGATTGGTTTGCCGTTTACAGTGTTTGAGCTGTCCACATCCTGAATGTACTCTTGAAATGGCGAGCCTGACATGGAAAAAACGTGGCTGTTTTCTGCAAAAATGTTACTTCTGAAAACGTTATGCGTCGAATCCTCGAAGATTACGCCGCAACCGCTGTTCGTTATCCTGTTTTCTGATATGTTATTGAAGGACCAAAACAGTTTGATGCCATATTCTGAACTGCCTGTTATGTTGTTTGCGCTGATGTTGTTGTGGGCGGCGGTGAGGGTGATGCCTTGCTTGTTGTTTGTTAGGTTGTTTCCAGAGATGGTGTTGTTTGAAGATGAATAAATCCGCACTCCCTGAGTATTGTTCACTAGTTCATTGCCGATTATGCTGTTGTCTGATGAGTATTCAAGTTCGATGGCGCACCAGAATTCGGTGATTTTTAGGTTCATTATGGTCAATTTCTGTGCGTAACTGTATATTCCCGTGTTGTTCGATTCGGGAAGAATATTGATTTCTGGAATCGCATAACGGTAATCGTCAGCTCCTGTTCCTTGAAGAGTAAAACCTGCACCATCAATTACTGTATTGTTTTTCTCTACAATAATTGACGCTTGGATGTTATCCGTAAATGTGTAGACGTTCCCATCCCGTTCAATAGGAGCCGTTGAGGGTTCAATTGAACCGTCAGCTCTAATGTAAATCACGTTTTCTGTTGCGGCTGGACTCTCGGAATCCACAACTGTTACTGCTGAAAAAAGCAAGAGAATGTAGAGTAGAAGATATGCCTTTTTCATGTTTTTAATCAGCACACTGTTGCATCTGTGTCTCAGATGCTCTATTCAGTTCTTGCTACAACTTTTATTAGTATTGTAATAATACTATTTCGAAGAAATCAAATGAACTCCCGACTTGTTGCAGCCTTGGCACTGCTGACTCTTGCTTTTGCAACCCTGTCTTCAAGTCTGACCGTGAATGAGGTAGCAGCCAATCCACTCGTGCCAGAGGAATCTGGAATCCTCTACGCCTCTACAGACAACCCTTTAAACGAAAACTTCACCATTGTTGTTGTTCCCGACACGCAAGGCTACGTCACATATTATCCTTGGCTTTTCGATAACCAAACCCAATGGATTGTAGACAACGTGGAAGCGCTGAACATCGTTTTTGTTACCCATCTAGGAGACATAGTCGACAGCTACGATAACGTAACCCAGTGGGAGTACGCAAACGCCAGCATGAGCAAGCTAGGCGACAATGTGCGCTGGGCTGTCCTGCCTGGAAACCATGACGGCTATTATGGAGACCCCGATGATTTGACAAACTACAACAAGTATTTTGGGTATGAACGATTCAGTGGCAAAAGCTGGTACGCTGGAACCTACAAAGCCGAAGATAACACGAACAGTTATCAACTGTTTTCTGCTGGAGGCGACGATTACCTGCTCTTCCATATCCAGTATAATCCAAGCGACGACGTGCTGTTCTGGGCAAGCAACGTGATTGACCAGCATCCTGACTGCAGAGTGATTGTTTCAACACATGACTACATTGCAGGTCCAATAGACCCTAGTCATAGGTCACTTATTGGCGAAAGGGTATGGCACAGCCTAATCAAGCAGCATGCAGACCAGATTTTTCTTGTCCTCTGCGGTCACGCAGGCACACAAAGCACCCTCATCGACACAGTGAACGGGCACATTGTATACCAGTTGCTTTCAGACTACCAAAACGCAAGCAACATCGAAAGCGGCTGGCTGAGAATACTCGAGTTTTGTCCTGCACAGGATAAGATATACGTGAAAACCTATTCGCCTTACCTGAACGGATACAAAACCGACCCAACAAACGAGTTTACTCTTGACTATAGTATGACGGGCGCATGTGTCATACCCCAATTTCCATTATTTCTACTCTTGCCTCTATTCATGATAGCAACGTTGCTGGCAGCCATAATCTACAGAAAACACATTAAACCTAAACATTAGCCTCCAGTGTTCTTCTTCACGGTCAAAACTGTATCCTATTTATTTTCGGGTAACCCCATACAAAACAGAGCACAAAGCTTACAGGTGATGTAAAGTGGCTGGCGGATACAAGGTTGTCGTAATTGAGTGCCATTACTGGAAGCCGGGAACCGACTACACCCAAGACATAATCGAAGCCATAACAAACATAGTAACTGACGGCGACTTTGTAACAGTCTCCGAAAAAGCATTGTCCACAGCCCTCGGCAACCTAATCGACGAAAAAGCCGTCAAACCAAGCAGTCTCGCATGTTTCATAGCCAAATACTGGATGCCCCTTGCATGGCCACACATTCTGGGACCCGTCTGCCATCTGAGACAGAAAACCATCGAGTATCTCAGGTCATACCCGGCTGAGGAGGGGAGCCGCCACAAGCAGCTAGCCTTGGAGCAGAGCGGTTTTCTGCAAGCCCTGATGCATGGGTCAGAGGGCGGCATCGACGGAAGTAACCTGCCCTACTCCTACGTGAGCCTTCCCTTAGAAAACGCCCAAAAGGTTGCCCAAGAACTAAAGGAACAAATCCAGTCTAGACTCAAGAAGAGTGTATCCGTTGTTATCGTGGACACAGACAAAACCTACTCGCTGAAGGGATTCCATTTCACTCCCCGCCCAAAACCCATAAACGGAATACATTCCCGTGGAGGCTTCCTAGCCTATGTGGCTGGAAGGTCTCTTAAATTAAAGAAACGAGCCACTCCCTTGGCTGTTTCCGGCTCCAGAATAACAACTGAGGAGGCTATTGAGCTTGCCAAGATAGCTAACCGAACCCGAGGAAGCGGTGCAGGTCGAACCGTTTGGGACATGGCAGAAACTTTCAACGTTACGTTAACGGATGTGACGTGGGAGATGCTGGGCAGCGTGAAGCATCGTCCCGTAGTAATTATAAGACCCAAAACGCAAATGAGGCAGTAATCTAAAGTTTACTTGTTCAGGAGAAGAGAAAGAAATGGAATCAAGTGTAGAGCAGATGAATACTTTCTTTGAGCCGAAGGGAGTTGCGATTATAGGTGCCTCCCGCAGAACCATGAAGGCAGGGCATGTTATCTTCAAAAACTTCGTCATCAACAAGCAAAGAAACCTGTTCAAAGCAAAACTGTACCCCGTCAACCCTACTGAAAAAACAATCCTAGGATTCGAATGTTACCCCTCAATTCTGGACATAGAAGACGAGGTTGATTTGGTTGTCATAGTTGTTCCCGCCACAATCGTTCCACAAGTTATGCAGGAAGCCGCCACGAAAGGAGTGAAAGCGGCTGTAATCATCACTTCTGGCTTCAGCGAGGTTGGAAACCACGAACTAGAAGAAGAAGTGACGGCCATAGCCAAAAAGGCTGGAATCCGCGTTCTCGGACCAAACTGCCTAGGCGTCTTCGACTCCAAAACTGGCGTGGACATGCTGTTTCTTCCCGAAACAAAAACCCTCACCACCGGAGATGAAGTTGTTGCCACGCCCCGTCCTATGGCAGGCCCCACCGCTATAGTTACTCAGAGTGGTGCCTTCGGAGCTGCTGCCCTTGACTATCTGGCAGGTAAGCAGATGGGTGTAAGCAAGTTTGTGAGCTTCGGTAACAAGGCAGACGTCACTGCGTCGGAGATGCTCAATTTCCTTCTGCATGACAGCAGCACGCAGGTTATTCTCTTCTACTCTGAGAGCATAGACAATGGAAGAGAGTTCATGAAAGTTGCGCGGGCAGTCACCTGCAAGAAGCCCATTGTTGCTTTGAAGGTGGGGCGGTCAGAGGCGGGAGCCCGCGCAGCCGCATCCCACACCGGCTCCATTGCAGGTTCCGACGAAATCTACTCCAGCGTCTTCAAGCAGGTCGGCGTTCTAAGGGCAGAAGACCTTGAGGCGTTTTTTGATATGGGTAAAGCTTTGGCTTTTCAGCCGCCAGTTGCTGGCAACAATGTTGCAATAATAACTGATGCTGGTGGACCAGGCATCATGGCTGTTGACGAGTGTGTGGCTCAGGGGCTGAACGTGAAAAAGTTTTCTGAGGAGACTATTGCAAAGTTTGAGAAGCTTAAGCAGGATGGGAAGATTCCCCGTTTTGCGACTAACCTGAATCCTGTTGACTTAACGGGTTCTGTGACCTCTGAAATGTTTGAGGAGGGTACACGGATTCTTTTCGAAGACCCTGAAATAGACGGCATCATCGTTTTGGGTCTGCATCATCTTCCGGCGCTTCAGGAAGATTTCGTTGACCGCGTGGCAGCGTTGACCAAAAAGTACAACAAGTCAGTTGTTGCCTGTGACGTGGGCGAAACTGAAATGGCTCTTTACATACGTTCAAAATTTGATAAGCTAGGGATTCCTTCATACTTTTCGCCTGAGGATGCGGCTCGCGGCATGGCTGCCCTCGTCGATTATGGGCTCTACTTGAAGAAGTGCGGAAAGTTTGAGCAGTACGTGGAGTCATTCATGAAACGAAAGAACATGTCTTGAGTTGCGGAAGAACAGTGTTTGTCTAAAAAGTTTAAGGCTGCTTCTTTAGCCAGGTGGCAACCTTCTGAAAGAGGGCACTTGGGGACATGTCGATGACGGGAACCACGATTCTCTCTTTTGTCTCTATTATGGGTCGGTACTGGGGCATGAGGGCGTAGCTTACGAATGCCCAGTAAACCTTCTTTTCTTCGATAAGCGCCTTCGCGGCAACCTCAGTTGATGTGGGTAAGGGATAGTAGATGAAGACAACCCCGTTTGCCCAGTAGAGTCCGGTTGTTTTTCCTCCCACCGCGATGCTTGCGAAACGTGCCAGATCATCGACGCCTTTGAAGCGGGTGCTCTCTAGTATAATAATTTCTTTGAAGGAGTCGCCTTTAACTATTGGACCTTCCATACCACAACCTTCTATAAACCAGATTCAGGTAGGACAAGATAATAAGAATTTGGGTAAGTACACTGCCTTAATTTTTGGTTGATTCCGCAATCAATTAAATGGTTTTAAGGTGAACACATGAAATTCTCAAGTTTTGCTATGTTGGTGCGGCTTTGGCTGGGATTTTCAGTCTTTTTTCGATTTCTCTGGCAAAGATGTTGGCTGCCTCGGAGCGGTACTTGTCGGTTATGACCAGTCTTGGGCTGCATCGTTCCACGTACTCTAGCAGCTCATTGAAGTCAGAGTGGTCACTCAAAGCAACAACATACTCGTTTGCTCCAACTCTTCGGCATGGCTTCCTGAACTCCCAGCCGCTTGCACGAATCTTCAAAGCTTCGTCACTAACCCTTTTTCTGGAATACGAGTGATAGAAGACGACGGACGGCTCATTTTGTGTCAGCAGTGATTGAGCCTCTTCGCCGTCAAAGGGCAGAAGCTGGTTGCCAAGTTTCATTCCATGCCTTTCGCAAACCTTTGAAACCCTGTGAATTTTTTCTGGAACAATGAAGGGTGTCTTTATTTTTGCTTCATACAGTATCCGCATCATCTTCTGAAGTTTGCCGTGATACCCAAAAACGTAGACTGGACCCCGCTTCAATCCCTGCTCAACCAACGAAACAAGGATGCCCTCTGTCATCATGCCGAAGGGTCTAACCCTGACTGGGTCTCCGTACGTAGCTTCCATGACCAGTATGTCTGTTTCAACACGGGGAGTTCGGGAGTACCTGAAGTCGCTCGTGTATAGTATCCGCGTATGCTCCTTATCTTCTACCAGAGCCTGAGCCGTTCCCAGTATATGATCCGCATAATGCAACGTCAGCGTCTCATCCCCATACGTGAACGCTTCGCCATAATCAAGAGTTTTCACGGCTCCCCTAGACAGAAAGCGGGGACCCTTCAGCGCATCTATCATGTCCTTCGTGGCAGGCGTCATTATAGTTACTTCACAGTTCTTCAGGCTCTTTCCCAAGCCCATCATGTGGTCAGCGTGGGCATGGGTGACAACTCTGATGGGTCTATCTTCATCGTAGGCGTCGCATGCAACATGCTGTCCCAGAAGAACTGCGCCCAAATCTGTTACATTAGCCTTTGACTGAATACGCGACGCCTCCACAAGTTCAGTTACTCACGTTTGATGAAATTGTTTCCTGTGGAAGCTATTAAACAATTCTTGAAATGTTTGTGCCTATCTTTCTGCCTTCAGCATATGTGGGCTGTAGGCTGCTAAGGCGTTTGTTAAAGAAACTGTGGATTGTCAGAGTTTTGTGATCTATTCATCGCTTTCTCTTGGGCTTAACATGCAGTCAACCATTTTTGGGCAAACCAAACACTGGGAGGGGATGGGAGTATTTGGGGGGCGGTTAGCCAAATATCCGAACTCGCCGGGGCAACCTGAAGCCTCCTCCTCTTTTTTGTCAGCCAGCTCCATTGTAGGCACCTCTTCAGGCTCTTCTATGACAAGAGGTTCAGTTTTTGGCAACTCTTCAGGTTCTTCTCTGACAAAAGGTTCAGCTTGTGGCTCCTCAAGTTCTTGTCTCTTTTCCTTTTGAGGTCCGCCTGATCTAGGAATCAACGATTTGACTCTCTTCAAGAACCTGGGACCAGCCTTAACCTTTTCTAGAACTGAGGTCTCGGATTTAGCGGTGGATGCAGTTTCCTCTTCTTCGTCCAGAGCTTCGTCCTCTTCAAGTTTGGGCTCTGGAATTTCCTCTTTTTCGATTTGGGGTTCTGGCGTTAGGTCGGTGAAGCAGTATGGGCAGGCTTCGTATTTTTTTGGTGGTGTGACGTAAAGGATAGTCAAGAGTATGGGTTCTTCGATTTCTCTTCGGCATCTTGGATTTGGACAAACAACCACTATAGATTCTTTCGACAATCTTGCTGCATCTCGAGGTGTCTTTGATAGATGTTCATCTGTTCAACATATTTAGCTTTAATGAATCCAAAATCTAGACCTTCAATCTCCCGAAAAAACCATCTTCTGCTGCTTTAATCCCGTTTTCAGGGCTTATTTTCCCTTGTGAAAACATGATTTTCTGCATGCCCAGCCTTAACTTTGTAAACCATAAGAAGCATGCTTTCTGCTCTCTGATTAAACTTAAATCATGGGTGTCCTCTAGTTTCTGTTTGAGGGCTTAACTACCGACTAGAACTGAAAATCTTTGTTTATGGGTGAAATGTGATGGTTTTGCGAGTTTTCAACACTATGAGCGGACAGATGGAAGAGTTTAAGCCACTGAAGGATAAGCAGGTTGGGGTTTACGTTTGTGGACCCACGGTTTATGATTGGTCTCATCTGGGACACGCCAGAACATACATTGCCTTTGATGTTATTGTTCGCTGGCTGGAGTTTAAGGGCTACTCAGTCTTCTACGTCCAGAACATCACTGACGTGGGTCATCTAACCTTGGACACGGCTGAGGATAAGATTGGAAAAAGGGCGAAGGAACGGAAAGTTGAGCCGATGCAGCTTGTGGAACTTTACATGCGAGAATACTTCCGTGACCTTGACGCGCTTGGAGTGAAACGCCCAGACATTTCTCCCAGAGCCACAGGGCACCTCATCGAAATGATTGATGCAATCCGGTCTCTGATAGAGAAGGGATACGCCTACGAGGTTAACGGAAACGTGTTCTTTGACGTGACCAAACTGGATGATTACGGGAAACTCTCAAAAATCAGACTTGACGACATGCTTGAAGGCTCCCGATTCGAGGTTCACCCAGACAAGAGGAACCCCAGAGACTTTGCGCTTTGGAAACGGGCTGAACCTGACACTGTTCTGAAGTGGTGGAGCCCCTGGGGCACCGGCTTTCCGGGCTGGCACATCGAATGCGCAATCATGGGCTTGAAGTATCTGGGAGAACAGTTTGACATTCACGGCGGGGCTCGGGACCTGATTTTTCCTCATCACGAAAACGAGATTGCCCAGAGTGAGGCTGTGACTGGAAAGAAGCCCTTTGTCAAGTATTGGCTGCATACTGGTTTTCTGAAGATTAACGGAGAAAAGATGGCGAAGTCGTTGGGCAACTACATCACAGTCCG
>Ga0307424_1001002_pt1 | contig 15010 bp, 10 predicted proteins | sample SalMarWE160320MG_FD_202157 | JGI IMG/M metagenome (GOLD analysis project Ga0307424, IMG submission 202157) | Salt marsh sediment microbial communities from the Plum Island Ecosystem LTER, Massachusetts, United States - WE1603-20 | ecosystem: Environmental > Aquatic > Marine > Intertidal zone >... | reverse complement strand
AGGTCAAACTTAAAAGATTTTTTCAACAAATCGTGCTTAATCATTTGTGGAGAGGATAAATCCTTAATCCATAATCGGATTCTTGAAGGGATAGGGGATATCTCATGGTTATTCTAAATACCCAGCCGTCTTTAATCTCTGCCCGGTTCGATATTCAATATGCAATTTAAGGACTGGTTTGATTTCGCGGATAATTTCGTCAGTTGGGTCAAATGCCCCCATCTTGTCCCATGGAGCTGACTGGATAATCCTCAACGCTTTTACGCTATCCGGGGAAAGCCCGGGCGAGATCTTAGATTCCTGCTCGCATTTCAAACAGGCAAGACCCCCCTTACTCTGATTAAAGGCTGCTCTCCCTTCCCCGGCGTAAGGCCTGCCACAACCGGAGCACTTGTCTAAGCTGATCCTATATCCTCCAAGGGCCATGGCTTTAGCCTCAAAAAGGATGCGGAGGACTCCATTCCTCTTACCCTCATTCAGCACAAGAAAAGCGTTCTTTAACAGTGCAAACATTTCCTTATCGGCCACACCCAGGGGAAATAGGATCTCGGTGAGTTCAATCATATAGCTTGCAAGAGACAAAGATAAGAAATCGGACCTGATCCCGGGAAAGGCATGAACAAGTTTGCCGGAATGAAGGAAATAAAGTTCCCTCCCCCTTTTTAGCTCATATTCCAACTTTACAAGAGAAAACAGATCAAGACAATTGGCAAAGCGCCTCCTGCTTTTCCTCGCCCCTTTGGCCACTCCCTTGAGCCGGCCCCTATCAAAGGTGAAGAAACTTACTAAGAGATCTGTCTCGCCAAACTCCCAGGTTCGCATGATGATGGCATGAGAAATATGAGTCGTCATATCAGACACCTCGAACGTCCTGCCTTATCCAAACAGCACGAAAACAAACAATACCGCCTTGGGCGGGGCTTAACCACTCAAGCTCTTAACGTGATCTATATTAGATTACAACATGACTTTGATCAAAGACAAGTATCCTGTTCAAACATTATGATTGGCTCATCCCTCATTGTCTTGGCCGGCATCCCTCCTAAATGGCATGACATACCCGTCATCGGTCTGGCAGAATTTGTTATTGCAGGCGTAATGGGGTTCTGGCTCCTCATAAGTATTTTAAGGCGCGGTAGGATGTAGATGCCTTAAAAGAACAGCTCACATGAAAATCCCCCTTGACATTCCGGCTCCCGTCTATAAAATACCATATACAGAATTATTAATATCGTATTTGGTATCATATCATGGGCAAAACAAACCCGGCTCGTGCCCCTGCAGTGGATCGGGCACTTGATGTCATCGAACTTCTCGCTGTCCGCGAAAGTGCCCTGCCACTTTCAGAGATGCTGACAAAACTCGCTATTCCGAGGCAATCTCTGATCAGGATATTGAACACCCTCTGTGACAGGGGCGTGGTAGACAGAACCGGCCAAAGGGGCTTTTACCGTCTCGGAATGAGGCTCCTCTATTTTGGGGACAGGCTGCAGGATAAAATAAAGCTTCGTTCCATTGGCCGGACCCTGATGCAGGAACTGGCAGCCAAAACCCACAAGACCGTTGAGCTGTCTACCTTGGACCGGGATCAACTCGTCCTGATAGAACAGATTGAAGGGAGCGAGGGTATCCGGCTCTATACCCGGATCGGAAGCGCATACCCCTATTTCCACGCCGTTGCCGTTGGAAAGATATATTTAGCCCATATGGAGGTGGAAAAAAGACAAAAAGTCCTTGCGACAATCGGCCTTCCTCCTGTCACAGAGAACACCATTACCGACATGAATCAACTTGAAGAGGAACTAAAAGGAATCAGGGAAAATGGGTACGCATTTGAGGACCAGGAGCTGAGAAGGGGTGTCCGCAGGATAGTGGCGCCTATATATGATCACCAAAATAATCTGGTCGGCTGCATAGGGGTTGCCGCCACAATCTTCAGTTTTGAAACGGATGACAGAGAAAGTCTGGGACGACAGGTCGTTGAAACGGCCAACCAGATCTCACACCGGATGGGTAATAGAAAATGAGGCAGTTTTTTTATCCTTCAAAGATAGCTGTTTTTGGCGTGGCGGATAACCCAAGAAATTTGGCCAAAAACATTATTTCCAACTGCATGGAGAACGGTTTCAAGGGCACCATTTATCCTGTAGGGAGGGAGCCGGGCAATGTGTTTGGAAAGACAATAATAGCCGACCCCCTATCGTTACCCGAGGGGATCGACTTAGCGGTAATACTTGTCCCTGCCAGGTTTGTGGCAGAGACACTCGACGTCTGCGGACAAAAGGGGATCCTTCACGCCATCATCTCCACAGGGGGGTTCAAGGAATTCAAGGATAGAGACAACCAGGCGGAAAGGGACATCGTCAGTAGCGCCAGGCAATATGGGATTCGATTTATCGGCCCGAACTGTATTGGAGTCATATGCACCGGATCAGGGGTTTGTACGCCATTCAATCCAATGAGGGCCAAGAAGTTCAAAAAAGGACCTGTAGGCCTGATCGTTCAGAGCGGGGGAGTAACCACACAATCCGCCTATTACTTCTCTGAAGAACATGTGGGTTTTTCAAAAATCATCAGTGCGGGAAACAAGTTAGACCTTGATGAAATCGATTTCCTGGAGTATCTCATCCGTGACGAGGACACGGAACAGATCCATATGTACTTGGAGAGCATTGAGGACGGGAGGGAGCTGACACGGCTTGCAAAGAGGTCGAAAAAACCGATCGTAATCTTTAAGGCCAATGTGAGCAAAACAGCATCGGAAATCGCCTTTTCCCACACGGCAGCCCTTTCAAATAACGACCAAATCGTGAATGGCGCCCTGAGACAGGCAGGGGTTGTGCGTGTGGAGGGCATCCACCACATGACCGTGGCTGCCAAGGCGCTTCAACTTCCTCCCCTGAGAGGGGATCGATTGGCGGTCATATCTCTGTCCGGCGGTTTTTCGGTGATCTTGGGGGATGCGTGTGAGCGATATGGCTTTGAATGCCCTCGGCTTCCGCTTGAACTGATCAATAAAATTGAAGGCTTCAGACGGGCAGGGGTTATTCGCATGTCAAACCCTATGGATTTTGGTGATGTCCACGATATAAGGGCCTTGGCATTCACCCTGGAGCACTGTCTGGCACTGGATAGCATTGACGGTGTCGTCTTGTCATTTATGTATGAGCCCGAGATGGCAAAGATATTTGGAGGGGAGATCGGCAGTCCCGAACAGATGCTCAATTTCACAAAAAAGATGTGCCAGGAGTACAACAAGCCGATAGCGCTCAGTTTTTTCTCTGAGAGACGACACATCGAGGACTTCAAAAAACTCAACACGTTCCCTGTTTTCAATGACCCGGTGGAGAGCGTCCAAGCCTTGCGCCTTCTAAGGAATTACTGGCTGGGGAGGAAGGGTTTCTCGGATAAGGTTGGCTGAGTCAGGATATGAACACCATCATTCCCATAAGGAAGGATCTTTTCTATATTGAGAGAGGGTGGCTTAACGCCAATCATTTTGTCTTTAACGGCAGCACAAAGGTGTTGATCGATACAGGTTACAAAAGAGATTTGGAGAACACCATCCATCTCATCGAAAAAACCGGTTTCAAGATCCCCGATACTGAGCTTATCATAAACACCCACAGCCATTGTGACCACATTGGTGGTAATCATACGATTCAACGGCAAACAGACTGTCGGATCATGATGCACCCCATTGAGAAGTTCTTCATGGACAGCAAGAACGACTGGTTCACGTGGTGGAAATATTATGGTCAAGAGGCCGATTTCTACCGTGTCACAGATACCCTCGAAGACGAGGCTCGCCTAAGATTTGACGGTCTGGAACTGGAGGTAATTCATACCCCGGGTCACGCCTCGGGAGGGATAGCATTGTATGCCCCAAAGGAGGGATTCCTTATCTCCGGGGATGCCCTCTGGGACGGAGACATGGGCGTCTTAACACCGCGCATCGAAGGAAATAACTGCCTTTTCCTGGCACTTGAAACCTTAGACAGGCTCTCCACTCTCAATGTCCGAAGGGTATTTCCAGGACACGGCCCCCCCTTTACCGATTTCAGATCAGCCCTTGACCGGACGAGAGACAGACTGAAAATGTTCTTAAAAAATCCCTCCCTGATGGGTCTTGATCAGATAAAGAAGATCTTCGTTTATACTCTAATGATGAAGAAGGGCTTCCCTGAAGAGGATTTTTTTGATCATCTCATGGAAATGCCCTGGTTTCAGGAAACAGTGGATCTCTTTTTTGATCACGAGTATCAAAAGATCTATGAAAGGGTAATGGACGATTTCTTGGCCAAAGAGATTGTTGTTCTTGACAAAGGGCGTTATAAGACGGCGGTACGTCCTTAACCCTAAAGTTAGGGTTAATCGTTCGAGTTAGACCGCTTTCCTGTTTGTTGGCCCGGGTTTTGCCCGTACGACTAAGGGCTTGGTCAAACATAGAAGGGTATAATTATTTATTGAAAATTGTTGTGAAATAGGAGGTGCAGAATTTGAGAATAATGGATAAGGGCCATCGGTATAACTTATGAAAATAGCAAATCATTTTTTGGAACACTTTTTCAGCCCCAAGTCAGTCGCTATCGTGGGGGCAACCAATAACGCCTTTAAGATGAATTATCGCGTGATGGAGAACTTGGTGAATCTCAACTTCTTGGGACAGATCTATCCGGTTAATCCCGGTGCAGATGAAATATTAGGGATCAGGGCCTTTGCCGGCCTGCAAGATATCCCGGATAAAATCGACCTGGTCGTTTCTGCTGTTCCCGCTTCAAAAACCCTCGATATTGTCAAAGAGTGCCATAAAATAGGGACTAAGCATCTGGTTATTATTGCGGGCGGTTTTTCCGAAGGAGGCCGGGAAGGTCAAAAGCTCCATGATGAGATAAGGGATTTTACAAAGGAAAAAGGTATTCGCGTACTGGGTCCCAATACCTTGAGTCCGATCAATAGTGCGAACCATCTGGCAATCAGTTTCAACCCCATCAAGGATATTGCGCGTGGAGGTCTCTCTTTTGGCTTTCAGTCCGGTTTTTACGAGCCCAAAATAAACTGGATACTATCCCACATGAGGATCAATAAGATACTCGATATGGGCAACAAAATGGACATCAATGAGTTAGACGCTTTAGAGTACTTTGCAGGGGATGAAGATACAAAGGTCATCGCCATGCATATTGAGAGCCTTAAGGGAGATGTCAGCAACTTTTTTGATCTGCTAAAATCCGTATCAAAGGAAAAGCCTACTATCATCTTGAAATCGGGCAGAACCCTTGCAGGCTCAAAGGCGGCGGCATCTCACACCGGGTCCATCGCCCGTGAAAATGATCTGATCTTTGACGGGATGATCAAACAAACATCCGCCATTAGAGCCCAGAATATGGATGAGTTTTTTGACCTGGCAAAATCATTCGCGTTCCTTGAGTTACCAAAGGGAAAAGAGCTCTCTATCATTACCCTTTCCGGGGGTGAAGGCGTCATGGCCACTGATTCCTGCGGGATGAATGGTCTCAATCTGGCTTCTCTGAGCAGGGACACTTACCAAAGACTCAAAGAGATCTATCCTCCGTGGGAAATTCCTTTAAATCCTTTTGACGCCGGTGTCTGTATGGAATTCCACCTTTCTGATCTTATCTCGTTTTTCCAGGCCCTGACTGCCATACCGCAGGATGAAAATGTGGATTGTATAATTATGCAGATGCCGCCAAACCTCTTTGCCGCCATGTTGAAAAATCCGGATTTCCCGGAAAATATGATGGAAACCATGAGAGAGCAGTTTATCCAATGGCTGGTTAGTGTTAAGGGATATGGAAAACCTTTCGCCATGTGGTGTACTACAATGGACTCGCAGGAAATGAAACTGGTTGAAATGTTGGAAGCCCGTTCCCTGCCGGTATTTCAATCCTCTGAAAGGGCCATTAAATCCTTTTCCGCTATGTATCGATATGCTCAAAAGAGATCTTGAAATCCCTACCACGCCCTATTGGATATCAATTCGTGATTCACTGAAAACCCTGCCTTGTCGGTCAAGAACTCATAATGGCCACTTACACCATATGCGGGCCTCAATAAATTGAGCTTTATATTCTCCGGCAGCCTCCCAGAATATCATTCAAATATCCCGAATAAAGAGTCCCCCTATAAGCAAAACTTATACCCCCTATCAAGTTAAATGAGTTGACGCGAGCTAATTAGGTCCTCAGAATAAGAGGCAAAGGTGAAGAGATGCGGTGAGGAAAGATTAACTTGATTTTGAAATTGGGATGTATAGAAAATGGCCAAAGAAACCAAACATTCCATCTGTTTCTGGTGTAAACCTCGATGCCGCCTCAAGGTAGAGGTGGAGGACAATCGGCTCATCAAGATCGCCAAATCACCCATCAAGGCCTGCCCGCGGAAGTACTGCTCAGACCTCGAGCGATTCTACCATCCGGAGCGTCTCGACTACCCGCTCAAACGGGTGGGTGATAGAGGGGAAAACAAGTGGCAAAAGATCACATGGGATGAGGCTTTAGATGAGATTGCCTACAAGCTTCAGACACTCAAAGACCAGTACGGGGCTGAAACCCTCGGTGTCACTGCCGGCACGAGTCGGACTTACGAGGAGCTTAACTCACGGTTCCTGAACCTTTTCGGCAGTCCGAACCAGTGTGGGCAAGCGCAGATCTGCCATGGCAACTCGGCTGTGGTGGCAACGGCACTCTTTGGCTGGTGGCCTTACTGGATGAACGTTGAGAAGTTGGAGAGTACCCGTTGTCTGATGCTCATCGGCCGGAACCCCCCACACACCCATCAGACTATCTGGGAGGGTTATCTCAAGGCCAGAAAAACGGGTACAAAGCTCATTGTTATTGATCCCCGTCGTTCCGAGTCGGCTGAGAAAGCCGATCTGTGGCTGCAGATCCGGCCCGGAACGGATGCCGCGCTGCTCTTGGGGATGATGAATGTTATCATCAAGGAGAAGCTCTACGACAAGGCCTTTGTCCGTGACTGGTGCCATGGCTTTGATGAACTTTCAGAGAGGGTCAAGGAATATCCGGTTGAAAAGGTCTCAGAGATTACATGGGTGCCCGCAGACCAGATCATTGCCGCAGCCCGTATGTTTGCTACGGAGACACCGTCCTGTGCCATGGAGGGTATGGGAGTCGCCCACCAGCCCAATTCTTACAGCCCGATCGCTGCCCGGCACATTATCTCTGCCATTGTGGGTAATGTGGACGTGCCGGGTGGTGAGGAGCTTATGGGGCCTGCCCCATTTATTACTGAACATGAGATAGAGATGGCCGAGGCCCTCCCGAGAGAACAGAGGGGCAAGATATTAGGCAATCAATTCCGCCTTTATACCTGGCCGGGCTATGAGTTGATCCAGAAAAACGTGGAACGGGTCTGGGGAAAACGATGCGATATGTTCGGATATAACTGTATGGCCCCCGCCCCTTCGCTTTACAAGGCTATCGCCTACAGTGATCCATATCCGGTACGGGCCCTGATTACCGTGTCCTCAAACCCAATGGTCACCATACCCAACACCAAACTCGTGTACAAGGCCCTCAAGAGCCTGGATCTTTATGTGGTTTCGGACTACTTCATGACACCCAGTGCCCAGTTGGCCGACTATGTTTTACCCAGTGCCTTATGGCTGGAGCGTTCATTTTTGTGGAATTATCATAACACAACACCTGTGATAAGGGCGGGGGAAGCCGCACTGCCGCCTTCGATTCCAGGCATGTATGACCGGCGTAATGACTATGATTTCTGGCGCGGGCTGGCGATTCGCATGGGCCAGGAGGAATACTGGCCCTGGGAGACCGTCGAGGATTACTATGATTATCGTCTTGAACCGTTGGGAATAACTTTTAAGGAGTTAGTCAAAAAAGGCAAGATAAACACAAAGAAATCGGAGTATAAAAAATACGAGCAGACCGGTTTCGGGACACCTACGGGCAAGATCGAACTCTATTCTACGGTGATGGAAAACCTGGGCTACGATCCACTCCCCTATTACAAAGAGCCGCCGGAGAGCCCCACCAGGACTCCGGATCTTTCAAAGGAGTACCCGCTTATCCTCATCACGGGTGGTCGCTTTCATCCCTTCTTCCACTCTGAACACCGTCAGGTGGAGACTTTGAGAAAACGCTATCCCTGGGCCAAGATGCAGATCAACCCGGAGACAGCCAAGGAACTGGGGCTTAAAAACGATGACTGGGTCTGGATCGAGACCCAGCACGGCCGTATCATGCAGAAAGTCATTGTTGACAAGGATATTGATCCCCGCGTTGTCCATGCGCAGCATGGATGGTGGTACCCGGAGATGCCCGGTGAGGAGCCTTGGCTCCACGGGGTCTGGGTATCCAACATCAATGTCTGTACCGCGGGCGATGAAGAGACATGCGATGAGGCCTTGGGGTCCTGGCCCTTGAGGACATTCCAGTGCAAAGTATATAAGGTCGAGAGCTTTAACGGGGATCACCCGTTAGCCAAGTAGGCGTTCGTCTACTTCCGATCTACCCTCCTGCCCCCTGTTGAAATGGGAGGATGATCGGTTGCCAATTGAAAAGGGATTAGAGCCAACGAGATAATCATCCAAAGAAATTCGGAAAAGGGCTCAGATAGATCCATGGACAATATGGGCGGATAACATGACTTATGTTGTGAGCTTGGTTATGTTGTGCCTGTTTGCTTTATATAATTCATATTGAAAACATGACATATCCATATAATTATTATTATTTTTGTCTTGACTTTACCTTATGATCATTTCATACATGAACTTAAGCTTGTTTTTATGGTTGCACTCACATTCTTATTATGACCGTTGCAAGCTTTGTGTGTTACGTCCTGTCGTACGTCGAATCATCTTTGTTATCTGATTATTTGATATGATACTTTATGAAAAATACAGACCAGCTCTTTTGACCCAGTAGCGCCCCCAGTGCGATTCAACCTCTGGATCAGAACATGGAAGTATGTCGAAAGGACAATTATGATGTTGCAAGAATCTTTCTACGGTTCCTGTAAATCGGGGGAAACTTGTTGAAATTCATGCCGAATCATCATTTCTCAAGCCTAATCCAAATTTCCTTATTTTTGTTAGTTTAGGGCCATTTACAACATAACCTTATAACCTATTATGAGAAAGGAGGGGATTATCATGGAAAACTATAAATGTGGCTTTTACATTGGGTAAGCCACTAACAATAACAAGGTTGGTTTTCTGCCAGATGCTATCCGAAAATGGGGCTCTCTAAAAACGGGGGTTCCCGGAAAAAAGGAGGGAATGCAATGGATCAATTGACACCTACGGCACGTTGGACCATAACACAACCCTGGCGTGGACTTTTCGGTCTGGCCGTCACAGTGGGTTACGCGTTCTTGATCACGACCATTTTTGATCTAAAGACGTTTAACGGATATTTCACACTTCTCATCATGTCCTTTGTGCCTATTCTGGTCATGGTCGGTATGGGTTGGCAGCGTGGCACATATCCCCCAACCGAGGGGCTGCAGCAACCATGGCGCGGGATGCTGCTGACGGCTTTTGTGGTTCTCATTGGGGTCATTGCCAGTTATGTGATTCTTAATTTCCTGAGTGGCGGTGCTGGACAACCCTTTACAAACGTTTATTCGATAACAGTCGTCCTTACAACGTTCTTTCTCGTTATCGCATTCGGGTTATGGCCTTTTCACAAACTGTCGCTTGGCGCCGGTGGATGGCTGACATTGCTTTTGGCGTATGTGCTCATGTGGTTTTTATTCAAACTGTTTTTTAATTTCGATCTGCTGTCTTTTCCTACCGGAGAATACCTGTCCACAGCTAAAGCTGTTCCCTTCTATATCAAAGGCGGCCCACTGGCCCCATTTGCCGACATAGCGCCAAGCGGATTCTTCCGTTGGGAATGCGCCATTGCGTTCTATTTCTGGATGCTCCTCTTCCTTTTTGTCTTTGCGGCACTGGATATGTGGCCGCTTCACAAATCTCCGGCGATCATGAAGCAACCCGTACTGGGAATCGTTTTGGTCATAATCTGCGTGGTCCTTGCAGCTATCGCCTGGGGAATAGGCGTGAGCACCTTAAAAATTGAACCGCTCAGATTCATGCTCGTCGGCGTCTGTTTTCTCTACGGATTACTGATGATGATGGTGATGTTCCAGATGTGGCCTGGCCGTGCACTCCCCGCTCCCGGAGCGGGATTCGTGAACATACTCATCGCCATTGTCATTGGTATTATCGCCTATTACGCATATAAGGCGTTCGCGGTGTGGCATTTTGGGGATGCGGCATTGAAATACCCGAACAACGTCTTTGTACTGGCCAACATGATGCTGGGTCTGACCTTTCCTGCCTGGGCCTGCTATGGGGATATCTGGGATTTCTGGCCGTTGCCCCCAACGCCGCCTCCGCCCGATGCGCCCAGCCCCGAGTAACGTGACACCTCAATTGAGAATCACTCAATTGGGGTAATAGTCAGAGGCATCCCTCTTTTGAAGGATGTCTCTTCGTGTTAGCTGACGCCAGCGAAGCCCCGACAGCGGGACTGGGACCATCCCGCCCTGCGGGAAAGTTTAAAAGGAGGTGATAAAGACAATTAATAAGGATAGAACAAAGGCGCTTAAACCTTAAAATATCTGTCCACAGGAGGAGAAAAATGGTAGACGAAAAGGCAGGAAGGTTTCCGGATCCACACGAGATTGAGTTTCCCCCGGAGCTTGAAGGCTGGGAGGAGATGTACCCATCACATTATCTGTTTTCCAAAGAGAGGGAGGGGTGGGAGAAGAGCCAATTCTGGTATCAGGACAAGATACACGACCCAGAGCCGATGCCTCCCCTTGACCTCATATTCCATGAGGCCTGGCAAATATCACTGGCTCAATACACTACCCGAGTTTTCTGCATCCCGCCGGCCCAGGGGATTGCCCAGAGAATGGTTGGGCCATACATGTACATCTGCGCCATTAACCCCCCACCGGATGAGGTCATGGGGGAAAAGGCCCAGTTATTTGAGAAGCGGGTTTTCTACGTATTTGAGCACTATAATGAAATATGGGACAAGTGGATTATCAAATTCAAGGCCCTTGGCGAAGAGATGAAGGCCGTTGAAATCCCACACGAATTGCCGAAATTTGTCCCCGAAGACCAGGTCCTGCCCGCGCCTACGGGCTGTTATGTCTCCCATGATATGAAAGAGGCCTTTGATATTCTGGTCAATCAGATGTTTAAGGGATGGCAGTACCATTTCGAGATGCTGAACCTGACCTACCTCGCCTATCTCATGTTTGGCGATGTGTGCAGGAAACTCTTTCCGGGGATCAGTGAGAGTGCCATTGGCAAGATGGTGGCCGGGGCCTATGTATCCATGTTCAGACCTGAGGAAGAGCTCTGCCGTCTCTCTCGATTAGCTGTCTCCTCCCGCGGTGTAGCGGACATCCTTAAGAGCGATATGGCAGTAGACCAGAAGATTGCCGAGCTGGATAAAATACCTGATGGGAAGCACTGGCTTGAGGAGTATGACAAGGCCAAAGACCCGTGGTTCTATGTATCCTGCGGTAGCGGCTGGTTTCATTATGAGGGAAGCTGGCTCAGCAAACCGGATATTCCCTATAGCTATATCCAGAGCTATATCGAACGGCTGGAAAATGGAGAGACCATCGAGCGGTCTCTGGATAAAATCGAAAAGGAAAGAGACGAAATCGTTGCCAAATACCGCGAACTGATTGAGAGTGATGAAGATAGAAAGGCCTTTGATGATGCATACAAAACCGTAAGAACCATTTATGTATTTGCCGAGGACCACCTCTTCTGGGTGGAACATTGGTTCCACACCATCTGGTTTGATAAAATAAGGGAATTTGGAACCCTCCTGGTCAATACCGGAATGCTTAATGAGGTAGATGACATATTCATGTTCAACCGCTACGAGGTTCCCGAGATCCTTACAGAGGTGGCCACCGCTTGGGCATTGGGCGTGGATGTACCCTTAAGGAGCGACTACTATCAGGCCAAGGCGGATAAGCGGAAAAAGATCCTTGAGGCCGCCAGAGAGTGGACGCCGACCCCGGCCCTGGGGGTGCCACCTGAAGAAGTGGCAGAACCATTTACCATCATGCTATGGGGGATCACCACCGACAAGGTCAAAGAATGGCTCAAAGGGATGGGAGAAGTCAGCACCGAGGATGTCTCCGAGCTTAAGGGATTCGCCTCTTCGGCAGGCGTTGCAGAAGGCCCGGCGCGGGTCCTCAAGCGCCTCGGGGAAATTATGGATCTGCAACCGGGAGAGATCATGGTGTGTCCCAATACCAACCCCTCGTGGGCACCCGTGTTTGGGAAGATCAAGGCTGCGGTTACGGACATCGGTGGGCTGACCTGCCATGCGGCCATTGTATGCAGGGAATATGGACTCCCATCGGTTACGGGCACGGGATTCGCAACTTCGGTCATAAAAACCGGTGATATCATCAAAGTTGACGGCGAAACGGGTGTAGTCACCATCGTGGAAAGAGCAGGCTAATTTAGCATGGGGTATGGGGGGACGGTCATTGGCCCGACTCCCATACTCTCACCGGAACCGGCTTCCTGAAGTTTTTAGATGGAGGAATAGATGGATTACATTCTAGATTTTGAACTTTTAGATAAAACTTCTCTCCCAATGGCAGGGGGCAAAAATGCCAGCTTAGGTGAAATGATCAAGTCTGGCATACGCGTCCCACCCGGATTTGCCGTTACCACTGACAGCTATCTTAATTTCATAACAGAGACGGGGATTAAGGATAAAATCTATGAGATCCTTTCCCATCTGCAATCTGATGATGTGGATGCCCTCAATAAGGCCAGCGCAGAGATTCAAGGCCTGATCAACAGTACTTCCATGAACAATGAAGTTCAGTGGGCCATAGAGAGCGGCTATTCTCAGCTTTGTAAGAAATGCAATGTTAAACAAGTGCCTGTGGCTGTCAGGTCGAGTGCGACGGCCGAGGACCTGCCCACGGCAAGCTTTGCCGGACAACAGGACACATACCTGTGGGTAGTGGGAACTGACAATATTATCAATAGCGTCCGGAAGTGCTGGGCCAGTCTGTACACGCCACGCGCTATTGATTACAGAAATAGGAATGACTTCCCCCACGAAAAGGTGCTGATTAGCGTGGGGGTACAGAAGATGGTCAATTCAAGGGCAGCCGGCGTGATGTTTACTCTCAACCCCACCAACGGCGACCCGTCAAAGGTGGTTATTGAAGGGAGCTGGGGTTTGGGAGAGACCGTGGTCTCCGGTTCGGTGAATCCTGACAAGTTTGTCGTGGATAAGGTGGTTATGGAGACCAGCGAAAGGACCGTATCTGTCAAGCATATACAATGTGTCCATGACCCGAAAGGCGGAGAGGTGATAGATGTAGATGTAGAGGAGGATATGCAGTCCAGGTGCTGTCTCGAAGACCAGGAAATAAAGGAACTTGTGAAAATAGCCAAAGGGATCGAGACCCACTATGGTCGCGCCATGGATATTGAGTGGGCTATTGATATGGATTTCTCATTTCCGGAGAATATGTTTATTGTGCAGGCCCGTCCTGAGACCGTTTGGAGCCAGCGTAAGAAGGGGCCCCTTCTCGGAAAGAAGAGCGGTTATCAGTTGTTGATGGATCAGGCCATGAAACGGATCAAGATCCCGGGATAGGTTTCCTATTTCATAATCTTAATCATAATCGTAATCCCGCAATATCTCGGCGGGACTCAAAACGATTATGATTAAGGGTACGATTAAGAGTATGAATCCAAAAACAAATCTTAAATAGGGGAGGTAATATTTTTTATGAAAAGCATGAGGGATTTTATTGCTGCAGGTGAAAAAGAGGGGCTTTGTAAACGGATCACCGCGGAAGTAGACTGGAACTTAGAGCTGTCGCATATCGCCAAACTCAATGAAGAGGAAAGCGGTCCGGCGCTTCTTTTTGAAAACGTGAAAGACTATGATACACCGGTAATCACCAGTGTATGTACCACAACAGAGAGGCTGGCCTTGATCATGGGGCAGCCCCTCGATTCAACGCTTGTGGATCTCTACAAGGCATGGGCCAAGTTAGGTGAGAACCTGACTCCGCCCAAGATGGTGGACAAGGCCGATGCGCCGTGCAAAGAAAACATCCTGACGGGTGACGATATCGATCTTTACAAATTCCCCGTGCCCCAGTGGTATCCCTTGGACGGTGGACGGTATATCGGCACCGCTCATTACGTCATCAGTAAAGACCCTGAGACCGGCTGGGTCAACTTAGGGACTTATCGGGGCCAGCTTCTCGGGAAAGACAAGATGGGGACACAGTTTATCAAGGGGAAACACGCTGACATTATGCTGAAGAAATATCAGGCCATGGGGAAACCGATGCCGGTGGCATCCATTATCGGGTGCGACCCCCTGCTGTTTATCTTAGGTGCGGCCCGCGTTTCGGCCTTTACATCGGAATATGACGTGGCAGGGGCCCTTCGCAGTGAAGCAGTGGAAGTGGTTCAGGGGGAAACCGTGGATCTGCCTATCCCTGCCCACGCGGAGATCGTGATCGAAGGCGAGGTGGATGCGGAAAAATTTATGGAAGAAGGCCCTTTTGGTGAATATACCGGCTATTATTCCGGGGTGGGCACCGATCCCAGGAATTTTATCGATGTTAAATGCATCACACACAGGGATAACCCGATCATGTGGGGAACCACCGTGGGCCGGGCCGTTACCGATACCCACATGACCATGGCCCTCTCCTATGGCGCCACCCTGTGGCAGCAGTTGTTAGCCATGAAAATACCCGGGTTAAAGGCGGTCTACTGTCCGCCGGAAGGGTCCGGCAGGTTCTTAGCCATCATCTCCGTGAAGCAGATGTATCCGGGTCATGCCGATCAGGTCCTGACAGCGGCCATCTCGACTGAAATGGGGGCCTATGGCCTCAAAACGGTCATTGTGGTTGATGAAGACATCGATCCCTGGGATATCCCGAGGGTCATGTATGCCTTGGCCTTCCGGTT
>Ga0307424_1001001_pt1 | contig 15012 bp, 13 predicted proteins | sample SalMarWE160320MG_FD_202157 | JGI IMG/M metagenome (GOLD analysis project Ga0307424, IMG submission 202157) | Salt marsh sediment microbial communities from the Plum Island Ecosystem LTER, Massachusetts, United States - WE1603-20 | ecosystem: Environmental > Aquatic > Marine > Intertidal zone >... | reverse complement strand
TCGAAGCGATCAGACGTATCAAGGAAGAATTGCCTGGTGTGTTCACGACGCTCGGTGTCTCGAACGTGTCCTTTGGAATCAACCCCGGAGCCCGCCAGATCCTCAACACGATGTTTCTGAACGAGTGCCTCGCCGTCGGACTCGACTCCGCGATCGTGCATGCAGGAAGGATCGTGCCGCTCGCCAAGATTCCGGAAGACCACAGGCAGGTGTGCCTGGACCTCATCTACGACCGGCGCCGTCCCGGCTACGACCCGTTGCAGGAGCTGCTCGCGTTCTCGTCGGATACGACCTCGAGCAGCAGCGCGATCGAAGACCGTAGCGACTGGCCGGTCGAGCGGCGGCTCGCGGCACGGATCGTCGACGGCAACCGGGACGGCCTCGTCGCCGAATTGGATGAGGCGCTCGCGACCGGCGCGACGCCGCTCGGCATCATCAACGACACGCTCCTCGACGGCATGCGTGTCGTGGGGGAACGGTTTGCGAGCGGCGAGATGCAGCTCCCGTTCGTGCTCCAGTCGGCCGAGACGATGAAAGCAGCGGTCACCTACCTGGAGACGCATATGCGTCGCGAGGACGCTGGTAGCAAGGGATCGATCGTGCTGGCAACCGTCAAGGGTGATGTCCACGACATCGGCAAGAACCTCGTCGACATCATCCTCACCAACAACGGCTACACGGTGCACAACCTCGGGATCAAGGTCGACGTCGGCCAGATCCTCGACGTGGCCGCCGAGGTGTCGGCAGACGCGATCGGCATGAGTGGTCTGCTCGTCAAGAGCACCCTGGTGATGCGTGACAACCTGGAGGAGCTGAATCGGCGAGGGCTGCGCCCGCCGGTGCTGCTCGGCGGGGCGGCGCTCACCAGATCGTACGTCGAGAAGGACTTGCGGGCCGTGTACCCGGGGCCGCTGTTCTATGGGCGTGACGCGTTTGCGGGTCTGGCTGTGATGGATCGGATCGCCGAACAGAAGCGCACCGGCGAGGTGGAGCCAGACTTCGGGAGGGTCGCAGAGGGCCGCGTGCTGCCTCCAAGGAAGCCCCGTCCCCAGATCGACAGGGGCTCGATCCCCGTACGATCGAACGTCGCCACCGACAACGAGATCTTCATACCGCCGTTCCTCGGATCGCGTGTCGTCAAAGGGATTCCGCTCGCCGAGATCGCGGTGTACTTGAACGAGACGGCGTTGTTTCGCAATCAGTGGCAGTACCGACCCGAACAGGACGAGGACGACGCCGCGTTCAAGGACCGGTTGCGTGTTCTGCTGCGTGAGCGCATGTCGGTGGCGACAGCGGAAGATCTGCTCATCCCGCAGCTCGTCTACGGGTACTTCCCGGTGAACGCGGACGGCGACGAGCTGATCGTGTGGACAGACAACACCAGAACCGAGGAACAGGCGAGGTTCACGTTTCCCCGGCAGAAGCAGGACCCGTTTCTGTGCATCGCCGACTTCTTCCGTCCGATCGGTGAGCCCGACTACGCGGCGTTCCACGTCGTGTCGATGGGTCCGCGAGTGTCGGAGCGAACTGGGGAGCTGTTTGCCGCAGACCGCTATCAGGAGTACCTGTGGACCCACGGGATCGGGGTGGAGATGGCCGAGGCGCTCGCCGAGTACTCCCATGCCAGGATCAGAGAGGAATGGGGGTTCGCCTCCGAGGACGATCAAACGGTCGCCGGCCTATTCCGTCAGCGGTACAGGGGGGGCCGGTATTCGTGGGGCTACCCGGCATGTCCGGACCTCGAGGACAACGTGACCGTCGCGAACCTGTTGGGGGCAGATCGGATCGGGATAGTGGTCGGTCCAGAGACCGGATTCCAGTATCAGCCAGAGCAGACGACGTCCGCGTTGATCTGTCACCATCCGGCCGCCAAGTACTTCGTGGCAAGAGAGGGATGAGATGCTGACCAATGCCGATGGGTGGGTGCACATCGCCGAGGTGAACCCGCCGCAGTTGCCGGACATGAGCCATCGAGAGTTGGAGGGTGTCTGGAGCAACGTGCTGATCACGGACAACGTGATGGGCAAGATCCGGGTGTCGCCGTACGCGTTCGGAGCACGAATCACCCACGACGTCCCGTCGGTGCACCCGACCATCGTGGTGTCGACGAGGGATCGCAACATCCTCGCGATCGAGTCGGAGGTACGCGGCGCGCTCGGCAACGGGATCGACTCGTTCTTTGTCGTGATCGGCGACACCGTGCCGGCTGTCGATCATCTGGCCGATCACTACGAGATCGTCGAGCATCTGCGAAGCCTCCAGGAGCACATGCCGAGGTTCGAGGTGGGGATGCCGACGAGATTCCGTGAGTGGCAGCTTCGTAGGCGGATCGATCTGGGAGCGCAGTACTTCATCGCCGGACCGGTGATCGACCCGGCGACAGTGGGGCCCCAGACCGAGAAGCTGCGGTTCAAGGACGACGATCCACCCGTGTTCCTGGCGTTGATTCCGCCGTTCTCGGTGCCGTGGGTGGAACGGGCCGAACTGCTCGGTACGGTTGCCGCGACCGAAGGGTTGAAGGAGCAGATCGCAGCGCTTCCGGCGGAACGACAGCGCGCTCACGGATGGGATCAGGCTGCGCGGACCGCTCAGCTGGCCAAGGAACTCGGCTACGCCGGTGTGGTGCTGATGGGGTTGAAGTACTCGACGCTCGTCGACGGCGGTGCCGCCGAGTGGCGGGGACGGCTGGAAGCAGACAGCTGAGGCTCACTTCGTGGGCGGTTCTGGGCCTTCGGTAGGCCTGGCGCCCCGCCTCCTCATGGTCAGTCCGGCCGCGTTGGTGACTGGAGACTGATGACTGAGAAAATGGCCGGAGGCCATCTTCTCACCGACTTTTCTCTCACGGAACCCTCAAGCTGGTGGGTCATGGTGGCGATGTCCATACAGAGAGATCTTCGAAAGGAGTTCTCGACACAAGTCTCATCCTCCCTTCCCTTCCGAGAAGCGCCCCCTTGTGGGGCGCTTCGTCCAGGAGATTCGCCATCGGCGGCGGCGTGTGCCGGTTGCCGGGCCGTTCTGGCCGCGCGGTTGGGCTCTCACCCTTCTCGTGTCGCGAGCGCTTCTTGGAGCGTCGTCCACGGGAGTGAGGCGCACTTGATTCGTACCGGGAACTTCCTGACGCCTTGGAGTGCTTCGAGGTCGCCGAGGACTGCTCCTGGCCGGGCCGGGTCCAGACCATCGTCGCCTTTCTCGACGTCCATCATCGTCTTGAACCGGTGGATCAAGTCGTCGACCTCGACGAGTGTCTTGCCCTTGATCGCCTCCGACATCATCGACGCCGACGCCTGGCTGATCGAGCAACCCTGTCCGGTGATCGCCACGTCGGTGACGGTGTCGTCGTCGATGGCGAGATCGAGGAAGATCTCGTCGCCACACAACGGGTTGTGTCCCTCACCGTGGGCGTCACAGGCTTCGATGTGTCCCTGGTTTCTGGGACTCCGATAGTGGTCCAGGATCACCTGTCGATAGAGGTCTTCAAGCGACATCGAACAGCTCTCTCGCCTTGTGGAGTCCGGCAACCAGCGCGTCTACGTCGGTCGGGACGTTGTACACGTAGAACGATACTCGGGCCGTCGCCGGCTCCCCGATCGTCCGCGCGAGCGGTCGCGCACAGTGGTGACCAGCCCTGATCGCGATGCCCTCACCGTCGAGGATGGTCGCGATGTCGTGCGGATGGATCCCGTCCATCGTGAAGCTCACCACACCGCCACGATCGATCGAGGCCTCCGGCCCATAGATCGTCAGTCCTGGAATCTCTGAGAGGCGCTCGAGCGCAAAGGTCGTCAGCTCGTGGTCGTGCGCGGCGACCGTCTCCATGCCGATTGCCTCCAGGTACTCGATCGCCGCGGCCAGACCAACCGCCTCCACGAACGGCGGCGTGCCGGCCTCGAAGCGGTGGGGGATCGGCGCCCAGGTCGACGATTCGAGCTGCACGTCGTCGATCATCTCGCCGCCACCCTCGTACGGTTCCATCTCCTCGAACCGCTCCATGCGTCCCCACAACACGCCGACGCCCGTCGGGCCGAGCATCTTGTGAGCGGAGAACGCCAGGAAGTCGGCGCCGATCTGCTCCACGTCGACGGGGAAGTGTGGGACGAGTTGGGCGGCGTCCACAACCACCAGCGCACCATGGTCCCTGGCCAGAGCGGCGATTTGAGCGACCGGCGGTATCGTGCCGAGCACGTTCGACATGCCTGTGACCGCAACCACCTTCACCGTCTCGTCGAGCAGCTCGGCGAATGCGTCGAGATCCAGGCGGTAGTCGGCGGTGAACGGTGTGTAGGCGAGGCGGGCGCCCGTGTAGCGGGCAACCATCTGCCATGGCACGACGTTGGCATGGTGCTCCATCAACGTCAGCAGGATCGTGTCACCGGCCTTGAGATGGTTCAGTCCCCAGCCGTACGCGACCGCGTTCAGCCCCGACGTGGCGCCGCGTACGAACACCACCTGGGACTGCGAGGTTTTGATGAACCGGGCAACGGTGCTCCGTGCCGACTCGTAGGCTGCCGTCGACTCCTCTGAAAGGGTGTAGGCGCCCCGGTACACGTTCCCGTACTTCGACCGGTAGAGATCGTCCATTGCGTCAAGCATCTGCACGGGCTTCTGGCTGGAGGCGGCGGAGTCGAGGAACACGAGCGGCCTGTCATGGATCGTCCTCGACAGAATCGGGAAGTCCGCCCGGAGGTGTGACAGATCCGTCTTCACACGTGCGCCCTGAACCCTTCGTAGCCGGCCTGCTCCAGCTGCTGCGCGAGCTCTGGACCACCTGACGCGACCACATGACCGTCGAAGAACACGTGGACGAAGTGGGGTGTGATGTAGTCGAGCAGACGCTGGTAGTGCGTGATGATCAGAAACCCTCGCTCGTCCGTCGCGAGCCGCTTGGCGCCCTCGGCGACGACCTTCAACGCGTCGATGTCGAGCCCGGAGTCGGTCTCGTCCATGATCGCCAGCTCCGGCTGCAACAGTGTCATCTGAAGCAGCTCGTTCCGCTTGCGTTCCCCACCGGAGAATCCCTCGTTGAGGTAGCGGTCGGCGAACGATGCCTCCATACCGATCTCTCGCATGGCGTCGGTGATCTTGAGGCGCATCTCGAGGATGGTGAGATCGACACCCATCCGGTTCGACAGGGCGGTCCGCAGGAAGTTGACGAGCGTCACCCCTGGGATCTCCTCTGGGTACTGGAATGCGAGGAACATGCCGAGGAGCGCGCGCCGGTCGGAGGCCATACCGACGACGTCCTCACCCTTGAACAGGATCTCACCGTCGGTCACCTTGTAGGAGGGATTGCCCATCAGGACGTTGGCCAGGGTCGACTTGCCTGAGCCGTTGGGGCCCATCAGAGCGTGGATCTCGCCACGGTCGACGACGAGGTCGACGCCTTTCAGAATCTCCGTGCCGTCGACGGACGCGTGCAGATTGTGGATCTCGAGGAGGGGTTGCTCGGACATGGCACGTAGCCTACTTACCCCTACCCCTGTAGTGGGAATGCGGGCTCCGTCACGGCGGATCGCTCAGCCGGCCGGTTCAGCCCGTAGTGGCCCCTTCGCTGAGGTGTGCGTCGACGGACGACTCGATCGACATTTGGAGGTCCGTCGTACCGTTCCCCTCGGAAGAAGAGATGGCCATGTGCATCGACATGGGGATCGAGTATGTCTGGTGGACCTTGCGAACGATGCCCGCCTCCTGGTCGAACCAGTACGTACCCGAACCGCTCGACTCGCCGACCGAAACCACGAAGTCGATCGTCGGGATCGGCTCGGTCGTGGAGGTGTCTTGTCCCATTGACGCGAACCCCTCGATCAGTGCCTGGAACAACTGGCCGAGATCGACGTCGGCCCCGGACGAAGTAGCCGTGAAGTCGATGACCGTCACGTCGTGTCCATCGACCGTGTCGGTTCCCGTCACCGTGTAGGTGACCGACGTGGCAACGGTCTGGTCCGTGTCAGGGATGTCCTGCGATTGCTCCTCCGTCCACGAGTCGCCGATCGCAAGCGCATGGTCGGGAAACTCGGGGCCGAACGGTTGGTCGAGCCCACCCGAGGCCAGTCCGCCGAACAGGGCGAACGGGTCACCGAAGAACTGCGAGTCCGACGGTACGGTCGTTCCGTCGACGGACACCGGTCGGCCGTACTTGTCGAGCACGATCGTCGTGTCCGGTACCTCGACGAGGTCGGGGACCGTCCCCGATTGGACGTCGGAATCGGTGACAGGCTCGCCGTCGACCGTACCCTCGACATTCACGTTGTCGAACGTTCCCGAGATGTGCATCGTCGTCGTGTCGGCCTCGGGCCCGTCCGAGAGGTCGTACTGGACCGTCCCGTCGACGCTTGTGTCGACGTCGACGTTGCCGGGTGCGTCTGCGCCGCCGAACATGCCCGGATCGCCCTCGACCGTCGTGGACATCGTGAGATGTTGTGCGAGTGAGATGTCGTAGGTGTAGGAGTCCCCTGCGGCATACGAGTACGCGAGTACCGCCGCCGGCACCGGGGGTTGGGTGGTTGTCGTCGTCGACGGTTCAGTCGCGACGGTCGTTGTGGCTGCCGTCCCGCTCGCGCACGCGGTGGCGACGAGAGCGAGAGCGGCGATGAGGATTCGTGTGCGCATGTGCGCTCCTTCCCGAAACAAGTCTACGGGCGCGCGAAGCTGGTGAGAAGCTCATCGGACCGCGAGGCCGTTTGCTTGAGGTGGGTCACCGGCTGGGTCGATTGATAGCATGGGCCCGCAGAGTCCCGCCGCGAGGAGCGTTCTCATGTCGCTGAAAACCCCGGGGGAGTATGTCGAGAGTCTCCGAGCACTGAAGATCCGCGCCTATGTGGCCGGTGAGCGGGTCGACAGCATCGTGGACCACCCGATGATCGCGCCCCACATCAATACAGTCGCCAAGACCTACGAGCTTGCGCACCGGCCGGAACACCGCGACGTGATGACGGCGATCAGCCATCTCACCGGCGAACGCATCCATCGCTACACGCACATCTTCCAGAGCCCGGACGACCTCGTGAAGAAGATCGAGATGCTGCGTCTGCTGGGCCAGACGACGGGGACGTGCTTCCAGCGGTGTGTGGGACTCGACGGCCTCAACGCCCTGTATGCGATCTCCTATGAGATCGATCAAGCCGAGGGGAGCGACTACCACGATCGGTTCAAGCGCTACCTCTCCCGGGTCCAGGCGGAGGACCTCATGCTCGCCGGTGCAATGACCGACCCGAAGGGCGAGCGAACCAAGCGCCCGTCGCAGCAGGACGACCCGGACCTGTACGTGCACGTCGTCGACCGTCTCTCCGATGGGGTCGTGATTCGTGGCGCGAAGCTGCACAACACCGGTGGCATCAACTCTCACGAGGTGCTGGTGATGCCGGGGACGTCTCTCAGAGCCGAGGAGGGCGAGTACGCCATCGCCTGCGCCGTGCCGGCGAATGCGGAAGGGGTCGTGTTCATCTTCGGTCGACAGTCCAACGACATGCGCAAACTCGAGAACGGATGCGATATCGGGAATCCGCGGTTCGGCATCGTCGGCGGCGAGACCATGATCGTCTTCGACGACGTCTTCGTCCCCAACGAGCGGATCTTCATGAACGGCGAGACCTCTCACGCGGGGACGCTCGTCAACTACTTCGCCGCCTGGCACCGGACCAACTACGGCGGGTGCAAAGGCGGCAACGCTGATGTTCTCATCGGGGCGACCGCCAAGATGACGAAGATGCTCGGAACCGATCGCAACGCCATCGTGCGCGACAAACTCGTCGAGATGGTCCACATGAACGAGACCACCTACGCGTCGGCCATCGGTGCCAGCGCCATGGGGTACCGGTTGCCGTGCGGGTCCTTCATGGTGAACCAGATGATGGCGAACACCACCAAGCAGAACATCACGCGCAACGTCTATCAGATCAGCCGGCTCAGCCACGACCTTGCAGGCGGGTTTCTCTCGACGATGCCGGACGCCCGGGCGCTCGACAACCCCGAGATCGCCGGATACGTCGAGAAGTACCACACCGCGAGCCCGCAGTACGACGCGAAGGAACGCATCCGCTTCGGCCGCTACATCGAGAACATGACCAACGTCGCGTCCCAGGTGGAGGCACTCCACGGCGCGGGATCACCGCAGGCGCAACGCATCGAGATGGCGAGGCTGGCCGCTTTCGACGACAAGATCGAGATGGCCGACAGGGTGATCGGCGGGACCGACGACGTCGAGGGTCTTCCGCTTCCTCACAAACCCGAGAGCTGACCTCCACTCCGCACGGCGCGGCCGCCCCTCAGGGGGGAAGTACTCGGAGCTGCAGACTCGGAGGTATAGGGGTGTTCCCGCGCAGCGCAGCACGCCCCGAGCACTACTCGCCACCAGGAAGGCCGCGAAGGGTGCTACCCGCCCAGCGCCTCGAACGTCTCGTAGAGGCCGCCGAGGTCTGCGAGGTCCAGATGCTGGACGTAGAACTTGGTGACGCCGATCTCGGCGAGCGAGGCGAGGGTCTCCCTGACCCGTGGCGGAGGGCCGACGGGGATGCCGTGATCCGACCACGACTGTTCGAGGTTCTCGGGATCCCGGTTCCTGATCGCGGCCGCCTCCCGCAGGCGGCGCCGGTAGCTCGTCTCATCCTTGCCGGTGAGAACCGGGCCCATCACGCTGACGGTGATTCCTTTCGGGTCCCTGCCGGCGGCTTCCGCCGCCTCCCGGACCGCGACGATCTTCGGGGCGATCTCCTCGGCAGGGGCGAGGAAGTGGTTGTACTCGTCGGCGTGCGTACCTGCGAGCGCCGGCGTCTTGTGTGGTCCGGTCCCGCCGACGATCAGCCTGAGATCAATCGGCCGGGGATGAGCGTCGGCCTCGAGGGAGTAGAAGGTGCCGGCCATCGGACCCTCGGCACGGCCGATGGCATGCTCGACGTAGTGGAGTGCCTCCTCGAGACGATCGAACCGCTCCTTCCACGGTGGGAACGGCAGCCCGAACGCGTGGTGTTCGAGCTCCATCCACCCGGTGCCGATCCCGAGATCGAAGCGACCGCCGGACATCTGGTCGATGGTCATGGCGTTCTTTGCGATGATCGCTGGATGGCGGAACGTGATGGGCGATACGAGCACCGCCAGACGAATCTTCGTCGTCTCCCTCGCGAGACCTCCGAGCGTGGCGAACGCGTCCGTGGTGTCGGGGTGCGGCTCCCGGCTGCCGTAGTAGTGGTCGGAGCGGGCGAACGAGACGAGCCCGGCATTCTCCGCCCACCTCGCTGCAGCGAGAAGTTGATCGTATGTGCCACCCATTTGAGGCTCGGTCATCAGCGCGAAATCCATGGGACCGATCGTAGCGACGAGCAGTGGTGGTGAGAGGTCGGCGGTAGCATGACGCTCATGAGGAGCACGCTTCGATGACGCAGGTTCTGTGTGGTCGGTGCGAGACGCCGTTCAGCGTCCAGGGACCGGGCCGCTACCCCTGCCCGCGGTGTGGGGTGGTCAACGAGGTGCGGGCTGAAGTCGATGTGGCCCGGAGGGAGCCCACACCTCAGGCCACGTCTCCCCGGAGAACCTGCTCGGACTGCGGGTTCTCATTCATTGTCGGTGACATCGAGGTTGCCATGTGTCCGAACTGCGGGGCACAGGTCCCGTCCGGAGGTGGCATATGAAGGATCAGTGGGAGCGGGAGTACGCCGAAGGCGCGAAGCGGCGGGAGCGGTTCCAGACGATCTCATTCGAGGATGTCCCCGCCCTCGGAGTTCCTGACAACGGTGATCCCGGTCCGAACATCGGCTACCCCGGTCAGTACCCGTACACGAGAGGCATCCACGCCACCGGCTACCGGGGCAGGTTGTGGACGACCCGGCAGTTCGCCGGCTTCGCCGGCGTGAAGGAAACCAACGAACGCTTTCGGTCGCTCCTCGGCAAGGGACAGCATGGGCTGTCCGTCGCATTTGACATGCCGACCCTCATGGGCATCGACTCTGACGACCCGAGGTCGCTCGGCGAGGTCGGCAAGTGTGGGGTGGCAGTCGATTCCGCAGACGACATGGTGAGGCTCTTCGAGGGGATCCCGCTCGGAGATGTGTCCGTGTCGATGACGATCAACGGGCCGGCCGAAGTGATCTTCGCGTTCCTGCTGGTGGCCGCGGAGGAACAAGGGGTGAACTGGCGAGACGTGCGCGGCACCCTTCAGAACGACATCCTCAAGGAGTACATCGCGCAGAAAGAGTGGATCTTCCCTCCGGCGCCGCACATGCGGATCATCGTCGACATGATCGACTTCTGCACACGAGAGGTGCCCCAGTGGAACACCGTCTCGATCTCCGGGTATCACATCCGTGAGGCGGGTGCGACCGCTGCTCAGGAGCTTGCGTTCACACTCGGTGATGGCTTCGCCTATGTAGAGGCCTGTCTACGTCGAGGGCTGGAGATTGCCGACTTCGCCCCCCGACTGTCGTTCTTCTTCGACGCGCACCTGGATTTCTTCGAGGAGATCGCCAAGTTCAGGGCGGCCCGCCGCATCTGGGCCCGGTGGATGCGCGACGTATACGGTGTAACCGACGAACGGTCGCTGAAGTTGCGGTTCCACACCCAGACCGCCGGCGTCTCGCTGACCGCACAGCAGCCTGAGAACAACATCGTTCGGACCGCCATCGAGGCGCTCGCCGCGGTGCTTGGTGGAACTCAGAGTCTGCACACGAACGCTCTCGACGAGGTGTACGCATTGCCGACCGAGAAGGCTGCCGAGATCGCGCTGCGCTCCCAGCAGGTCATCGCCGAGGAGACGGGCGTCGCCAACACGGTCGATCCTCTCGGAGGATCGTGGTTCGTCGAAGCTCTGACCGACAAGGTCGAGGCACGGGCCGAAGAGATCCTGCAGAAAGTGCGCGCCATGGGCGGTGGGTCCATGCTCGACGGGACGCTGACAGGTATCGAGGAGAACTACTTCCAGGGTGCGGTCGCCGATTCCGCCTATGAGTTCGAGAAGGCGGTCGGGACAGGCGAACGGTCCGTCGTGGGTGTCAATGTCTATGTCGACGATGCAGAGACCCCGATCGAGACGCTGGTGATTCCCGAGCAGGTGGAGGTGGACCAGCGTCGTGCCGTCGAGAGCGTTCGTGCCGCCCGCGACCAGCAGGCAGTCGAGTTGGCGTTGAAGGCGCTCGAGGAGGGCGCTCAGGGCGATGCCAACCTCATGGATCTGATGGTCGACGCTGCCAGAGTTCGGGCAACCGAAGGAGAGATCATCGCCGCCATGAAACGAGTGTTTGGGCCATACCATGAGTCGGCTCGCATCTGATCTGCGACATGCCGTCGGGCGAGCCGTTCTCGCAGGGTGGTTCGCCGTTGCACCGTCGACCGTTCCCGCATGGCGGCTGTCCGTCTCACCACCGCCGGCGAGCGTCCTGCTGGTCGGCGAACCTGTACGCTGGTTCTCGAGAGGAGGTTCGGATGGCACGAGTTGATGAGCCCGGGTCAGAGCCTGAGGCGGAGGACTTCCGGGACGCACTCGTCGATGCGTTCAACGCGCGCGACCTCGACGGTATCGCCGAGCTCGTGAGCGAGAGCGTGACGTCGGACGTGTTCGAAGGCGTTGGCGTCGAGGCAGCCCTCGAGGGTCTGAGCGATCTGTGGATGCGTTACCCGAGCCTCATTGCGTGGCGAGGCGACTGTGAGAACGACTGCGTGGTCGCCCTGTGGCTGCCCGACGAAGAGGGCGTGTTTCGCTCGATGGGGTTTCTCGAGCTGACCATCGAGGACGAGCAAATCGAGCACGTGAGCTACATCGACGATGACGATGCCGACTTTCGCGCCGAACCGCCGGATGAGGAGGAACTCGCCGAGTGGTTCGACTGGGCCGAGTGGGACCGTGGCGAGGAGGCCGTGGCGGAAGGACCGTTCGGCTGATGGGAAGGCTCAGACGGTTCGAGAAGAGCCGCTATGTCGGGACGCGTGACACGATGCGGTACTACGACTGCGACGACGAGGGGCAGTTCGAAGCACTCGAGATTCGCGTTGAGACCGAGGACCTCCTGGATCGGAAGTTGCTGTCATCGTTTGCACCGGACGAGCCGTCGGAAGCCCGCAACCGAGGATTCCGAACGGTCACGTGAACGTTCGAACCAGGAGCGCGGTCACACGATCGTGACGGAAGACGAAGAAGTGGTCGCTGCCCGTCAGCACCTCTACGGTCGCCCCGATCAGTTCGCCATACGCCTGTGTCGCGGCAACGGTCGTGAACTGGTCCCGATCACCGATGATCAATGTCCTGCGACCTGGAGCGAGAGCGTGGGGGGGCCTGTACATGTCCAGCGGCAACGCGATCCCTGCGTACGGTGACGTATCTCCGGTGCGAGCCTGCCAGCGCAGCGACGTGAGCGCACCGAACGACCAACCGGCGAGTGAGAGTGTCAGATCGGGATGCGCTTCTCGTGCGGCGGTGACCGCAGTGTTCACATCCTCGATCTCGCCGGTGCCGCCACCCCACGTGCCGGTCGACGCGCCGACTCCTCGGAAGTTGAAACGCAGCACGGCGAATCCCGCGTCGACCAGCCCAAGGGCGACACGGTGCATCAGCGGTGCGTGCATCGTGCCCCCGTACCGAGGGTGCGGGTGACAGAAGACCACCACACCTCGCGTCTGCGCGGGTCGATCCCAGCGGGCGTCGAGGACGACTCCGTCCGACGTGGCAAGCGTCGCGTTCGAAGAGGGCAGTCTGACCATCGACACGACAGTAGTGGGGCGCGAGTTGCGATCCACTGCGGTCCGTCAAGGATCCCGGGCCACTATCCTCGGGACCCTCACACGGAGGAGCTCTTTGTACGACGTCGTGATCATCGGTGCAGGTCCGGGCGGGTACGCGGCGGCCCTCTACGCCCACAACTTCGGTCTGAGCGTCGCGCTCATCGAAAAGGATCAGCAGGTCGGCGGTACATGTCTCAACAGGGGGTGCATCCCGGCCAAGCACTGGCTCTACACCGCCGAGGTGTACTCGACGGTCAAGAATGCCGCGACGTTCGGCGTGACGTCAGGTGAGCCATCGATCGACTGGGGCGTTGCGCTCGCCCGCAAGAACGACATCGTCGGAGGGCTCACCAAGGGTCTAGCGGGCCTGCTCCGGTCGCGGGGGGTGGAACTCGTATCCGGGTTCGGACGCCTCGACGGACCCGGGAAGGTACGTGTTATCGGGCCGGAGGGCGAACAAGTCCTCGAAGGGCGTTCGGTCATCGTTGCCACCGGTTCGGCACCGAGATCGATCCCCGGCTACGAGATCGACGGTACCCACATCATTACCTCCGACGAGGCGCTCGACTGGGCGACCCGCCCTCAGCGGGTTGCGATCATCGGCGCCGGTGCGATCGGCTGCGAGTTCGCGTCGATGCTCGTCGACGTCGGCAGCGAGGTACACCTGTTCGAGATGATGGACCAGATCGTTCCGGGTGCCGACGCAGATGCCGCCGCCGAGCTGGCCAAGAACCTGAAACGGCACGGGGTGAAGATACGTACATCGGTCCAGGTCGGAGCGCCGCAGATCGGTGGGTCGGGAGTCGTCGTGCCGTTCGGCGACGACTCGGTAGAGGTCGACGTCGTGCTCGTCGCCGTCGGTCGCCGGCCGCTCACCGAAGGTGTCGGTCTGGAGGCCACCAAGGTGACGCTCGACCGGGGGTACGTCGAGGTGGATCGGGCAACGATGCAGACCGCCGAACCGGGCGTGTACGCCGTTGGCGACATCGTTGCAGGCACCCCGCAGCTCGCACACGTCGGGTTTGCCGAAGGGATTGCCGCCATCACCTACATCGCGACCGGTGAGACGCAGCCGGTCGACTACCGGGCGATCCCGCTCGTCGTCTACACACACCCCGAGATGGCCGAGGTCGGCTTCTCGGAGGCCAAGGCGAAAGAGCTCGGCTACGAGGTGGAGGTAGCGACGCACGGCTTCACAGGGGTAGGGCGCGCCAAGATCATCGGGCAGAACCGGGGAATCGTGAAGATCGTCTTTGAGAAGAACGGCCCGATCCTCGGCGCGTCGATCGTCGGCCCGCAAGCCGGTGAGATGATTCATGAGATGATGTACGCAGTGGGGTGGGAGGCGCTGCCGTCCGAGGCGGCGGCGTTCATTCACGCCCACCCGACACTCTCCGAAGCGGTGGGGGAGACGCTGCTCACCGCGAGCGGGAAGAGCCTGCATTGAAGCTGCAGCGATAGGGAGGAGCGAGGATGGCCACCACGGTCGATATGCCGCAGCTCGGCGAAACGGTCACCGAGGGAACGATTCTGTCCTGGCCGAAGAAGGTCGGCGATACGATCCGAGAGGACGAGGTACTCGTCGAGGTATCCACCGACAAGGTCGACACGGAGATTCCTTCGCCGGTGGCCGGAACGATTCTCGACATCCTCGTTCCCGAGGGTGAAACCGTGAAGGTCGGAACACCGATGGTGGTGATTGGTGAGGTCGGCGAGGTACCCGTGGGACAGCCCGTCGAGGCAGCCACATCACCTCCGGCACGGGCACCCGAACCGGCGACGACGCCCGAGCCTGTCGTGCCCGAACCGACTCCCGCCGCTCCGCCGCCCGCAGGGGCACCGGTTGTGTCTCCACCGACGGCACCGCCCGTTCCCGAGCCGGCGCCCGCAGCTTCGCCAGAACCCACCGCCCCGGTCACAGAGGCCGTTCGTCCGGATGAGCGTCGCTTCCTGTCGCCGGTGGTGCGCAAGCTGGCCCGTGAAAACGACCTGGACCTCTCGGTCATCGAGGGGACCGGCCGTGGGGGACGCGTCACCCGCAACGACGTGCTCGCCTACATGGAACAGCACCCCGTGCCCGACACCGCCCCGGCACCGGTCGCTCCTCCCGCACCGGCGTCGGCTCCCGCCTCTTCACCGGCGCCGGCTCCGGCGGCGACAGAGCAGGGGGCACCTGGCGAGATCGTGCTGCTTCCAGGCGACGAGGTGCGCGACCTGACCAGGCTGCGCACCCGGATCGGTGAGAACATGACCATCGCCAAGCGCACGGCAGCGCACGTGTGGACCTCGGTCGAGGTCGACTTCGAGGCCGTC
>Ga0307424_1000999_pt1 | contig 15022 bp, 9 predicted proteins | sample SalMarWE160320MG_FD_202157 | JGI IMG/M metagenome (GOLD analysis project Ga0307424, IMG submission 202157) | Salt marsh sediment microbial communities from the Plum Island Ecosystem LTER, Massachusetts, United States - WE1603-20 | ecosystem: Environmental > Aquatic > Marine > Intertidal zone >... | reverse complement strand
AACCCCGGTCACCTCGAAGGCCAGGAGCCGGACCGGCGAGGGGTCGTCCTCGTGGATGGTGAGGATCTGGTCGGGCGCCACCGACGTCCTGGTGATCACGGTGCCGCTGGGGAAGCGCACGGTGAGGTTATCCACCACCGGTCTGGTTCCCAGCCCGAAGTGCAGGTACGGCGAGTTGGAGGAGATGTAGGAGCTGGCGTCCAGTTCCCGGATCCAGGTGTGCCCCCCCGCCTCCACCGTGATCCGGGTCCCGTATCCGCTCCGGTTGGAGGCGACTCCCACCGGTTGCACCTCGAGCCAGTGGTTTCCGCCGAGATCGCTACGGGGGGGGACGAGGTCGCCGTCCAGCCCCTTGGCGCGGATGCCGTAGGCGAGCCCCTCCTCTTTGAAGGTCCCGTTCCCATGGTTCACGAACAGGAGACGCTGGGGAACCGTGCTGGAGCCGGATCCCGCGTCGGCCACGTAGTTGTTGTTCACGATCAGGATGTCCACGAACCCGTCACGGTTGAAATCCCCGTAGGCCGCGCCGCGGGCGTCGCCGATGTTGGCGATCCCGGCCTCGACCCCCACTTCCACATACTCCACGTAGCCGTTGAGCCCCGGGCCCCGGTTCTCCCAGAGTTCATTGGGTTCATCGGCAAGCTGGTGCTCGCTGTTGGTGATGAAGCCGTTGGCCACGTGGATGTCGAGGTCGCCGTCGTTGTCGTAGTCGATGAAGGCGGTGCCCCAGCCGTTGCAGGTGGTGCAGGGAGCCGTCTCCTGGGCGGACGGTATCACCGACGGCATTCCCACCTCGGCGGTGACGTTGGTGAAGGTCCCGTCCTGGTTATTCTGGAGCAGGGAGTCGTCCCAGAAATTGGCCACGTAGATGTCGAGCCACCCGTCCCCGTTGTAGTCGCCGAAGGTGGCTCCCATGGCCCAGCGGTCCCCGTCCGAAACGTCGCCTGCCGAGTAGGTGACGTCGGTGAAGGTCCCGTTGCCCTCGTTTCGGTAGAGAATGTTGGGGCCGGGCGCCAGGTTCAGATAGGCGTCGAAGCCGTTGTAGTCATTGGCCACATAGATGTCCGGGTCCCCGTCGTTGTCGTAATCCCCGACCGCTACCCCCAGGGACCAGTCGCTCTGCCCGTTCTGGGCCCAGTCCATGTGCAGCGTCGGCGCCACGTCGGTGAAGTGGGGAACCCCGTCCCCGTCGATTCCGTCGTTGTGAAAAAACTGGTTCGCGTAGCCGTCGTAGTTGCACACGTAGATGTCCAGCAGCCCGTCCATGTCGTAGTCCAGGAAGCCGGCGCTGGAAGAGAGCACGTCCCCGTCCGAGGTGGGGAGGATTCCGGCGGGACGGCTCACGATGGTGAAGGTGTCGTCCCCGTTGTTGAGAAGGAGGTGGTTGGGGCCCGCGAAGGTGAGGAACAGGTCCTCGAACCCGTCGTTGTTCACGTCCCCGCAGGCCACGGCCACTCCCGGCGCGGACTTCTGGAGCGCACCCGGAATGGAGGTTGCGCTGCGGTCGGCGAACTTATGGATCGCCGGGTTATAGATGAGAAGCGAGACCTGGCCCTGGGGGGTGAGGCAGCAGAGGTCCAGGTAGCCGTCGTTGTCGCAGTCGAACCAGCCTCCCCCCGCGCCCATGGCTTGGGCCTGGGCCCAGGCCCTTCCGGGAAGCACGGAGACGGCGGCCAGCAGCGCGAGGCAGGCGAAGACGGGAAGACCCCACAGGAATGGGATCCCTGATGGAATGCAGGGACGATGCATGGCGACCCCCCGGCTGAGGTTTCGGGGCTGAGGCATCTGAGGGGACACCGGAACCCCGGAGGGACGAAACATACTGTTTCTCTAGTATATCGAATTTTGGGCTTGACTTGGAGGGTATTCTCCAGACCGGCGTCGGATGCGGCGGCGCCCCTCGTCCCGTGGGCAGCGGGCCGGCCGGCCGGGAATCGTCCCCTCTTGGGGTCCGGCTCCGGCTGGGGTAGCCTCCCCTCATGGCGCTGGACAGGACCTTGGCCGATATCGGGGAACTCGGGCTGCTGGAGCGGCTGGGCCGCCTGGTGGGCCCGCCCCCCGAGGGCACGGTGGGGATCGGGGACGACGCGGCGGTGATCCCCTGGGGGCGGGGGCCGGTCCTGGCCACCACCGATTCCATGGTCGAGGGCACCCACTTCCGCACCGACTGGTTCCGCCCCGAGGAGGTCGGCTACAAGAGCTTGGCCGCCAACCTCTCCGACGCCGCGGCCATGGGCGGGCGGCCCACCCACGCCCTGGTCTCCCTGGTGCTCCCTCCCACCCTTCCCGTGCGCTCGGTGGAACGCCTGTTCCGGGGCATGCTCAAGCTGGCCCGCGCCGAGCGCGTGTCGGTGGTGGGCGGCAACCTGGCCCGCGGGGACGCGGTGGCGGTGACCGTGGCCCTGCTCGGCTCCTTCCCCCAGCGCGGGCCCTTCCTGCGCACCGGGGCCCGCCCCGGCGACCGGATCTACTTGACCGGCCAGCCCGGCCAGTCGCACCTGGGGTACCGCCTTCTGGGGGAGGCCGACCGCGAGCCCGATCTGTGGCGAACGGGCGAACGGGGCCTGCCGCTCTGGCGCCGCTCGCTGACCCGGGGACGGCCCGGGGCGCCGGCCGCGGTGCGCCGCTTCCTGACCCCGGAGCCGCGGCTCCGTTTGGTGCGCGAACTCTCCTTCTTCCGTCCCACCGCGCTGATCGACGTGAGCGACGGCCTGGCCCAGGACCTGGGACGGCTGGCCGCCGGCGGGCGGCGCTTCGTGGTGGACGAGGAGCGGATCCCCCGGGCGCGCCCCTTCGTCCGTCTGGCCGAGGCGCTGGACCAGGACCCCACCGCGGTGGCCCTGTGGGGCGGCGAGGACTACGAACTCCTGGCCGCGCTCCCCCCCCAGGCCGCGCTCAAGCTGGGGCCAAAGGCGGTGGTCGCGGGGATCCCGATCACCCGGATCGGCGAGGTGGAGGACGGGACCGGGGTGGCGCTGCGGTCCCCTTCCGGCACCCGGCCGCTCCTGGCCGCCGGCTTCCGGCACTTCTAGGCCGCCGCTTCAGCGCCCGGCCAGCCGCACCAGGACCGCGCCCAGGATCCCCAGGTCGGCGGCCACGTGGGAGATCACCGGAAGCAGGAGTCCTCCCGACGCCGCCGCCAGTCGCCGCCACAGCCAGCCGGTGAGGGCGATGGCCGCGGTGGAGGCCACCACCCAGGGCCAGGGGAGGAAGAAGAGCAGCACCAGGGCGTGGTACCCGGCGAAGAGGACGTCGTCGGCTGCGGGGCCGGGGCTCCGACTCCCCAAGGCACCCCGCCAGAAGAGTTCCTCCAGGACCGGATGCACCAGGATCAGGGAAAGGAAACAGCCGAGGAGCGAGATCCCGGAGAGGCCGAGGGCGGCCAGCCGCACCGCCACCACCCGGTCCAGGCCGATCGGGACCCAGAGAAGGAGCACCGGGAGGCCGCCGGCCAGGGCGCTGGCCAGGGCCAGCCCCGCCGCGCGCCGCCGGATGCCGGTCCCTCGCCGCAGCCTCGGGCTCCAGGCCAGGAGGCATCCGAACATGCTCAGCTGGTAGAGCAGGAGGGCGGCCCAGGCGCTGGACAGCAGGAACAGGCCCAGGAGCACGGCGATATAGGGAAGGAGCGCCGCCGCCCGGCGGGCGCCGGGTGCAGGGCGGGACGGAATGCCGTATCCTGGAAGGGACATGACCCCGATCTTAGTACGTCGGCCCGAGGACCGATGCAGGTGGAAGGTGGAGGAGTAGGGATGCCGAATATCGAAACGACCCCGGAACTGGTGAATGCGGTCTACGAGCGCACCCGGAAGACGCTCGAGGTGGTGCGGGAGCGCCTGGCCCGCCCGCTGACGCTCAGCGAGAAGATCCTGCTCGGGCACCTGACCCGGCCCGATCGCCAGAAGATCCAGGCCGGGGAGGCCTATCTCCAACTCCGGCCCGACCGGGTGGCGCTCCAGGACGCCACCGCCCAGATGGCCCTCCTCCAGTTCATGCTGGCCGGCAAGCCGGAGACCGCGGTTCCGGCCACCGTCCACTGCGACCACCTGATCCGGGCCCAGATCGGGGCCCAGAAGGACCTGGACCGGGCGGTGACCGACAACCGGGAGGTCTACGACTTCCTGCGCACCGCCGCCGCCAAGTACGGCCTGGGGTTCTGGAACCCCGGCTCGGGGATCATTCACCAGGTCGTGCTGGAGAACTACGCCTTCCCCGGCGGCCTCATGATCGGCACCGATTCCCACACCCCCAACGCGGGGGGGCTGGGGATGTGCGCGGTGGGGGTGGGCGGCGCCGACGCGGTGGACGTCATGGCCGGGTTCCCCTGGGAGGTGCTCCAACCCAAGCTGATCGGCGTGCGGCTCACCGGCACCCTGTCCGGCTGGACCGCGCCCAAAGACGTGATCCTCTACGTCCTCGGCGAACTCACGGTCAAGGGCGGAACCAACGCCATCGTGGAGTATTTCGGCCCCGGGGCGGCCTCCATCAGCGCCACCGGCAAGGGGACGATCTGCAACATGGGGGCCGAACTCGGCGCCACCACCTCGGTCTTCGCCTTCGACGAGCGGATGGACGCCTACCTCCGGGCCACCCGCCGGGGGGGCCTGGCCGACCTGGCCAAGGAGAACCTGGACCTGGTCACCTCGGACCCGGAAGTGGAGGCGGATCCCGGAAAGTACTACCACCGGGTGATCGAACTCGACCTGTCCCAGCTCGAGCCCCACGTGGTCGGTCCCCACACGCCGGACCTCGCCCGTCCCGTCTCCGCGCTGAAGGACGCGGTGGAGAAGGAGGGCTATCCGGACCGGATCTCGGTGGCCCTGGTCGGCTCCTGCACCAACTCCTCCTACGAGGACATCTCCCGCGCCGCCGACGTGGCCGAGCAGGGGGCGTCCCACGGGGCCCGCATGGCCTCTCCGCTCCTGGTCACCCCCGGGAGCGAGCAGATCATGGCCACCATCCGGCGCGACGGCCAGATGGAGAAGCTGGAGGCGGTGGGGGCCACCGTGCTGGCCAACGCCTGTGGTCCCTGCATCGGCCAGTGGCGCCGGGAGGAGGTCCAGAAGGGCCAGAAGAACACCATCATCACTTCGTTCAACCGCAACTTCCCCGGTCGGAACGACGCCAACCCGGAGACCCTGGCCTTCATCGCCAGCCCGGAGGTGGTCATGGCCTACGGCCTGGCCGGCCGCCTCTCCTTCAATCCTCTCACCGACTCCCTGCCCGGCAAGGACGGCGCCGCCTGGAAACTGGAGGCCCCCAAGCCGGCCCCGGACATCCCCAAGAAGGGGTTCGTGTTCGCCCGCGAGGGGTACGAGGCTCCGCCCACGGACGGGACCGGGATCCAGGTCGAGGTGAAGCCGGAGAGCGAGCGTCTGGAGGTGCTGACCCCCTTCGCCAGCCCGGAGGAGCGCGAGTTCCTGGACATGCCGCTCCTGCTCAAGACCAAGGGCAAGACCACCACCGACCACATCTCCCCGGCCGGTCCCTGGCTCCGCTACCGCGGCCACCTGGACCGGATCAGCGACAACATGTTCACCGGGGCCATCAACGCCTTCACCGGCGGCCGGGGCACCACCCGGAACCCCCTGACCGGCGAGGCCGACCGCCCGGTGCCGGAGGTGGCCCGGACCATCAAGGCCGACGGCAAGCGCTGGGTGGTGGTGGGGGACGAGAACTACGGCGAGGGATCCAGCCGGGAGCACGCGGCCATGTCGCCGCGGCACCTGGGGGCGGGAGCGATCCTGGTCCGCTCCTTCGCCCGCATCCACGAGACGAACCTGAAGAAGCAGGGGGTGCTTCCCCTCACCTTCGTGGATCCGGCGGACTACGAGCGGGTGCAGGAGGCCGACGTGGTGTCCATCACCGGGCTCCCGGACCTGGCTCCCAAGAGCCTGCTCCACGTGACCCTGGCCCACCAGGACGGCAGCTCCGAGACCTTCGACGTCAAGCACAGCCTGAACGTGGAGCAGATCGCCTGGTTCCGCTCGGGGAGCGCCCTCAACCTGCTCCGCCTCCAGGAAGTCTAGGGCTCCAGGGACACGGATGTCCGGCCCCTTCCGGGATCTGCGCGCCTTCCTCGGTGCGCTTGACCGCGAGGGGGACCTCGTCCGGATCGAGGCTCCGGTGGATCCCCGCCTGGAAGCGGCGGAGATCCACCGCCGGGTGATCGCGGCCGGTGGCCCCGCCCTGCTCTTCACCCGGGTGGGCACGTCCCGCTTTCCGGTGGTCACCAACCTGTTCGGCACCCGCAAGCGGGTGGAGATGGCCTTCGGCCCGCGCCCACGGCGCCTGGTCGAGGCGGCGGCCGCCCTCCCCGAGACCCTGATGCCCCCCAGCCCGGGGCGTCTGTGGCACCAGCGCGGGCTCCTGGCCTCCCTGGCCCGGGTGGGGACGCGGACCGGCGGCCGGGCGCCCGTCCTGGAAACCCGGGCCGACCCGGTGGACCTGGGCGTGCTGCCGGTGCTCACCACGTGGAAGGAGGACGGCGGGCCGTTCCTCACCCTCCCCCTGGTCTACACCGAGCACCCGGAGACCGGGGGTCCCAACCTGGGGATCTACCGGGCCCAGGTGTACGACGCGACCCGGACCGGCATGCACTGGCAGATCGGCAAGGGCGGCGGTTTCCACTACGCGGTGGCCGAGGCCGCGGGGCGGCCGCTGCCGGTGAACGTGCTGCTGGGGGGCCCGCCCGCCCTGCTCCTGGCCGCCATCGCCCCCCTGCCCGAGAACGTGCCGGAACTGCTTCTGGCCTCGCTGCTCCTGGGGAAGCGCCTGGGCCTGGTCCGGAACCCGGCCGGCCCCCTCCCCCTGGTCGGCGCCGCCGAGTTCGCCCTGGTGGGGGAGGTGCCGCCCGCCGAGCGCGCCCCCGAGGGTCCCTTCGGCGACCACTACGGCTACTACTCGCTCCGCCACGACTACCCGGTCTTCCACTGCCGCGCGGTCTTCCACCGGCGGGACGCCGTCTTCCCGGCCACGGTGGTGGGGAAGCCGCGCCAGGAGGACTTCTACCTGGGGGACTTTCTCCAGGAACTCCTCTCCCCGGTCTTCCCCCGGGTCATGCCCCAGGTCACCGACCTCTGGTCCTACGGCGAGACCGGCTACCACTCGCTGGCCGCGGCGGTGGTGAAGCAGCGCTACAAGCGCGAAGCCATGGCCGCCGCCTTCCGCATCCTGGGCGAGGGTCAGCTCTCGTTGACCAAGTTCCTGCTGGTGCTGGACCGCCCGGCCGACCTCCGCGACTTCCCCCGGGTGCTGGAGCAGGTGCTGGAACGCGCGGATTTCCGGAGCGATCTCTACCTGTTCGCCAACCTCTCCATGGACACCCTGGACTACACCGGTCCCGCGGTGAACGAGGGGTCCAAGGGGGTGCTGCTTGGGGTGGGGGAGCCGGTCCGGAGCCTCCCCCGGGAGTTCACCGGCGCGCCCCCGGCCGGGTTCGGCGAGGTCCGGGTGTTCTGCGGCGGCTGCCTGGTGGTGGGCGGTCCCGCCGCCGGGCGGGAGCCGGACGCCGCCGCGCGGGCGGCCGCCCATCCCGCCTTCGCCGAGTGGCCGCTGGTGGTGCTGGTGGACGACGCCGCCCAGGCGGTGCGGAGCCCGGTCAACTTCCTCTGGACCACCTTCACCCGCATGGAGCCCGCGGCCGACATCCACGCCGCGTCGGTGGACCTGGTGCGCGGCCACGCCGCCTTCACCCCCCCCGTGGTGATCGACGCCCGCCTGAAACCCGGCTTCCCCGCCGAACTCGTCTGCGACCCCGAGACCGCGGAACTGGTCACCCGCCGGTGGACGGAGTACTTCCCGGGCGGCATGGAGATGGGAGACTCCACCCGCGCCCACCTGGACTGAAACCCGACCCCCCGACCGACCCCCGCTTGCCCACAGGGAACCCCTGCCCTCCCCGCCGGGCCACGCCCCCCGGTTGCGAGCGGAGGATAGAGGGGTGCGGGCGACACCCCGCAGCACCCGCGTCACCCGGACGAGCCCAGACGCCCTTGCGAGGACGTCGCCCGCAGCCCCTCTATCCTCCGCCCCTCCCGGCAACATGTGACGCGTCGCGTAGCAGCATCTCCAGATAAGGCCGTTCCAGGAACGCCGAACGATCCAGCCCCAGCACCGTGATCACCGTCTCCGCCTCCTCCCGGGCCGCTTCCAGCGGGATCTCCCGCGCCACCGCCTCCAGCTCCAGGAACTCGCCCAGGCCGGCCACCGTGTCCAGGTGGATGCGGGTGTGCCGCCATTGGAAGAGCCGGCGCGTCTTCTCCACCACGCCCAGCACGCCGAGGGCCCGGGTGAGGGCGGATTCCAGGGGTTCAGCATCGGGCACGATCACGATCTCGTAGTCCGAGGGACGCGGTTCGGTCCCGGCTTCGCGGGTGTAGGCGATGAGTTCGCCCGGCTCCCCTTCCACACAGCGCAATTTCAAGTATCCCCGAGGCACGGTGAAGAACACGTCCCGCTGGGCGCGAGTCCAGACCGCGACGGCGCCCAGCGCGTCGAGGCCGGACCGCAGGGATTCCGGATCCGGAGCCGGGGTCTTGATCTCGATGTTCTGCATGGTGATCGTCCGGGCTACGAGCGGGCTGGAGCCTCGCTGGCTTCGGTTTCCTTCTCCTCGGTGGCGGCGGGCTCCGGCCGCGGCACGAACAACCCGGCCAGGGTGCTCCGCAGCGTCCCCTCGTCCAGGTTGGGCAACAGGCGCCCACTCTCCGCCACCGCGATCATCGAGGTCTCCTCGCTCACCACCAGCACGATGGCGTCCGATTCCTCGGTGATGCCCAGGGCGGCCCGGTGGCGGGTGCCCAGGGCGTAGGCCAGACGGGGGTTCTGGCTCAGGGGAAGGATGCAGCCCGCGGCCACCACCTGGCTGCCGGAGATCACCACCGCGCCGTCATGGAGCGGGGAGGGCGGAGTGAACACGGTGACCAGGAGTTCGGCGCTGACCCGGGCATCCAGCAGGGTGCCGGTCTCCACGATGTTCTTGAGGCCCACGTTGCGCTCGATCACGATGAGCGCGCCCATCCCCTTCTCGGACAACGTCTCCACCGCCCGCACCAGCTCGCCCAAGATGAACGACTCCTGGGTGCGGGTGAAGGCGCGGAACATCTTCCCCCCGCCCAGGGAGGTCAGCGCCTTGCGGAGTTCGGGCTGGAAGAGGATGAGGAAGGCGAGCACCCAAACCGTGCGCAGGCTGGAGATGAGCCAGTTGAGCCCGTTGAGCTGCAGGGCGCCGGCCACGAGCGAGACCAGGAGGATGATGACCAGGCCCACGAACATCTGGGCGGCCCGGGTCCCGCGAATGAAACGGAAGAGGTAGTAGAACAAGCTAGACAGAATGAGGACGTCCAGGGCGTCGCGCCAGTGTCTTCCCAGAAAGTCCAGCATGTCTCGTTTCGGTGGGAGATCGACGAATTGCGCTACCACCCTATTGTCGCATCCCGAGGCTCCCAGGGCGAGAGTTAAGTGGAAGCCGCCGCGCGCGGGTGCGCGTTTCCACCCGTCTTGCCTAGCCAGTCGCCCCCGCGTCCAGGATCGCCGCAGCCACGGCCAGCGCCTGCCGCGTGGCGGCCACGTCGTGGACCCGGAAGAGCCGGGCCCCGCGGGCCAGGGCCAGGACGGCGGCGGCGGTGCTCCCCGGGACGCGGTCTTCCGGGTGTTCCGCGCCGGACAGGGACCCCACGAAGTGCTTCCGGGAGACCCCGATCAGGACCGGGGACCCGAGCGCGAGCAGGGCGGGGAGTCCGGCCAGAAGGAGCAGGTTGTGCTCCAGGCGTTTTCCGAACCCGATCCCGGGGTCCAGGACGATCGCCTCCCGCCGGACCCCGGCCGCCCGGGCCCGGTCGCGCCGGCCGGCCAGGTGGGCCACGACCTCGGCCACCACGTCCTCGTAGTGCGGGTCGTCCTGCATGGTCCGGGAGGGGCCGCCCCGGTGCATGAGGATGAGCCCGGCTCCCGATTCGGCGGCCACCCGGGCCATCTCCGGATCGTCCAGGGCGGATACGTCGTTGACGGCCGCCGCCCCCGCTTCCAGGGCGGCCCGGGCCACCGCCGCCTTGGTGGTGTCGATGGAGATGGGGGTTCCCAGGCCGCGGATGCGCCGGATGACCGGTAGCACCCGTTCGAGTTCCACCGCCTCCGGCACCGGGTCGGAGCCGGGGCGGGTGCTCTCGCCCCCCACGTCCAGGACGTCCGCCCCCTCGGCCACCAGGCGCTCGGCGTGGCGGCAGGCGGCGTCGGGATCCAGGAAGCGGCCGCCGTCGGAAAACGAGTCCGGGGTGACGTTCACGATGCCCAGGATCCGGGGGCGGTCCAGGTCCAGGCGGAGGTCCCCGAGCCGCCAGGCGGCGGGCGGGTGCGGGCTCCGGGTCCCCCCGGGCGAGCCCGCCCCGATCACGCCGGTCCGGGCTCGGGGGACGGGCTGGGGCCGATGCCGCCCTGGGGCTCCGGCTTCCCGCGGGCCGTGGTCGGCTTGTCCTCGGGTTCGGACGGGGTCGGCTCCGGCGGCACGTCGTCCGGGGTGTCCAGGGATTCGCCGCGGATGAGCTTGTCGATCTCCGACGCGTCCAGGATCTCCCGGTCCAGGAGCGCCTCGGCCAGGGCGTGAAGCTCCGGCTCGTGGGTGCGGAGCAGGTTCGAGGCGCGCTCGTGGGCGTCCTCCACCATCCGCCGCACCTCCTTGTCGATCTTCTGCTGGGTGGCCTCGGAGTAGTCGCGCTCGTGGGCGATCTCCTTGCCCAGGAAGATCATTTCCTCCTTGCGCCCGTAGGTGAGGGGCCCCAGCTCCTCGCTCATGCCCCACTGGCAGACCATCTTCCGGGCCAGGTTGGTGGCCTGTTCGATGTCGTTGCCGGCGCCGGTGGTGATCTCGCCGAAGACGATCTCCTCGGCCGCCCGCCCGCCCAGCATCCTGGCCAGGATCCCCTCGCAGTACTCGCGGCTGTAGGTGTGCCGCTCGTCGATGGGCAGGAAGTGGGTCACCCCCAGGGCCTGTCCCCGGGGGACGATGGTCACCTTGTGGATCGGATCCGCGCCCGGGGTGAGCTTGCCGACCAGGGCGTGGCCCGCCTCGTGGAAGGCGGTGATCTTCTTCTCCTCCCCGCTGATGATGCGGCTCTTGCGCTCGGTGCCCATCATCACCTTGTCCTTGGCGTCCTCGAAGTCGTTCATGGAGACCCGGCGCCGGTTGCGGCGCGCGCCCAGGAGGGCGGCCTCGTTCACCATGTTGGCCAGGTCCGCCCCCACCATGCCCGGCGTACCGCGGGCGATCACGTTGAGGTCCACGTCCTCGGCCAGGGGGATCTTGCGGGTGTGGATGCGGAGGATGGCCTCCCGCCCCTTCACGTCCGGGGCGTCCACCACGATCTGGCGGTCGAAGCGGCCGGGGCGGAGCAGGGCCGGATCCAGCACATCGGGCCGGTTGGTGGCCGCGATCAGGATCACCCCCTCGTTGGACTCGAAGCCGTCCATCTCCACCAGGAGCTGGTTCAGGGTCTGCTCGCGCTCGTCGTGGCCGCCGCCCAGGCCCGCCCCCCGGTGCCGGCCCACGGCGTCGATCTCGTCGATGAAGATGATGCAGGGGGCGTTCCGCTTGCCCTGCTCGAACAGGTCACGCACCCGTGAGGCGCCCACCCCCACGAACATCTCCACGAAGTCCGAGCCGGACATGCTGAAGAACGGCACCGCGGCCTCGCCGGCCACCGCCTTGGCCAGGAGCGTCTTGCCGGTGCCCGGAGGTCCCAGGAGCAGGGCCCCCTTGGGGATGCGCCCGCCCAGGGTCTGGAACTTCTTGGGGTCCTTCAGGAACTCGATGATCTCTTGGAGTTCCTCCTTGGCCTCGTCGGCCCCGGCCACGTCCTTGAAGGTGACCCGGGGCTTGTTCTCGACCAGGAGCTTGGCCTTGCTCTTGCCGAATTTGAGCGCGGCCGAGCCGCCGGACTGCATCTGGCGGATGAAGAACAGCCAGAAGGCGATGATGAGGATGATGGGGAACCAGGTGAGGAGCACCCCGAACCAGTTGGGCTTCTCCTTGGCCCCGTCGATGACGGCGTCCGGGTTCTTCTCCTGGACCTTCTCGACCAGGGTGGCCGGTTCCATCGGGATCTGGGTCACGAAGAGTTTGATGTTCTGGCTGCGGCCGTTCTCGGTCTCCACGATCGGCTTCTTGAGTTCACCGGTGGCTTCCCGGCCGGAGATGGTGATGGACTTGATGTTGTTGTCCATCGCCTCCTGGTACAGGCGCGAATAGGTGAGCTTCCGCTCCTCGGGCTGGCTCCCGTGGTAGACGTTCACCGCCACCAGCACCAGCACGATCATCATGAGCCAGAAGACCAGGGTCTTCAGCGGCCGCGGGGTCATGAAGGGGGTCGGTTTCCGGCCCCCCCCGTCGTCGATGGGAAAACGACGCTTTCCGCGGGGCGGCTCATCGTCATCACCGCTCGATCTCCGGAGGATGCCGGGGATGTGCTTCGGGCGGAACTCCATGAAAACTCAGTCCTTTCGGGCGCCGGCGCCGGGAGGGGGCCGGGAGCGCCGCTCGTCTAAACTATCGTATCGGCCTGGAACAGAACCACTTGAGAGGTATCCGGAGCCACCGGGGCATGGCGGGACCGCCGCCGGCCCACGACCCACAGAATCCTCTCCCCCCGTTCGGGCCCTCCATTGTCGCACAGAAGGGGAACCCAAGTCCTCTGGGGACGGGGGACCTTCAGGTTGATGAAAAAATCGCTCAGCTTCTGGCTTCCCTCCATCCCCATCGGTTCCAGCCGGTCTCCGGCCCGGACCCCTCTCAGGTAGACGGGACGCGCCACCGCCTCCAGGTCGAACCCGCCCCGGTTGGGTCCCTCGGGCCAGTCCTGCAGGCTGAGTTCCCGGGTCTCGGCCACCCGCCACCGCAGGTGCACCCGCCCCCAGCGGGTCTCCCCGGGGACGGTCAAGTCCAGGGGCGACGAGGGCTCGGGCGGGGCGAACATCCCGCCCTCCTCCCGGCTGGTCAGGACCAGGGACGCGTACTCCCGACGCACCAAGAGCCCGTTGGGCAGATCGATCTGGCCCCGCCCCTCCTGCCGGTGGACCAGGTCCAGGCAGGCGTCCAGGTGGGAGAGGGTGATCGACTCCAGCCCCCCGGCCAACTCTTCCAGGGCCGCCCGCAGCGCCGACCGCTGCAGGACGCGGGGGTGTCCCTGCAAGGCTGGGACGTTCACCCGGATTCGGCCCTCGGACGGCTCGGGATCCTCTTCCACCAACTCGCCCAGGATCCGGTCGGACTCCAGGCTCAGGTGCTCGTCCAGTTCGTTCATGAACTGGGACTCTCGGGCCAGCGTGCGCAGGACGGAGGGGTCGAACTCTTCTTCCAGCAAAGGTACCAGGGTATGACGGATACGATTCCGGGTCAGGGCCAGATCCTCGTTGGAGGAGTCCTCGCGGTAGGGCAGGTCGTTCTCCTCCAGGAAGGCCAGGATCTCCTCGCGCCAGGCGGTGAGGAGGGGGCGGCAGAGCGGCCCCGGACCCACCGGGAGCATGCCCCCCAGGCCCCGGGGGCCGGCCCCCCGGAGGAGGTTCATGAGGAAGGTCTCGACCTGGTCGTTGGCGCTGTGCCCGGTCACGATCCAGTGCGCCCCGGCCACCGCCCGGGCCTCGTCCAGGAACGCGTAACGCTCGCGCCGGGACAGGGCTTCCAGCGACCCCCCTTCCCGGTCGTGGCGGGCGGGGAGATCGATGCGGCGCGAGTGCAGGGTGAGTCCGCAGTCCGCGGCCAGCTCCCGCACGAACTCCGCGTCGCCGGTGCTCTCCTGGCCCCGGAGCCCGTGATCCAGGTGGGCGACCTCCAGGCGGACCCCGAGTTCGTCGCGCACCTCCAGAAGCAGGTGGAGGAGGGCCACCGAGTCCGGCCCGCCCGAGACCGCGACCAGAAGCGCATCGCCGGCGCGGACGGGGCAGACGTATTGGAAGAAGTCGAGGATCCGTTGCTCGAGCATGCCTTGGCCCTCGGGGGAAGGGGGTGTCCCCAGGATTATGCCCGCTCGGGAGGCCGGATGGGGGTGGAAAAACGGGGCCTCGAAACTCCGGGGGCGTGGGGTGGAATTCGGCAATCAATTGACCTGAATGGAGTTGCCGGGCGGCCCGCCGGGGGCCGGGCCGCGGTATACTCGGGTCGGTCCGGGGCCGGACGGCTCCGGACCGGAGGCCCTGCATGACGTGCATCGCTTGTTTCCTGCTTGGGATGGTCGTGACCGGAACGCCGGCCGCCGGTTTGGTCCGCACGCCTCCCGCTGCCGCGGAGACCGACGCCATGAACGAACCCGAGACGCCCCTCCCCTGGATCAACGATCTCTGGGACTACAACGACCCCGCGGCCAGCGAATCCCGCTTCGGTGACCTCCTGGACCGGGCCCGCGCGGCCGGGGAGGAGGCGTACGCGGTGGAGGTGCTGACCCAGATCGCCCGGGCCCAGGGCCTGGCCCAGCGCTTCGACGAGGCCCGGGCCACCCTGGCGGAGGCCGAATCCCGGCTCCTGCCGGAGATGGCCACGGCCCGGGTGCGGGTGCTCCTGGAGCGCGGCCGGGTGGAGAACTCCTCCGGGGACCCCGAGGGCTCGGTGACCTGGTTCGAGCAGGCGCTGGATCTGGCCTCCGGGGCCGGCCTGGAGTTCTACGCGGTGGATGCGGCCCACATGCTGGGCATCGTGGTCCCCGGCGAGGGCTCCCTGACCTGGAACCGGAAGGCGATGGAGATGGCGGAAGCGGCCGCCGACCCGCGGGCCCGCCGCTGGATGGGATCGCTCTCCAACAACCTGGGCTGGACCTACCACGACCTGGGTCGCCACGCCGACGCCCTGGCCATGTTCGAGAAGCACCTGGCCATCCGCACCGAGGAGGGGGATACGGTGCAGATGGGGATCGCACGGTGGTCGATGGCCAAGGAACTCCGCCTGCTGGGGCGGGTGGAGGAGGCGCTGGCCGCCCAGCAGGCGCTGCTCGAGATGCCCCAACGGCAGGGCAACGACGCCGAGGGCTACACCCGGGAGGAG
>Ga0307424_1000998_pt1 | contig 15027 bp, 18 predicted proteins | sample SalMarWE160320MG_FD_202157 | JGI IMG/M metagenome (GOLD analysis project Ga0307424, IMG submission 202157) | Salt marsh sediment microbial communities from the Plum Island Ecosystem LTER, Massachusetts, United States - WE1603-20 | ecosystem: Environmental > Aquatic > Marine > Intertidal zone >... | reverse complement strand
AGAACGCCTACTCGTTGTTCCTGCGCGGCCCCGCGGAGAAGCCTTCCGCCGTCTTCCTCGACCCGGCGAACCGGGCCTACCGTTGGAAGTTCGGGCGCACACAGGAGCAGCCGGAGGTGCTGACCGCCCGCTCCTTCACGCTGGACGACTACAAGCAGTTCGTCGAGCAGCTGGAGGCAGACGGCGTTATCTAGCCTCCCGCGTCCTTGATCGCGTCGCGCAGGAAGCGCAGGCTCAGCGTGCAGAACTCGATCATGTTCGCCTCGCGGTCGCTGATGCCCGTGTCGTAGATCTCGACGCGGTTCACGGGCCCCGCAACCCCCACCGTCGTGCGGCCCGGCGCGGCGCCGGATCGCCCCGGCGTCGGCCCCGCCAGACCGGACTCGGCGATGCACCAGGTGGCGCCGAGACGTTGTCGCATAGACTCCGCCAGCTCGGCGATCATCTCCGGCGTCGTGCCCTGGTAGTTCTCGTAGCGCGACGCCGGCACACCGGTCAGCGCCGTGCGCGAGTTCAGCGTGTACACCACGCCGCCGCCCGCGTAGTACTTCGATGCGCCGGCGACGCGCAGCAGCGCCGCCGAGGTCAACCCGCCCGTCGTCGACTCCGCCACCGCGACGGTCTCGCCACGCTCCATCAGCAGCGACGCGATCTCATCCGCCAGCGCCTGCTGCTCAGAGCTCAGAAACGAAGCCATTACTCAACCTCCGCAATGCCCCGGCCTTCAGGCCGGAGTAGCCAACACGAACGGGATACTACATCACTCGCGCCTGCTGTCGCGCTGGGGTATCCTCAGCGGCGATGCATCAGTTCGAAGGCAAGGTCGCCGTCGTCACCGGCGCCGCCAGCGGTATCGGCTTCGCGATGGCGGAACGTTTCGCGCAGGAAGGCATGCACGTCGTGCTCGCCGACGTCGAAGCGCCGGCCCTCGAAGCCGCGGTGACCCGCCTGCGCCAGGCCGAACACGACGTCCTCGGCGTCGTCACAGACGTCTCGAAGGCTGAATCCGTCGAAGCGCTGGCCCAACGCGCCTTCGACACATACGGCAAGGTCCACGTGCTCTGCAACAACGCCGGCGTCGCGGGCACGGGCGGCAGCAGCGGCCCGGTCTGGGAGAAGACCAGCCGCGACTGGCAGTGGGCCTTCGGCGTCAACTACTGGGGCGTCGTCAACGGCATCCAGGCCTTCGTGCCCAGGATGCTGGCCCACGGCGAAGAAGGCCACGTCGTCAACACGGCATCGATCGCCGGCGTGACCTCCAACGTCTTCGGTATCTACGGCGTCACCAAGTACGCCGTGGTCGCGCTGTCCGAGTACCTCTACCGCAGCCTCGCCGAGGCCGACGCCAAGATCGGCGCCTCCGTGCTCTGCCCCAGCTTCGTCACCACCAACCTCGGCGCCTCAGACCGCAACCGGCCCGCCGAGCTGCAGAACCAGGCGCCCGCTGCAACCAGCCCCGCGGACTGGGTCAACGACCCCGCCATCGCCGCCGCGCGCGAGAAGCGCATCGACGCGGCGCAGGCGGCCGAGATCGTCTTTGAGGCGATCCGCGACAACCGCTTCTGGATCTTCACCGACACGGAGATGGACGCGACGATTAAGGCCCGCACCGACGCCATGCTGGCCCGCCGCAACCCCGGCTCCACGCTGCTCTAGAGCTTCGCCAGCTCCTCGGCGCAGACGGTGTGAACCCGCAGCACCTCCGGCAGGTCCCTGGGGTCGATGCGGCCGTAGCCGCAGACGCCGCCGATGCCAAAGTCCGCGAGGTGCTTGCGCGCGCCCTGCATGCGCCGACGGAACGGCTCGAGGCTCGCCTCCTTCTCGTGCACCACGCCCAGGTAGACCTTCGTGTCGCCGATCTTGAGGTCGTCCAGCGGCGCGAAGAAGGCGTCATCCGGCTCCTTGATCACCGGCATGTGCACGTAGTCCAGCCGCCGTCCGGCGCGCTTCACCGCCTCGTTCGACATTCGCACGCACAACGACAGGTCCTTCATGTCGGTCATAGGCCAGCCTCCCCACGTCCCGTAGCACCAGTGATAGCCCAGCAGCGTCTCTTCCGGTACGGCCTTCCAGATCTCGTTCAATTGCGCCGCGTGTCGCTCGATCTTGCCTTCGAGATTCGATCTTGGCCAGAACGCGAAGTAGTTCGCCTCACCCATCGCCAGGTCAACCAGTTCCCACGCCATGTCGAACTGGATCGCCAGATCGTTTGCCGGCACCACTTCGAGGATGCGCTGAATCTCGTGGTTTATGCCCCGGAGATATGCCTCGTGCACCTCGGGCCATTCGCTGTTGTCGTTGAAGAACGCATCGATTGCGCTGTTCGGCGCCGGCAGGGAAACCTGGAACCGCGTTCCCGGCTCGATCACCCCCTCGTTTCGCAAACGCCTGAACGTCGCGTAGGAGTCGATGGCGAAGTCGGCATACAGCAGGTTATCGAAGACAAGCTTTTCGCCAGCCTTGATCTTGAAGGCCCAGAACGCATCTAGCTCGGAAAGATGCACCCCCTCGGGTAGGTCGGGCTGCTCCAGCCCGCCGCCCGGCGATACGGTCTCCTCGAGCTGCGGATGAAACGCGAAGACATACTCCGGCAGCATCCCCACCCAGTTCTTGCGCTCCTTGACCTCCCCATCCGGCATGGCCGTCAGGTGACCTTTGAGGCCCTTGGCGGTCTCCCTGAACACCGTCTCCGCGTCATCGAAGGGCATGCTGCCTACCAGCAGCACGTCGCCGGGCATGCGGGCTGCGTTACCTGAGGTCATGGCCGTCTCCTTGGCTAGCGAGCGCGGGGAAGTGCCGCGATCTTGGCCGTGCGCCGAAGAGGATGTCAACGCGCACGCGAACTGCGCCTCGCGAGACGTGCCCGCATCGAATGCGGTTGAGGGTAGACTTGCCTGGCTCATTAGGAACGCAGTAGTTCGAGGGAGAACGCAGTGAAGATTGGGTTTGTTGGTCTGGGGCGCATGGGGAGCCACATGGCTCGCAACCTTGCCAGGGCGGGACACGAAGTCGCCGCGTTTGACGTCCTGCCGCAAGCGGTCAGCGCCGTCGCGATGGCGGATGGCATTCGCGCCGCCACCAGCGTGGGAGACGCGGCGCGGGACGCCGACGTGGTCTGCAGCTCGCTGCCCACGCCCGATTCGGTGGAGCAGATCGCGACGGGCGAAGGTGGCCTCATCGAAGCGATGCGGCCCGGCAGCATCTACATCGACCTCTCCACCAACGCACCGAGCGTCGTGCGGCGGGTCTCACCACTGCTGGCGGAGAAGGGCATCAAGATGCTCGACGCGCCCGTCGCGGGCGGCACCGGCGGCGCCGAAAAGGCGACCCTCTCGATCATGGTCGGCGGCGACGAGGCCGTCTTCGAGCAGATGCGGCCGGTGCTCTCGGCGCTGGGCAACAAGCTCTTCTACTGCGGCGACATCGGCGCCGGATCCGTCGTCAAGCTTTGTAACAACATCGCGGCGCAGGGCTACAATCTCGTGCTCGGCGAGGTGCTCACGATGGGCGTCAAGGCCGGCGTCGACCTCAAGACGCTCGCTACGGTCATCGGCTCCAGCACCGGCACGGTGCAGCGCCTGGTCAACGCCTACCCCCGCGGCCTCTTCCGCCGCGCCTTCCTGCCCGCGCCCTTCTCGATCAGCCTCTCCGCCAAGGACACCCGCCTCGCCCTCGAGCTGGCCCACGAGGTCGGCGTGCCGATGCAAACCGGCGAGGCCGTCCGTCGCGATCAGGAGGTGCTGCTCGAACGCAACCTGGGCGAGCTCAGCACCGACGCGCTGGTACAGATCCAGGAGGAGCGCGCCGGCGTCGTGCTGGAAATCGACGAGGCCGACCTGCCGCTGCAGTTCATGCAGTTCGAAGCCCAGGCGCCGGCCGTCGCGCCCGAGCGCCAGCAAGGAGCCTAGACCATGGCACGCACGCGGGCCCCCACCGAGGTCCGCTTCGCCCTGCACGACAACCTCTTCGCCTACGCCTGGGCACTGGATCGCGCCGACGCCGACGGCGTCGCCGCGACCTTCACCTCGGACGGCTCCGTCACCGGCATCGCGGACCAGACCTGGAGCGGCACGGAAGGCGTCAAGGAGTTCGCGCGGCAGGCATTTCAGCAGCCCGGATTCAAGGGCCGCCAGCACCACGTCCAGCCGCTGTTCATCGAGCCCGCCGGCGACGGCTGGTCCATGACCTCGTACTGGATGGCGGTGACGTGGGACGCCGGCCGTTCGCCAACCATCCTCTCGATGGGCTACTACCGCGACGTTTACGCGCTGCAGGAGGGCGAGTGGCTATTCAAGTCGAAGATCATCACGCGCTGGGACAACCAGACCGCGCCCATGGCCGGCCCTTCGACCTAACCCGCGGCCTCGATCACCGGCTTCGCATCGATCAGCACGAAGGCGATGACGCACGGCTCCGTGCCGTTGTTGACCCAGTTGTGCACCGTGCCGCGCTGCACCAGCACGTCGCCCGCCCGCAGGTGGACCACGGAATCGTCCAGCTCCATGTCGATCTCGCCCGACATGACCACGGCATAGTCGATCGACGACGTGCGGTGATTGCGCGGCGCCACGCCCGGCCCGTAGGAGATGATCCGGAACACGCTGCCGTCGGCTAACGTCGAGCCCAGCTCGCGCTGCGCCGCGTCCTCGTCGCCGCTGTTATCGACCGGATGGCCCTGCGTCGACCAGGCCACCACCGCCTCGTGCCCGGGACGGTTGCTGCGCGCGGCCGGGACATCGTCGATCTTGACCACGGCGCGCCCGTTGGCGTCGTGACCCGTGACGACACGTCTCACCCGAAGCGCCATGACGCCCTAGTAACCCCTGGCGCGATCGACCACGTTGAGTAGCTCCTCGCCCTTGATGAAGCGGCGCAGATTCTCGCAGAACAGGTCGATGATCGCCGTGTCAGAGCTGGCCCCGGCGGCGGAGACGTGCGGCGTCAGGATGACGTTGGGATAGGAGAAGAACTCCGGCCGTGGCGCCTTGCCGTCCATTTCGCCGTCGAACACGTCCAGCACCGCGCCGCGCAGCTTGCCCTCGTCCAGCGCCGCGATCAGCGCGTCCTCGTCGATCGCCTCGCCGCGGCTGACGTTGGCCAGCACGGGCCGCTTCGTCGTCGCCGCGAAAAAGCTGGCGTCCAGGAAATGCAGCGTCTCCTGCGTCAGCTGGGTGCAGACCGCGATGAAATCGCTCTCCCCCGCCAGCTGCTTCAGCTCCGACGCGGGCAGCAGCAGGTCGACGCCTTCGACGTTTTGCTGCGGCGACGTCACCGAGCGCCGCGTGGCCACGACGCGCATCCCCAGCGCCTTCGACAGCCGCGCCACCTCACTGCCGATGCCGCCCAGCCCGATCACGCCCATCGTCGCGCCTTCGATGCGCAGCGACTCGTAATGACTACGGTCCAGCTTGCCGCCCGGCTTGTCGAGGTAGCCGTCGTACAGGCCGCGGGCGAACATCAGCGCCGCCGCGACGCAGTATTCGGCCATCGCCGTGGGGCGCACGTGGCCGCGGCCGCTGGTAATCACCACCTGCTCGGCCTCCCAGACGTCGGAGGACCAGAGGTTGGAGACGCCGGCCTGCGTGTGGTGCAGCCACTGCATCCTGGGCGCCAGCGGCACCACCTGCTTCAGCATGGGGTGCATCATGCACAGCACGTCGGCCTGCGCCAGCAGCTCGCGCATCTCCCTGTCGGTCGACTCGATCGCGGCGGCGTCCTTGGCCTGACGCGCCCGGTTGTAGGCGGTGAAGATCGCGTTGCCGTCGATCACGTTGACCGACGGGTCGACTGCGCGGACGGGGTCAAGGTCGCTGCCCATGATCGGTGCGCAGACGACGACGTTGAGCGGTGACTTCATGCGGTTGTCAGGTTCTTTCTAGCGATATTCACGGTTCTCGGTGATGCCCGGTAATGCTCGAAAAGCTGCAGGTCGCCAGGGGCCGGCCCTCTCGTCCGGCTTGCACACCTTGCAGGCCCGGTAGCCCGCGGCGATTGCTGCCGCCTGCGACTCGAAACGGATGCGGTTCTCCGGCTTCGTGCGCCTGCCCGGCGGGCAGTTCTCGCGACAAAAGATCCGTGTCGTGCGGCAGCCGTTTAGCACCAGGGCGCCTGCCAGCCCAACCCCCTAGGCCATCTCGACTTCGCGGACTTCCATCTTCGCCACGTTGGCGCCCAGCGTGATACCGGCCGCGGCTACAGCATCGCGGAACGCCTTCGTCTTGGCCTCGAGGTCGGCGGCGTCTTCGTGGGTGCGGATCCAGATGAACTCGTTCTGAGGCTTGTTAATCCACGTCGCAACCACGGGCCAGCCGATCTTGTCGTGAATCGGCTTCGTCTGCTCTTTGAAATGCTTCACGAAGTTGTCCATCTCGCCGCGGTTGATCGTGTAGATGCGGACCTGTGCCTGCAATTGAGCTGTCCTCCACTAGAAACACGGGGTTACTGCCATCGAAACGAATTTGAGTCTACTCTGCAAGCTTTCCGGAGACGAGCCGCATTAACGGATCTGTGATCACTTCTTAACGTTCGCTTGCGTTTTAAGTACCCTGGTTTCTGGCATAATCATTCGGTAGTAAACCCCTGGCCAAGGAGGGTTCTATGGCCACACGCACCACCACCAAGGCTGCATCACTCAGCCAGGCAATCGCCGAGCGCGCCCACGATCTGTATCTGACCCGCGGCTGTGAGCACGGTCATGACCTGGAGGACTGGCTCACCGCCGAGTCCGAACTGAAGGCGGTTTCCGCCAAGAAGCGCACCACGGCCACGGCTGCCCGGAAACCCAGGAAGACCGCGAAGACCTAGCTGCCCGCAACGCGCCTGATCACGGGCGCCATCGCCTCCATCAACGCGCCCTGCACGATGCGGTAGCTGACGCCGTAACGCTCCTTGTCCAGCAGGATCTTCTCCGCCATCGCATCCGTGCTGCCGATCAGCGTGTGCGGCATCTCGTGCACGGCTTCCTGCGTGATGCCAAAGTCCGCCGCCAGCGCCTCGACCGCCGCCGTGGGGTCGTCCGTCAACGACGCCCTGTCGGCGAAGACGCACAGCTCCAGGTCGTCGTAGCGCTCTCCGGCTGCCTCCTTGAGAATCGCCAGCTCGCCGTGGATATCGAGCCCAAAGCCGGTCGAGCCGCGCGACGTCACGCCCTTGATCGGCGGTCGCGGCGCGATGTTGATGATGTCAGCCTCGCGCGCCGACAGGCGCAGCATGCGCGGGCCGGCGCCGGCCACCATGATCGGCGGATGCGGCCTCTGTACCGGCTTCGGAAACGGGACCACGTCCTTCGCCTTGTAGAACTCGCCCTCGAAGTCGAACTGCTCCTCGCTCTCGAGGAAGCGCTTGACCAGACGCAAAGACTCGCCCAACCGTGTCACGCGCGGCCCGGGGCCGTCCATCTCGACGCCGAGCTGGTCGTAATCGGAGCGTCCCGTGGCGCTGGTCGCCGGGTGCCCCACGCCGATGCCGGGCTCAAAGCGGCCCCCCGTCAGCAGGTCGATGGTCGCGATCTCCTTCGCCAGCACCAGCGGCCTGCGGAAGTCGTTGGCGATGACCTGCGTCCCGATCCGCAGCGTCGTCGTCGCGTCCGCGGCGGAGAGCAGCGCCGGCAGTGGCGACCACTGGCGGCCCAGGTGGTCCGCCACCAGTAGCACCGAGTAGCCGAGGTCCTCCGCCTTGCGTGCCGTCTCCTTCCAGGCTTCGACCGACTCCGGAAAGCTCGCTGCCACGCCGAAGCGGATCTTGTGCTGCGTCATCCGATGCTCCTCTAGCTTCGGGGTTTGCTGTGGCCCCGCCTTCTATACCAGTTCACTTCCAGCAGGTTGCTTCAATTAGCGGGCTTCAGTGGGGGCTCCGGGGGACCCCCGGCTTGAAAATCAACTCACGCCCGCCATCCCGTACGCCTCGAAGACCAGCGACACGGCCCTCGCGCAGTCGCCCGGCGTGTTCGGCGGCGGCTCGCCGCGCGATAGGCGCGTCAGGCAATCAGCGACGAACGCCTCCCACTCTGCCACGTATCCGTCCGGCGGCGATACCACCTCGTCTCGTTCCGCGTCCGTGATCCGCAGCCCGGATGGCGTGGCGCGCAGCAGCGTCTTCGCCGTTGCCAGCTTGCGCTCGTCATCGTTCCCGTCAAGCCGCGGGTAGGTGTACGACGCCTCGTTTTGGAACACGATGCCGGAGGGCGTGCGCATCACCACCGCGGCGTAGTCCTCCACCTCCTGCCCCTGCGCCGCGTTGCTGACCACGCTCGACACCAGCTCCGGCTCCTCGCCGGTCAGGTAGCGGCAGAGGTCAAAGCCGTGCACGCCGAGGTTGAGCAGGACGCCGCCGCCCGCCTCCTGCTTGCTCAGCATCCAGGGCGAGCCGTAGTCGATGTAGCGCGAGACGCCGGGACGGATCATCCGAAACACGATGTGCGAGGTCGCGCCGCCGTCGCCGCTGCGAATCAGTTCCTTCGCCGCGTCGGCCCACTGGCTGTAGCGCATCGCGAACGGCGTGGCGACCCAGGCGCCGCGAGACTCCGCCAGCGCCGCCAGATCGCCCACCGTCGCAGCATCGGTACCCCACGGCTTCTCGGCGATGAACGGCACGCCGGCCTCGACCAGGTAGCGAAACGCCTGCGGCATGTCGACGTGGCGCCCCAGCGCCAGCACCAGGTCGGGACGCGTCTCTTCGACCATGGCGCGAAAGTCGGCAAACGCCACGGTCCAGGAGCGCTGCGCCGCCGCCGCGGCCACCGCGAGGTCCGGGTCCGACACGCCAACTAGGCGCGCGCCATGCTTCGCCAGAAGCTGCAGGTAGAACGGTGGGTAGGCGGCGTGATAGTGCCCCACGCCGATGACCCCGACACGCTGCGCCTCTGCCATCGGAGTCAGACCGGCGGCAACTGCGTGTCGAGCAGCCCCGCAATCGCCTGTCGCCAGCGTCCGTACTCTTCCCGCGACGTTTCAGCTCGAGACGAAGCTTCAAAGCGCGCCGATTCGCGACGCAACGACGCGATCTCGGCCTCGTCCCGCCAGAAGCCGACGCTCAGCCCGGCAAGAAACGCGGCGCCCAGTCCGGTCGACTCCACGTTCATGGGCCGGGAGATCGAAGTCCCGGCCAGATCTGCCTGCAGCTGCATCAAGCGATCGTTGGCAGCGGCGCCACCGTCCACGCGTAGCTCCGGCATCACGAGCCCTGTCTCCTGTTGCATCACGTCCAGCACATCCTGCGCCTGAAACGCCAGGCAGTCGACCGCCGCTCGGACCACATGCCCCGCCTCCGATGCACCCGTGAGGCCGTAGATCGCGCCGCGGACGTTTGGCCCCCAGTGTGGCGAGCCAAGTCCGACAAACGCCGGCACGAAGACAACCCCGGCGGCATCCGGCACGCTCGACGCCAGCGCTTCGGCTTGCTCCGCGTTGCCAACGATACCCAGGTTGTCGCGACACCACTGCACCGCCGCGCCCGCCACGAAGATCGAACCCTCGAGCGCGTAGCTGGGCCGCGAATCGCCGACGCTGGCCGCAAGCGTGGTCAGTAGCCCCCGCTGGGAATCGACGCGCTTGTCGCCGGTCGACATCAGGATGAAGCAGCCGGTACCGTACGTCGCTTTAGTCATGCCCGGCGCGAAGCAGGCCTGTCCAAACGTCGCGGCCTGCTGGTCACCCACCAGCGCGCCAATCGGCAGGCCACCGGGCACGGCGCCGGTCGCAACCGTCGTTCCATGCCGCGACCCCGAGGGTCTCACCTCGGGCATGACCGCGGCGTTAAGCCCGAAGAGTGTCAACAGGTCGTCGTCCCATGCCAGCTTGTCGATGTCGTAGCACAGCGTGCGTGACGCGTTGGTCGTGTCACTGACGTGCGCGCTGCCGCCGCTCAGCCGCCAGGCCAACCAGCTATCGATGGTGCCAAAGCAGACGTCTCCTGCCGCGATACGGCGTCGCAGCGTCTCATCTTCACGACAGAGCCAGAGCGTCTTCGTGCCGCTGAAGTACGGGTCCAGACGTAACCCCGTCTTGCGCGCGATCTCCGGCTCCAGGCCCGCCTCACGCAGCTCCCGGCAGATCGATTCGGAGCGGCGACACTGCCAGACGATGGCGCGATGCAGCGGCGTCCCGTTGCGCCGGTCCCAGAACAGCAGGGTCTCGCGCTGGTTCGCCACGCCCACGGCCACCGGTGAATAACTCGGCGCCGCGGCGAGCGCATCGCCAACGGCTGCCACTGTCGCGTCCCAGATCTCGCTGGCATCGTGTTCCACCCAGGCGGGGCGCGGATAATGCTGCGTCAGCTCACGGTAGCCGTGCGACTGCACCACGCCTGTGTGATCGACCAGCAGCGCGGTCACGCCCGTGGTGCCTGCGTCGATCGCGAGTACGGCGTCTTCGGCCACGCGTGGAGAGGGCTGTGTCTAGCGCTGCGGCGCCATCGGCTGGCCGCCCGGAATCTCGATCGAGATGCCGGCGTCGACGTGCAGCGTCTGGCCCGTGATCCAGCGCGCCTCGTCGCTGGCCAGGAAGACGGACGCCCAACCAATATCCCAGGCGTTGCCTTCGTCTTTGATAATGCCGGACGTCGCGCGCGCCTCCCGGCCCTCTGGCGTCAGGCGGCCCGCCACCAGCGGCGTGAACACCTGCCCCGGCGCCACGGCGTTGACGCGGATGTGACGGTCGCCCAGCTGACCCGCCAACGCGACCGTCAGGCCCATGGCCGCCGACTTGCTCACCGTGTAGGCCGTCGAGGTCGGTGGGTAGGCGCGCACTGCGGCGATAGACGACAGGTTGATGATCGATCCGCCGCCCGCCTGCTCCATGTACGGCACCACGGCCTGCGCCGCCATCACCATGCTGCGCACGTTGATCTGGAAGTGGTGGTCCCACTCCTCCTCCGTGATGTCCTCCAGCTTCTGACGCGACGGGATGCCGACGTTGTTCTGCAGGATGTCGATGCGCCCGTAGCGCTCGAAGGCCGCCGCCGCCATCGCCTTGCAGTCGGCCTGCTTGCTGACGTCGGCGACGAACGCCGACGCGATGCCGCCCTCGTCCTCGATGATGTTGACGGTCTCCTGCGCGCGCTCCTCCACGTTGTCGACGCAGAGCACACTTGCACCCTCACGCGCAAACAGGATCGCCGCCGCCTTGCCGTTGCCCACGCCCGGCCCGCTGGAGCCCGCGCCGGTTACAACCGCCACCTTGCCTTTGAGTCGGTCCGCCATGCCATTCCCTCGCTGCTAGTCGTGCTAGTGCGGCAGTCTAGCACCTTGCGCGCGGTGAGCGTGTAGAATCCGCCGCGTGGATCGCACCGCCGCGGGCAACGGGAGGCGAACAGTGGACGAGCTCAAATTCGGTATCTTCGACTGGATCGACAAGAACAGCCGCCTCAGCCTGCAGGAGACGTACGAGCAGCGCCTGCGCATGCTGGAGCTGGCGGATGCGGCCGGAATCTGGTGCTACCACCTGGCAGAGCACCACGGCACTCCGCTGGCGGTGGCGCCCTCCCCCAACCTCTTCCTCGCCGCCGCCGTGGAGCGCACCTCGCGGTTGCGCCTCGGACCACTGGTGCAACTGCTGCCGCTCTATAACCCGCTGCGCAACATCGAGGAGATCTGCTTCCTCGATAACCTCAGTGGCGGACGCCTTGAGCTCGGCATCGGCCGCGGTGTTTCGCCCGAAGAGCTCTCGATCTACGGCATCGACATCGATGAGTCACGCGACCGCTTCCAGGAATGCTTCGATATCATGCTGCAAGGCCTCAACACTGGTTATGTCACGTACCACGGCCGCTACTACGACCTCGAAGACGCGCCGCTGACCATCGAGCCGCTGCAGCGCCCCTACCCGCCACTGTGGTACCCCACCAGCAGCCCGGACCGTATCGAATGGGTAGCGCAGGAGGGCCTCAACACGCTGTTCGGCTTCACGCGCACCAGCCTCGACGTCATCGCCGCCGGCGTGGCGCAGTATCGCCAGGTCTGGCAGGCGCACCGCAACGATGAGGGACGCATCAACGCCCACGTCGCGCAGCCGCGCTTCGGCGCCACCCGTCACGTCTTCGTCGCCGCCAACGCCGCGGAGGCCGAAGAGGTGGCCCGCGCCGCCTACACCGACTTCGACAACAACTTTCTGACCCGGCCCGGCCGCGTCGGCGAGGAGTCGCGCCGCGGCGACTTCGACACCGCCGTCGACTGGGGCGGCATCATCGTCGGCACGCCGGACTCGGTACGAGACCAGGTCCAGGCCTTCATCGACGCCAGCGGCGCCAACTACTTCGTCGGTACCTTCGCCTTCGGCAGCCTCACCACGGACCAGGTGTTGCAATCACTCAAGCTGTTCGGCGATGAAGTCATGCCGAACGTGAAACCGGCCCCCTCACACGTGTAAGGGAGCCGGTTGGTTTCGTTTGCTGGCTTAAAGCTTAGCCGGCGGCGGTAAGCAGACGCTTGCCGACGTCCTTGCCATACATGCGGGGGCCGGAGCCCTCCTTCGGCGGCATGTTCTCCAGGATGTCGAGCAGCTCAGCTTCGCTCTTCGTCAGGTCGATGGGGTCGCCGTGCGGTTGGGGGTAGTCCTTGCCGGTCGACCAGTAGACCTCGACGCGGTTGCCTTCCGGGTCCAGGAAGTAGCAGCCAAAGGCGATGCCGTGGTTAACCACGTTGGCGATCTCGAGGCCGTTGTCGACCACCTTCTTGTAGAACTCGCGCAGGTCAGCCAGCGAGCCGCACTTGAAGGAGATCTGCTGCGGGTCCGTGTGGCGATCCGTCGACTTCGCGAGCGCAAGCTCGTGGTGCTCCTCCTCCGGATGGGCGCTGAAGAAGACGATGCGATCGTCTGCACCTCTGTCGGTGACCGTCAGCCCCAGGAAGTTCGAGTAGAAGTCGACCATCTTGGGCATGTCTTTGACGAAGAGGCCTATGTGACCGAGTCCGGTTACCTTGGGCATGATTACTACCTCCCTGGACAGTGCTGCACTAAATTGTATTGCAAATAATAACGCTAAATACTGTCATATTTCGCAATCCCTGTAGACAACTTGAGACTCTGGGCCCAAAATCGCAGCGCTTGGCGCGATTGGACTAGGAAGAATCCCCTCATGGAATACAGAAACCTCGGCAGCTCCGGCCTGCAAGTCTCCGCCCTCGGTCTCGGCTGCAACAACATCGGACGCCAGGTCGACCAGGCCGGCACGCAGGCCATTGTCGACATGTGCTTTGAGTACGGCATGACCTTCTTCGACACGGCCGATGTCTATGGCGCCGAGAAGGGCCGCTCGGAAGAGTTTCTTGGCCGCGCCCTCAAACCGCACCGCCGCGACGTCGTCATCGCCACCAAGGGCTCCGGCGTCATGGGCCCGGGGCCGTACTGGTCCGGCGCATCGCGCCGCTACCTTTTGGACGCGCTCGACGCCAGCCTGCGCCGGCTCGACACCGACTACATCGACCTCTACCAGGTCCACTTCCCAGACCCCAAAACACCAATCGAAGAGACGCTGCGGGCGCTGGACGATATGGTGCGATCCGGCAAGGTGCGCTACGTGGGCTGCAGCAACTACTCCGGCGTGCAGATCGCCGACGCCGCCGCGGCCGCCGCCCGCGAGCACCTGACGCCCTTCGTCAGCGCCCAGAACCGCTACAACCTGCTGGAACGCGACATCGAGCGCGACGTCGTGCCGGCCTGCCTCGATCACGGGCTTGGCCTGCTGCCCTTCTACCCTCTGGCGGCCGGTCTGCTCACCGGCAAGTACCGCGCCGGCGAGCCGCCACCGGAGGGCACCCGGCTCACCAGCGGCATCTCCTTCTACCAGGGCGTCCTCGAAAATGCCGATTTCGGACTCATCGAGCGCCTCACGGACTTCGCGCGGGAGCGCGGCCACACGCTGCTAGAGCTCGCCATCGGCTGGCTCGCCAGCCAGCCCGCGGTCGGTAGCGTGATCACCGGCGCCACGCGCGTCGACCAGATCGAGCAGAACCTCAAGTCCTGTGAGTGGCGCCTGACCCCGGAGGAGCTGACCCAGATCGACGAGCTGGCGGGCGTCGCCGCCGCCTAAGAATCGCCTGCTTCGGGTAGCGCCTGGTACACGGTCGCCTCGCCGCTAAGCACCGTCTCGCCGTCCTGGTTCGTCACCGTGAACTCCATCTGGTAGATGCGCCGCGACTCGCGCGCCGACTTGATCACACCCTCCGCCGTCAGCGTATCGCCGATGAACACGGGCTTGGGAAACGACCAGCTCTGCGACGTGAAGACGCTGCCCGGCCCCGGCAGGTCCATCGCCACCAGCGCGTGCAGCAACCCCGTCGTCAGGCCACCCTGCGCGATCAGACGCCGAAACCGCGTCTTTGACGTGAACGCCTCGTCGAAGTGCAGCGGGTTGTAGTCGCCCGTGATGCCGGCGTAGGCCTCAACCGCTTCAGGCGTAACCGTCAGGCTGCGTTGCGCTCTGGCGCCAACCACCGCATCCATCGTGCAGGCTAGCCGACGAGCTGGGCGCGCAGGTGACCCGCCTGGTCCGCGGGGCGGCCACCGGGCAGCTCCTTGCGTTCCGTCTCCAGCTCCACGCGCAGCGCCACCAGCACCGGCCCCGCCTGCTGCATCACGGCGGGCAGGCGCTCGCGCAGCACCGCAATGTCGTCGAACTCGAACGCCTCCTGATAGCCGGCGCCCAGCGCCATCGCCGCGAAGTCGATGCGCTCGGAGCCTGGGATCGGCTGATAGCCGGAGGTCTCGTAGACACGGTTGACCACGACGAAGTGGTAGAAGTTTTTCGGTGCCGCCCCGGCGATGCTTGCCAGCGAGCCCAGTTGCATCAGCAGGCTGCCGTCGCCGTCGATGACGATGACCGGCTTGTCCGGCTGCGCCAGCGCCAGGCCCAGCCCAAACGCGGCGGCGGCGCCCATGCAGCCGCGGTTGTCGAGGTTCAGGTCGGGTGCGGCCCCTACTTCGTACCAGTCCGGGATGGCGCGCATCGTCGCCACGCTGACGCCATCACCCTTGAGGCCCGCCAGCAGCTCCAGCGCCTCAGCCCGCCTCATGCCGTCGGCGCTCCCACCAG
>Ga0307424_1000996_pt1 | contig 15038 bp, 13 predicted proteins | sample SalMarWE160320MG_FD_202157 | JGI IMG/M metagenome (GOLD analysis project Ga0307424, IMG submission 202157) | Salt marsh sediment microbial communities from the Plum Island Ecosystem LTER, Massachusetts, United States - WE1603-20 | ecosystem: Environmental > Aquatic > Marine > Intertidal zone >... | reverse complement strand
GCGCGTCCCCGGAATCCCGTCCGGGCAGGGCGTAGACGGCCAGGGCCTGCTCCAGGGTCGGCTGCCCGGGGGCGGTCCCCCCGCGGGGATCCCCGGCCACGTAGGTGACGGCGTTCCCTTCCAGGTAACCCAGGATCCGCGAGACGTGACCGGTCCAGCCCAGGGCGAAGATCGAGACCGGGCGCGTTCCCCCCACCGCGGCCAGGAGATCCAGGACCCAGGTGTTGACCGCAAAGGCCCCGGCCGGCACCACCAGCTTGTGGAGGGCTCCGGGGTGGGCGGCCACCCGGGACCAGGCCCGCTTCACCGCCGCCGCGTCCTCCGGGGCCCGGGCCGGGTGGAGGCTCACCCACCGGCGCCCGGCCGGAACCGCGTGGGCCTCGGCGTCCCCGGCCTCCAGGGCCGCCGCCTCCACGTCGATCCAGGGGAAACCGGCGCGCAGGGCCCGGTCCAGGATCCCGGCCGGACGGCGAGCCGCGCCCCCCTCGGCCCGATCCCGCCAGGTGGCCACCCACTCCCGGCCGTCTCCGGCGGGCAGGGATTCCCAGGCCGGGCCGGCCCAGGCCTCCGGGTCCAGGCGGTCCAGACGCAGTTCCACCAGGTCGATCTCCGGCGGGGCCGAGGCCGCGGCCCGGCGCGCTTCCTCCACGGTGGACGCGGCCAGGCTCAGGCACAGGCGTCGGGTCATGGAGTGCGGAGGGCGTCGTTCAGGCGACCGCTCCGAAAGGGTTCCAGGTCCACGGTCACGTAGCGGAAGCCGGCCTCCCGGATCCCCCTCACCACCCGCGCGCGCACGGCGGCGTCGGCCCACAGGGCCCAGGCCTCGGGACCGACCTCGATGCGGGCCAGGTCCTCGTGGAAACGGATGCGAAGATCGCGGAGTCCCTCCCGGCGCAGGACCTCTTCCGCCTGTTCCACCCGGCCCAGGCGTTCGGCGGTGATGGGAGTGCCGTAGGGGAAGCGCGAGGACAGGCAGGCCATGGCCGGCTTGTCCCAGGTGGCCAGTCCCAGCCGCCGCGACAGTTCCCGGATCTCCGCCTTGCCCAGGCCGGCCTCCAGGAGCGGCGCCCGCGCCCCGCGCTCCCGGGCCGCGGCCATCCCGGGCCGGTGGTCGCCGCAGTCGTCGGCGGTGGCGCCGTAGACCACGTGGGGCAGGCCGTGCCGGGCCGCCGCCTCGAAGCAGAGGTCGAACAGCTCGCTCTTGCAGAAGTAGCACCGGTTGGTGGGGTTGGCCGCGAAGTCCCCCCGGTCGAGTTCGTTCGACCGGATCCAGAGATGGCGGACCCCGATGTCGCGGGCCAGCGCCTCGGCGCCGGCCCGTTCGCGCTCGGGGAGGCTGGGCGAGACCGCGGTCAGGGCCAGACAACGATCCCCCAGGGCGTCCTTGGCCAGACGCAGGAGCAGCGAGGAATCCACCCCGGCCGAGAAGGCGACCACCGCCCCGTCCAGGGATCGCAGGATCTCCAGGGTCTGCCGGTGCTTGGCGTCGAGAACGCTCTGGGTCATCCTACCGCTCCCGGGCGAATCGCCCTCTCCCCCGACCACCGGGGGGATGGCAATGCTAAACTCTCCCGCGCTTGCGTTCAAACGGCGTCCGCGACGATCCGTCGGATCGCGCGACAGCGAGGTGACCATGACCGAGGACCACGAGAAGGCCGCCGCCCGCCCCCGGGTCGATCGCGCCCTGGTCGGCATCCTCCTCCTGGCCGCGGTGGTCCGCCTCCTCTTCTGGGCCCAGATCCACGACTCCCCGCTCTACCAGCAACCCTCCGGGGACGCGGCCACCTACGTGCAGCTGGCCCAGGACCTGCACGACCACGGCTTCCTGGCCCCGCTCGGGGTCCCCTACGAGCGTCCGCCCCTCTACCCGCTCTTCCTCCTCCTGTGGAACACCCTGGGCCTCGGGCTGGGCGGCGCCCACCTCTTCCAGTTCCTGCTCGGGGTGGCCGGTGCCGGGCTGTTCTGGGTTCTGGGGAAACGCCTGGGCGGACGCACGGCCGCGGTGGCCGCGGGCCTGGGCGGCGCCCTCTACGGGCCGTTCCTGTTCTTCGAGAGCGAGACCCTCTCCATCTCCCTGGCCGTGTTCTTCCTGGAGGCGGCCCTGGTGCTCTGGGGACGATCCCGCTGGGCGGTGGCGGTGGGTCTCCTCCTGGGGGCGGCCGGCCTGGCCCAGCCCAACTTCCTCCTGGCCGGCGCCCTGGCCGCCGGGGCCGCCCTCCTGGTCCCGAGGGCCCTGGGCTGGCCCCGACGGCGGCCGGTGGCGTTGCTCCTGGCCGGTCTGGCCGTGTTTCCCCTGGCCACCCTGTCCCGGAACCTGGCCGTGTCCGGGGAGCCGATCGTGGTCTCGGCCAACGGCGGCATCAACTTCTTCATCGGCAACAACCCCGCCTCCGACGGCACCTTCCACCTGCCCCCGGACTCGGGACTCCTGAACCGGCCGGAGGGCCTCTTCACCAGCGCCCGGGAGGTGGCGGAGAAGGACACCGGCCGGAAGCTCAACCACCGCCAGGTGGACGGGTACTGGTGGAACCGCGGTTTCCACTTCTGGCTCGTCCAGCCGGGACACGCCCTGGGCCTGCTCCTGGGCAAGGCCCTCCGCTGCTTCAACAACCTCGAGATCCCCAGCCACTACGACTACGGGTTCTACCGGGACCTTTCCTCGGTGCTCCGCGTCCTGCCAACCATGGGCTGGCTCCTTCCCCTGGGCGCGGTGGGATTCGGGCTCTCCATCCGCCGCCGCCGCTACACCGGGGTGGTCTTCTACCTGGCCATGCTCGCCTCCATCATCCCCTTCTTCGTCACCGCGCGGTACCGGCTGCCCCTGGCCGTGTTCCTGCTGCCGGCGGCGGGGCTCGCCGTCCAGGCGGCGTGGGAGGCGCGGCGCCGGGTGCGCGAGCTGGGGACGCTGGCCGGAACCGCCGCCGCCTACGGGGTGCTCGCCTTTTTCCCCCTCACCAGCGGCGGGGCGGCCCGGGCCTACATGCTGAACACCGAGGGAGCGGCTCTGATCCAGAAGGGCGACCTGGAAGGGGGACGCCGGGCCTTCGAGAAGGCCCTGGCCCTGAGCCCCGACAACGCCGAGGCCATGAACAACCTGGCCTACACCTACCTGCTCCAGGGCGACCAGGCCCAGGCCCTTTCCTATTACCGGCGGGCCATCGCCCTGGACCCGATCCAGGCCGAGACCTATCTCAACCTCGAGGATCTCTACCGTCGCGCCGGACGGAACCGCGAGGCGATCGAGGTGCTGGATCACCTGGTCGCGGCCCGGGGGGGAACCATCGAGGACGTGGCCGCCACCGTGGCCTACCGCCGCGGGGTGAACACCCTGGCCCTGGGCGACACCACCGCCGCCGTCGGCTTTCTCCAGCAGGCAGTGCAGAGCGATTCGACCCTGGCCGGAGCCTGGCTCAATCTCAGCATCCTCAAGCGGCGGCTGGGCCACCCGGAGAAATCCGTGGCCGCCGCGGTCAAGGCGGCCGCCCTGGCTCCCGAAGCCCAGGAGACCCAGAGCAACCTGGGAGCGGCCTACGAGGCGGCGGGCAAGAACGCCGAGGCGGCCGGCGCCTTCCTGAAGGCCCTGGAGATCGGCCCCCCCAACCCCGAACTCCACTACCGGGCCGGCCGGGTGCTGCTGCGCCTGGGACGAGGGGACGAGGCGGAACGGGAATTCCTGGCCGCCAACCGGGACCATCCCCATCCGGCCGCGCTCTGGGACCTGGCCCGGTACTACGAAGCGGTGGGCCGGAAGCGGGACGCGGTGACCGCCTACCGGGCCCTGATCAAGATCGGCGCCCCCACCGCCGAGCGCGCCAGGGACCGGCTCCGGGCCCTGGGGGTGGCCGGAAAGGGCAAGCAGTGAGACCCGGGGCTCTGCGGGTGACGGTCGGGATCGGCGGGCTCGTCCTGCTCGGCGCGGCCAAGGTCCTCCTGGTCCGGGCCCTGGCCCAGGCGCCGCTCTACCGCTACGGCCTCCCCTGGTTCTTCCAGCTCGGCCCGGGCGAGCGCGTCTTCCTGGTCCGCTACCTTCTGTTGGGGACCGCGGCCGCGTCGCTCCTGGCCTGGGGGGCCACCCCCTGGCTCCGGCGCCTCCCCCCGGTTCCGGAACGCTGGCGCCGCCGGCTTCCGCGCCTGGCCGCGGCGGCGGCCATCCTGGCCGTGGCCGCGGGAGGGTTCCTGCTCCTGGCCAACCGGGTGGTGACGGACGACGAGTACGTCTACCTCTTCCAGGCTCGGCTCCTGGAGCACGCCAAGGCGGTGCAGGCCGCGCCTCCCGGATCGGAGTTTCTGAGCAACGTCTTCGTGGTGATCCAGGACGGCCGGTGGTTCGGGCAGTACCCGCCCGGGCACCCCTTGGCCCTGGTTCCCGGGCTCCTGGTGGGGCTGCCGCGGCTGGTCCCGGTGGCCCTGGCCGGGGTCAACGTCTGGCTCACCGCCCTGCTGCTGGGCGCCCTGGCCGGGACCGGCGCCGCCGCCCTCGGGGCCGTGCTCCTCCTGGTCTCCCCGCTCTTCCTTCTCACCGGGTCCACCCTGCTCAGCCATCCCACGTCCTACGCCGCCCTGACCCTGGCCTGCCTGGCCGCGGTCCGGGCCCATCGCGGCCGCGGACGGCTCTGGGGCGCGGTGGCTGGCGCCGCCCTGGGCATGCTGGTCATCACCCGGCCCTGGACCGGGGTCACCCTCGGCCTCGTTCCCGCCGCCGGACTTCTCTGGAGCGCCCGCCGCACGGGGCGGCCTGGCCTCCTTGCCGCCACCGCGGCCGTGGGCGCCGTCTTCGCCGCGTTTTTCCTGGCCTACAACTGGCGGGTGAGCGGCAACCCGCTGGTCACCGGCTACCAGGCGGTTCGCGGGCCCGGCTTCACCGAGTTCGGCTTCGGTTCGATCATCCCCGGCGTGCACGATCACACCCCGGCCCAGGGGCTGGCCAACGCGGGGATGCTCCTCTTCCGGTTCCAGTTCTGGGCCTGGGGCTGGCCCCTGGCCCTCCTCCCTGCGGCCTTCGCCTTCACCCGGCGCCCGCGGAACGCGGAGGGAGGCCTGGCCCGGATCGCCCTGGCCATGACCCTGCTCGGCTTCGCGTCCTACGTCCCCTACTGGTCGATCGGGGTGAACGACACCGGGCCGGTCAAGACCTACGAGATCCTCCTCCCCTTCACCGTGCTCACCGTGCTCGGCGCCCGGGGCTGGGCCGCGCGCCACGGCCGGGGACCGGTGGCCGCGTGGCTCGGAGCCTCGACCCTCTGCGCCGCCGTCCTCTTCTGGCCGCCCCAGATCACCCACCTCCGCGCGGTCGCTCGGCACGTGGCCGCCCCCCTGCAGGCAGTGAAGCGGACGGTGGAGCCCCCGGCCCTGGTCTTCGTGGCCGGGGTGCAGGGCGCGACCCCCCACAGCTGGGTCTACGGCCGGCCCAATCCCGACCCCGGCCTCACCGACCCGGTGCTCTACGTCCGCCATCTGGGGGACCGGGATCTGGAGTTCTGGCGCCTGCACCCGAAGCGGCGCGCCTACCTGCTGGACTACGAGACCGGCGCCCCCCGGGTGCGGCGCCTCTCCCCGCGGAAAGGACGATGACCATGTTGCGAATCGACTGGCGCCGGCTGATCCTGGGGCTCCTGCTCGTTCCGCTGGCCGGCTGCGGCGGCGAGGACGCGGCCCCCCCCCAGGTTCCCCAGGCGCCGGGCGCCCTGGCCTACGAGCCCCCCTCGTTCTGCTTCACCGGAAACCAGGAGGACAAGACGCTGACCCTGTACAACCTGGGGGACGAGACCCTGGTCTGGGATCCGGAATCGGTTCCGGCCGGCTCGGCCGGCCTCCAGGACTCGGTGCACCTGGATCCGGGCTTCGGCTTCCAGATCCCCTGGACCTGGACCCCGGGCCCGGGCCCCTACCCGATCCTGGACTCGCTGGTGGTCGGCACCAACGACCCGCTCCGGTCGCGGGTGGTGATCCGGGTGCGGCGGGACGATCCGGCGGGGACGCCGGATACCGTGGCCCCCGACGCGCCGATCCTCTTCGCCCCCGCCGACGGCGACACCTTCACCCTGGCCCCGGGCCAGGGCGGGAACGTGGCCCCGATCGGCTTCGCCTGGAGCGCCCTCGACGACTGCTCGGGCATCGCGCGCTACCGGCTGGAGATCGCCACCTCCCCCACCTTCGGATCCACCCGGGTCTTCTCCGCCGACACCACCGGCACCTTCGTGCCGGTGGTGGCCGAGGACGGGGACGAGGGACGCGCGTACTGGCGGGTCACGGCCACCGACACCGAGGGGCTCCAGGGACCTCCAAGCGAGGTCCGCACCTTCCTGGTCCTGCCCGCGCCGTGAACCGGCCGCGGGCGGTCCGCGACGGTTCCGGTCAGTAGGCGCGGCCCCAGACCACACGGCGGGGGCTGGGGCGGCCGGTGACCATGCAGGTCCCCGGCTCTTCCGGCTGGTCGAAGGGGAGGCAGCGGATGGTGGCCTTGGTTTCCTCCTTCACCCGGGCCTCGGTCTCCGCGGTGCCGTCCCAGTGGGCCAGGTAGAACCCCCCCTGGTCGTCGAGTGCCTGCTTGAAGGTCTCGTAGCCGTCCACCCGGTGGGTGTTGGCCTCGCGGAAGGCCAGGGCCTTCGTGAAGAGGTCGGCCTGGATCTCCTCCAGGAGCGCGGGGAGGCGTTCGCCCAGCCCCTCCCGGGGCACGAACTCCTTGCCCCCGGTATCCCGCCGGACCAGGACCACCTGGCCCTTGTCCAGGTCCCGAGGGCCGAGTTCGATCCGAACCGGGACCCCCCGCTGCTCCCACTCCGCGTACTTCCAGCCCGGCTTGTACTGGTCCCGGTCGTCCAGGGTCACGGCCAGGTCCGGGTGCTCCCGGCGCAGGGCGTCGGTCAGGTCCCCGGCCGCGGCCTTCATGGTCGCGACCTGGTCGTCCTTCATCCAGATCGGGATGACCACCGCGTGCACGGCGGCCAGCCGGGGAGGCACCACCAGGCCGCGGTCGTCGGAGTGGGCCATGATCAGGGCCCCGACCAGCCGGGTGCTCACTCCCCAGGAGGTGGCCCAGACGTAGTCGCGCTCGCCGTCCGCCCGCTGGAAGGTGACGTCGAAGGCCTTGGCGAAGTTCTGGCCCAGATGGTGGCTGGTCCCGGCCTGGAGCGCCCGCGCGTCCTGCATCATCCCCTCGATGGCGTAGGTGCGAACGGCCCCGGCGAACTTCTCGGAGTCCGACTTCACCCCCCGCAGCACGGGCAGGGCCATGTGGTTCTCCGCGAAGTCGGCGTACAGGTCCAGGATCATCCGCGCCTCGGCCTCGGCCTCGGCCTCGGTGGCGTGGGCGGTGTGCCCTTCCTGCCACAGGAACTCCGTGGTGCGCAGGAACAGGCGGGTCCGCATCTCCCACCGCACCACGTTGGCCCACTGGTTGATGAGGATGGGGAGATCCCGGTAGGACATGATCCACTTCCGGTACATGTCCCAGATGATGGTCTCGGAGGTGGGGCGGACGTAGAGCGGTTCCTCCAGGAGCTTGCCCCCGCCGTGGGTCACCACCGCGCACTCCGGAGCGAAGCCTTCCACGTGCTCCGCCTCCTTCTTCATGAAGCTCTCGGGAATGAACAGGGGGAAGTAGGCGTTCCGGTGGCCGGTCTCCTTGAACTTCCGGTCCAGGACCCGCTGCATGTTCTCCCAGATGGCGTAACCGTTGGGCCGGATGACCATGCAGCCCCGGACCGGGGAGTAGTCGGCGAGTTCGGCCCGGGCGATCACGTCGCCGTACCAGCGTGAATAGTCCTCGGAACGGGGGGTGATCCCCTTGGACATGGCGGTTCCTCCTGTGCGCAACGCGCGTTCCCGAATCGAGCGGAGGAGTATACCCCAGGCCGGGAACCCCGGCCACGAGGCCTTTCCCCTGGGGCATTTGCCCCGGGTTTCCCCCGCCCCCGCCCCACTTGTCGCGCCGCCTCGAATTCCCGCCGTTCCTCCGCTAAAGCTCGGTTCGCGGTTCCCCGATAGCTAGTGGCGACGGTCCCAGGGGTGGACCGAAGGGGGCGGTGTGCGGGGGGAATACCCCTCACCAGCCATGTAGAAAGCGAGGAAACTTCGACCATGAGAACCTGGATATGGACTCCGCTGGCGGCAACTCTGGTCCTGAGCGTTGCCCTCACCGGGACAGCGATCGCGGGGGGAAATCCGAACGCCGTCTTGGCCCTGCACATCGGGACCCAGACCGCGAAAGACCCGTGCGCGGTCAGCCTCCCTGCGGGGGACTGCTCCGGGTACACCACGAGCACGAGCCTCAGCGCCGGCTTCTTCAACATTTACCTGACGGTGGCGAATTACGACTCGATGGGCATCGCCGGCGCCCAGTTCGGAATCAACTACGCGCCGAACCCCGGCGAGGGGTGCGACGTGGACGGCTGGACCTCCTGCGCCGACTTCCAGTTCGCCCAGAACGAGTGGCCCGCGGCCGGATCCGGGAACCTGGTGACCTGGGAATACAGCCTGAACTGCCAGGGTGACCCGGCCACCTTCGCCCCGATCCTGGTCGGGGTGTTCCAGGTGACCACCTACGGCAGCGATATCTTCTCGATCATCCCCCGTCCGGTGGACGGCCGGGCCAAGGTGGCGGACTGCACCGCGGCCGAGGACGACATCACCGACCAGGTCCCCAGCCGGTTGGCCTCCGCTTCCTTCGGCGGAACCGGCTACAACCCCTGCTCGGCCATCGTGCCGGTGAAACCCACGACCTGGGGCGCCCTGAAGCGGATGTTCGAAAACTAGACTCCGGATCGTATTTCCCAGGGAGCGGCGGCCACGGCCCCGCTCCCTTTTTTTTCGTTTGACCGAAAAAAGACCGTAAAACCTTGCTCTTGCACCCCGGAAACGGCTGGGGGAAATCCCCCAGCCACCCGGGGGTCTCCCGGGTGGTATCCTCAAGTCGCCCCGGCGTCCCCCATAGGAGCCGGAACCCCGCTTCCCGGTTTCACCATCATTGACAGCGTAGGATCCCCGGTGGTAAACTCTTGCATGGTGCAAATCGAGTTGGGCTTCGTGGCCAGCGGTCTTGAGAGCAGACGCGCATGAGGCCAAGCCGGACAGCTTGCGCCGTTGTGCCGGGCCCTTGTTTCCTGGGGAGGAGCTTCGGACCGACACTGCTAACCTTGTGTCCGCATCGTGCCTATATGCTAAGGAGGTATCACACCATGAAGCGCGCTTTGCTGGGACTGCTTATCGGCTGTATGACGCTGGGGGTTTCGGCCTCCATCGCGATGGCCGGAGACAACGCTGATGCCGGCATCTCGTTGCACATCACGAACCCGCCGCAGAAGACGACGAACTGCGTCAATGACGCCCCGGACTTCGGTACCCAGGGCGGCAAGAAGATCGTCACCAAGGGTCTACCCTGCACGTCCGGCCAGTACGGCGAGTTCGACGTGTGGGTCGTGGTCTGCAACGGTTCGGACTCTCTCGGCGTGGCCGGACTGGAGTTCGGTCTCGAGTACGACGGAGCCAGCGGCTCCGGCGTCGACATCGCGAGCTGGCGGCTCTGCGGGGACCTCCAGTTCCCGTCGGACGACTGGCCCGGCGCCGGCAGCGGGAATATCATCACCTTCGAGCCTGGCGGAAACTGCCAGAACACCCCGGCCGAATACCACGGCTTCGGCAAGGACGCCAACGGCGACAGCGGGAAGCTGCCCGTCTCCGGTTCCGTCATTGCGGTGGCCGGTGTCTTCCGGGTGTTCATCAACGGCTCGGATACGATGGAAATCACCCCGCGCCCGATTTCCGGACGCCTGAAAGTGGCCGACTGCGCTGCGAGAGAAGACGACCTCACCGACAAGATGGTAAATCGCGGTGGCGTGGCTGCCTTCTGCTCGAACTACAACGGCTACAACTTCTGCGCCAAGGGTGCCCTGCCGGCCGAGCAGGAAACCACCTGGGGCCAGATCAAGACCATGTACAAATCGAACTAGGCAAGTCCCAACTCTAGGAAGGACCCCCGCGGGGAAACCCGCGGGGGTTTTTCTTTGTCCCCGGCCGGCCGCGCCGGGAAGCCCGGGGGGTCTGCGCGAACCGGATCGGATTTCTAGGGAGAGGCCAACCCGAGCCCGGTCATGGCCTCGGCCACCACCAGGAAGGACCCGGCGACCAGGATCGTCTCCGCTCCCCCGGACAGCGCCGCCTCCAGGGCCGGGGCCACCCCGGGGAAGGCTCGGCCCGGCCCCGGCGCCTTGGCCAGGAGACGTTCCGGGTCCGCGGCCCGGGGACTCTCGGCCCGGCAGAAGTAGAACCGCTCGACCGCCGGAGCCAGGGCCCGCAGATAGCCCCGGTGATCCTTGTCCCGGGCCATCCCCACCACCACCGCCACCCGCCCCCGGGGAAGGTGCAGGGCCAGCGCGGCCCGCACCGCCCGGGCCGCCCCCGGGTTGTGCCCGCCGTCCAGGATGACGGTGCAGCCCCGGTGCCGGACCGGGTGCAGGCGCCCCGGGACCAGGGCCCCGTCCAGCCCCCGGGTCACCGCCCGGGCGCCCTCCCGGCCCTCCAGCAGCCGTTCCGCCACCGCCACCGCGGCCGCCACGTTGGCGGCCTGGTGGGCCCCCAGAAGCCGCGTGGCGATGTCCGGGTAGTCGATCCGGCCCCGGATCCGGAGCCGGCTTCCCGGCCCCTCGACCGGGGCCAGGTCCACCCGCACCGCCCGCTCCGTCCAGCACACCGGGATCCGCCGGGCCCCGGTCCACTCGCGGATGACCGGAGCCGCCGTCCGTCCCTGGGGCATGACGAAGGCCTCCCCTCCCCGCTTCAGGATGTGCACCTTGTCCCAGGCGATGGCCCGGACCGTGCGCCCCAGCACGCTCCGGTGATCCAGGCCGATGGGGGTCAGGACCGCGGGACCGGGGGCCAATATGTTGGTGGCGTCGAGGCGGCCGCCCAGGCCGACCTCGACCACCGCCCGCTCCACCCCCGCCTCCTGGAAGCGAAGGAAGGCCAGGCCGGTCAGGTGCTCGAAGGTGGTGCGGAAGCCGGCCCCCGGCCGGTCCCCGAACGCCCGGGCCAGGCGGCCGACCGCCTCCCGGAACACCGCCCTGGAGACCGGCTGCCCATCCACCCGGATCCGCTCCCGCATGGATTGCAGGTGAGGCGAGCTGTAGAGCCCGGTCCGCACCCCTGCCGCACGCAGGATCCGCTCCAGGAGCCACGAGACCGAGCCCTTGCCGTTGGTGCCGCCCACATGGACGGTGGGCACGGCCCCGGGGTCCCAGCCCAGGTCGCCCAGCACGGCCCGGAACCGGCGAAGATCATGGGACCGGGTGGTCATGCGGTAGCGGGTCTGCAATTCGTAGTTGATGAACCCCAGGAGATAGGCCTCGGCGGCCTCGGCCGTGGGAAAGACCGGGCCGGGAGCCCCCGCCCGGTCAGAGGGGGAGCTGGAGCTGTCCCTGCCCATCGGCCTGTCGCACCTCGTCCCGGGCCTGGACCGCCGAGCGGTAGCGCCGGTAGTAGCGGTTGACCGTCCGCCCGTCGATGCGCTCCCCCTGCCCCCGGTGCCCCCGCACCGCCCCCGAGAAGGTGCGTGGGATGTGCAGGAGTTCGTGGATCACGGTCTTGGCCTGCTCCTCGGCGTCCAGCGGATCGTAGTGCTCGGCCAGCACCTCGATCACGTACTGCGGCCGGACCCCCAGCACCTCCTGCCACATGGAGGGGAGTTCCCAGATCCGGGCGTAGGCGTCGGCGGTGGACCCGTGCGACCGCCGGCAGTGCACCCGGGCCGGGTCGATGTGCTCGAACCCCAGGAGATCCACCAGATCCGCCATCAGCCGGGCCACGTCGGGGGCCGGCTCGTGCCGGAACCGTCCCATGCTCAGACCAGGAACCGGTCGCCGTCGGCGGCCAGGTGGATGGGGCCGTCGAAGTGCCGGGCGGCCTCGCCCAGGCGCACCCGGTCGTCGGGCAGCGGGTAGAGGTGGGTGAGCACGAGCTGGCCGGCCCCGGCCCCGGCGGCCAGGCGCCCGGCCTCGGGACCGCTCAGGTGCCCGGGGGCGGGGTGGGCGGCGTCGGTGGAGCACTCGGCCACCAGGAGATCGACGTCCCGGGCCAGGTCCAGGAGCGCGTCGCACCAGCCGGTGTCGCCGGTGAACGCGGCGGTGCGGCCGGCGGCGGTGGAGAACCGGTAGCCCACATCGGTCACCGCGTGCTCCAGGCGCACCGCCTCCACCCGGAGCGGGCCCACCGTGGCGGAAGCCCCGTCCTCCAGCTCGGTGACCAGGAACCCGGCCTCTCCCCCGTCGGTCCAGCTCCGGATCCCGTCCCGCAGGTGGTCCAGGTACTTGCCGAAGCCGGGCGGGCCGAATAGCCGGGCCGGGCGGATCCGGGCGAAGCCCGGGGTGTAGCGCGAAGCGAACAGGAAATGGAGGACGTCCAGGGTGTGGTCGGGGTGGACGTGGGTGAAGAAGAGGGCCTCGGTGGCCCGGAAGTCCAGGCCGAGTTCGGCCTGCCGCCGGAGGGTGCCGCTCCCGCCGTCCACCGTGGCCTGGAAACCGCCCTCCTCCAGGCAGAGAGCGGGAGTGGATCGACGGGGGGTGGGAACCAGGGTTCCGGAACCGACGACGGTCAGGATCATCCCGAGGGCAGCGCCGAGACCAGAACGCGCTCCCCCTTGCCGACCCCGAGTTGGCCGCCGGCGTGTCCCTGGACCACCGCCAGCTCCAGATAGCCCGAACTCCCCACCAGGGCCAGGGCCTCCCCCATGGTCCCGTCGTCGTAGGTGCGGACCAGGCGGGGGATCCGGGTGGTCCCCACCCGGATGTCCAGCTGGGCTCCCAGGGCGTCCAGATCCCGACGGTGGATGTTGGTGATGAGGTTGCCGAACCGGTCCAGGCTCACCACCTGGCCGGTCACCCGGTTCGACTCGTGGCGGGGCCGCGGCATGTGCAGGCGCACCGCCTGGCGCGTCGGCTCCCCCAGGGATTCCAGGGACTCCCCCCGGGCCAGGAGCGCCGCGGCCGGGGCGAAGATGTCCCGCCCGTGGAAGGTGTCGCTGGGGGTTCCGTTCCCGGTCCGGGCCCGGAGGCGCACCAGCCGGGAAGCGTCGTCCAGGAAGGGGGTGAACAGGCCGTTGTCCGGTCCCACGAAGAAGTGGCCGCCGCTCTCCAGGAGCAGAGGCTTCCGCATCCCCCCCACGCCGGGGTCGACCACCGCCAGGTGGATGGTCCCCTTGGGGAAGGCCGGGCAGGCCTGGCTCAGGATCAGGGACGCCTCCAGGGCCGAGAACGGGTTCACCTGGTGGGTGATATCCACCAGGTTGGCCTCCGGGCAGAGGGACAGGATCACCCCCCGCATGGCCCCCACGTACGAGCCGTCTTCGCCGAAATCGGTGGTCAGGGTGATGATGGGACGGTTCATGATTCCCCCTGGGTGGTTTCCTCCCGGATCCAGTCCAGGTAGCCTCGGTGTCCCGCAGCCACCGGCAGAACCAGGATCTCGGGCACGGTATACGGGTGAAGGTCTCCCAGTCGCTTCACCACCTGCGGCGCGATCCGGGCGTGGGACTTGATCACGAGCAGGATCTCCTCGGTCGCCTCCGTCGTCCCCTGCCAACGGCACAGGGTCCGGACCCCGGGCACCTGCGACACGCAGGCGGCCAGGCGCTCCTCGACCAGGACCCGGGCCAGGCGTTCCCCTTCCTCGGCGTCCGGAGCCGGGGACAGGATCACCACGGCCACGTCGGGGGCGTCTTCCCCGGTCAACGCTCTCCGTCTTCTTCGACCGTGGCCTCGGTGAGCACCGGCTCGATCTTGACCATGCACTTCACCTCGGGATCGTCCAGACCGTCCAGGATACGCTCCTCGATCAGACCGAGGGCGGTCTCCCCCCACCAGTTGTGTCCCAGGTCCATCTCCACCGGCTCCGGGTAGTCCCGGCACTGGATGTCGGCGGTGCCGTTGTCGAAGATGTTGTTCCCGGTGACCTTGGGCAGGGCCCCGCCCGAGATGACCATGCCGTAGTTGTTGGAGGTGATGGTGCAGCCGGTCACCTCGGGACTGGAGTTGCGGAGCACGAACCCCCGCGCCGCGCAGCTGGAGACCACGCAGTTCCGCACCGTTCCCCCGCTCCCCCGGTAGTAGGCCAGGCCGTTCTGGACCCCGACGACGAAGGAGTGGTCCACGTTGACGGTGGCCCCGAGGTCGGCGTGGATCCCGATCGCGGTCCCGCCGCTGTTTCCCACCTGGGTCACGTAGATGTTGTCGAGGTCGGCCTGGCAGCGGATCACCTTGATGCCGTTCTGGAAGATCCGCCGGACGGTCACGTGGGAGGCCTTCAGCGTGGCCCCCTCGATGACCCGCACGCCTTCCAGGGCGTTGGAGATCGCCGCCGCGCTGAGATCCGCCCGGGCGTCAGAGCCCTGGAGGACGATCCCCTGCCAGTCGCCCCAGGTGGGGGCGACCGCTTCGGAGGTCAGGTGGACGGTGTCCGAGGCCCCCCCCTGGATGATCAGGGTGCCGTGGACCAGCAGTTCCAGGCTGAAGGGGTTGGTTCCCCCCTGGTCGGCGATCTTCGCCTTGAACAGGACGTTGACCCCGGGTCCGATGCGGAGGGTGCCCTTCTTGGGAACGATGATGTCCGCCTGGGCCACGTAGGGGTTTCCCTCCTTGGTCCAGACCGTCTCGCCGGAGGGGAGCTTGCCGCCCACCCGGGTCTCGGCTGCGGCCACGGGGACCAGGATGGCGCTCCCCAGGACGCCCAGGAAGGTGGAAACCAGGACTGCGCGGAAGGATTGGAGCGGGATGTGATTGAACATGTGCGTGTCGCTGCCCTTTCCTGGGATGAATGCGCCAACATGCTACCAACCGGCCGGGGCCGGATCAAGGCGACGCCTCCGCCGCCTCGCGCCGGAGATAGGTCCAGAGGGGAACCGCCTTCCCCTCCGGGAGGAGCAGGATCTCCTCCGGCCGGGCCCGGGTCCCGGCCGGGATCCATACCGGGAATTCCCCGTCGGCGACCGGCCCGGTGATCATCACGGCCAGGGTGTCCCCTCCCGCCATCCAGACCAGGCCCGGCCCGTCCGG
>Ga0307424_1000995_pt1 | contig 15042 bp, 11 predicted proteins | sample SalMarWE160320MG_FD_202157 | JGI IMG/M metagenome (GOLD analysis project Ga0307424, IMG submission 202157) | Salt marsh sediment microbial communities from the Plum Island Ecosystem LTER, Massachusetts, United States - WE1603-20 | ecosystem: Environmental > Aquatic > Marine > Intertidal zone >... | reverse complement strand
TGGCGAAATAGCCGTTCGGCGCGATTGACCCCCCTCGATTGCCGCTCCCGGCCCAAAGGCGTGCTCGCAGGAAGCGGTTCACAGACATCATCTCGCAAAACATCTGTTGAAGAGCACCCCAAACAAATAATAATGGAAAAAATGAGCCAGATGGCGGACCGGATGTAACGCAATAATGTGGACTTCATGTTTTGCTTTATATCAGTATTTAACATAGAAGACCAGGCCAACAAAAGGCAACTCGAATTCCGATATGTCATCGAACAGAAAACTGTGCTCCCCGAGAGTATCCATTGCAAATGGATGGCAAGGGAATTATATAATAACACTATGAATCCAAGTGCCGCTGCAAAACTGATTTTCTCCACCCCCTTTGCTGCAATGCTAAAAAATTTCCAGCCCCTTGGTACATACTTTGTCCAGAATCGCTGGGCGCTCAGCGTTGGACTCCTGAGCCTCCTCTTAGTCGATTTTCTTCTCCTCCTTATCCCTTTGGTCATCAAAAGGGCGATAGACCTTCTTGTTACCCATACCCCTGAAACGGGATCTCTCTTGTTTCAACAGGGGATAATAATTGTTGCAATCGCCTTGATGATCGCTCTGTTTCGTTATGTGTGGAGACGCCTGATACTCGGCCATTCGAGGAAGGTTGAGCAGGGTCTGAGAAACCGGATGTACGGGCATCTCCAGACCCTCCCCATCTCATTTTTTCATAAAACCCGGACCGGAGACCTTATGGCCAGGGCGATGAATGATATCAATGCCATCCGGATGGCCAGCGGCATGGGACTGGTGGCCCTGATTGACGGAACTGTCCTCGGTATTGCTGCAATCGGGTTCATGATGTCCATTGATCTGAAGTTAACCCTGATTTCCCTGATCCCGGCGCCGGTCGTTATTATACTCATCAAGATCCTTACGCGGCGGATGTCTACGGGATTTGAAGCTGTCCAAAGAACGTTTGCCGATCTCACCGAGCGGGCCAGGGAGGCGTTTGCCGGTATCAGGGTGGTCAAGGCCAATAACCGTGAGACATGGGAATACACAAAGATAAAGGAGCAGGGGGAGAGATATGTCGCCGAAAACATGAATTTAGCTAAAACCCTTGCCCTCTTTTTCCCCATGATGACGATCTTTACCAACGCGGGCCTCGCCATTGTCATCCTGTTAGGGGGGCGTTATGCAATCTTGGGGAACATTACCCCGGGTGATTTTGTGGCATTTATCAGCTATCTTAACCTGTTGACATGGCCGATGATGGCCATGGGCTGGGTTACAAACCTAATCCAGAGGGGATCGGCCTGCATGCGCCGCATTAACCACATCCTTGAAGAGGTCCCGGATATAAAGGATCCGACGTCGCTGCAGGACTTCGCAGATGCTGAGATTCCGGAAAGAACCACTTTAAAACCGGTGGAGGGAGAGATTGAGATAAGAGACCTTAGCCTGAAATACCCCGGTCAGACTGGTTACGCCTTGAAGGGCATTCATCTGAAAATTAATACCTGTGAAACAGTGGCAATTGTAGGACGGGTGGGATCGGGCAAGACGACCCTGTTACAGACTATCCCACGTCTCTTGGATGTTCATGTAAACACGGTCTTTCTGGATAGACGTGACATCCGGCAGATCCCGCTTAAGACCCTGAGGGAAAAAATCGGCGTTGTATCACAGGAGGTCTTTCTGTTTTCTGATACCATACGCAACAATGTGGTCTTCGGCAGGGGCGGAATAGACGACCAGGCCCTGGAAAAGGCTTTGCGCGCCGCCGGTATTCTTGAAGAAATTCAAGACCTTGAAAGAGGTTTAGACACAGTGTTGGGGGAACGTGGAATAACCCTCTCAGGAGGGCAGAGGCAGCGTCTAACCATTGCAAGGGCAATTGTGCATCCTCTACCCGTCCTGATATTAGATGATGCCCTCTCCATGGTGGATACCCGTACTGAAGAGGAGATCTTGAACCAGATCCTGAATCTGCGGCACGACAAAACCAATCTGATTGTCTCGCACAGGGTTTCAACCATCAGCAGGGCGGATCGGATTGTGGTGCTTGACAGGGGTGAACTGGTGGAAGAGGGAAACCATGACAGCCTTATAGCACTTGGGGGCGTCTATGCCACCCTGTATGAGGAGCAACGCTTAGAAGAGGAACTGGAGATAAGGCTCTAATTACACCATGTTTAAAGACTATGGATACGCAGAGGAAGGGCAATTAGGCAAGCCGTATAATCTCAGGTTATTGAAGAGACTTGCCCATTTTGCCATTCCCTACCAAAAGAGAATTGCCGCTGGCCTCCTACTCTCGATTCTGATTACCCTCTTTGACCTCACTGTTCCCTATCTTACTAAAATCGCCATTGACCGGTACATCGTGGCTTCGTGGTATCGAGTTGATTCAGGCAGGTTAACAGATCCAGCCTATCGTGATCTTAGAGAGAGGTATAGTCATCTATTAGAAACAAACAGTGTTCATTCTGTGTATTACATCTCCAACCTCAACATAAAAAAAATAGACCCCGCTGAGCTACACCTCCTCAGGACCGAGAGGCTTTTGTCATCTGAACGGTTCTACCGGGTCGGGCGGGACGTAAAGATTGAGCGGTTTTTAGGGAATGATAGAAATGCTTTAGATGAGATGACAGATGGCTCTTTCCTGATCCCGTACAAACTCCTCGAACGTCTCCCCGAAAAAACAATTTTGAAAATAAGGGCCAGGGACGTGCATGGCGTAACCCTGATCGCTGCCATTTTTTTCTTCTTACTCCTCTTATCATTGGGGATCGGTTACATCGAATACTACATCCTTGAATTCACAGGTCAGCGGATTATGCTCGATATACGGCTGACCCTTTTCAGCAGGATGCAATCCCAATCTTTACGCTTTTTTGACCGGCACCCGGTTGGCCGTCTGGTTACACGGGTGACCAACGACATCGAAAACCTCAACGAGATGTTCAAATCTGTCTTCATAACAGTATTCAAAGATCTGTTCATCCTCACCGGCATCTTGATAATCCTTCTCTACCTCAACTGGAGGCTGGCCCTTATATGTTTTACTCTTCTCCCGGTTATATTTTGCGTTACGTTTATTTTCAGCTCAATGGCAAGAGAGGCCTTCAGACAACTCCGGGCCACCGTCGCGAAGATAAATGGTTTTTTGCAAGAGCGGATAAGCGGGATGCAGGTCATACAGTTGTTTGTCAGGGAAAAATTCCAGATGGAGGCCTTTTCCCGGATCAATCACGAGAATTACTTGGCAGGCATGAAACAGATTCGTGTGTTTGCCCTCTTTATGCCGGCAATGGAGCTCTTTTCTTCCTTAGCCGTCGCCTTTCTTATCTGGCATGGAGGCGGAAAAGTCATACAGGAAGAGCTGACCTTAGGCACACTGGTCGCCTTTATCAGTTATATTCAGATGTTCTTTAAGCCGATCAGGGATATTTCCGAGAAATACAATATTATGCAGTTGGCCATGGCCTCCACCGAACGCATATTCGAATTCATGGACAGCCGGGAGATAATCCCTGAGCCGGAGTTGCCAAAGGCGCCTTCCAATATCGGGGGGCATCTTGTTTTTGATAGGGTCTCTTTCGGGTACGAAAAAGACCGTCCAATACTCCACAATATCTCTTTTGAGGTGAAACCGGGGGAAACAGCCGCCATAGTAGGCGCCACCGGTTCTGGAAAGACAACAGTGGTTAATCTTGTTGAGAGGTTTTATGACCCGGATGAGGGTTCGGTAACCTTAGACGGTATTGATCTGAGGGAATGGTCCAACGCCAAACTCCGGGATGTGGTCAGCCTCTGCATGCAGGATGTCTTCATCTTTGCCGGCAAACTGGAAGACAATATTTCATTGGGCAGGGAGGAATTGAACAGTGAAGCGATTGGTCATGCAGCGGAAGCGGCCAATGCCCGTCCCTTTATCGAAAGGCTCCCGGGTGGCTTTACGCAGGAACTCGGTGAGGGAGGAGCATCCCTATCTGCGGGTGAGCGCCAGCTCCTCTCCTTTGCCAGGGCATTGGCAAACGACCCCCGCCTCTTGATCTTAGACGAGGCCACATCAAGTGTGGACCCCGAAACAGAGCGGCTCATCCAGGAGGCAATCTCACAAATGGCTAAAAAAAGAACCACCCTGATCGTGGCCCACAGACTCTCTACTATCCGGAAGGCAGACAAGATACTGGTCATGCATCATGGCCGGATCAGGGAGCAAGGAACGCATAAGGAACTCATGGATTTAGGGGGGATCTATTTCAGGCTTAACCGGACAAGATCACCCGGTTCCCGCGATCTTATCCTCCAGAATCGTTCTATGTAACTTCCCTGCCTCTATGAAAAACCTGTTGAAAAGAAATGCGTTTATTTGGTACACATGCAATGATCTTAAATGATTGTTCATGCATGATCCAACATTTTTTAAATAGTGCCCGAACTTAGGGTAGCTAAGAATTAAAAACAAACATCGGTTAACGGGTTTTTCTTTTACGCTGAGGCGCTAAAACCAAATGACTGACATAAAAGATATGGAATCAGCGCCATGCAACCTCGGGTTTGCCCGCCCGGATGACGGAACCCTCCTTATCCGACTTGCCGGGAACTGGACACTGGGGAGCGAGATCCCACCTGCAGACGATATCCGGAAAGAGATTGAATCCGGCCCCCGAATTACACACATCGCCTTCGACACAAAGGAGGTTGAAGACTGGGACAGTGCCCTCCTGACATTTCTGACAAGGATAATAGATCGGAGTTCGAGGGATGGCGAAGTTGTCGACACAAAAGGATTGCCAGAGGGCGTGCAGAGACTCCTGGCCCTTAAAGCAGCCGTTCCAGAGAAAAAGGGTGTGAGAAAGGAAACCGGGAAAACCTCATTTCTTTCACGGGTTGGTGGGGAAGCCATCGATTTTTGCCGCTCTACAGGGGAGATCCTCGCCTTTATCGGCGAAACCTTCATGGCCTTTGGGCGATTTTTGGGAGGGAAAGCACGCTTCCGCGGCTCCGATCTCACTGTAGTCATGCAGGAGTGCGGCATACAGGCCCTTCCCATTGTCTCTTTGATCAGCCTGTTGGTTGGCCTCATCCTCGCCTTTGTAGGCGCCGTGCAGTTGATGATGTTTGGGGCTCAGATCTACGTGGCAAGCCTGGTCGGTATAGCCATGGTCCGCGTGATGGGCGCAATAATGACAGGAATTATCATGGCCGGCCGGACCGGTGCTGCCTTTGCAGCCCAGTTGGGCACCATGGGGGTAAACGAGGAGATAGACGCATTTAAGACCATGGGGATTTCGCCCATGGAATTTCTGGTCCTGCCTCGTATGTTGGGCCTCACGCTGATGATGCCGCTGCTCTGCCTCTATGCGGACCTGATGGGTATTTTAGGTGGCCTAATTGTGGGCGTGGGCATGCTGGATCTGAACGTCATGGAGTACTATAACCAGACCATGGCCTCTGTCAGTCTTAACGATCTTTTTATCGGGCTTTTCCAGGGGATGGTGTTCGGGGTCCTCGTCGCCGTTGCCGGATGCCTCAGGGGGATGCAGTGCGGCCGCAGCGCCTCTGCAGTTGGAGATGCAGCCACATCGGCTGTGGTTACGGGGATCGTCAGCATCATCGTAGCAACTGCCATTATAACGGTTGTATGTAATGTGCTGGGGATTTAGAAAAGAGATAGGATAGAACCATAGCCTAACGGAGACAAATAAATCATGAACACACAGGCAAATAAAACCCTCATCGGTGCTTTTGTAGTGGGGGCGGTGGTTCTTATTGTGGCCGGCGTTTTGATCTTTGGCGGCGGCCAATTCATGAAAAAATCACAGAAATATGTCCTTTTTTTTCAGGGTTCTGTCAAGGGGCTTAATGTAGGCGCCTCGGTCCTATTCCGGGGGGTTAAAATAGGCTCGGTGAAAAGCATTACCCTGGAGGCCGATGCCGAGAACATGGTCATTTATATACCCGTAATCATTGAAATAGACCCGGACAGGATTCATCTGATACGCGGAGAACGGGATTCTGATGCGAACATGCCAGTGCTCTTAAAAAGGGGGCTGCGGGCACAGTTGACGAGTGGCAGCTTTGTGACGGGCCAGTTGCTGATCGAGTTGGAGTTTCATCCCGATACACCCCTGAAACTGGTTGGCCTGCAAAAGAATTATCCTGAAATCCCCACCATCCCTTCATCTTTCGATCTCATCTTCGACAAGCTAAAAGACCTCAACTTTGATAAGATCGTGAACGAATTGCTGTCTGCCATCGGGGCACTGGAAAAGGTTCTGAATTCTCCCGAGATTCCGGAGATCTTGCATTCTCTCAGGATGACCGTGGACGAGGCCCGCAATTTAGTTAAGAAACTGGACAGCCAGGTAAACCCAATGGTAAAAGGCATCAACGAAACAGTAAGGGGGTACGGAAAGCTTGCCCGTGATGTTGACGGGAAAGTTGAACCTCTTGCATCCAGCGTCGATGCCACTTTAAAGGATGCCCGCAAACTGGTCCGGAACGTGGACGGCAGGGTGAAACCATTGGCATCCAGCATTGAGAAGAGCCTAACAGAGGCACGGACAGCCCTGGAACAGGCACGAAAGTCCCTGGTTGTTGCGGAGAAAACCGTTGGAAAGGAATCTCCGGTCATCTACCAGCTGGATAAGACCCTGAAAGAGATTTCCCGTATGGCACGATCCATTCGTTCATTGGCAGATTACCTTGAACGTCATCCGAATGCCCTGCTATATGGCAAGGGCAAACCTAAAAGGAGATAAAACCATGCACCGAATCACCTCTCTCATCAGAGCAGTTGCGCCGGGTTTAATACTCATGACCTTCATGGCATGCGCGGCCAACGCACCTTCGAGGTTCTATGTGTTGAGCCCTCTTACCGGCACAGGCGGGGGACCTGAAATGGCATCAGATATGCGTCAGGTCACTATCGGGATCAGGCCTGTGGAACTCCCGGCATACTTAGACCGGCAGGAGATCGTGACGCGGGTGAGCGTAAATGAGCTTCACCTGGCCGGATTCGATGAGTGGGCAGAACCCTTGGCTGACAACTTCACGCATGTCCTAATAGAAAATCTCTCTATCCTCCTATCAACAGATTCCTTTATTATCTTACATAGCAGGGGTCCTGAACCGATTGATTACCGGGTGCAGGTTGAGGTGATCCGTTTTGACGGCAGTCTTGGGGGGGATGCCTCATTATTAACCCGTTGGACCATTGTGGGAAAAGATGACAAAAAGATCCTTCTAACAAAAAAATCGGCTTTCAAGGAGGCCGCAGAAGGACCGGATTACGAGGCCCTAATTGCCGCCCAGAGTAGAACCCTCGAAGCGCTCAGCCGCGAGATCGCCGGGGCAATAAAAGACCTTTCGGGGGCAAGATGACAGACGCGAAAGATCTGATAGTTGCGAAAGATCTGGAAATCGCGTATGGCGATTTCGTGATCCAGCACGACCTTAACTTCACGGTAAAGAGCGGCGAAATATTCGTCATCATGGGGGGAAGCGGCTGCGGCAAGACGACCGTAATGCGCTCCCTGACCGGATTGAAGCAGCCCTCAAAAGGCCAGGTGTTCTTAGGTGGGGTCAGTTTCTGGGAGGCCGATCAGAAGACACGGGATCGCCTCGCACGTAACATCGGAATCGTTTACCAAAGCGGCGCCCTTTGGAGTTCCATGACATTGGCTGAAAATATCAGTTTACCCCTTGGCGAGTTCACAAGCCTGGAAGCTAAAGAGATCAGAGACCTTGCGTCGTTGAAGCTCGCCCTGGTGGGATTAGCCGGATTTGAGGACTACTATCCCTCGGAGATCAGCGGGGGTATGAGAAAACGTGCCGGGGTTGCCCGCGCCCTTGCCCTTGATCCCGAATTCCTGTTCTTTGACGAACCTTCGGCAGGGCTCGATCCCGTCACGTCGTCCCTGTTGGACGAACTCATTATTGAACTCAGGGACAGTCTCCGGACAACCATGGTGATGGTTACCCACGAACTGCCAAGCATTTTTTCGGTAGCCGACAACTGTGTATTCTTGGATGCGGAGACCAGGACTATGATAGCGACCGGGGATCCGAAACGCCTCAAAAAGGAATCCCAGGACCCAAAGGTACACGCTTTCTTGACCCGCGGAGGAAAAAACAGGACGGGATAAACGTAAAAAAGCCCCCTGTGGAAACAGGGGGCTTTTTTGCTCTACGCAGATTCTTCTCTAAAGATACCGATTACCACTCCTGATCCAAGTCAATCTCGTTTTTCTCATTCTGGGCGTCTCGCAACTCATTCCCTTTCTTGATCTCTTCCTCGGTCCAGGGATCTATAATGAGGGAATCCGCCACCAATTCCCACAGATACTTGGTCTCTATGCCGAGGTCAAACTCCTTGGTCAGGGACTTCATGATCTGGTCCCGGCAGTTATGACATGGTGCGATGACCATCTTTGCCTTCGTGTCCATGATCTGCTTGGCCTTGACACGGCCGTAGTAGATCCTTTCAGCCTCGTAGGGCATGGCCCAGGCCCCGCCACCTGCCCCGCAGCAGAAATTGTTCATCCGGTTGGGGTGCATTTCCACAACATTTTCACAGCACTGCTGTGTAACCCACCTCGGCTCCTCAAAGAAGGCCTCACCAAAGGCCTTCATACTCTTCCGGCCGTAGTTGCATGGGTCGTGTATTGTGGTCAGTTCTTCGTGTATCGATTTATCTACCTTGATTCTGCCGGTCTCTATGTATTCTTTCAAAAGCTCGTGAACTGACACAACTCTATATTTTTCAAAAACCTCGGGATACCATGTTTGCAGACTAAGCCTAGTCGCATAGTAGGCGTGCCCTCACTCGGGCAAGAGGAGTGTCTTGCACTCCAAGTCCTCCAGATGCTTTACAATCCGGCCGGTGATCTCCTTCATAGACTCGTCATCGCCTGAAAAAAGGCCCCAGTTGACCCCTTCCCAGTTGTCCGATGTGGTGGTCCAATCCTCCCTCGCCGCGTAAAAGATACGCCACCAGAACTTCATGTCATCCGGTTCGCCAAAAGGCTCCTTTGAATTGACCGTCACCAAGATATTGGCGCCTTTCTTGTCCACAGGCGCATAAAATCCGGGAAACCCCTCATCCTCCTCCATCTCTTTAGTCAGGTCAGCCAAGAGGAAGAGGAAATCATCCTTGGGAATTCCCAAGTTGTTACCCCTTTCCAGACACATGGCCACGCCCTTGTGGATCGGTCCCGGGACCTTATCCCGTTCTCGGAGTGTCCGTGCCCGACGCAACATTTTCAAGATCTCCACGCCCTGGGGACAGGCATATTCACAACGCCCGCACAGGGTACATATCCACGGAAATCGTGAATCGATCAGCTCCTGGTCCAGACCAAGCGCTGCCATGCGAACGGCCTTTCTCGGGTCCATGCCGTCTATCCCTGTTATGGGACAGCCGCCCGCACAGGTGCCGCAAGTGAAGCAGACATCGGCCCATTCAGGAGCAACCCGTAGCTTGCTCTCTTTTCGATTTATGGTTAGCGGTTCCATTGATTGACCTCCTCCGTTTATCTTCTAACCTGTTTATCCGATCAAACCCTGCCTTTTTAAGCTGTTTGAAAATAAATGTCAATCAGTAAAATGAAAAAAATACCTATCCCGGATAAACAGGGATTGCGACCCCGGAGGACCGCCCCAGAGGGAGCCTTATTCCATGGGTCAAGATTTAGGGATTGAGGAATTAAGAGAAAACTCCTTGGCGTAATCCATGAATCCCGAACCCAGTGGGGAAAGCAAGCAGGTTGCAGGGAGTTCAGCCTTTTCAATACCGTTGGGAGCCCTTTCTTAAAAGGGCTCCCCGAAACGCAGGCGTTATGGGCCGGAGGCCTGAACAGAGACTTCTGTTCAGGCAATGCCCCACATATGCGACCCGGGAGCCAGCCCTCAAAATAGTTAAAATGTAGCTACAATGTAAATAAATTTTGTTGCCAATTTTCCTTTCATGGTTTATATGTACTCTTTTTTAGCTTTGGAAAAGCGCTACATCGATAAAATAGTCGTTTCAATTATAGGAGGTAGACTTATGGAATTTGGATTAAGTGAAGAATTACAGATGCTGCGCGACATGGCTCGCGATTTTTCTGCCGAGAAAATTGCTCCCAATGCCGATGAATGGGATGAAAAGCATTATTATCCCTATGAAGAAGTGATCAAGCCTATGGGAGAATTGGGCTTTTTTGGCACCGTAATCCCTGAGGAATATGGGGGCAATGAGATGGGTTGGGTTGCAGCCATGATCCTTACGGAAGAGATTGCAAGGGCATCCAGTTCAGTCAGGGTGCAGATCAATATGCAGGCCCTGGGCTGCGCCTTTACCATATTCAGGTATGGGTCAGACGAACTGAAACAGAAATACGTTCCCAAGCTGGTAAGCGCTGAATATGTGGGCGGTTTTGGGATTACCGAGCCCAATGCGGGTTCCGATGTCATGGCCTTGAAATCCACTGCCCAGGATAAGGGAGACCACTGGCTCTTAAACGGCTCCAAGACATGGATATCTAACGCCAGCGCAGCGGATGTCCTTGTCTTCTATGCCTATACGGACAGGGAGGCCAGGGGGAAAGGGCTCTCCGCCTTTGTGGTGGAAACAAAAAATTTCAACGGCATCACAACCACTGACTTGGACAAATTGGGCACCCGGTCAACGCCCACCGGAGAAGTATACCTCGAAGATACCAAGGTCCCCAAGGAGAATATTTTAGGAAAACCCGGGGACGGAGCCAAAATCGTCTTTGGCTCCCTGAACCAGTCACGTCTTTCCGCCGCAGCCGGGGGCGTCGGTCTTGCCCAGGCATGTCTCGATACTGTGACGGCCTACTGCCAGGAGAGGGAGCAGTTTGGGAAATCGATCGGCCAGTTCCAGATGAATCAGGACATGATCGCCCAGGTGGCCGCGGAGACTGAGGCAGCACGGATGATGGTCTACAAGGCCGCGTGGCAAAAGGATCAGGGTCAGTTGGGAAACACCCTTGAAGTGGCACACGCCAAATACCTTTCTGGCGAGATAGCGGTCAAGGCCACTCAAATGGCCATGAGGATCATGGGCGCTTACGGGTATTCCACCGAATACCCGGTGGCCAGATACTACCGGGACGCTCCTCCCTACTATATGGTTGAGGGTTCCGCCAATATCTGCAAGTGGATTATAGCCTTAGACCAGTTAGGGATCAAAAAGGCAAACAGGTAGAGGACTACGGGGGAAAATATGAGACCTTATTTTGAAAAAATGACTCCCTTTGGCAAAACCCTTACGGACAAACAGAAAGAGGGGGCCGTGGAGAGTAGAGCGGAGATAAAGAAGGTAGAACAACAGGTGGCCGAGGCCGTTGAAGACGTAAAAAACGCAGGGATACCCGAAGAAATCCTCAAGAAAAGGGGGCAATTAAACGTATGGGAAAGGATCGAATATCTCATCGACCCGGGCACCTGGTGCCCGCTCCATACACTCTATAATCCCCAGTTTAATGAGGAGGGCACCACCGGCGTTATTGACGGGTTAGCCAAGATCAACGGCAAATGGGCCGTGGTCATAGGGTTCAATAACAAGGTCATGGCCGGGGCCTGGATCGCAGGCCAGGCCGATAACCAGCTCAGGGTCACCGACATGGCGAAACGGCTCCATATCCCCCTGGTTTGGGTGGTGAACTGCAGCGGCGTAAAACTGACAGAACAGCAGGAGGTATATGCCAACCGCAGGGGGAACGGCACCACCTTCTTCCGTCATGCAGAATTAGAAAAATTGGGAGTGCCTGTGATTGCCGGCATCTACGGCACAAATCCGGCAGGAGGCGGATATCAGGGTATCAGCCCGACCATCCTCCTGGCCCATAAGGATGCCAATATCGCGGTCGGCGGTGGCGGTATTGTCGGCGGGATGAGCCCCAAGGGCTCTTTTGATGAAGATGGAGCAGAGCAGCTCATCGAGGCAACACGCCACTTCAAGCAGGTCCCGCCCGGAAGCGTTCCGATCCATTATAATGAGACAGGCTTTTTCAAGGAGGTCTACGAGACAGAGGAAGGGGTCCTCGATGCCATAAAAAAATATGTAGACATGGCCCCGGCCTATGATCCCAATTTCTTCCGGGTCGCCGAGCCCAAGGAGCCGAAATTCGCAGGGGACGACATCAACCATATTGTCGCCTTTAACCAGAAACGGAGCTACAATTTAGACGAAATGCTTGCCCGCATCTTTGATAACAGTGAACATATGGAGTTCAGGCCCGACTACGGCCCGGAGGTCTATACCGGCCTGGCCAAGATCAGCGGATTGCTGATCGGTTTCATAGGCAACCGGCAGGGTTTTTTGGGCGCAAAGTACCCTGAGTACGCCCCCTACCCGGGTATTGGAGGGAAACTATACCGGCAGGGTCTTATCAAAATGAACGAGTTCGTTACCCTTTGCGGCAGGGACAGGGTCCCCATTGCGTGGTTCCAGGATACCTCAGGGATAGACGTGGGGGATATCGCGGAAAAGGCAGAGCTCTTAGGCCTCGGACAGTCTCTCATATACTCTATCGAACAGACCGATGTGCCCCAGATATGCATTGTCGTAAGAAAGGGAACCGCGGCCGCCCACTACATCATGGGAGGGCCTACGGCCAACAACCATAACGCCTTTACCCTGGGTACGCCAACCACAGAGATCTATGTCATGCACGGGGAGACGGCCGCGGCCGCCTCCTTTTCGAGAAGGCTGGTCAAAGAAAAGGATGCGGGCCGTCCCCTTGGACCGGTAATCGACAAGATGAATGATCTTGCCCGGGAGTATCATGACAACTCAAGGCCCATATACTGCGCCAACAGGGGCTATGTTGATGAAATCGTCTCCTTTCCCGAGATCAGAAAATATCTGGTGGCATTTGCAGGTTGTGCGTACCAGAATCCTGTATCAATCTGCCCCCACCACCACATGATGATCCCGAGGATTATCAAGGGCTGATCGGGCACCAGATCCCATCGCTGTACCAGAGCCTGGAGAAGGGCCTGCCTAAAGGGGCAGCCCTTTTTTTCAGGACCTTGCTCTCCGTTTGGATCTCCTTATCGTGGTAATGGGGATCCCATGGAAGAAGCAGGAGGGCACCCCCGGTCATGGGAATAAGTCTGGGGATTCTCACCTCCCCCCATGACCGGGTCTCCAATTCTTTTCTCAGGCCCCCGACACCAGGGGTTTTCAGAAATTCGTACAGGGTCGTCACGGCCGGAGGGCTCAAAGGGATCTCCCCCTTCAGATTTCCCCGGAGGGCCTTTTCAGGGCTTATCCAGATTCCATGGGTGGTTTCCCGCTGATCGGGTCGGCATTCCTGCCTCTCCGGCATAAAGGCCGCAAAAAACCGGGTATCGTACCTCTTCGGCCTGATCTTGGGCGTAATCCAATGGGACCAGGGCGCCAGGGCTGAAAACCGTAAAGTCCATTGTCCGGCGGCCACCAGTTCCCCTAACCAGGTTTTGCTCAGGCTACCCACCAAACGCTGCTCCAGGAGATTGTCAAGATCTCCTCCCGTATCGCCATTTTGTCGCGCCAATAGGACGCCTGCCTCTTCAAAGGTCTCGCGGATGGCGGCAACCCCGTGCGCCATGGCCTCTTCAGTATTGAGACCTCTCCCAAAACGCCTTTTTACCTCCCCGGGCCCCATGTCCACATATTTCTTCCAGAAATCAAGACCGTTGTCTCCGGGATCCACCGTCCCGCCCGGAAATACATAGTTTCCCGGCATGAAACCGCTTTGGCTGCTCCGTCTGAGAAGGTAGATCTGAAATTTCTCGCCCTCAACACGCACAAGGATGAGTGTAGAGGCACGCACGGGCACCACTGGGGAGTTTTTCGGATCAGTCATAGTCATCTCTTACCATGTCAAAATCCGGAAGACAAGAGCCGCCGGAAGTTGGACACTTGCAATCCGGGCCCAGAAATCATAAGGTATTGATATGTCCTGAAACTCGAATCAACCCGCATCCATCCCGCGACGCGCGGGACCAATAGAAAGACGGTGATATTGTCACTGCTGAGATTTTCCTAAGGCCGGGGGCGAGAATGGAACCTTGAACCCGTGAACGCCTACCATTTACGGAAGGCATAAGGGACGTAACGAGGATCCAGCATCCGCACTTAAAAACGGGATCTTCAACAAGTATCCAGCATCCAGTATCCAGAAAAGGACCAGACACTATGGAAAAGAAGAGAATTCGAAACAAGCTCTTAAGAATATTGGATATTGCACCAGCTTTAAAGGAGATCCTTATCTCGACAGAGTCTGTAGACATCAAAAGGAACAAAATAAGACGCTTTTTGGCCGACGTACACGGCGCCACGTTTCACCATGATCACACTGTTCCACCCTTAGAATGGATATTGGCCCGCGATACCATAAGGATATTTAGAACCATCATATGGCCCAGGAGTGAAATACTTGCCGGTTACAGCTTCTTGAAATACCTCGATGACCTGCTGCACGCAGAAAGCCTCCGGGAAATTGAAAAGCCCAGACCGGACTTTTTTGCGGAGTTGGACCACCTCTTAAAAGGGATTATGGGCAAAACAGGGATCTATCCCGAAAAAGCCCCTGCCTTTACGAGACACGAAGGAAGGAGAGCAGCAAGGCTGCGGTCAGCTGATCTCTCAAGAATGTGCAGAGGGGCAGAGAAATTCATTAATCAATACCCTTGTGGGTTGGACCAGACCACCATTCGCAAACGGAGTGTTAACAAAGAGAGAATATTGAAATATTTCCACGCCACAGAATTAGACTGGGAAGACTGGAAATGGCATACTCGGCACATTATCAGAGGCGTCAAGACCCTGAGCGCCCTGATTAAACTCACCGATGAGGAGTACGAGGCCGTTAAATTTGCACAGGAGAATAGAATCCCGTTCGGCATTACGCCCTACTACCTGTCGCTCATGGATTATAAACCGGGCCGCGAAAAGGATTATGCGGTCCGCGCTCAGGTGATCCCAACCCTCAGATACGTCAAGAAAATGAAAGAGCTGAAAGATAACAGGGAACCTTCAATGGATTT
>Ga0307424_1000992_pt1 | contig 15081 bp, 10 predicted proteins | sample SalMarWE160320MG_FD_202157 | JGI IMG/M metagenome (GOLD analysis project Ga0307424, IMG submission 202157) | Salt marsh sediment microbial communities from the Plum Island Ecosystem LTER, Massachusetts, United States - WE1603-20 | ecosystem: Environmental > Aquatic > Marine > Intertidal zone >... | reverse complement strand
CATCACACCATGCAGTGTCAACAGCAGATTCTGCCGATACAGTTTGAAAGGCCGCCTTATTGCTCGGATGCATATCCTTGTACAAATCAGAATAGGGCCCCGCCTGGACACTTAAGGAGTATTCTTTCTCCGCTCTTTTTCGCCCCTCTTTTCCCATCGACTTCCGCAGATCCGGTTTTTGAATAAGATCAATAATCGTTTCACCCATCTTCCGCGTATCAGACAAAGGGACCAGTTGCCCGGTAACCCCATTTATGACCATATCGGGTAGCCCTCCCACATCAAAGGCCACCACCGGGGTGCCGCAACTCATGGACTCAAGTATGGTGTTGGGCAGATTGTCTTCCAACGATGGGAGCAGAAAGATATCCGCCGCAGAATAGGCACTTCTTATCTTTTCATCAGAGTCAAGATGTCCTAAGGCAACGAAAGGAATCCCCATTGACTCAAGTTCATCACTCGGCCTTCCAAAGCAGACCAGCCTAATCTTGTCATCTTTTAGCAATTTCTGAAAAATGTCCTCATTCAGACAGAATTTGATTGCATTGACCAGTTCAAAAAATCCTTTTCTTTTCTCTGAGCCGTCTACGGCGCCAAAAAGCATGGTGATCGTTTCAGGAGAAATCCCGATCTCTTCTTTTGCCTCCGGTTTAGGCAAAGGGGTATAGATGTTTGTTTCCAAAGAATTGGGAATAACTTCGATTCTTAGACCTTTGAAAAGCTTGCTTTTCCTGGCACACGACGCCATCCAGCGGCTGGGGGTAACGATGGTTAAATCGGCGTTTTTAAAGATCTCCAACTTATCTTTCAGGATTGCCGCGGGCAAATTGAAGGGATCATCTCTCAACTGCGGGCATTCAACACAATCTGCTTGATATTTCTCACACCCGGCAGAATAATGACAGCCGCCTGTAAAGGCCCATTGGTCATGGAGAGTCCACACTACCGGCTTGCCTAAGGAAAACAATCTGTGAAGAGTCACTAGTGACTGGTACTGAGCCACCCAGTGCAGGTTAATAACATCGGCAGTGCGTACAAAGGGTAACTCCGACAAATCATATCCCGGGTAAGAAAGCGAAAAAAGGGTATTGCTCAACTCTGTTTGGTTCGAATCGATGTAGTAGGGCTGGATAATGTCAGAAAGGAAGAAGTCCTCATTCGGGTTTTCAGGCATTTCCTCAGCATCCGCCAAAACAACTGAATCATCTTGTGATTCTTTGTGCCTGACTAACATCCGGCAATCTTGTCCGATCTCTTGCAGACCCCGATGCAAACGGTAGGTTGCCCTTGCCGCACCGCCATTGATATCACAGGTTGATATTTGCAGGATTTTCATGGCTATATATAGGTTAGATGTTCAGAGATTTAGGATTCAAGGCTTGCATATTTTTAAACAGATTAACAAGCACCAGGGTTTTTTGCAACCTCCGGGTTCATACCCCGCGCATATAAGCTTTAATAAAGGCCTCAAGTTGTGAAGATATTTTCCCTTTTAACATACAACTTGCATGGACCTCTCCATATATCCTCCCCAAGATACTGGCAACGCTCTGGTCAAGCACCCCAATCAATTCCTCCCCGGCAGTTACCTTGTTTTCGTTCTCTATCAGATTCAGGATATACTTAATATCTGCTTCGGCCTGCTGTTGGATTATCGTCAATTCAGGGAGTTTAAGGTTCGATTTCCTTGAAAATTTATCAACAATAAAATATTTCACCCTATTTCTCAAGGAGTAGCCTTCCTTGATTTTGTCAATTACCTGAGGCAATCTTCTCCCGTTAATATCACACGGCTCTTTCCCATCTAAGATGTCTGATCTCAATCGATTAACAAACCGCCCCAATGCCCCTGTTAAAACCATCAAATCTCCAACTGTCAGGAACGACATGTCATTTTCCACACGATTCATGATCTTTGCACACCAGAAAGAATTTATGACCTGACGATTAAAGGCATATTCCGGGGAACGATTGTGAGAATGTTTCACCTTAATATCCGGCTGATACATCAATCTATGGCCAAGCAGCATATTCTTAAACGCCCATGCCATGTCTTCAGCAAAATCCACTTCAGGGAAAGGGATATTCATGAGCAGTTCTTTTCTGTAAATTGCGCATACATTATCGAGACCGATGGACCTGTAGGCCTCATCATAGGGCATTTTCTTAAATGCTTCGAGGGACTCAATCTGTTGGATCTTTTGTCTGCCTCCACGGGCCTTTCTTATAGATTCAATCTCAAACCGGGCGTAGGGACTCGCATCATCATGGGGGATCTGATCCGTATAAACCGCGGCCACACCTGTTTCAAGAAGAGACCTTTCCAGATCCGAAAGCCAGCTCGTTGAACAGGGAACGGCATCCTGGACAGTAAAGACAACAGTGTTGAATTTGGCTAACAAAACAGCCTCATTTCTGGTGTTTGCATGATGAAATCGCCTCCTGTCAATCACCTTTATAAGTGCCCCGGCCCTCTCTGCCGACTCAATCGTTCCATCAGTCGAACCCGAATCAACAATGATCAACTCAATCTCACCCCCGTAATCCTGTCGCCCGATCATCTCAAGACATTTAGAAAATATCCGGCCACCATTATAGGTGGGTATAATGATGGTTACGCCTTTTCCCATAAATCCTCAGGTGAAACCTTATTCTTGTTGCCTATTGACGAGATCATATGTAAAGTTGGCATCATAGACCCATGGCTACCATAAATGAAATAGAGATTTCTGTCGTCATACCCTGTCTCAATGAAGCTGAGACATTGGAAGGGTGTATCCGTGAAGCCCTTGATGCGTTGGAAAAGAACGGGGCAAAGGGCGAAGTCGTTGTCGCTGATAACGGCAGCAGCGACGATTCACCCGATATCGCCGAAAAGGCGGGGGCCCGAGTTGTCCATGTATCTCAAAAGGGTTATGGCAACGCACTTGGGAAAGGTATCGCAGCTGCCCAAGGTACTTTTGTTCTTATGGGAGATGCCGACGGGAGTTACGACTTCGGTGAGCTACCCAGTTTCCTAAAGCAATTGCGACAGGGTGATGACCTCGTCATGGGGTGCCGTTTTCCTCGACATGGGGGCCGCATTGAACATGGTGCAATGCCGTGGAAACACCGCTGGATCGGGAATCCGGTTCTTTCCGCTTTGGGAAAACTCTTCTTTTCCTCCCCGGTAAGTGACTTTCACTGCGGTCTTCGGGCCTTCCGACGAGAGGCAATCATTGGTCTTGGCTTACGAACCGGCGGGATGGAATTCGCCTCCGAAATGGTAGTGAAGGCCACTCTCAATAAACTCAAAATCAGTCAAATCCCCATTACATTGCGCTGCGACGGCCGCTCCCGGAGCCCGCATCTTCGGAGCTGGCGTGACGGTTGGCGCCATTTGAGGTTTATGCTGCTCTATAGCCCGGTGTGGTTATTTGTCCTACCAGGTCTATGCCTCTCCTTAGCCGGTATCCTGGGTTTCATACTTCTGTTGCCCGAGCCTCTGACACTATTCAATGGCGTCACCTTTGATCTGAATACGCTGCTTGTATCCGGTTCTGCTATCCTGGTTGGGTTTCAAGTCCTCAGTTTCGGGCTTTTTGTCAATGTCTATGCCGTAAACACCGGCATGCTGCCCGGGGAATCATCCTGGCTCAAAATCAAACACCACCACACGGTTGAATGGGGGATTGGAATCGGCTTTCTCTTCATGACGGTGGGATTCATCTTTTTGATAACAGCAATCCTGGAGTGGAAAACCGCGGGCTTTGGTCAACTTTCATACCAGGAGAGTCTCCGCATCGTGATCCCGGCGGTTACAGGGATCGGCTTGGGGATACAGGTGGTGGCTTCCGGATTCGTTCTGGCGATCTTGGGTGTCGACAAATGAATGTCGGTACCATAGATTATTTCTCCCTCGATCACCCCTTACGCCACCTGGCCTCAACCATATCATTCAACGTGCGACGGAAAATATTTGCCCTGTTTATGAAAACCATGCGTCCAGCACCTCGGTCTCTTGTCCTGGACGTGGGGGTCACCCCCGATCAAACCCTTCCGGATTCCAATTTTTTTGAATTATTATATCCTTACAGAAATCGCCTCGTAACAACCAGCATAGAAGACGCATCTCACTTAGAGCAAGAATATCCCGGTATACGTTTTGTCAGGACAGAGAAACTGGATCTCCCCTTTGCGGATAAAAGTTTTGATATTGTATTTTGTTCCGCGGTCCTGGAACACGTTGGGGACTATGAAAAACAAAGATTATTTGTGGCAGAACTCTTCAGGGTGTCAGAACGATTTTTTATTATTACGCCAAACCGTCAATCCCCCATGGAGTTTCATACGCTTATTCCCCTCCTTCATTGGCTCCCCCTCTCTTTACATCGAGCTATCCTCCGGGCACTTGGGATGGAGTTCTGGTCCTGTACCGAAAATCTTAACCTGCTAACTCCTCGCTCTCTAAGGCGGATTATTGATCCAGCTCCGTGTGCGCGCATTAAGAACCAGTTCCTGTTGGGTTTTCCCTCCAACCTGATCGCTTACGGTTGTTCGCCGCCTTTGCAGGAGGCCAGCACGCTCCAACTATAACCCAATCTATGATGCATGCGGATATTTACAAAACCGCATGTTCTCAAAAGATCTCGCAATTCAGTGCCGCAATAATATTTCGCTATTCGTGGATTCAACTGGTCATATATAACCAGTTTACGACTGTAAAGGTCTAATTTGGAAAAGTAGTCTAACAGGTAATCGGATAAAGGGAGTCGCATAAAACGGCATCCGAATGCATACAGGTCTGCCATGGGTAACAGCCAATGCGACAAATAGCTCAGTGCCTGAGAGGGTAGACGGGAGGAGAAAATGCGAAGCAGACGTACGAACATCAGATAAAGACCGTTGTTTTCCTTCCCATAAACCCACAGGAAGAGCCTGCCTCCCGGTCCTAAGGCCCGGCCCATCGCCCTCAATGCCGGACGCGGGTCTGGAATAAATTGCAGGACTCCGATACAAAATATAATATCAAAACCAAGAGGGGGAATATTTTCGGCCGGCTCCTGCAAATAATCTATTCTGCCTAAGCCTGCGGTATTCCGTTTTAAGACTTCAAAGGCGGTTGAAGGTTCCATTGCAAGGATTGCCCCGGCCCCAGCTTCGTGAAACAGGCGCGTATACCTGCCTGCCCCGGCTCCAACATCCGCTATCTGTTTGTTACGGATCGATTGTGCATTCAAAAGAGGTTCAATAAGACTGTCAAGCGCTGCCTTGGAGCCATAATATCCCCTGTTTTCGGTGTAGCGTGCCCATTGTTTCCCAAAATCCTCAATAACTTCAGTCCATTTATTATTAGTTCCCATGACTCCTTCCCTTTTTGGATGCAGCATCCATTGGAGGCGGGGCCAGGAGGCAGAGCAATACCATCAGCGCCGGGTACAAAACTATCAGATAACGGATTTGCGCAAAAAAGCTCATGGCATCGAGATAGCCGATAATTGCAATCCTGCTCAGGATGAAAATTAGAGTGCAAAGCGTCAGTTGCCAAAGGGGAAACCTCGGCCCGATATGACGCGCATCCGGATTTGTTGAACGTCTGAAAAAAAAGATGACAAACACCGTCAAAAAAACCAAGCCTCCTATAAGCTGGATCAACCTGTAAATCTTTACATGGATGTCGCTCACCTTCCAGTAATTGTCTGGCCAATCCTGCCCCTGATCGTGGGTGATCTCTTGGTAGCGCCTGATTAGATCGGGGTTAAGGCGATCCGAATCCTCCGGCTGGAGCGCAAAATCTCCGAAAGTAAGGGCCAAAGAAAGTACCCTTACTGATGAAATCAAAATGCGCGGAACATCTGTCAGGCGCATTGGCGGGGCCAAAAGATTACCGGTAGGATTCCTGGTGTAACTGATCTTTCCCTCCGCACACGCCTCGCGTATCTCCCGGGCAACAGACCCATAAAAACGGCTCGCGCTTTCTCCACTGGAATACGCACCCGTTGACGCCACGGCATCCCTAATCGCCCAGACAGTCCAGCCCCCTGCCAGTTCATTGCAGATGCCCATCCATTCACAACCAAACTTGGCCCAGCCACGGCCATTCGTTTGTCGGGACAGATAGGGCTTTAGCATGGCAAAATGGTCACTGACTTCATAGGCCTTCTCCATGGCCTTCTTCGAAACGGGGACATACGGCCTACCGGAGTCAGGGGCCAAACGGGTTAGCCAATTGAAAGCGTTGATAAAATTGGATTCACCCAACTCGCTAATCACCCTGATTCCATAGTGCTTTTCGTTCAAAGATGCCAGGGTGTTTCCTAACAAAAGCACGGCAAAAAGCGGGATAATCAATAGTGAGGAAACCCTTATCCAAAGAGATCTGAGACGGGACCGGCAGTCCCACAGGAGAAACCCGAAGCAGACGGCATAAAAGGGTATTATCCAGACACCTTCGGGACGGACATGCCAAAACAGGGCCGACGAGACCGAAAGAATGATTAACCAGAAACAGAAAGGTATCAGGGGACCTTTGTACGTACCTGAAACACCAAAACATCCGGCCATCACACCGGTTGCCAAGGATACGTATAAGGCCTCCGAAACAACAAAATTTGTGCAATAGAAGGTGAGCGGATGGAACACGCAAAGGAGACAGATGATCAGGACTCGCCACCTTGCCAAACAGACCGTTCTCAAGGCCGCAACCAACAGAAGGACACTTGTCAGGTAAATAGCGTGCTGAAAAACATGGAGACGCCAGCCGGCCAGGCTGTTTAGTGCCAGGACCAGCGAATAGACAGGGGAGCGGATAAGCGTCATATGATTATACTCACCAAGCCATTCACCCTTTAAAATGGTTTCGGCCATTCCGATATAACGCAGGCTATCGTGAGGACCGCCAAGGGCAAAAATTGAAGACCGCCAATTCAAGGAAAGAGACAATACAGATAAAGCAACACATATTATCAACAGGTGTTTATCGGTTGAGAACATCCATAAAAAAGCGCTCTTTAAAACACCATATATCTGTTGGAAAATGTGGATTGAGCCGGAAATATACCACGGCGCACCGGAATGTCTTGGTTTGTTCTGGCAATAGGAATGAGATGCTGATAAGGTCATTTAACGGAAGGTTGATCCTGCAGGATCATATATTTTTTTGGCTGGGAACAAGGGTATTTGAAATCTGTTCCCAACAATTATAGAAATCCGCAAACTATAAGGAACATTAAAAGCATGATATACTATTTCATCCCCGATTATGACAAACCGAGTTGGGGAATCGGTATGCTTTATCACCATGTGAACATACTGAACAATAACGGATTTAATGCAAAAGTCCTCCACGAAAAGGCGTCCTTCAAATTGAGTTGGTTGCAATTGGATGTTCCGATAGAATACTTGAATCAAAATGCGTTTGCACCGCTGGATGACGATATCCTGATCATTCCGGAAATACTTGCCGGCGACAAAAGGATTCTAAATAGTCCCGGTCGGAAAATCGTTTTTGTTCAGAATTGCTTTGCAATACTTGCTAATCTCGAAAAGGCATATACTTACAGAGAGCTTGGATACGAGCATGGCTTTACATATCTTCCTCACCTGCACACTATCTTAAAACGGCATTTTGATATAGAAGTTACCGATATACCTCCCTTTGTGGCACCGTACTACTATCTTAACCCGGATGAAATGCAACTCTCCAATAGAAAGAAAAGGATTATTCTTTTTCCAAAACCGGGAAGTTACGATCATTCTATCATAAGAAAGATGCTGCAAAGAAAACTGCAAGAGTACAGAAGCGATAACCTGTCACATAAGGTCTTTAAGGGGAATGCAGACTGGGAACTCATAGAACTGGAAAACAAATCCCATGAAGAAGTTGCGAAACTCATGAAGGAATCAACCTTCTTCGTCAGCGTAAATACGAGGGAGGCATTCAACAGTAGTGTACCGGAGGCAATGGCGACGGGTTGCATCGCGCTCTGCTATGAGGCATACGGCCCCAAGGATTTCCTTGAAAACGGGAGAAACGCCTTTGTTTTTCCCAATAATTATGTTTTTCCCTTAATAGATAAACTCTTCGCCTTAATTGACGACTATGATAATATTCAAGAAGAATTAGCCGTAATGAGAGCCAATGCCTGCCAAACAGCATGTGCCTATACAGTGGACAATACCGAAGGAGCACTGATTCGTTTTTTCAATAATTTCTGATACAGGGAAAAAGGTCGGTTAGGATAAAATGGATCAATTACACGTAGTTATTTTTTCGGAAGCTTATGCTTCCATTGATTGGCTTCTATTACCCATTGGTCTTGAAAAAGGGGCATCTCGATCTCCTTTGGAATATTGGGAAGTTTAGTCTTTGCCGTCAGGGTAACCGTCCCCTTATCCTGGTCGATCACCACCTCTTTTGTCTTGATGGACACGACCTGAATTTGCCCGGCGTTTTTAACTTTTTTGAGGTATTCCTTAAAAGGGATAGAACCCTTCTGCAACTCGAGATTATAGGTAAACTCATAATCCTTATCAATCAGCCTCTTTTGCCAGTACTCCTGAGCCACCTTTTCAAGGCTGGCCTTTGGATCTTTCATCTTCTCCTGATTGTCGCACCCGAACAGGAGTATGATACAAAAAATAGCACTTAAGAGATAAACTGAAAACTTTTTGAGCATAATTAATCCTTATGAGGGACGTTTAGAAAGACGCGGATCCCTCCATCATCAGTGCCGTGTCCCATTGCGTAATTAACGACAATATCCTTATGGCCGTCTCGATTCAGGTCAATTAGATAGACGTTGTAAATATTCTGTAACCCGTTCTGCGGAAGCCCTCTTACCCGCATCTCCTGCCAGCGATCACCTTTACGGCCAAATATCTTCAGGCCTCCTTCCATTGTTCCCCCTAATATCTCAACGCTCCCGTCTCCGTCCAGGTCAGAGGCGCAGAGGGCAGGGAACACCTCTTTGTCTGGCAGCCCTTCGGATATGTCCCTGAATTTGTCAGACCCGCTTAAAAAGGCCTTTATCCCCCTGAATCCTTCTTTGCCGAATCCTGTTATAGACGCGATAAGGTCATCCCTGCCATCTCCGTTTATGTCGGTAAGGGCAACAGAGGGATAGTGAACTTCCCGTGGCAGCCCTTTATTAAAGGGGATGAAACCGCCCTTACCGTCACCAAGCCATACGATCAGGTCGATCATATGCTGAAGGGAGGCGATAGCCATATCCCTGTTTCCGTCACCATTGACATCACCGGTGGCCAACTGGTCGGCAAAGAGTCCCGCCACCTCTTTCGCATCCCCAACAGGGTAGCACCTCCAGCCTTTTTTTGACCAGGAACAGACCCGGCCGCCACTCGGGAAAGCCATATCCTCTCCAAATCGAGCCTCCGAGACAGCGGCAATGTCCGGGATGCCATCATTCGTGAAATCCGCTGCCAATAGGGCCCTTGACTTGAACTCCCCTCGACCGGAGAGACCTTCAGAAAAATCCTTGTATTTTCCGGTGTCTGTTCCCTTAAGAACCTTCAGTCCGTGAGAATGCATGCCAAGGGCGATATCCACTGTCCCGTCACCGTCAAAGTCGGCAACGGCAATAGACCCATAATCGTATCCCATATCAGGGGGCACATCGAGGAGGGATTCGGACCATTTACCCTTACCGTCACCGTACCAGACCACGGGCCTGTCATACGCCTTTGATGCCAACCTGGGACGGGGAGCCAGGATATCCATATGACCGTCGCCGTTGATATCAGAGAAGGCGATACTCTCGCGCCATTGGCCGGTCGAGGGAAGCCCATCAGACGAAACAACAAAGGTTAGTTCATCAGTCCCCTTCTTCTTGTCTGATCTTTGGGTGCCGGAATCACACCCAAAGAGGGTCATAAGAATAATAATCAGAACAACGCTACCCCATTTTTTCATCTGTTTCTCCAAACAAGGCATCTTCCCAAAATACATCTCAGGGTGCATCAAAAAAGCGGGCCATCGAATGACCCGCTTTTTTGCTTTTTCAATGCGCGTATGCGCGCGGTTAACGATTTAAATTACCGGTATCTCAAGATTGATTACCCTAAACATTAAGATACCGGGCACGAGGCGGATCATGGAAAATTTGCGCCTATATTATCCCAACCATCGGTAGTTGCATTAGGATTGGGTTGGCCAGCCCAGAGCCAACGAACATCCCTGTGTATTTGGGTCAGGGTGTTCCAGGATTCACCGGCAGGTCCTCCTGCGTACATCCATGTATATCCGGCCCATTCCGTATCAGCAAAAAAGCCAGCACCGCTGAGATCCGGCACCTCAATGGCGATCCAGCCTTCTTTTGGATAGCCTGCCCATAAGTTCGGGAGATAGGCGGGATCGAGACATACGACATTCAGCTCATAGGGGAGCGGAATATTGGATGAGACCGGCTTTTCCTCGTCATTATAAATCAAAACATGCAGGAAGGGTATTACGGCACGATCCGGAGGAACAGCTAACCAATTTTCGCTCTTCCAGATTATGATACAGGTCTGCCCCGTATTGGCGTCATTAATATAGAACCTCGGATAGAGGCCGAACGCCGTGGGGACCGTTTGCGGCAGTTGGTTTTCGTTTTGCTCGGCACGTGCTAACGCACCTGCGGACCATTGTTCAATATTAAGAAGAGTCATCGGAAAACCCTGACGGAAATTGACCTCTTTCATCCAGGTATTGGCTGATGCTGCCATCCCTGCCTGAAGATTAAGAAGTAATGTCTGTCCGATTATCCCGTTACGTACGGGCCGGGTCTGGTCAAAATAGATGTACCCTGCCCAGTGATCATTTATCCCATCACCGTCCAAGTCTACCTCGAGCTGAGTCCGAATTGCAGGCGCCATCAAATTAAGGATGGTATAAGCATCGATTGACACGATATCGTGAAGGGTGCCTGGAAGATTCTCATCAAAGACGGTGACGCTCTTTATGGTATTTACCGTATAATGGAAGTTGAAACCTTTGTCTTCAAATATCTGCTTAGCGACGTTCCAAGTTAAATACCCCCTCACGTCTGTAAATACGACCATTGTATTAATAGCGGGGGCAGTCATTCCCACGATAAATGGGAGTACCGCGTCACAGGCCGGAACATCGTCCGGTATACCCATGTTGGCCTGTACCGGAACCACGCAAAGGGTCAGAGCGGCCAAGACTGAAAGTGCAATAAAAAATTTTTTCATCCTCTTTTCCTCCTTAAGATTAAATTCATAAATTCGAACGCTTTGTTAACGGGCCAAAGGCAATCTTAGACTTTTTCCTGATTTATCACCCCCTTAAAATTAAGAATTCTCGATACTCTTACCTTACCAATACTAATTTTCATCCCTCATTTTTGGTTAATATCTTCTGTGTATCTTCTGTTGGAGATTTAGTTTAATAGAAAATGTTCCTTTTGTCAAGCCTTTTCCTGCAATATTTCTCCCTTTTCTACCATTTTTGGCTCGAATAGCAATTAGTCATCCATCTTCCAGGTTGATAAGAGAAGGCTTCCTTTCATTTACAGTAGATATTAGCACATCCTTAATTGATCTGTCAAGCCCTTTTTACATCGTTGGTCGGATAGTCGTCTACTGATCCTTTTATCCGTGCTTCATTTAGCACCTATTTGTCCTGCATGATTTATGCCATGGCCGGATTGAAAATTCGCGGCGAGTGTATCCGGCCAAGGCGGGACACAAATATTCAATCCCGCGCATCGCGGGATCAATATTTAATAGTCAAGTCCGGCTTCGCCGGCTCAGGTTCTATCATGATGTTCCTCAGCACGTTTTCCCTCAGACGTCCAACGAAAAAATCAAAAGGCCCAAGAACGGCTCCCTCCCTCTCCACATACAACTCCATTAAACCTGATGATACACCTGACAGACCCATCTGATAGCGCCCGGTGAGACCGCTTATACCCTCCGACCCGATATCAGCATCCCCCGGGTTGAGTGTTATCTTAAGACCGGAGATCCCTTCATTCTCATCAAAAACACCGTTTTTGTTATAGTCCTCATAGACCGTCCCCATCACAAAAGACCTCTGCTCAAGGGGCTCTGCAAAATCCGCGACGACCACGTAGAAGCAGGATGGCTCATCATCTCCGTCGAGGTCCAGGAAAGCCGTTTCAACCCCAATACCGATCTCATTTAAAAACGGGGCGAAGATATTCCTCTGAACGTTGGATTGCGGATCCACATCATGCTTCAGAAGAATCTCATAGAGACGACGGGCTGCATCGAGGGGCCCATCAACCTGTGTCGCATCCAATATTATACCTAAACTCTCCCCAACGCGGGCAGGGGCATAGCCTGTGGCCTCGACCCTTTCAAAAGGGGTCACTCCATCGGGTGAAACGATGTCAAAATAAAGCCGGTCGAGCATATCACGATTATGGGCCTTGGCAGTCCCATGGAGTTTGTCGTTCCAGGCAAGAGGGGCAGGGGGCATGGACAGGAATGCCATGGTCCCATAGGCCTTCGCAGCGCTCTCTTGATCGATGCCGGCGCTGAGTAGCGCCAGGCTCGGATCATTTCTGGCCGTGTTAAGCATACTGACCAGGGCCTGCTCAATAGCCTCGGTTTCGGCAACGGGTTTTCCAAAATCAAGCGTTGACACATAGGCATTCAAGATTGATCCCCCCGTGGTGAACGAACCACTGCCAAGGACAATCCCTGCCTCGGTGATTTCAGGATTAAGGATATTACGCTCCTCTGTCGTCCCAGGATCTAATTCGGCAAGGAATATGGATTCAAAAATGGTCCTGACAGCCTCGGCAGGTTCCATAAAGTTCTGAAAAGCGACCATGCCTAAGGATTCTCCGCACACAACCGCTAAGTAGCCGCTCTCCCTGATTCGCTCGGTATATGTTCGACCGTCAAGGGATCTATGTGAATAGTAGCTGTTGGCGATCATCTCCTCCGTATGACGGAAGGCTGCCTGATAGAGATTGCCGTCAAACTTCAAGGGGGGAAGACCTTCAGTCAAAACAGTCTTTAGCCCGGGCAGGTCCTGAAGGACAGTATCGCGGGCTATTCCCAAAGACTCTGCCATACCGAGAGGATCTCTTCTCGCCTCGTTAATCAGTTCAAGAAGAGAGGCCTCATCCTCAGAAGGCACGATTTCCCCCGAAAATGCCTCTTGATAGGTCCCTAAGTAAAAGGGCAAAGAGAAAAGAAGTATCTTGATTATCTTAAACAACATGTTCTGGTATTTTTGCAAAACTCATGCCACCCTGTCCCACAGGATAAACAGTGAGAGAGGGGTTTTCCGTCAGCCAGGCCCCCTTGTTTCTCATGGAATTGGTCATATCGAGCCACCTCTGGCTAAATTCAGCCACTCCCTACCATCTCTTTCTCAGCATCACCTCCGCTGAAAAGGGCTTTCCGGATATGGTGCTGTATGTGCCTGGGGTCTCGTAATGGTTGTTTGTAAGGTTCCTGATGGAAATCTGGAAATCCAGACCGGGGACAATAACGTCATGGACCGTTGTGGCCATGTCCAAGACCCAGGCGCCGGGTATGGAATAAAAGGTATCGGCCCTTGGATAAATGAGTTGTGTGGATGAATGATACCCTAATCTTGCAAAGAGGGTCACCCTTTCAATCGGTCGCCAGGTTCCCTTCAGGTTAAACAGTCTCTTCGGGCCGGTGTCGTAAGGAAAGTTCAGCTCCTCATAATGGGGATCAGGGTCCCAGTACTTGATGTACTGATAGGTCTCATCAGGACCGCTGTTGTTCAAAAGGGTCAGATTAGCGGAAAAGTCCAGATCTTTGAGAGGGGAAATATGCCCGTTTAGCTCAACCCCATAGATCTTCTGGTGGTTCGGCTGTGAAAGGCCTGCATAAGGATCTTCCATGAAATGGTTTTCTATCTTACTAACAAAACCACATACACTCAAACCTCCTCTTTCAGAGGGTTTCCACCCAACCTGCAAGTTTAAAGTCTCTATCTCTTCGAGTTCCGGTTTTTCATCTCCTAAGAGCTGGCTCGCGAACGGGGTCCGGTAGGCGGTCCCGTACAGGGCCTTGAACATCCATTCCGACCGGGGCGTCCAGACGATCCCGGCATTATAACTCAGGGCATCCTTATACTGGTCATGATCATCGTTTCTTAAACCCAGGGAAAAATCAAAATCCCCCACCCTGTGGGTGTACTGCCCGAACAGGGACCAGAGCCGGTCATCATAGTCCTCAAGGGTGTAGATCGGCAGGAAGGTGGTGTTCTCCTGTGCTACATAATCAGGAAAGTAGCTCTCCCAGATCGGGGCATTTCTGACGTCCGTCTTCCTGTAAGCCATCCCTCCGGTAAAAACGCCCTTCCCGGCAAAAAAAGAACGGTCATATATAAGCTCTCCGTAAAAACTCCTCTCATCCTGATCAAAGCTACGGTCTATGATCTCATATTCAACATTCATCCAGTTGTAGTAACCGGCAAACCGTACTCCCGAGGACGGGCCCAGACTCCTCTTGGCCTCTAATTTCAGATACCCGAATGGTCCGCCCCTGCTCTCCGGCCAGATGAGTTTCTGGTCTCCGCTACTCTCTTCAGGACCCCTTATGGCATAGGGCTTTTTGTAATCAGAAATCAGCCCCGATACGGTAAACCAGTCTCTAAAGGAAAAATTTCCCGATGCCTCCAAATAGTGAGATCGCCCCGGTTGTTTCTCTCCAAACCGGTCCTCATAGGGATCGGCTTCCTTTCCATCCCCCCAGAATCTCACTATATTGCAGGTGGTGTCGTCCTCCTCTATGGTGCGTCCGCTCAGAGAGAAAAACCCATTCCAGTCCCCACCATCGTGCCCCATATTCGCGTAAAGGGCGCCATGGTCCCCAGGCCCCCCGTACAGGATACCTGTTTCAACCCCTTCAACATCCTTCCCTGTCATGGGGACGACGTTCACAATCCCTGCAAATGCGTCGGGACCCCAGAGAACCGAGCCGGGACCACGGACAATTTCGACCCTCTTCACAGGCGCTAAGGAAAGCTCATAATCGAGGGGTTGGAGGGATTTTGTTACATCCGACCCCATGGGGACGACATTATCATAGAGGAGCAGAGCAGAATTGGGGATTCCCCTGAGATAG
>Ga0307424_1000991_pt1 | contig 15084 bp, 11 predicted proteins | sample SalMarWE160320MG_FD_202157 | JGI IMG/M metagenome (GOLD analysis project Ga0307424, IMG submission 202157) | Salt marsh sediment microbial communities from the Plum Island Ecosystem LTER, Massachusetts, United States - WE1603-20 | ecosystem: Environmental > Aquatic > Marine > Intertidal zone >... | reverse complement strand
GCGTCGTAGCCGGGCACGGGCTTGCCCGTGAAGTTGTAGCTGCCCGCATAGCGCATGTCCTGCTGGATCGCGGGCGCGACGTCGCGGAGATAGACGAAGTTCTTCGGCATGGTCTCGGCGCCGAAGGCGGTCGCCACGGGTCCCGCAGCGATCAAGGCGGCGAGGGGCAGAGCTGCGCGGGCACGGACCATGCGCGCAAGTCTAGCGACGACCCGTAAAGCGGAGACAAAAAAACTCCCCGCTGGAGGGCGGGGAGTGGAGAGGTTTGGGGGACTGACATGACTGGCAAGGCCAGTCGGTGTCGGACCATTAGCAGGGAACTGCCGGCGGTCTTACGATACGAGCGGTCAAAACTACCGGCGTTGCTTCATCCGCCTGCCCCGAAGGGCGACCGTAAGATCGGATTCATTATTTACCCCAATCCGCCCGCGATCACAAGCAAAACCCGCGTGGCCCATGCGCCACAGTCAAGCTGAATCGCCTGCAAACGGCTTAGGATTGACCGTAATCGGGGGCCGGCCGGGCCTCAGTTTTGGCGATAATCACGTCGTCATGGGGCGGGCCGAGATGCGGGCGCCCTTTGATTCCCGTCTCGACCACCACATCGACCGGGCCGCCGATAATGACGAGATGCTCAACATCGTCGCGGCGCAGGAGATAGAGCTTCCGTTTTGAGTCGACCGCCGCCGTCTCCACGACCCCGAGCCGCTTCTCCCGCGGCCTGAACGCAGACGAGCTCGACTTGCTGAAGAAGGCCTTGAACGCCCAGACCATAAGGGCCACAAGGGCGACAACGAAGAGAAGGGTTGCGACGCCGAGAATGAGGGTGTCGAAGTCCATTCCGATGGTTCCCTAGGCAAATCGAGCTTAGCAGCTCTTTAACCACAAGGGGCGCCCTTTGGGCGAAGTGATTCACGGTGCGACTGTGACCTCGCGCACGTGACAATCTCCGGTCAAGACAATTCGAATCGGGTATTTTCCGAAGGCATGACAGATATTAATGCGCCGATGCGCTATGCCGAGCCCGCCGCCGACCGCACCGAGCGTGACGGCAGTGTCGGGCTCGTCGTGCTTCTCGCGCTCGCCCTTGCCGTGGCGGCGGTCGGGCTTGCCATGGTCTCGCGCCCAATAGCCGAACCGTTCGTGCTCGCCATCCTCGCCGGCCTCGCCGTGGTCGGCGTGTTCTGCCTGTTCGCGGGCGCGGTCGGCATCCTCTATTTCGGCCAGCGCCATGCCCGCAACGACCTCACCAAGGCCTTCGTCGACAATCTCCCGCAAGGCGCGCTGATCGCCGACAGTGCGGGGCGGGTGCTTTACGCCAACCAGTCCTATCGGGATCTGCTCGGCCTCGATGCGGAAACGGCCGTGCCGTCGCCCGACCGAGCCTTCGGCGGCAACCCGCATCTCGCGGAAGCCATCTTCCGTCTTGCCCGCGCCGCCCAGCAAGGCCGCCGGCTGAAGGAGGAGTTCCGTCTGCCGCCGCCGGGCGAGATCCAAGAGGAGGGGGGCATCGCCCCGCGCTGGTTCCGCATCTCGGTGCAGCCCATGCCGCCCGACCCGAATTCAGGGCGCAAAGGAGCGCTGGTGGTGTGGCAGGTCGATGAGATCACCCAGGACCGCGCCCGCGAGGAGACGAGCTTCGCCAAGGTCCAGGCGGCGATCGACTATCTCGACAACGCGCCGGCCGGATTCTTCACCGCCGATGCGGACGGCCGCATCGAATATATGAACGCCACGCTCGCCCAGTGGCTGGGACTCGATCTCTCCGACGTCGCCAACCGGCTGAAGCTCGCCCAGATCATGTCCCATGACAGCGCGGCGCTCATTGCCGGCGCGGGCCGCGGCGAGGCGCAAGGCGGTACGCGCCACTTCGATCTCGATCTGGTCAAGGCCAACGGCACCACCCTGCCGGTGCGCGTCCTGCTGCGGCTGCCGCGCGGAAGCCACCTTGCCCATGTCCTCATCCTCGCCCGCGGGCCCGGCGAGGCGGAGGAGGCGGGCGCCGCCGAGCTCAGATTTGCGCGGCTGTTCCATGCGGCTCCCATCGCCATCGCCACGGTCGATGCGAACGGCGGGGTCAGTGCCACCAATGCCGCCTTCGTGCGCATGTTCGGCGCCGATGCCGACGGCGGCAGCCATGCGAGCCTCGAAAGCCTGGTCGAGCCGGCGAGCCACCAGGCGCTCCGCAAGGCGCTCGAGGCCGTGACGGCGGGGCAGGGGCTGATCGAGCCGGTCGACGTGACCTTCGCCGGCCCCGGCGAGCGTAGCGGCAGGATCTATCTCAGCCCCATCGAGCAGGCGCACGGCGAGAGCGAGGCGGCGATCGCCTACGCCATTGACACCACCGAGCAGCGCGCACTCGAGATGCAGATCGCCCAGAGCCAGAAGATGCAGGCCGTTGGTCAGCTTGCCGGCGGCATCGCCCATGACTTCAACAACATGCTGACGGCGATCATCGGCTTCTCCGACTTCCTGCTGATGAACCACAGGCCCACCGACCCCGCCTTCCAGGACATCATGAACATCAAGCAGAACGCGAACCGGGCCGCAGGCCTGGTGCGCCAACTGCTTGCCTTCTCGCGCCAGCAGACCTTGCGCCCGCAAGTGCTCCAGCTCGGCGACGTGCTGTCGGAACTCTCCATCCTGCTCGGCCGGCTGCTGGGCGAGAATATCGAGCTCAGCCTCGATCAAGCGAACGACCTGTGGTCGGTGAAGGCGGACCTCCACCAGTTCGAGCAGGTCATCATCAACCTCGCGGTCAACGCGCGCGACGCCATGCCGGACGGCGGCAAGCTCGCCATCCGCACCGCCAATGTGAGCGAGCCTCAGTCGCGAGAGCTCGGTGTCAGCCATGTGCCGCCCGGCGAATACGTGATGATCGAGGTGCAAGACTCCGGCTGCGGCATGAGCGAGGAGACCAAGCAGAAGATTTTCGAGCCATTCTTCTCCACCAAGGAGATCGGCCGCGGTACCGGTCTAGGCCTCTCCACCGTCTACGGCATCATCAAGCAGACGGGCGGCTACATCTACGCCGACAGCGAAGAGGGCAACGGCACCACCATGCGCGTCTACCTGCCGCGCTACGTGGAGAGTGCGGAGGTCGAGGCCGAGCCGGCCAAGGCCGAGCGCAAGCCTGAGAAGCCGAAAGATCTGACCGGCCGCGGCACCGTGCTCCTCGTCGAGGACGAGGATGCGGTCCGCAGCTTCGCCGCGCGCGCTCTCGGTACGCGCGGCTACCAGGTGCTCGAGGCGTCGACCGGCACCGAGGCGCTCGAAGTCTTCGAGGAGCATCACGGTGACGTCGATCTCGTGGTGAGCGACGTGGTGATGCCGGAGATGGACGGCCCGACGCTGATGAAGCAGCTCCGCAAGGACAATCCCGACATCAAGATCATCTTCATCTCGGGCTATGCCGAGGACGCCTTCCGCCGCAATCTGGCCGAGAACGAGCACTTTATGTTCCTGCAAAAGCCGTTCGATCTGAAGCAGCTCGCGGCGGCGGTGAAGTCGGCCCTGGAAGGCTAGGCGGCATCCTTTCCGCCTAGGCTTGCGTCCCTTTAGGGGCTTCCCTTGCGTGCCGATCGCGTCTAAGCGGAACGCAAAATCCAACCCGACTGGAGTACCCCCGCGTGCCCGATTACGAGGTCTTGCCGCCGGAGGAAGACGGCCAGCCTTCGCGCCGTAGCCGGAAAAAGCCGAAAATGCCGGCGCTCACCATCGAGCGCTATGGCGGTCGGCTGCTCTATGTCTGGTTCGGCATGCGCTTCATGACCTTGATGCGGCTGTTCTGGCGCGGCCGCTTCTCGTTCACGCTGAACTGCATCCCCGACACGCTGGCGCTCTTCATCTGGGTGCCGTGGAACACGCCGCTCACCTGGATCTCCGAAGCGCTCTACAAGAGGAAGGCGGAAAGCCTGCCGCTCGACGAGCCGCCGATCTTCGTCATCGGCCATTGGCGGAGCGGCACCACGCTGCTCCACGACCTGTTCTCCGAGGATCCCAACCTCGCATACCCGACCACCTATGAGTGCTTCTTCCCGCACCACTTCCTGTTGACCGAGGGCACGCTCGATCACGCCTTCAAAGTGCTCCTGCCGAAACGCCGCCCGCAGGACGACGTGCCGGTCGGCTTCGACCGCCCCCAGGAAGAAGAGTTCGCCATGATCATGTTGGGCGACGGCTCGCCCTACAACACCATGGCCTGGCCGCGCCGCGGGCCTGTCGACAGCGACTATGTCGACTTCAAGGGTCTGCCCGAGAAGAAGGTGCAGCGCTGGGCGGACCACTTCATGTGGTTCTACCGCCGCATCAAGCTGAAGCACGGCAAGCGGCTCGTCATGAAGACCCCGGGCAATGCCGGACGCCTGAAAGTGCTGACCAAGCTCTTTCCCGACGCCCGCTTCGTCTATATCGCCCGCAATCCCCTCGACGTGTTCCCGTCCACGGTGAAGCTGTGGCGCGCGCTTTACTCCACGCAAGGCCTGCACAACCCGCCTTATCTCGACGCCTGGCTCGACGACTACGTGCTCGAGATGTTTCAGCGGCTGACGGTAGCCTTCGAGGAGGACCGCCATCTCATCCCCGAGAAGAACCTCGTCGAGATCCGCTATGAGGATCTGGTGAAGGATCCCATCGCCGCCATGCGGGACATTTATGAGAAGCTCGGCATCGACAAGTTCGATGAGGCGGAAGGACCGATGCGCGCGATCCTCACCGACCGCTCCGATCACCGCGTGTCGTCCTACAAGCTGCCGAAAGACGTCGCGCGCAAAGTCGCCGATCGCCTGAAGCCCTTCATCGACCGCTACGGCTATGGCGAAGCGGTGGAAGCAGCGCTTGCCGTCGCGCCGGAGCCGGCACCGGAGAGCAAAGCGCCCGTCCGCGAGAACGCCCCGTCTTAGCGAATGGAAGAAGGTGGCGCCGCCGACTGAGCGGCGCTCCTTAAGCTTTGTGTCAGACGGCGTCTTTCGCCGCTTTTACCGGGCGCACCTTGAGCACCTTGCGCGCCGGCTTCGCCTTGAACACGGTCGGCTCCTTGGTGAAGGGATTGATGCCCTTGCGCTCCTTGGTGGCCGGCTTCTTCACGACGACGAACTTGGCGAAGCCCGGCAGCATGAACTCACCGGTCTTCTTCATCTCCTTGTAGCCGACGGCGGCCAAAGACTCGATGACCGCCTTCACGTCCTTCTTGGTCAGCTCGACCTCGTCGGCGATTTTCTGAATGAGCTCGGTTTTCGACATCATGTGATTTCTACTCCTGAAAGAGAGGGAGCCCCCCGCGCCTCAAAAGGCCTCTGGCCCCATCCAATCCATGACGCATGGCCGATTCGGCCGGAATTGTCTTCACCTACGCGCAAATGATGCTGTTGGTATCTTAAAGGCCCGGTTCACAGTGGGACGGGGACCGGCCGGCCTCCGGCCGTGTCCCGCGCCGCCGGCTCCGGCGATTTCGTCCCTGAAGCGGGGTCGCGCGCCCCGCGTAAGGCACGCCTCAGGCGTCCGGGTTCTGCGTCGCGACCAGATAGATCTCGAGGTTATTTTGCGCGAATACGAGGTTTGCCTCTCGCGTCAGCTCGTCAACGATGGCCTGAGCGTCTGAGCCTCCCTGGAGATAGCGCGTGATCAGCGCGTTCAGTTCTTTGGCAAAGTCCTTTTCATCAGCCATCGATGACCTCCTTTTGCTCGATTAAGTCTTCTGTGACGGCCCATCGGGCCCCTGCGTGCCCGTGCTCGCGCCCGCGGCAATGTCCCAGGCGGCGAAGAACATGGCAGCGATCAACGGGCCGACGACGAAGCCATTGAGCCCCAAGATAGCGATCCCGCCAAGCGTCGACAGCAGCACGATGAAGTCCGGCATGCGCGTGCTCTTGCCGACGAGATAGGGGCGCAAGAGATTGTCCACCAGCCCGATGACGCCGGCGCCGAACGCGATCAAGACGATGCCCTTCAACACCGCGCCCGTCACCAGGAGATAGATCGCCACCGGCAGCCAGACCGCGGCGGCGCCGATCGCGGGCAACAGCGACATGAAGGCCATCACCACGCCCCACAGCACCGGGGAATGGATGCCGAGCAGCCAGAAGATGAGCCCGCCGAGCGCGCCCTGAACGACGGCGACGAGCACCGTGCCTTTGATCATGGCGCGGACGACGACCGTGTACCGCTCATAGAGTGCGCCCTTCTCCTCGGACCGGAGCGGGATCGCGTGCCGGACGGCGCCCGCGATCGCCTCGCCGTCGCGCAACAGGAAGAACAGCAGATAGAGCATGATGCCCAGGCTGATGACGAAGTTCGCCGTGCCCTGGCCGACGAGAACGGCCTGGGTGGCGAAGAACTGGCCGCCTTCCTTCAGAATGGCGACGAGCCGGCTCTGGATGTCGCCGACATCGGTCAGGCCGAGCCGGCCGAACAGGCTCGACGCCCACGACGGCAGTGCATCGAGGAAATTCTGAAAGATACTCCCGAGATCGACCTGGCCCGACTGGACCCGCTCGTAGAGGCTGGTGGCTTCGGCGACGAGCGACCCGGCGGTGAGCGCCAGCGGCAGGAGCACGATGCCCACGATGATGAGAAGCGTGACGAACGCGGCGAGGTTGGAGCGCCCCCCCAGGGCGGTCAACAGCCAGCGATGCGCCGGTGCGAACACGGTGGCGAGCACCGTGGCCCATAAGATCGCCCCGTAGAACGGCAACAGGATCCACCCGAAGGCGAGCGTCACGAGGACGAGCAGGGCGAGAAACGCCTTGTCCCGCAATGTGCTGTCGCGCGTGTCGTCGCTCATGCTTCGAGTCGGTCCCTCGTTCCGGCCGCTGATCATAATGGCTTGCTGGACTCAGGCGAGCACGTTTTGGCGCAGGTTCGTATGGCGGAGACGGTGCGGCCATTCTGCGCTATGCTTCACCTGTTGCAGAACCCCGCGTTCCAGTGGGGGAGGCGGGGTTCCCTGTCCATAGGAGGGAACGATGCGCAGATTCGCGATTCTGCTGACTGCCGCCTTTGCCCTGCTGCTTGCCGGCATGCTCGGCTTCCAGGCCGACGCCACAGTGGGCTCAGGGACTCAAGGTCTGCCCGCCGCCGCCAAGGACTATTCGCCGATCGACACGGTGTCATGCCGGTGGAAAGGCCCGCTGTGCCCGGCCGGCTATACCAGGGTGTGCCGCCCGTGGCGGTGCTGGTGCGCCCGCTGCAAATAGCAGCCTCGAGAAACGCGATGCTTCGCTGGCCGCCCCGCTCGGGCGGCCTTTTTCTTTGGGGGTGACGAGTTTCTTTGGGGGTGACGAGAACATATTGCGAACAGAGAACAAAGCGTGTACAGTGGTAAAATGCAGATTGAGACGAGGGCGCGTCATTTCGGATGTGGACGGGGTGAGGGCGCGCCGAGCACCACCATTTACGGAACCCCTGGGGCCATGAAATAAGGGAGAAGGTCGATGTCGAACGCTGCGTTGCGCCTGGTCGAAGGAGTTGAGATGGACAAAGAGAAGGCGCTGGAGGCGGCGATCTCCCAGATCGAGCGGGCCTGCGGCAAAGGCTCGATCATGCGCCTCGGTCAGAACGAGACCGTGGTCGAGATCGAGTCGATCCCCACCGGCTCGCTCGGCCTCGATATCGCCCTCGGCATTGGCGGCCTGCCGCGCGGCCGCGTCGTCGAGATCTACGGTCCTGAATCCTCGGGCAAGACCACGCTGGCGCTGCATGTCGTCGCCGAGGCCCAGAAGAAGGGTGGCGTGTGCGCCTTCGTCGATGCCGAGCACGCGCTCGACACCATCTACGCGCGCAAGCTAGGCGTCGATCTCGAGAACGTGCTGATCTCCCAGCCCGACACCGGCGAGCAGGCGCTCGAGATCGCCGACACGCTGGTGCGTTCCGGCGCCATCGACGTGCTCGTGGTCGACTCGGTTGCGGCGCTGACGCCGAAGGCCGAGCTCGAAGGCGAGATGGGGGATTCGCTTCCGGGCTTGCAGGCGCGGCTCATGAGCCAGGCGCTGCGCAAGCTTACCGGTTCCATCTCCAAGTCCCGCTGCATGGTCATCTTCATCAACCAGATCCGCATGAAGATCGGCGTGATGTTCGGAAGCCCTGAGACCACGAGCGGCGGCAACGCTTTGAAGTTCTACGCCTCGGTCCGCCTCGACATCCGCCGTATCGGCGCCATCAAGGAGCGCGACGAGGTCGTCGGCAACCAGACCCGCGTCAAGGTGGTGAAGAACAAGGTGGCCCCGCCGTTCAAGCAGGTCGAGTTCGACATCATGTATGGCGAGGGCGTCTCCAAGATGGGCGAGTTGATCGATCTCGGAGTGAAGGCGGGCATCGTCGAGAAGTCCGGCTCGTGGTTTTCCTACGATAGTGAGCGCATCGGCCAGGGCCGCGAGAATTCCAAGACCTATCTCAAGGAGCACCCTGAGATGGCGGCGAAGATCGAGCGTGCCATCCGCGAGAACGCTGGGCTCATTGCCGCGCAGATCCTCGAAGGCGACAGCGCGGAGGCAAGCGCAGAGGGCGAAGCCTCCGGCGAGGACGCTGCCGCCGAGGACGGCACCGTCACCTCGATCGCCAGCGGCGGCCGGCGCGGCAAGCGCGGCGCCTAGTTCTTCCGCTCGTAGAGTCGCGCCGGAGCGGCGTTCCCCCGCGCCGCTCCAGGCACGGCGTGGGCCCTGTCTTCCGGGCTTTTGGCCCGGCTCTCGTGGCTAGACAGGGTTCACGCCAGACCTTATGTCTCACGGCGAATAGAGCCGTCTCCATAAGCTATGGAGCGCGGGATCACGGAATCCGCACCCGCCGAATCGGCTAGGGTGGCGGCAGGTCGTGAAATGCCCCGCGCGCGAGAACCTAAGGTCCAGCCTAAGACGCCATGAGCGCCGCCAAATCCCCCAAGGGGAAGCCCAAAGCCCAAGCCGCCTCGTCGGGTGCGCATGTCGTGCCGATCCGGGCCAACGACATCCGCGCAAGCTTTCTCGATTTCTTCGCCAAGAACGATCATCTGGTGGTGCCCTCGGCGCCGCTCGTGCCGCGGCACGATCCGACGCTGATGTTCACCAATGCCGGCATGGTGCCGTTCAAGAACGTGTTCACCGGCCAGGAGAAACCGAAGGCGCCGCGTGCCGCGTCGTCGCAGAAATGCGTGCGCGCCGGCGGCAAGCATAACGATCTCGACAATGTGGGCTTCACCGCGCGTCACCACACCTTCTTCGAGATGCTGGGGAACTTCTCCTTCGGCGATTACTTTAAGGAGCGCGCGATCCTTCTCGCCTGGGAGCTGCTCACCAAGGAGTTCGCGCTTCCGACCGAGAAGCTCCTGATCACCGTCTATGTCGACGACGACGAGGCGGCGACGCTGTGGAAGAAGATTTCGGGCTTCCCGGACGACAAGATCCTGCGCATCGCAGGCTCGGACAATTTCTGGTCGATGGGCGACACGGGCCCCTGCGGGCCGTGCTCGGAGATCTTCTACGACCATGGCGCTCAGCTGAAGGGCGGCCCGCCTGGTAGCGCCGATGCCGATGGCGACCGCTTCGTCGAGATCTGGAATCTCGTGTTCATGCAGTACGAGCAGCTTGCCGACGGCACGCGCGTGGATCTGCCGCGTCCCTCCATCGACACCGGCATGGGGCTTGAGCGTATCGCCGCTGTGCTGCAAGGCACCCACGACAACTACGGCATCGATCTGTTCAAGACGCTGATCGATGCGTCCGTCGAGCTCACCGGCGTGCCGGCGTTGGGGGCCAACGCGCCCAGCCACCGCATCATCGCCGACCACTTGCGCGCCTCGTCCTTCCTCATCGCCGACGGCGTGCTGCCGTCCAACGAGGGCAGGGGCTATGTGCTCCGCCGCATCATGCGCCGCGCCATGCGGCATGCCCATCTGCTCGGCGCGCACGAGCCGCTGCTCTACCGGCTGGTGCCGACGCTGGTGGGCGAGATGGGCCGCGCCTTTCACGAGCTGGAGCGCGGCGAGGCGCTGATCGAGGAGACCCTGAAGCTCGAGGAGACCCGCTTCCGCGAGACCCTTGAGCGTGGCCTTCGTCTCCTCGACGAGGCCGTGGAAGGGTTGCAGCCCGGAGACACGCTCCCCGGCGAGGTCGCGTTCAAGCTCTACGACACGTACGGCTTCCCTTACGACCTCACCGAGGACGCGCTCAAAGCCAAAGACATCGGCGTCGATGCCGAGGGCTTCGCCGCCGCCATGGAGCGCCAGCGCGCCGAGGCGCGGAAGTCCTGGGCGGGGTCCGGCGAGGCGGCGACGGAAGGGCTGTGGTTTGCCCTGAAGGAGGAACTCGGCGCCACCGAGTTCCTCGGCTACGAGACCGAGACCGCGTCGGGCGAGATCGTGGCGCTGGTCAAGGACGGCGCCCGCGTCGAGAAACTGGAACAAGGGGACCGCGGCATCGTCATCGTCAACCAGACGCCGTTCTATGCGGAGTCCGGCGGCCAGGTCGGCGACCACGGGATGCTGACCATCGCAGGCGACGTGGCCTTCAAGGTGGAGGACACGCAGAAGAAGCTGCACGGTCTCTTCCTCCATGATGGCGTTCTGGAGAAGGGGACTCTGCTGCAGGGCCAGACGGTCACCCTCGAGGTCGATCACACCCGCCGCACCACGACGCGCGCGCACCACTCCGCCACCCATCTCCTGCACGAGGCCTTGCGCCAGGTGCTCGGCACCCATGTGGCCCAGAAGGGCTCGCTGGTGGAGCCGGGGCGCTTGCGCTTCGACTTTTCCCATCCGAAGCCGATGACGCACGCGGAGATCCGCGCCGTCGAGGACCTGGCGAACGCCATGATCCTGCAGAACGCACCGGTCGAGACGCATCTCATGACGCCGGACGCGGCCATCGAGCAGGGGGCGCTGGCGCTGTTCGGCGAGAAATACGGCGAAGAGGTGCGCGTGGTCTCCATGGGTGTTGCGCCCGGCAGCCCCAAGGCGGGGCACGCCTATTCCATCGAGCTGTGCGGCGGCACCCATGTGCGGCGCACGGGCGATATCGGGCTCCTCAAGATCGTGAGCGAGAGCGCGGTCGCCTCGGGCGTACGCCGCATCGAGGCTTTGACCGGCGAAGCGGCGCGGAGCTTCCTCGCCGCCCAGGACGAGCGTGTACGTGAGGCGGCCGAGCTCCTGAAGGTCTCGCCGGACGAGATGATCCAACGCTTGGCCGCCGTGATTGACGAGCGCCGCAAGCTCGAGCGCCAGCTGGCCGAGGCCAAGCGCGATCTCGCGCTGAGGCCCGAAGGCGGCGGCGGGGAGCAGGCGTCTGCCGTACGCGACCTCGGGCCCGTCAAGTTGCTCGCCCGCACCGTGCATGGCGTCGCGCCGAAGGACTTGCGCGGCCTCGTCGACGAGGCCAAGCAGCAATTGGGCTCAGGCATCGTCGCCGTGGTCGGCGTCAGCGATGAAGGCAAGGCGGGGCTCATCGTCGGTGTCACGGAAGACCTCACGGGCGCCTACAATGCCGTCGATCTCGTTCGCGTCGGCGCCGAGGTGCTCGGCGGCAAAGGCGGCGGCGGCCGTCCCGATCTCGCCCAGGCCGGCGGCCCCGACGGCGCGCGCGCCGATGCGGCGCTGGAGGCGATCGCGGCCAAGATCATGGGCGGCGAGCCCGCGCCGGCAGACGCGGTGGCGGGAGCGGGTGGCGACGCCAAGCGCCGCGCCGGGCACGCCTAAGGCCATGGCGCAGCCGACCGTCTGGCGCCGCTGGCGAAGGAAGGTCCACGACATCCTCGAGGTGGGAGGCGACGCGCATCCCGCCGGCTATGTCGTCAACGGCTTCATCATCATCCTGATCATCCTCAACGCCTTCGCCTTCGCAGCGGAGACCGTCGATCATCTCGCCCGGGACTACGGCACGCTGTTCTGGGCGTTCAACCTGTTCTCCGTGATCGTGTTCACCATCGAGTACGGGCTCAGGGTTTGGAGCTCGGTGGAGATCCCGATGCTCTCGCGGCTGCCGCCCTGGCGCGCCCGGCTCAGATTCGCCACGCGGCCGATCATGCTGATCGACCTGCTCGCCTTCGCCCCGTGGTATTTCCACTGGTTCTTCCCCCTCGATCTGCGCGTGCTTCGTGTGTTCCGGCTGCTCCGGCTGCTCAAGCTCGTGCGCTACTCGCCGGCCTTGCAGACGCTCGGGCGGGTCCTGGCCGATGAGTACCGCGCGCTGCTCGGCGCGCTCCTCGTCATGCTCGTGTTGCTGCTGTTCGCCTCCACCGGAATCTACTTTCTGGAGCGGCACGCACAGCCGAATGAATTCAGCTCGATCCCGGCGTCGGCGTGGTGGGCGCTCTCCACGCTCACGACCGTGGGCTATGGCGACCTGGTGCCCGTCACCCCGTGGGGCAAGGTGCTCGGCGGCGTGATCATGGTGCTCGGCGTCTGCATGTTCGCGCTGCCGGTCGCCATCATCGCCACCGGCTTCACGCAGGAGTCCAATCGTCACCAATTCGTGGTGACCTGGAGCATGGTCGCCCGTGTGCCGCTCTTCGCCACCATGGACGAGACGGAGGTGGCCGAGATCACCAAGCTGCTCTACACCCGCAATTTCTTGCCCGGCGTACCCATGGTTCGGGCCGGCGACGCCGGCGACGCGATGTTCCTGATCGCGAGCGGCGAGGCGGAGGCCGAGGTCGGGCGCGGCAAACGCGCCCTGCTCAAGGAAGGCGACTTCTTCGGCGAGATGGCGCTTCTGGAACACCGGCGCCACAAGCACGACGTCGTGGCCAAGACGCGCTGCCGGGTCTACGTGCTGGATAGCCAGGCGCTGGCGCGCCTCAGCCGGCGCCACCCGGAGATCATGAGCCGTATTCGTAAAGTCGCGGAGGCCCGGCGCGAGGCCGACGCGGCGAAGCTCGCAAGCGAGACTCCACGGCGGCGTCGCGCGCGCCAAGAGGACAAGCAGAGCGAGAAGGCCTGATGGGCGAAACCGCCTCGGGCCTCAGGCCGCTTTGCGTTTTGCCATGGCCGCGCGCAAATTCTCGTCGATCTTGCCGATGAAGCCTTCCGTCGTCAGCCACGCCTGGTCCGCGCCGACGAGCAACGCAAGATCCTTGGTCATGAAGCCTGTCTCGATGGTCGAGACCACGACCTTCTCGAGCGTCTCGGCGAAGCGCAACAGCTCGTCATTGCCGTCGAGCTTGGCGCGGTGCTTCAAGGCGCCGGCCCAAGCGAAGATCGACGCCGTGGAGTTGGTGGAGGTGGCGCGGCCCTGCTGATGCTGGCGGAAGTGGCGCGTCACGGTGCCGTGCGCGGCCTCGGCCAGTACGGTCTTGCCGTCCGGCGTCATCAGCACGCTCGACATCAGCCCGAGCGAGCCGAAGCCTTGCGCCACCGTGTCCGACTGCACGTCGCCATCATAGTTCTTGCACGCCCACACATAGCCGCCCGACCATTTCAGACAGGCGGCGACCATGTCGTCGATCAGCCGGTGCTCGTAGGTGAGCCCGCGCTTCTCGAACTCTTTCTTGAACTCGCTCTCGTAGATATCCGCGAACAGATCCTTGAAGCGACCGTCATAGGCTTTGAGGATCGTGTTCTTGGTGGAGAGATAGACCGGCATGTTGCGGGCGAGCCCGTAATTGAGCGAGGCTCGGGCGAAGTCGCGAATGGAACTGTCCAGATTGAACATGCCAAGCGCGACGCCGGAGCCTTCGAAGTCATGCACCTCGTGCTCGATCGCGGTCCCGTCCTCGCCCTCGAAGCGGATGGTGAGCTTGCCCTTGCCCGGCACCGTGAAATCGACGGCACGATAGATGTCCCCGTAAGCGTGGCGGCCGATGACGATGGGCTTGGTCCAGCCCGGCACGAGACGCGGGATGTTCTTGCAGATGATCGGTTCGCGGAAGATCACCCCGCCCAGGATGTTGCGGATGGTGCCGTTTGGCGACTTCCACATCTTCTTGAGGCCGAACTCCTGAACCCGCGCCTCGTCTGGCGTGATGGTCGCGCATTTGACGCCCACGCCGCATTTTTGGATGGCGTGGGCAGCGTCGACGGTGACCTGATCGTCGGTCGCGTCGCGGTTCTCGATGCCGAGATCGAACTCGAGCAGGGGCAGATCGAGATAAGGCTCGATCAGCTTCTCCTTGATCATCTGCCAGATGACGCGGGTCATCTCGTCGCCTTCGAGGTCGGCGATCGGGTTCTGCACTTTGATTTTATCCACGCACAAATCTCCGTTTCGGGAAAAGGTCGGGCGGGAGGGAAGACTGCCCAGAAGCAGCCGCTGCCCCCCATTGCGGGAGGCCGCCCCCTATAGCATCGTGCCGCCATGATGAAAGCAAATGCCGAAACCGGCAAGGTCGCGGGCGCGGAAAGCCCGGCGTTGATGACGCCGGCCATCATTCTCGTCCGCCCGCAGCTCGGCGAGAATATCGGCTTCGCCGCGCGCGCCATGGCCAATTTCGGGCTCCGCGATCTGCGCCTGGTGGCTCCCCGCGACGGCTGGCCCAACGACAAGGCCCAGGCGGCCGCGGCCGTGGCGGCGCCCGTGATTGACAGTGCCAAGGTCTACGACAGCGTCGAGGCGGCGATTGGCGATCTCAATTTCGTGCTCGCCACCACCGCGCGGCCGCGGGAGATGGTGAAGCGCGTGTTGAGCCCGGAGACCGCCGCCGCGGCGCTCCGGGACCGGGCCCGCGGCGGCGAGCGGACCGGTGTCATGTTCGGGCCTGAGCGGAGCGGGCTCGACAATGACGCCATCGCGCTCGCCGATGCGATCCTGACCGCGCCCGTCGACCCCGATTTCGCCTCTCTCAGCCTGCCCCAGGCGGTGCTCCTGTTCGCCTATGAGTGGCTGCAAGGCCAGAAGCCCGAAGCGCTCGGACGGGTCACGACCTTTGACGGGCCGGCCACGGAGGGGCTGGCGGCGCCAGAGACGCGGCCCGCCACGCGCGCCGAACTCTTTGGCCTGTTCGAGCACTTGGAGACGGCGCTGGACCGCGCGGGCTTCTTGAAGCCGGCGGAGAAGCGTCCCTCAATGGTGCGCTCGATTCGCAACATGTTCCATCGCATGGGAGCCACCGAACAGGACGTCAGAACCTGGCGCGGAATCGTAGCGGCCCTGACCAGGGGGCAGCGCGGGCAGGGGGATAAGGGGT
>Ga0307424_1000986_pt1 | contig 15138 bp, 14 predicted proteins | sample SalMarWE160320MG_FD_202157 | JGI IMG/M metagenome (GOLD analysis project Ga0307424, IMG submission 202157) | Salt marsh sediment microbial communities from the Plum Island Ecosystem LTER, Massachusetts, United States - WE1603-20 | ecosystem: Environmental > Aquatic > Marine > Intertidal zone >... | reverse complement strand
TATAGGACCGGGTTCCTTTTTCCCTCTTGGCTTTTTCTCCAGTTCCTTTCCGGTCACCATCTGTTGCAGCGGCCTGCACTGAAGAAGAATGACAGATCCGTCCTCTTTTACGGCCCATTCTATGTCCTGTGAAGTTCCGTAATATTCCTCAAGACGTAAGGCAATACGCGCAAGTTCCATTGCCTTGCCATCGCTCAGAGAGGCCGCAATTGCCTCATCCCTGGTCGTATCCATCCTTCGGATACCTTCCTGGGGATAGCACACAAGCTTTTGTTCTTTCCTGGTGATGGCCTTCCGCAGGATCTTCATGGGTTCGCCTCTAAAAATCACGAAAAAGTCGGAGGGCATAGTCCCATCAACCACTCCCTTTGGAAGTCCCCAGACCGAATTAATCAAGATGGAATTGTCCCTGATATTCCCCGGATTTCCGGAATACATCACCCCGCCCGCTGCTGCATCCACCATGGCCATACACGCGACACACATGGCCACGTCTTCCTCGCGAATTCCGCGATTCAGCCGGTATGCCATGGCCTGAAGGCTGTACTTGCTGGCGACGATTTCCTTGTAGGCCTGTAGGATGTTTTCACTGCTCACATTGAGTTCCGAGCGATATTGCCCTGCAAAGGAGAGGCCCGGCATATCTTCACCCAGGGCGCTGCTCCGCATGGCCACGCGCACGCCTTTACCATCTTCATTTTCAAGTAGGCCATAATGCCTCCGGATTTCCTCTTCCAGGTCGGAGGGGACGGATGACTGGATAATCAGTTGCTGAATAGAGGCACTGAGGGTGTAAATCTGGTCCATGGTTTCAGCACCTGCGGACTGGATACGCCTCCGGATCTCAGACCTCAGGTCGTTGTGCTCCAGAAATCGCTGGTAGCCGGTGGCAGAGACAACAAAGCCGTTCGGGATGGGCAGGTGAAGCCTCCTGCCAATCTCTCCAAGGTTTGCGGCCTTTGCCCCTACCTGGTCAACCATGGCTTTTTCGCAATCCGTCAAAGAGAGGACGAGAGGGCCTTCTTTCAGAACCTCGTTTGATTTCAGAAATGGGCTTATTCTTGCCTGGATCTCCTTGAATCGCTCGAACAGCGCTTCATGTCTGTGAGGGGCCAGTTCATTCAGGTGCTTGATGATCTGGAAAACACTTGTGGAGACCGCAGTGGTACGTGCCCTGACAAAGCCCATTCCAAAAGGCGAGGAACCCCGCAAGGCCTCTTCTAATTCGGTCATGGCCCCCAGGGCCTTATTGTTGGCATTCAGGAGGAGTTTGAAATTGTGGTAACGGGCCTTGAAGGACGTCCGGAGGGATTCTATATCATCGGGAGACAGCCTGTTCCCCGGTGTGCCTTTATGAAAAAGCCGTTTGATCCAGTTGTCAATTTCCATAGGCCTTAACAGGTTCAAAGGTTCAGGGTCCAAGGTTTAAGGTTATCACCCACTGAGCCTGTGAATCCGGAACCCTGAACCTACTCGTTACATCTCTTCCTTCTTACCGGCTTCCATTGCGAGGCCGAAACCCTCGAAGAGGAAGAATATGGAAAACCCCCACCAGATCGTGTAAATGACATAAAATATGAGAGAAAAGGCGAGGACGCCAGCCTTCGAGGATGCCTTTTCAGGCGCAATGCCAGAGAAATTGTAGCCCACCTCTATGCCCTTTTTCACGACTTCATCCAGAAAAGAGGCCTGCTTGACCAGCTTTTTTCGTTTAAGCGTGTCTTTTGTTTCCTTCAGTAACTTCCACCACATAAAGAGGACCTGTTTGCCGGGCATGGCGTATTTATCGGAGACCTGGCTTTCCTTGTCATAATACATGAGGTCGGAGTCTTCGAGTGCTGCCGTGGCGATTCTGCCCAGGTCACCTTTCAGCGTGAGCTTGCCCTCTGTTTGGGAGAGCTTAACTCCGGCCATGGCAGCTATTTTCCTTGCAAGATCCATATTGGGGATACTTTTTGCGTCAATTGCGCAATCTATGACTGTCCCCTTGAACCCTTCGGCCTGTTTTTCAAGCTGCGGTATCTTATAGCTCGACCCCTTAGCAATGGAATTGTAGAGATTGTCAGCGGACTCAAAGGCATTTTTGCCCCCAAAAATGGGAAGGGACATTACTATCAAGATGATAACAAAGACGATCAACATGATAAATCCTATACTAAAGTGTTTTTTATCTCGAATCAACATGGTTTATACCTCCCTGAGTCGTCTGATGTTTTTGAAAAATGTGGAAATTACCCAGATGGCGAAGATACCGATGACGATAAAGAAGACCCACATTCCAATCTGATCCAGGGTATGGGCGAGGGACCCGGAGATGGTGATGATATGCATCTCGCCTAATTTCCCAGGCAATGCAAAGAGGCGGTTCAAAAACCCGGCCAGGATAGCCGTGGCATAAAACCCACGAATGTATATCCCTTTGACGACCTTCGTTACCAGCGCCCCGATCTGGATACCGATGAGGGAACCCACGAGCAGACCCATGGCCAGGGAGTAGAAGATGAAGCCATAGAAGGCATATTGGCCTATGGAGGCATATCCTGCCGTAAAAATAATTTGGAAGATGTCGGTGCCTACCGTGGTAAATGAAGAAACGCCAAGGATATAGACGAACATGGGGAAGGTGAGAAATCCTCCGCCGACACCCATAATGGCAGCTACCATTCCCACAAAAAAACCGCAGATAGCGACAAACCAGGCGGAAATCTTCTTGCCCCCGGGCACCAGGTCCCTGTCAAACGTTATTGAGGGCGGGATGTTAATGGACTGCAATCTTGCGGGAAGACCTTTTTTGCCGCTTGCGGCCTCCATTCCTTTGGGGCTCTCTCCCGCATGGGCGCCCACTTCTGCCCCTGCCTTGCGATTTTTTAGGAAATCGAGAAGCGCATAGATACCTAAAAAACCCAATAGAAACACGTAAATCAGTGTGATAAAGAAATCGCTGAGCACGGGACTGATCTCGTAGATGGCCCGGTTGAGCACACCCCCGCAACTGACACCTATAAGCGAGCCCACCAGAAATGCGATTGCCAATTTCACGGAAACATTGCCTAGTTTTTTGTGTATTGTGGTACCCATAATGGCCTTGGCAAATATATGGAAGAGGTCCGTACCCACTGAAAGAATACCCTTGACACCCACACTCATCAGGGCAGGTGTTATGATGAAACCTCCACCGGCCCCTATGCAGCCGGTTATGAGACCTGCCATCAGGCCTATTACTGTTGAGACCCACAGTAATCCCGATGTGGAATAGGCCGGGCTGTAGGCCTTATGGCCGCCAAGGATTGCAGGAAGCTGGTCCGAGGCAAAGGCCACGGCAAAGAGCACACAGGGCAAAAACAACAGCCCCAGGATCAGGAGCCTCTTTTTGCTCCTCAGGATGTTCATGGATGTTTCGTATTCCCACCTCGCTTGTGCGGCAGATGCCGCCATCAACATATGGAAAAGTCTTGTTCCCTTTTTCACTATACGCCCTCCTTTTCCCTTATTTTCCGTTCATGTATGAATTTCTTCTTATATGCGTCCTGGAGTTTATAGAGTAGTTCATCAATATCCATCGGTTTCATGAGGTAGTCAAAGGCACCTAATTCCATGCCTTCTATGGCCACCTCTACACTGGCGTGGCCGGTGAGCATAATGACCTCAATTAAGGGATAGCGCTTCTTTATTTCCCTCAGGACCTCGATTCCATCCATCCCGGGCATCTTTACGTCCAGGACCACCACGTCCACCTGCTTGTCATCCAGCAACTGCAGCGCCTCTTCGCCGCTCCCGGATCCCGAAACATCCATACCGCGCTTTTTCATGCGCTTCTTCAATGTCTCCAAAAAATCGATCTCATCGTCTACAAAGAGGACCTTGAATGCATTCATAACCATCACCTCCCGGCACCCATTGCTTCATGAATTTTTTCAATAAGATCCTGCAGTTCGCATGGCTTTGTAAGATAATCAAAAGCACCGAATCGAATACCCTCCCTTGCGTCCTGTTCAGAGCCATGGCCGGTGAGCATGATAACCGCCATTGCAGGGACTACTTTTTTGAATATCTTCAAGACCTCAATCCCGTCCATACCCTCCATTTTGAGATCAAGAACAGCCACATCAAAGTCCTGCTTTCTAATAATCTGAACGGCCTCGAGGCCTGTGTAAACGGGGATTGCATCCATATTCCTTTTGTTCAACCTTTTGGTGAGGATATCCGCAAACCCTCTTTCATCGTCTACGAGAAGTACCTTGATATTGTCATCCTGAAAGTTTTCCTTCCCGGACATGAGCTTTCCCCTATTCGCGTTTGCCGGCAATCCCCTTTAACCGCACCCCAAAGATCCTGTCTTCAATCTGCCTCTTTCTGCCAGCCGCCTCCCTCACCTTTGAAACAAGCAGATCCATATCACAGGGTTTCGTAAGGTAATCAAAGGCCCCCAATTTCATCCCTTCAATGGCTGTATCCACTGTAGCGTGGCCCGTGAGCATAATCACTTCCACCAAGGGATGTCGTTTTTTGATCTCTCTCAGGGCTTCAATCCCGTCCATACCCGGCATCTTGACATCGAGAATAACGACCTCAATGCTCCCATCTATTTCAAGCGTAAGTAAGGCCTCCTCTCCGCTGAAGGCAGAGACAGTATGGAGATCTCTTTTCAACAGACGCTTTGTCATGGTTACGACAAAGGGAGTTTCATCATCCACCAGTAGCACGTTTGCTATAGACATATGCGCTCCTCCTTTCTTCCCCGATCTCAATTTCCTAACTTAACAGGCTAAGGGCTCACTCTAAGTTAAGCCTGACTTTGCCCTTCCTTATCTTTCGGAAGGGGAATACTGACCCGAAAGGTAGTCCCCTCACCTAACAGACTGCGAACCTCTATCTCCCCGCCCATTTTCTTTACAATGCCATAACAGATAGACAACCCCAAACCCGTACCTTTGCCAACAGGCTTGGTAGTAAAAAACGGGTCAAATATCTTCTCAAGGTCGGCATCGGGGATACCGGGTCCATTGTCAGACACTTCAATGATGAAATTGGCTCCTTCCAACCGGGTGCCAATATTCAGGATCCCGCCTGTTTTTTCCATGGCATCTATGGCGTTATTGATCAGATTAAGAAGGACCTGTTGTAATTCGGATGGCGACGCCTGTAAAAAAGGAAGCCCTTCTTTCAGGTGACTATTGATGGTCACCTTTGCATATTTAGCTCTCTGTGCCGAGAGTTCGACCAGTTCCGTAATAAGATCATTAACCTGGACGTCCTGGGCCCTCGGATCTGTTCTTCTCGCAAAACTCAAGAGTTTGTGGGTGATTTGCTTGCAGCGTTGTCCCTGGGTCCTGATCTGTTGGAGCGCCCGTTCAAACTCATCTAAGTTCTCACTTTGGCTGAATTCCTCTTCTTCCAGCAGGTCCCCTATCCAGCCCGCCTCCTCCACCATAATGGCGACAGGGTTATTGATTTCGTGCGCAATTCCTGCCGCTAATTCCCCGACAGATGCAAGCTTTCCGCTCTGGATGACCTGCTCGTTCATCCGTTCCTTTTCCTGGTCTGCTCTGGCAATCCGGCCAACCATTCGTTTTGAAAGAAGTAGTGCCGTCGTGATAATCCCGAAAGCACCCAGTACCAGGATGACAATTGCGACGTTCACGGCCCTGTTGAGCTTTGAAAAGGCGTCAGAAACGTCCTGCTGGAAGACCATCTCCCATTCGCCATGCTTGAGGGGCGTGGTCACATAGATTTCCTTCCTGCCGGTACTACCCCTCTTTTCAAAGATATGCATGCCACCCTCCTTTCTTCTCCCGGACCTCAGAAAATCCAGATAGAAATCTTTGTTGGCATGAATTCCGCGAAAAGGCTTTGTCTGCAAATCTCCCTTCTTGTTCAAAATAAAGGCGAAGCCGGTTTTGCCTATCCGGATGTTTTCCACAAGGTTATTAAAGGCGGCAAAATCGATGGTTGCCCTCAGTATCCAGTGTTGCCCCTTATAGTTATCCCTCACGGCCACGATAAAATGAGGAAAGCCCCTGATACCAAGAAAGACATCGCTGATGAAATAGCGCTTTTTCATGGCCTTTTTGAACCAATCCGCGTCATAATAGATGACCTTCTCAAGTTTGAAAGGTCCTGCATAGGATACCTGCAGGCCCTGGGTATTCACGACCCCCAGGTCTACAAAGACCGGGCCATAGTCTCTTTGCAGGGTCTCCAGCATATCTCTAAGGAATGATTCCTTACTCAGATCTTCAAATCCGAAGGTCTCAGCGAGGAAGCGGATATCGGCAAGTTTTTCTTTCAGAAAGCCGTCAATATTTTGCGTGTGTTTCTGGACCAGTTCACTTAGGTGGTCGTATACTTTTTCCTGGTAGGAGGCATGAAACTGATACAGGATGATGCCGCTTACCAGAAACAGGGGCGTCAGGGAAACAAGGGCTACGATCAGGACCATCCTCCTGGTTAATGAACGGTAATAGTGATTACCTGTTTCTCTATCCGGTTCCATGCAGCCCTTCTCCTTGCGGAGGTCTCTTATCTTCAAGAGACCCAGGGTATCGCGGATCGGTCTTTTGCAGCATCTCAGCAGCGACTACCTTTAGCCTCTCGATGCTCTTTCCCCCTTTTTCTACAAAGACCGCTGCACCGGATACCGCGGGACTTTCATTATACTCAGAGACAAAGCCGTGGATAATAATCGGCAATGCCGGTACCCGGTCCTCCAGTCTTTTCAGAACGTCCAGATCATCTGCATCAGGCAGGTCCGGATCTATGATGATGAGGTGAAGGGGATCATGTCCGAAGGCCCGCTTCAATACCTCATGGCCGGTATTGGCCAATTGGATCTGATACCCTTCGGCTGACATCTCGCGCTTCAGAAATGTCCTGACATGAGGATTTCGATCCGCTATAAGGATTGTATGTTTGTACTTCATGCCGATATCCCATCCAACCCCGACTCAGGCATCAATTTACCACCCAAACAGCATGCCCCTTCGCGATCTGAATCACTTTGTTGCTGACCCTGCCCATAGAGAAATCCTTGACCCTGGATAACCCCCTTCTGCCGAGGACAATGGTCCCATAGCCACCCTGTCCGGCCTCATCCACAATGGTTCCGGCCCGGCTCTCAGCACCTGTAATAATCTGGGTGCTTATATGGGTGCGAGGGATGCCCGCATCCGTCAATCGCACAACAGCCTCGTCAAAGGCCGCGGCAATCGTTTTTTCCGCTTCAGCTATTAAGCCTTTTTCGTCTTCCCCATACCTGACCACACTGGTCAGGTTAATCTCGCAGTCCGGTCCGCCCAACATGGTACCGACACAATCAACCGCACGCATGGACCCTTCAGAGCCGTCAAACGCAACGAGGAATTTTCCCGGTCGCGGATCCCTCCCAACCAAAAAGAGTGAAAGAAATGAAGCCCTCTGAAGGAGTTTCGTGGCGATGCTCCCGAGAACCAGGCCCTTTATTCTGCTCGTGCCCCTTTTCCCTACCACAAGGGCCTTATAGCCCTTCCCGGCCTCCCTGATGATATCCCGCGCAATTCCTCGCTCCATCTCATGCAGCTTGATGCTCACGGATTTATCAGAAAAGCCGGCGTCCAAAAGGATCTGCCTTGCCTTCTCCATATATCCCTCGCATTCCGCCCTCTGCCGGGTCTCCCACGCTAAGATTTCCGTGACCTTCCCGCTGAATACAGCCTCCCGTTGAAGATCCCAGTAACGGCCGGGTATTTTGGTGCAAACACTGAACAGGTGTATCTGCCTTTCCTTAAATGAAGGAATCCTGCTGATATATTTTATTGTTTCAAAGGTATAATCAGACCCATCTATTGCCACTAATATCTCTTTTCCGGTTTGCCCGTTCATAATTGAACCTCCTATATTCTTGGGCCAACTGCCAATTTCTTTCAGTTGGCAGCTTCTACTCACCCTGCCTCCTAAACAGCAACAGATGTGCCAGAACCGTGGAAGGATCTAAAATTGGCGTAAGTTTGTGTAAATACTGACAAACAAAATATATACAGCCACCAGGTTTACAGGAATATCAAGATCTGGATGTCAGGTATTTTTACAAATTGTAAAGGGAGGAAGCGGATCAGGAGGACCTGGTCCGGTTTTATCAGGAACTGCCATCTAAGGAGCGCTGGTTCTTTAAAGAAGACCCGTGCGATCCTTTTGTGATCAAGAAATGGATTGGTGCCCAGCACACAGGGAATGCCCTTGGTGTGCTGGCCATTTACGAGGGACGGGTTGTGGCTCATGCCAGCCTCTTACTCCGGACGTATGGTGCAAGGAGGCATGTAGGGCGTCTTCGAATAACCGTCTCACCCGGCTTCAGGAGTAAACGGCTCGGAACATGGATGGTCTTTGATCTTATCAGACGCGCCATGGAATCAGATCTCGAAAAGATTCAGGCAGATTTCATTGTGGGCGCAGAGGATCTCGCCATTGAGGCGGTTCAACGGTTGGATTTTGTAAAAGAAAGCTTGATAAAGGATTATGTCCGGGACGAAAAAGGGACCTACCATGATTGCCAGATTATGATAAAACACCTTCACAAAGAGTGGAGTGACTTTTAATAAGCTGAATGTATGCCCCATAAAAATCAAAAACGGTTTGAATGGTCTACCCGACGGGGAAAGGTCATCATAAACTCCTTCTGCAGCCCTGATGAAATCGCATCGTTATCGTTTATAGAGGCGTATACAAAATATGCCAGATACAGGTCCATTGTCTCCAAGAAAGAGACCCTGATCAAAGCAGCCTCACAGCCGGATACCAATGTGACCCTGGCATTTACCCCGGATGGGAAAATCATCGGGTTCGGCATCTTGGAATACCCCCATCTCGGGGAACGCTGGCAAAAGGTAGGGGATCGGATCATGATGGAGGTCTCGGTCATCGAGGTCGGTAGGCCATGGCGATCCTTAGGCATATCCAAAAAAATTCTCCGGTTCCTTGTTGACCACCCACTAAAAGAAGAGAGGATCTTCTACATGGTGGGGTACTCATGGACATGGGATCTGGAGAAGATATCAGCTATGGACTATCGGAACATGCTGATCAGGATATTTTCTCAGCAGGGATTTAAGACCTTCCAGACAAATGAACCTAACATCATGATGCGCCCTGAAAATCTGTTCATGGCCCGAATCGGCGTAAATATATCAGAGGCCATCCAGAAACGGTTCAAACAGGTACGGTTCGATTTCGACCTGCATGGTTGATGTGCAGTTGTATAAACTCAATTAGGCAGCTCTCGGAAAAGAGTCTGGAGCATTTCTGACAATTTCATTTCTCGTCAAATATATCGGAATCATATCTCACCCTCAATTCGCCCCTCTGAATGATGATATCACACTATTTGCCTTGGTTGACCTACATGGCAGATAACTGAAATTCATCGTTAGTTCATATAAGAATCAGATAACACAGGTTCACTCAATCTACCAAAATTGAAGATATCACAGGTTTTAGGTTGCTGAAATCCTGGACTTTTGGCAAGATAAAGAGGATTAAATTGTCAGACATGGTCTAAACTTTTTCCCGACAAAAAGTGTAACTTAGGTCTGGCAGTCTTGCATGGATTTGGGGGATGTGGTAAGAGGAGTTATGCACGAAAACTTAACCCGGCGCGGTTGCCAAATGTCACGAAATCCTGACCTTTCCCAAAGCCATTTCTTCTTGACATAAAGGATTTTTTGTCATTTCATCACCTTCAACCTCTATTCAGGAGGTTACCCCATGGAGAACAACCTCAAACTGTATATGACTCTAACTCCTAAGCCTATAATGCTATTTGGATGATGAACGGAATGTCGAAAAGAATATGGAGATTTAAGATGACTCACATAATCATTAAATGGCAAAACAATATGATAGAGGAGGTTTGTAATGGAAGAGAAATCTGAAGCAGAAAGACAAGCGTTAGACGCCCAGTCCAAGGGCCAAGCTGAAGCCAAAAGAGTAAGTGATGAGACATGGGCACGAGCAGACCAGGCATATAAAGAGGCCAAGAAGCAGGCTGACATAGTCCATAAAGAGGCAAAAAAAATTGCCGTTGATAGACAGGCCAAGAAGGTAGCAAATGAAGCTCATAAAAACGCAATAAAGCAAGCCAAGAAAGTCCGTGAAGCGATTATAGCAGAAGTCATGGCGGTCTTCCGCAGTTCTTTCGACCAAGCCACTACAGACTATATCGAGACTACAACCAAATCACGGGAGGCTATTAAAGACGCAGATGAGACGTATAAAGAGGCTAAGAAGCAGGCTGACATAGTCTACAAAGAGGTTAAGAAACGGGCCGTTGATAAGCAGGCTAAAAAGGAAGGAGCTGAAGACCGTAAGGAGACAATAGAGCAAGCAAAGCAAGTTCGGGACGAGGCTACATAGGATTTATGGTAGTGAAGAAATCCGTAAAGGGGGTCGGTCGAAAAACCTGATCTGGTAACTGAACCTGATAAGCTGACTGATAAGAAGCCCCTTTTTTGAGGCCGAACTACAGGTGATCCGGTCTTGTGCGTCAACCAGGAATTTTAAAAGACCGTGAAACAGATAACTGCAAAACCAAAACTTCAATGAAATTCGGCTACTTCGAGGTTGCGTTTCATGCACGTATCTCAGCATTGACTGAGGTTGCAGAATTTGGCTTGTAAGTTCCTTTCTTGTTTCAATAGTATTTGGGGAATTTTCCCATGACCATGGAGGCACAAAAGAGGCAGAAAAAGCCGACAAGCATCAGCACCCGTCTTTTTGTCGTTATTGGCATTTGTTTCTTCGTAGCAGGATCTATCATCGTTTTTCTGTTGAATTATCAAATGAAACAGCAAGCACTGATTGAAGCCGAATCCAAAGCTCGAATTATGCTTGACCGTAATCTCGCCACTCACACATATTTCACTCATCAACTGAAACCAAAACTGTTCAAACTGACCGATCCTATTAGCCCGGATGAGTATTTTGAACCGGTTTGGATGTCATCCACCTATGCCGTAAGGGAGATGGATAAATATTTTAGATCCCTGAATCCTGCCGGTTACTATTACAAGGAGTGCGCTATTAATGCTCGTAGCCCTGAGAATGAGGCAGATGCTTACGAGATGGAATTTCTGAAGGAACTAAATGTAAATCCGGAGTTGATAAAGCACTCCGGTATTCGGCTGATAGACAATAACCCTTACTTTGTTGTTTTGCGACGTGGCGAAGTGATGGAAGAGGCCTGTCTTCGTTGTCACAGCACTCCCGATAAAGCACCTGAGGGTTTGGTGCGTTTTTACGGCCCGAAGAGGAGTTTTGACCGTAGCGTGGGGGATGTTGTATCTGCCGTTTCGATTAGGGTCCCCCTATCAGTAGCTTATGCCGAGGCTAACCGAATTTCTTTGCGGCTCTCCGGAATGCTATTGGGACTTCTTTTAACCCTCTTCGGTGTCCAGTACTGGTTTAGTAAACGTTTTATGTTCGCACCTCTTTCTATGGTTCAGGAGAAAGCACTTCAAATTTCAAGTAGTGATGCGCATTTAGGTGAAGAGATCCCCTTACCTTCAGGTAGAGAACTGAACGACCTGGCAATCGCATTCAATTCGATGTCAAAGAGCTTACGCAACCACCTGGATAATCTTGAGAAACTTGTAGAAAAGCGGACCGTAGAGTTATCTAAGACGAACATCGAACTGGAGAAAGAAATAACTGAGCATAAACGTACTGAGGAGATATTACAGCAGGAGAGCAAAAAACTCAAAAAAACCATGGCCGAGGTCAAAATATTAAGTGGCATGCTTCCTATTTGCGCTAACTGCAAAAAGGTTCGTGATGATGAAGGATACTGGAATCAAATTGAGAGTTATATCAGTACTCACTCCGAAGCCAAATTTAGCCACGGCATCTGCCCTGACTGTGCGAAGAAATTATATCCTGAGTTCGATTTGTATCCTGAAACAAAATGAAGGATCATCACCTTTTACGCGGTATTGAACCTTCACTAAGCCATTGAAGACTTCCGATATGATACATCTGTTTGAAATTCCTCGTAAAATATCAAAGGTTGATCTGGTAGTCTTGCATAATATTGAGGGATGTGCGATGCTGGGTTCATGCACGAAGTCTGAATCGATAGGCCCGGATCAAGGTTGCGCATTTTGAGTGAACTCATGGTGAGTTAGCATAAAGCCTTATTTCGATGAAGGCATCAGTAAGATCAAAAAGCAAGAGGTGATCGGCAAGGAACTTCCTGAACTCTTTCCCAAAATGGATCGACTTGGGCTTGTGGACACCCTTAGAAGAGTATGGAAGACCGGTTATAACGCTTTTCCACAACAAGCTGTGGGAAAAGACGGTTATATGTTGGGCAAGGGATGTCGCTCTGCCTCGCAGACCACATCTTTGACCCCGGGCACTGCTCTAACAATTTCCAGGACACCACCTACCGTGCGCATGGGATTAATCAACCCCGTTATTTTCACAACTCCCGTCTCGGGGACCTCAAAAAACAATTCCTGGGGGTTGATATTGTTTTTCAGGATCGCGGCCTCCACTCTTTTCAGAAGCGACAATTTTTCCATTGTCTCCAGAGCGGTCAGGCTGCACTCCTGAATCTGCCGGGTCTTAGCCATCGCGATTACCTGTGTTGCTGCTGAATCCAGGCCGATCTTGTCCACGTTAATAATTGCATCATAAAGGTTTATATCATTCCAATCCATCTGAAAGGAAAATTGCATAAACCCCTTCAGTTCACTGTCCCCTTTTTCGATCAGTTTCATCGCGTCTTCATCGCTGATCTTTTCCTGTTCCATAAGGCGTCCAATACGAAAGGTTTCAGAGGCATGGATACGCAAGTGCAGGGCGCATCCAAAATCCCTCAGGAAATAGGGTGCGCCATTCCCGCATATAATGCCTTCGCCGCGCCGCGCCACCTCGTAGACGGCTGCCGCCATCAACTCCAGATATTCAGCCGGTCTTAGTCTCAACAGACGGGTCAAGAGCCCCGGCGCTGTTTGGTCAAAGCTTTTCATGTCTTCAGATGAAAAGCCCATTCCCACGGCCTCCTCCTGGAGTCGGTCGTCATCATAAAGTACTATACCAAGCTCTTCAGCAACGCGCCTGGCAGTAGCCATTCCCCCGCAGGCGATAGCCGTTGTGATGGTAATGAGGGACATCTCCTTACCTCCTTATCTTGCCCCCGAGAAAGGGCAGAGCTCTTCATCACCCTCACCCAGAATCTCGAAGGTGGCTTCAACGAAGCGCTCAAATTTCTCCCTTTTCAAAGGATCCATTTCCTTGCTGTGTGTGTGATAAGACGTTGCTTTTTCAGGAAAGGACTTTAGAGAAATTTCCCTTGTGGGTCAAGGAAAAAGTAACCACAACATATATGGCATCAGGCCGGATCGCAGTAGAGATAATCCTCACACAAAGGAAACCGAGAATCTGAATATTCTGTATGGATATCTGCTGGGGGCCTTATCTGAAAGTGACCGATCATTTCCTATTCATGAAATTTGAAAAGAGTAACCCCAATATCTTGTAGTTGCTCCCGCAAAACAGTCTTGGCCCAAGACCGATGATTACCGAACTCTCTGTTGGATTTTCCAGGCAAAGAGTGTAACTTACGTCTGGCACTCTTGCATGGATTTGGTGGATGTGCTATGCTGGGCTTATGCACGTAGTTTTGAGTTTTGGAAAACTTAATGATAATGCAACCATGAGTCCCAATAGGTTTTCATTGGAGGATAAATGAAGCTTCGTACAATTCTATTAATTTTGGTATTCCTATCGCTTGCCTCTATTTCAACGGGAGGATATCTGTACTACGTATCTATGAAGGAATCTTCCTTGGAGCGAGCCCATCAAGAAGGAACGACACGGACCCAATTAATTGCAGACCATATAGATTCCTTTCTATCCGAGCGCCAAAAAACAGTTAAGGCGTTTGCCGGGCTTAAAGAATTGCGTCGGGCATTGGTAAACAGAAATGAAAGCAAAATATTAGAAGCAAATATGATTTTAGATCACTTCCAGCAAGCCTTGAATGTTGATGTTTGTTATCTGATGGATGAACAAGGTAATACGGTAGCTTCTTCAAATCGAAACGCCCCTGATAGTTTTGTTGGGAAAAATTATGCTTTCCGACCTTATTTTCAGGAAGCAAAACAAGGGAATCCAGCTATTTATATGGCTTTAGGAGCCACTTCAGGAAAGCGAGGAGTTTATTTCAGTCATCCAGTTTATGGAGAACCTAACAAACTTCCATCAGGAGTTGTTGTCGTCAAGGACTCAAACCAAGCGACCGAAAAAGAAATAAGCCGTGGATTTGAAGGGGTAATGTTATTCACAGACCCACACGGTGTAATATTCGTGTCCAGTCGAGAGAGTTGGCTCTTCCAGGTTCTGTGGAGAGTTTTGCCTGACGAGATTACGAAAATTGTCAAAACTCGGCAATTTGGTGACGGGCCTCTGAAGTGGACCGGATTGGAAAGGGAAAGCGAAACTCATGCTATTGATAAATCCGGCATTGAATACGATATCCATCAAACGGAAATTAAAAATTACCCGGGCTGGAAAGTCGTTTATCTTAATGATTCTCGAGCAATGATGAATAGGGTTTCCGGCCCACTTTTTAAAACGGCTGGACTCATAATTCTCATTTCATGTTTGATCGTAGGATTAGCCGTTCTTTTTCTATATAGAGGAGCAGCTAATGTCATTGTTCTACGAAAAAAGGCCGACAAAGAACGTCAAAAAGAAAAGGAGTTCAGCGACTCGCTGGTCAACAGCCTGCCGGGGGTGTTCTACCTGTTTGACGAGAAAAAACTGCGCTTTCACAGATGGAATCATAATTTTGAAAACGTTACCGGTTATTTATCATCGGAGCTTGCCGGAATGTCGCCCCTGGAGTTGTTCGACGAATATGAAGGCGTTCGTGTTGCAGAGCGGATCGGTCAGGTTTTCGAGAAAGGCTATGCAACGGTCGAAGCGGTGCTTTTAACCAAAAATGGTGATCGTATTCCGTATTTTTTTACTGGCCACGCCCTGAAAACAGACGAGGAGACTTATCTGATCGGCATGGGTCTCGACGTCTCCGAGCGCAAGCAGGCAGAGGAAGCGCTGCGGGAGAGTGAGGAGAAATATCGAACCATACTTGAAAATATCGAGGAT
>Ga0307424_1000985_pt1 | contig 15144 bp, 9 predicted proteins | sample SalMarWE160320MG_FD_202157 | JGI IMG/M metagenome (GOLD analysis project Ga0307424, IMG submission 202157) | Salt marsh sediment microbial communities from the Plum Island Ecosystem LTER, Massachusetts, United States - WE1603-20 | ecosystem: Environmental > Aquatic > Marine > Intertidal zone >... | reverse complement strand
TGGGCGAAGTCGCCCGCGGCGGCAAGCGGGTGCTCATCCTGGTGGACTCGCGGGAGCATGCGCAAGCGGTAAGCGCCGTGTGTGCCGCCGGGCTGTCCGTCGCCGGAAAGGTGGACTTCGCGCCGGACGAGTGCCTGAGGGCAAAGAACCTGTCGCTCGGGTCGCCGCGGCTGGATGCGGCGGTGTCGCGCGCCTGCAACTTGGGCCGGGCTGAAGCCAAGACGGCGGTGGAACGCGGCTTCGTAGCGGTGAACCTCAAGCTCTGTCGCGACGCTGCGCACACGGTTGCCAGCGGCGACCTGGTGCACCATCTGCTCGAGGGCGCGGTGCGCATCCGCGAGGCTAAGGAGGGGCGGCGTGCGGGGCGCCATACGCTGGACGCGGTGGCCTTTGGCTGGACCGGTCGGCTGGGGCCAAACCTGTGATTGACTATACGCGTAGCGCGTGTTATAAAAGTCGTTGGACTCGTGACCCACGCGCCAGGAAGGAAGTCACACACTCTACCTGAGGTGGTCTCTTAATGAACAAGAAACTCGGCGAGCTTCTAATTGAAGCCGGCATCATCTCTGAGGAGAAGCTTAAGGATGCCTTGTCCAAGCAGAAGGAGACGGGCAAGCGTATCGGCGAGGTTATCGTTGATATGCAGCTGGCCCTGGAAGATGAGATTCAGGACCTGCTGGCGCGGCAGCTCGGCCTACCCAAGATCGACCTCTACGAGGAGCGCATCGACCCGGATATCGCCCGATTGGTTCCCGCGGAGATGATCAAGCGGCACCAGGCTTTCCCGGTGAAGAAGGACGGCAACCAGCTCATTGTGGCGATGGTAGACCCGCTCAACCTACTGGCGATTGACGACTTCCGGCTGTCCACCGGAATGGATATCAAGCCCTATATCACTTCACCCAGCGCCATCTCGCACGCCTTTGACCAGTTCTTCGGCGTGTCCCACGAGGCGCAGAAGTCCATTGAGGAGTTCCAGCAAGACCGGATGAAGAAGGGCTACGCCATTGACGAGAGCCTGGTGGACAAAGCGACGCTGAAGGAGATTGAGGACGCCCCCATCGTCAAGCTGGTGGACACCATCCTCAACGGTGCCGCCGATTACCGCGCGTCCGACGTCCACCTGGAGCCCAAGTCCGACCATATGGTCGTGCGCTACCGGGTTGACGGGATGCTCCACCGGATTCTGACCGTCCCCAAGAACGCTATCCCTGCGGTTACCGCCCGCCTCAAGATTATGGCCAAGCTGGATACTTCCGAGCGGCGCAAGCCGCAGGACGGCCGCATCGAGCTTGAGGTCGCGGACGCGCAGTACGATATCCGCTTCTCCACCTTGCCAACGCTATTCGGCGAGAAAATCGTAATGCGGCTGCTCAACAAGTCGTCGCAGGACTACAAGCTTACCGACCTGGGCTACGACGAGAGCGAGCTTGAAATCTGGAACTCCCTGATTCAGCAGCCTCACGGCATCATCCTGATCACCGGCCCCACTGGCTCGGGCAAGTCCACGACGCTCATCACTTCGCTGGCGAAGCTGGCGACGGAGCAGGTGAACGTCGTCACCATTGAAGACCCGGTGGAGTACCAGCTGGACGCCATCAACCAGGTGCACGTGAATCCCAAAGTGGGCTTGACCTTCGCCTCGGGGATGCGCACTGTTGTCCGTCAGGACCCCGACATCATCATGGTCGGCGAGATTCGCGACGGCGAGACGGCTGACCTGGCGGTCAACGCCGCGCTGACAGGCCACCTGGTGCTGTCCACGCTGCACACCAATGACGCACCCGGCGCAATCCCGCGCATGGAGAATATGGGAGTGCCTGCGTACCTCATGAACGCCTCGGTAATCGGGATCATGGCCCAGCGGTTGCTGCGCCGCCTATGCCCCCACTGCAAGGAAGCCCGGGAGGCGAACGAAGAAGAGCTCGCCTACATCAAAGGCGCATTCGACGCCTCCAAGTACGAGGGCAAACCGCCGCTGCTCTACCACCCGAAGGGCTGCAAGTTCTGCAAGCATGTGGGCTACCAGGGGCGCACCGGTATCTTTGAGATTTTCCGCATGTCGAATGCGATCAAGGAACTCATCACCACTACGACGGCCATCCACATCATCAAGCACACTGCCCGGCGCGAAGGTATGGCCACGCTGTGGGAAAGCGGCGTGAAGAAGGTTCTGATTGGGCAGACCTCACTGTCAGAGCTTCTCCGCGTAGCCCGTCCGGACTTTGAGACCGACACGGCCGGTGAAGAGACCGTGCCCTCCGGCGTCGGCGTGCGCGGCGGCCTGACCGAGACCGCGCCGAAACTGGCCGAAGTTGAAGGATTTGAAACCTAACCCTATGTGGCTTGGGGAGGAATTCTAAATGGACTATACGATTCTAGACCTCCTGGTTCAGCTGGTGGAGCACGGCGCTTCCGACCTCCACTTGACCGCCGGCGTTCCACCCACCCTGCGCATCCACGGTAAGCTCGTGCGGCTGGATTACAAGCCTCTCACGCCGGACGATGTGCGCGAGCTGGCGTTCTCCATGATCCGCGAGGACCAGCGCAAGAAGTACGAGCTGGAGCGCGAGCTGGACTTCGGCTACAGCCAGAAGGGCATCGGGCGCTTCCGCTGCAACCTCGGTTTCCAGCGCGAGAGCAGCTACTGCACGATGCGCGCCATCTCGGAGAAGATCCCCTCAATGGATGAGTTGCTGCTGCCTCCAATCATGAAGGAGGTGATCCAGCTTCCCCGCGGCCTGGTGCTCGTGACCGGCCCTACCGGCTCCGGCAAGTCCACCTCGCTCGCCGCTATGCTCAACGTTATCAACGAGACCAAGGACTTGCATATTGTCACCTTGGAAGACCCCATTGAATACGTGCACCAGCACAAGCGTTGTAACGTGAATCAGCGCGAGGTGGGGCGCGACACGCTTACGTTCGCGGGCGCCTTGAAGCGCGTACTGCGCCAGGACCCTGACGTCATCCTGGTCGGCGAGATGCGCGACCTGGAAACCATCGCCACCGCCATCACCGCGGCGGAAACGGGCCACTTGGTGTTCGCCACCCTGCACACCAACAACGCCCCGCTGACCATTGACCGCATTGTCGACGTGTTCGCCTCAGAGCAGCAGGACCAGATCCGCGCCCAGCTGGCCAACTCGCTGCAGTGCATTATCTCCCAGCAGTTGCTGCCGCTGGCCGACGGCGGCGGGCGCGTGGCCTCCTTTGAGGTCATGCTCAACATTCCGGCCATCCGCAACCTCATCCGCGAGAAGAAGGAGTTCCAGATTCACTCGGTGATGATGACCCACTCCAAGATGGGGATGCAGACGATGGACCAGAATCTGCGCGACCGGTACGTTGACCGCCTGATCTCGCTGGAAGTTGCGATGGCGCACGCGGGCAACGTGGGCAACCTCCAGCGGCTCATCAGCGCAGCGGCCGCTACCGGCGCGAAGAGCTCGACCGACATTGCCGAACGCGAGACACCCTCCCTGGACGGCACCAGCATGGGGGTGTAACGTGCGGCGCGTAGCCGCTCATGCACGCGCGCGGGATATCGGGTATAATGGAATGAAGCTACCCGCGAAGGGATAATGGTGTGAACTATGCGGACTTTCGTATATACGGCTAAGGATTCTGCGGGCAAGGTCATCCAGAGCACGGTTGAGGCGGACAACCCTAAAGCGGTGATGGAAGCCCTGCGCAATGAGGGCTTTTTCGTTGTCCGGATTGTCGAGCGCCGCAAACCGTTCAACCCGCTGGCTCTGATTGAGCGCGCTTTCAAGATCGGCCTGAAAGAGCTGACCGTCTTCTCGCGCCAGTTCGCGTTGCTGCTGAACGCGGGCCTTACCCTGGCTGAAGCGGTTGACACCATTGAAGAGCAGACGCAGAACTCGTCCTTCCGCCAGATACTCCACAAAGTCAAGCTGGACATTCAGGGCGGTGAAACGCTGAACCTCGCGATGAAGAAGCACCCGCGCGCGTTCTCCCCGTTCTTCGTCTCCATGGTGCAGGCCGGCGAGATCGGTGGTGCGCTTGACTCCATCCTTGACCGTGTGGCCCAGTTCTACGAGAACGAGCTTGACCTGAAGCACAAGGTCAAGAGCGCGATGATTTACCCGGTCATCATCCTCATCCTTGCCATGAGCATTTCGCTGTTCATGCTTATGTACATCGTGCCCCAGTTCGGCGCGTTCTACGAGGAGTTCTCCGGCGGCGAAGCCCAGCTCCCCGCGCTGACCCGCACGATGATCAAGTTCAGCGACTGGCTGGTCAACAACTGGGGCTACTTGCTGAGCATTCCGGTGTTCATCCTGCTTTTCTGGAAATTCCGCAACTCCAAGTGGGGGCACATTGTGCTGGACCCCATCGTTCTGCGCATTCCCATCTTCGGGCCGCTGGCTCGCAAGGTGGCGATTACCCGCTTCTCCCGCACCTTCGGCACTCTGACCGCGTCAGGCGTGCCCATCCTGGAAGCGCTGGAAGTGGCCAAGAACACCGCCAGCAACAACGTCATCCAGCGCGCCATTATGTATGTCCGCGAACGCATTCGTGAGGGCGAGACCATCCATGCTCCGATGAAGCGCACCGGCCAGTTCCCGCCGATTGTCTCCAACCTGGTGTCCGTCGGGGAGGAAGCCGGTAACCTGGAGGAGATTCTCTTCAAGATTTCCGACTATTACGACGCCGAGATTGACGCAACCGTCCGCGGAATGGCGAGCATTATCGAGCCGATGATGATCATCCTCATCGGCGCCTTGGTAGGGACAATCGTGGTTTCTCTGTACTTGCCGATCTTCAATCTGGTAAATGTGATAAAATAGTTGCACCAAAAGGGGGGAGGAATGGGTCAGAGGGCTGACTCGAACACTATTGGAACGCAGCATATTTCCGGATTCTTCGTTGACAGTCTCCCAATGCTGTGTTATCATTAACCAACTGGGCTCGTGCCCGGCGAACTCATACCATCAATTATTTTCGAAAGCTTTAAGGAGGTGAAACGGTTAATGAACCGTAAGGGCTTTACCCTCATTGAGCTACTGGTCGTCATTGTGATCATCGGTATTCTGGCAGCCATAGCATTGCCCAACTACATCAAGGTCAAGGATAAGGCCAAGGAAGCTGAAGTGAAGAGCAATCTCCACAACATTCAGCTTTCCGTTGAGCGCTTTGCCGTTGACACTGGTGGAACTTATCCCGATTATCTCATTGGTGGTCAGGGCAAGTATTCGCAATTCATCCAGGGCGGCGCAAATGCCTTCATTAACATTACGGATTGCCCCGACCGGACAATCCTGAGTGACCCGTTGCTGCGCAAGGGCTACGTGGATGCGTATCCCAAGAACCCCTTCGCCACGAAGGGTGCCGCGATTCAGCAATTCCAGGAGGACATCCAAGACCCGCTCTACAACAACTCCAACCTCGCCGTCAACTTCGGTACCCGCTTCGGCCCCTACTGCACCCTGACCGGCAACGTCCTCGCGGACTACCGGTTTACGCAGTTCGTGACCGTTGACCAGATGACCGGTGAGCAGCGACCTCGCCGCAGCTACTCCGACATTGAGTACCCCTTCTGGGATCTCTGGCAGAGCAACAAACCGAACCCGTTCCTGCCCGGCGAATTCTTCTACAAGTGCGCTGGCGTGATTGTGATAGCCAATGCGAGCAGCGTGGATGAAACCCGTCCAATTCTGCCGACGGTCGTTGAGTATTACATGCTGGGCGGCTACGGTGCTATCCGCACCAAGGGCCGTGACATCCTCGGCCCCGAGCCGGTGATTCAGTTCACCGAAGCGAGTGGCTCAGCCGGCACTGGAACTGAGTTCGAGGTCCCGGCTTGGACCCGCTCGACCAGGCGCTTGCAGGACGACCAGGGCTTCTTCCTTGGCAGCCCGTACTCCAACGCCCGTGGCGACGAGACGGTTGACCAGCTGCAGTACGGTTGCCCCAACGGCATCCGTGACGGCATCATCCTCGTGCTCGTTCCTGGCGAAGACACCAAGGGTGGCCGGGAGTAAGTCCCGTCTGCACTTCTCGACACCTAAGAGGGCCCTTCGGGGCCCTCTTTTTTTTGGCCGGGCATCCACGCTAATTCGCGCGCCGCGGAAACAAATGCACCGATTCCGCGTTCTAACTATATGGGAGCCAAAGGAAGGCGGTCCTTTAGGGGGACAGCGCCAGAGCAGTCCATCCGCATTTTCCCGACGCCGGCTGAAAGGGCGGCTGTGCACATCTCACCTAATGGAGGTAAGTCCATGAACAGAAGAGGTTTTACGTTGATCGAGCTGCTGGTGGTGATTGTCATCATCGGCATCCTCGCGGCCATTGCCTTGCCCAACTACATCAAGGCGAAAGACAAGGCCAAGGAAGCCGAGGTGAAGAGCAACCTGCACAACATCCAGCTCGCCATCGAGAGGTTTGCCGTTGATTACGGCGGCACTTATCCTGAATATCTTATTGGCGGCCAGGGCCTCGGCGCCGCCGAGAATGTTGACCAGCTCAGCTACGGCTCACCCAACGGCATCCGCGAGGGCATCATCCTGGTGCTGGTGCCGGGCGAGGACACCAAGGGCGGCCGCAGTTAACCATCTCCGCCTTCCATGCTCCCGGGAGGGCCCCTGCGGGGGCCCTCTTGCTTGGTGGCCGCCTTCATTGACGCGCGCTGAATGCTGGGATAATATATGCAACCAAACTCGGAGTGTTCCTAATGAAAAAGTTTCCCCTGCTTCTCGTTGTCCTAGCGTTGCTGCTCGCAGTGCCGCTGGTCTCCGCCGCGTCGGTAGAGTTCTTCCCCCTGCAAGACCTCAAAGTGGGTATGAAAGGAACCGGCCTCACCGTGGTGCGCGGCTCCAACCCCGAGAGCTTTGATGTGGAGATCATTGACGTGATGCCACATGAGGGCTTTGACGGCGGCGCGCTGATACTGGCCAAGTTCTCCGGCCCCGTCATTGAGTTCTCCGGCGGCATCGCTGAGGGCTATTCCGGCAGCCCGGTGTACATCCGCGGAAAGCTGCTGGGGGCAGTGTCCTCCGCCATCCCCTACAGCGACACCCACATCGGCGGCATTACGCCGATTGAGAGCATGCTCTCGGCGCTGCCCAACCGCCACCGCGCCGACTACTCCGGCAACACGGTGGTGCCGGAGCCGCGCCGGAAGCTGCAGCTGTACTTCCTGGATTCCTGGGAAGAAGCGAAGGAACACAACGAGCAGAAGACCGAAGCGCAGCCGATGGCGGCGGTGCCGCTGGTGGCGCCGCTGGTAGCTCGCGGCCTGGGCGCACAATCGCTGGAAGCAATAAGGGAGAAGGCTGTGGCCTATCCCTTCCTGGATGTCGTTACTGAGGGCAGCATCGTCCAGCCGCCGCTCAAGCCCGGCCTGTTATTTGACGCCAAGGGGGCGGAAACGCTGCGTCCGGGCGACGCGGTGGGCGTATCGTTGATGATGGGCGACATCGATCTCTCCGCTATCGGTACCGTCACCTACGTCGACTCTATCGGGCAGGTGCTCGCCTTCGGCCACCCATTCATGGGCTCCGGCGAAATCAACATGCCGCTACAGAAATGTTATGTGGCCTACACCCAGAAGAGCTCCTACCGCCCGTTTAAAATGGGCTACACGGTCGCGCCGGTGGGCACAACCACCCAGGACCGCCCGGCCGCCATCGGCGGGCTGCTCGGACAGGTTGCCGACACCATCCCGTTCAAGCTCACCGTCAACGACGTGGACAACAAGCGCACCCGCGAGTTCAACGTCAGCCTCGTGCGCGATCCCGACTGGACGGACCTGCTTGTCTCGCTGGCCGCCGGCGAAGGCCTGGCGCGCACCATTGACGCCTCTCGCGGCGGAACTATCCGCATTAAGTTCGTGCTCACCGCAGACGGGCTGGAGGAGCCCATTGAACGCACCAACTACTACTACGACGACTACTTCCCAACCTCTATCCTCTGGGAAGAGCTGCTTCCCCTGGCTTCGCTGCTCACTAACAACATCTATGGGGAAGCCAAGCTGAAGGACATCAGTGTCACCATAGACTTCACGCGCAACCGTGTGAACGCCTCCATTGAAAAGGCCAAGCTGTTGCTGCCCGGCGAAACCGACAAGCCCGAGCCCAAGGACGCTGCCGCCGCGGAGGAAGCCGCTGCACCGGCCGCCAATGCTGCGCAGGCTGAAGTGCCGACGGCAAATGGCGAAGGAGCCCCGCCTGAAGACGGCAACGAAGGCAATGGCAGCGCCGAGTACCGCCTGCAGGAGAATGTGCCGCCTATGCCGGCGATGCCCCCAAGCGAAGAGGCCGGGCCGATGCCCGCCAAGCCCAAGACCGTCCGCCCCGGCGACGCCCTGCGCATCAAAGTAACGGTGCGCCCCTACCGTGAAGAGCCGGTGGTGCAGACCATCCACTTCACCCTGCCGGAGGACTTCCCCGTGGGGCCGACTTCCATCATCGTGCACGGCGGCGGAATGCTCCTGTCCATCTACAACGAGTTCGGCGGCCGCGGCCGCTCGCTCTTCGGCGGCGGCTCCTTTGTCAATGTGCCGCGCGAAATGCGCAGCCTGAACCAGATAATGGAGCGCGCCCTCTCCACTCCGCTCAACAACGAAGTGGTAATTACCATAATGAAGCCGGAAGTGCCGCCGCAGAACAACAGCGGCGAGTCCACCGAAGATGAAGTGCCGGACCTCGAGTTCCGCGTGAGCCTGCCCACCGACTGGGTCATCTATGACCAGCAGATGATACCCATAATGGTCGCGGCCAAGGACAAGGGCAAAGACAGCGCGCAACAGCAGGCTCTGATGATGACCGAGGACGAGGAACTGGCGGAAACGGTGGGCTAGAGGTTCTTGATTTCCTTGGGGAGTTTGCCGCCTTCAGGCGTAGGGAAAGGGCTTGCGCCCCGCCATCAGGTCGTAGAGCTGCTTCTGCTTCACGAGCGACTCCGGGCGCAGCACTGCCGTGATGATGTCCGGCTCGGCGTCGGGCAACTCCGCGAGTGTCTCGCAGTCCGGATCCGCTACCAGGCTCATCCGGTAGGCGCGGCCCTCGGCATCTGTTCCCCCGTGGTTCACTCCCGCGAAGAAGCACTGCGTCTCCTGCGCCCGCGCCATATAGAGGTGGTGCCAGTGCTTCACCCGCGTATCCGGCCAGCACGACGGCAGCACCTGCAGGTGGCAGCCCATTAGCGCGTAGTTGAGGAACATCTCCGCAAAGCGCAGGTCGTAGCAGATGGCGAACCCCAGCTTCCAGCCCGCCACCTCGGCGGTGAACAGCTTCTCGCCGGGCGTGAAGTGCAGGTGTTCGTCAAACAACCGGATGAGGTGGACCTTGTCGTAAGTCCCCACCACGCTGCCTTCGGGGCTAAGCAAGTGCAGGCGGTTGCGGAAGCAGTCCCCGTCCCGCACCATCAGGCTGCCCAGCAACACGTGCGTCCGCCGCTCCCGCGCGATCTCGGCGAACGGCGCGATGAACTCCATCTCCTCGCCGCCCTGAAGCTGGCGGATGAGGTCGTAATGGTAGTAGAGGTTGGACGCCTCCGGCGTGACAATGAGATCGTATTCCTCGTCGGGCAGCGCGGCGAACATATCCAGCAGTTCGCGCTGGTTCTCATGCCAGTCGCGGGAGAACAAGCGTGCCTGAATCCCGCAGAACCTGAAGTCCCGCTCCGGCGGTTTCCATTCAGCTATGACGAATTCCATAGGTCATGCCACCTTGCACATCGGGGATAATGCGCCACGCTCCGCGCTCAGACGCGGAAGCCGCGCTCGCGTAGGAAGGACCGCAGCGAGGTCGTGCTGTTGCATTCCCGTTCGGTTGCGATGTAAGTGAACTTCTGCAGGCCCAGCCGCTCCTTGAGCAGGCTGGGCATCCACACGACCCGCTTGAGCCCGCCTTCGCTGGACAGAAACTCGCGGCTTCGGATGTAGTTGTCGGATACTCCCATCACCCCGTCAACCTGGCGGCCCGCCACCTCTCCCAGCAATCCCATGAACGTCCGGCGGTCGGGGGCATAGCCGTCATAGTCGCCGCAGACGATGATGATGCCTTCCGCCGCGTCGCTGTAGTACGCCAGGTTCTGGGCATAAGCCGTGACTGGCGGCGGGCAGTCCGTCAGGCTCTGCAGGTTGACCTGCTCAATGCCGCCGCCGCTCAGAATGCGAACGAATTTGGCCACGCCACTGTACAGCACCTTCTGCTTGTCCGTCAGCTCCCCGCGCTTGATGGAAAACTGCTCCAGTGAGTCGGTGAACAGCGCGCGGGCGCGTATAGCGTCGTAGGTCAGTTCGCACTGCGGAGGATGCAGCACGGAGACAATGCAGAAGCCGTTGCGCGAGTACCGCTGGCAGTGGGTGCAGGCGAACAGCGGGCCATCAAAGTCCCCGCGCTTCTCCAGCGCCTGCCGCCGTTCCTCCTTATAGGCCGCCACCGTGGGCTTCAGGCTCTGCAGCCGCAGGCTGTCCAGCACCAGCTTCACCGACACCTGCGTCAGGTCAAACCGCTCTTTGATGCAGCGGTACACTTCCTGGCCCACTTCCTCCGGCTCCCTCTCCCGTCCCAGCACCACCAGCCGCACAAACTCGCCGGTGACCAGCCGCAGCCATGGGTGCTTCCCCAGCATCTTCGCCAGCTCGCTCTCAATGTACGCGGTCAGCGTCATGTCCACGTCGGTGTCGCTGAGGTCAATAATGAGGCCGACCTCGTCCTCCATCTTGCCGCGGACTTCCACGCCGTCAATCCCGCCCATAGCGCGAACCACAAAGAACGAGGAGTAGCCGCCGCCGTACTCGTGGCGGTCTTCCGTACGCGGGCGCCGCTCCGCCCCGTCGTCTTTTACGACCTCCTCCACCTGGACCGTCGGCAGCAGGCGCTTGAACTTCTCAAACAGGTCGTCCAAGCCGGCAATCTGGTTGTAGTTGAATTGCTCCCCCAGCGCAATGCGCGAGAAGATGGGGATGTTCAGGTGGTGCAGCACGCGCAGCAGCTTCTGGGTGAACTCGTCCAGCGGCTCGGTGACCACCACAGCCCCCATCAGCCGCGAACGCAGCAGGCTCACCAGCGAGAACAGGTCCTGTTCCTTCCACAGGAAGAAGTTGTGCGCGTAGCGGAGGACGTTCTGCACGAAGGGCACCACTTCCGCCGGATCCTCCGACTGCGACATGTGCAAGCCGTAAAACTCGTAGCGCTCCAGCTCCTTGGTGGGATTGAGGAAATGCACGAAGGTCGTGACCGGCGGGTTGCGCCGGAAAAGCATGAAGAAATCGTGCCAGTCGGTACCCCCGCTGAAAAGCGAGGCGAAGTTGCTGAGCTCCATCAAGCTCAGGAGTATCAGCGGGTTGCGGTCATACGCCGCCTGCACTTCCTCCGGCGGGCGCGCCAGCAGCTTGGTGGCGTCAAACAGCATCCGGTTGATGATCAGCTCCGGCTCGTCCAGCTTCACCGAAAAGCCCTGCAAGCTGCGGGCCAGCCGGTAAACGCTGAATGTCTTCTGGGTGATGACCATCACATTTCCTGCGGCAGCGGAATGCCCAGCAGCTTTGCGCCGGAACTCAGCACCGTGTTGAACCCGTGCGTCAGCGACTGGCGGAAGAAGCGCGTGTCCTCCGCCGCCTTGAGCACCGGGCACTCCTGGTAGAAGTCGGTGAAGGCGCGCGTCAGATCGTACATGTAGTTGGCGATAACATTGGGCGCGTTGAGCTCCAGCGCCTGCGCCACCCGGTCGGGATACTGCTCCAGCACGCGGCAAAGCTCCGCTTCCTCCTTCTCCGGCGCCACCTCCTGCGCCGCCAGGCGCACCGCGTCCGGCGCGAAACCCACCAGCAGCTTGTTGCTGCGGGCGTAGGCGTACTGCAGATACGGGCCCGCGTTGCCGTCAAACGAAAGCGCCTGCGCCCAGTCAAAGATGATAGTCTTGCCCGAATCCACCCGCAGGAAGGCGTACTTCACCGCGCCTTCGGCCACCTGCCGCGCGACGCCCTCGGGGTCGGCGCTAAGCCCGCGTTCGCGCGCCAGCGCCAGCGCCTGCGCCTCGGCTTCCTCCCGGAAGCGCGCAAACGGGATGACCGTCCCCTCCCGGCTGCTCATCTTGCCGCCGGCAAGCTGCACCAGCTCATAGGTGATATGGCGGCACTTCCGCGCCTCCTCGAAGCCCCAGAGCTCCAGTATCTTGAATATCTGCGCGAAGTACAGCAACTGCTCGCTGCCGACGACATACAGCGACCGGTCCACGCCGTACTCCTCAAACTTCATTTTCGCCAGCGCCAGCTCCTTGGTCTGGTAGAGCGTCGTGCCATCGCTGCGGCGAATCACCATCTTCCACAGCTCCGGCGTGTCAAACCGCTCGAAGTCTATAACCACCGCGCCGGCGTATTCGCCCTCGGTTTCCACCGCCGCGATGCCGTGCGCCAGCAAATCGTCCACTATCGCGTCCCCGCGCCGCTCAACTTCACTCTCGAAGAACTCCACATCAAACCGTACTCCCAGCCGCTCGTAAATGCGGTGGAACTCCGCCAGGTCCTCCTCCCGCGTCTGCCGCCAGAGCTGATGCATCCGGGTGGACGGGTCGCCCAGGTCGCGCAGTATCTCCCGCACCTCGCGCTCAGCCTGCTCGCGGATGGCCGCAGCTTCCTCACCACCGTTCTTGCCGGTGAGCAGCCGCTCTGTGCGCGCGTAAACGCTCATCTCGCCGGACAGCCCCAGCAGCTCCTCCGCCTTTTCCAGCAGCTCCGGGTGCGTCATGCCCCAGAGCGTCTTGGCCACGTGTATCCCGTGGTCGCCATAGTAGTTGGCGCGGATGACCTCAAAGCCGCCGAACTCGTAGATGTTGGCCAGCGCGTTCCCCAGCAGCACATTGCGCAGGTGCCCGACGTGGAACTCCTTGTGGGTGTTGGGCTGGGAGAACTCCACCATCACCCGCTCAGCCTTTGGCTCTCCCCTCCCGTAATCCTCCTCTGCTCCGGTAATCTCCGCCAGCACCGCCCGCGCCGCGGCTCCCGCGTCCAGATACACATTCACATACCCGCCTTCGGCTTCCACCCGTGCCACCACCGGCGGCAAGCCACTGCCCGCCGCGTCCGCGATGCGCTCGGCAAAACCCGCCGCCAGCTCCGCGGTGCGCTCCTTCAGCGCCTGTTTGGCGGCCTTCTTGCCCAGCTCGGCTTCCAGGCGGGTGGCTTCCGGGGCCAGTTCCTGCGCCGCCAGCTCCTGCGCGACGGTGGTAGTGAACCCCCACTCCCGGGGCGGGGCGATGCGCCGTAGCGTAGGCTCTATCGCACGCACGCCCGCGCGCGCGAGCGCCTCACGCAGCAAATGGGCGATCTGGCCTTCAAATCCGGGCATCCGCTTGATTATTGACCATAATCAGCCATAAGACAAGGAAGCCCCGGGGAAACCGCCTTTGAACCCCGCTCTATGCTAAAATCATAGTTCACGTGGATCAAGGCGAACTACGGTGAAACCAACCAAGTACTCACAGGTTTCAGTACAGGCGCTTCTGCGTAAGCTGAACCCCCGGGCGGTGTATACCGCGCTGGGGATTGACTCCGGCCACATCCAGGATTCGGACGACGCCTACCGCACGCAGTGCCCGTTCCACCCCGAGGCGTCCAACTACTCGCTGGTAACCGACAAGGACACCCGCGCAACCTACTGCCTGGACCTCAGCTGCCGCGCCTCCCGCTTGAATGAAGGCGGCGGCAACATCCTGGAGTTCTACGCGATGGCCAAGAACATCCCCTACGACACCGCCGTGGAGGAGTGGGCCGAGCGGCTGAACCTCAGCCTGGAGGACCGTGGCGAGGATGATGTGGATGTTGACCGCGACATCTCCTACTTCAAGTACGTGGAGGTTGGGCGCTATCTGCACGAGGAAGGCGACGAAGGCGAGGATAAGGGGCTCAAGCCCCTGCCCCTCGTGGTGGAAGGCGAAGAGGTCTTCGGGCGCGGCGTCATCGTGCCCCAGTCCCAGGTTGCCGAGCTGTCGCGGCAGTACACCAGCGACCTGTACCGCTCGCAGTTCATCTACGAGCTGACGGACAAAGAGGCCGTTGACACCGAGCGCCGGCGCAACGCCCTGTTCCTGCTGGGCAACTACTTCATCGTCTTTGAAGCCAAGACCAGCGCCGAAATAGTGCACGCCATCAACCAGGCGATTGAGCTGGTGGAGCGCCTCAACAAGGACTTTGACATCCCCTTTGAAGCCATCAACATTTACTACTCGCACAAAGTTATTGAGGTTGAGGTTGACTACACGGTGTTCGGCATCACCCCGCGCCCCGACCTGGACCGGATCTTTGCCGAGATGACACGCATCCTCGTGGCGTCAGAGGGCTCCAGCAACGGAGAGCCCGGCCCCACGGCTTTCACGCAGATAAGGAAAGACACCTACACCTACGACTATATGACCGCGGTGCCCGGCACCAAGATCAGCCTCCCGGGCCGCGATATCTTCAAGATCCGGCTGCCCTACAACCTGTTTAAGAAGACCTCCTACCAGCGGCTGCACGAGCTCTCCCGGCGCAAGCCCGATCTGGGCGAGCGGCAAATGGTTGACCGCATGTCGCCGGCGGGGCGCGCCTTCTTTGAGCGCGCCGCCCGCGCGGTGGAGGGCGAAGGCAGGTCCGACGAGCACGAGACCATCGCCACCCTCTTCTACCGCGATACCGAGACGCCGGAGCTCCTGACCACGGCCAACCAACTGGCGCGGACTCTGCTCAAGCGCCTGTTCTCTGAGAACCGGCTCATTCTGCGCACCCCCAGCGAGCATTTCAACCGCGCCCTGGGCGGCGGCTTCCACCCGGGCAACCTCTACATGGTCGCCGGCTTCCCCGGCAGCGGTACGACTACTTTCTCCATGTGGCTGCTCACGCGGATCGCCGAGGCTTACCGCATACCTTGCGTGTTCGTCTCGCTGCAGGTGGGCATTGAAGAGCTGTTCAAGCGCACGCTGGCGATGCTCGGCGGGATTGACCTGGGCGAAATATCGCAGAAACGCCAGCAGCCAAGCGAGCTTTATTCCGACAGCGCCTTCCACCGGCGCACCTTCGCTGCTTACGAGAAATTCGTTGAGATTGCGGACAACATCACTATCGTTGAGGGCACCCGCGTCGCCAGCATTGACCACCTGCGCAAGCTCGCCTCCGACCTCAAGCATAAGACGGTGGAGGCC
>Ga0307424_1000984_pt1 | contig 15148 bp, 11 predicted proteins | sample SalMarWE160320MG_FD_202157 | JGI IMG/M metagenome (GOLD analysis project Ga0307424, IMG submission 202157) | Salt marsh sediment microbial communities from the Plum Island Ecosystem LTER, Massachusetts, United States - WE1603-20 | ecosystem: Environmental > Aquatic > Marine > Intertidal zone >... | reverse complement strand
CATTCTTTTATCACAACATTTATTATTTGCGGATGACGAGTTTAATGAATTTGCATCATGTATTTATAAAAAAGATATAAAAGGTATCAAAGATTTGCTGGATAGAGGTGTTGACGTTAATATCCGTGAAAAAACTATGGGAAGTACTCCTCTCATTGTAGCATGTAGTTTGGAAGGAACGTTTGGGATCATAGAATTATTAATCGCAAAAGGGGCCGATATTAATATTAAAGCATCACATGATGGACGTACTGCTTTAATGTGGGCGGCCCAGAATTCTCAAAAAACTGTAGAATTATTATTAGAAAAGGGTGCAGAGGTAAATGTAAAAGGAGTCGACGGAATGACTGCATTTATTCAATCTATATATGGAATTCTATATGCTTCTGTAACCACAGCAGTTTGCGATCTTCTTCTGGAAAAAGGAGCGAATGTGAATGATCAACTTACAGGAGCTGAGGCCACAGGATGGACAGCAATTATGTTTGCTTCTAGTATTGAAACATTGAAATCATGCATAACACAGAATAGATGTTATATTGTTAAAAAAATGTTCAAGAGCAAATTATTATCTGATATTCTGAGCAAGTGGTGATTGAGTCGTCACCCCTGTCAACACTAACTTTTTGATGACAAATCACACTCTTAAGGAGAGACAACAATGAAACACCGCAACTTAGGACACAGCAATTTAGAAATTTCTGTCATTGGATTAGGCTGTATGGGGATGTCGGAGTTTTATGGTTCAGCCCAAGAGACGGAGTCGATTGCTACCCTTCATCGAGCCATTGAACTGGGTGTCAATTTTTTCGATACGGCTGATATGTATGGCCCCTGGACAAATGAGATGTTAGTCGGCAAAGCAATTTCTGATCGACGGGATAAGGTTGTTTTAGCCACTAAATTTGGTATTATGCGGAATGAAAAAAGTGAATTTTTAGGCCTTAATGGTCAGCCCGATTATGTGCGCTCGGCCTGTGATGCTTCCCTCAAACGATTGGGATTGGATTATATCGACCTGTACTATCAACACCGCCTTGACCCAAATGTCCCAATTGAGGAGACCGTCGGCGCTATGGCTGAACTGGTACAAGCGGGCAAAATACGCTACCTTGGCCTGTCTGAAGCAAAGCCAGATATTCTCCGAAGAGCACACGCGGTCCATCCGATTAGTGCGCTACAAACCGAATATTCATTATGGAGTCGAGAGCCGGAGCAGGAGATTTTAGCCACGACTCGTGAGTTAGGGATCAGTTTTGTCTCTTATAGTCCGCTGGGACGAGGTTTCTTGACCGGTCAAATTAAGCGGTTTGAAGATTTGGCTGAGGATGACTGGCGACGAACCAATCCTCGCTTTCAAGGCGAAAATTTTGCCAAGAACCTGGTTCTGGTTGAACGAATTACCGAGATTGCTCAAGACAAAAATGTTACTCCAGCCCAGTTAGCCCTGGCTTGGGTTTTGGCACAGGGAGAGAATATTGTCACCATTCCGGGTACAAAACACCGCATCTATTTAGAGCAAAACCTGGGTGCACTTGATGTGACCTTGACTGAGGAAGATTTAGCTCGTCTCAATGATGCGTTTCCGATGGACGCGGCAGTAGGAACACGGTATTAGTTCTTATCAACATTTGCAAATTAATTATAAAAATAGGATTCGGTGAATCTAAAATTTCCAAATGTAACTTTTCATCCCTCAATTTGAAAGAGTCAGATTTTTTAAACAGCTATATAAACCAATCAGATTTCTATAAAACAAATCTCATGAAATCTAATTTCTCGAGCTCAAATTTAAGGAATACAATTTTTGAAAATACAAAGCAAGATGATTTCAGGCGTCCTGAAAGCAAATTTGGTAATCACCCTTTTTGTAGCAGCCCTCTATATCCCATATTGTAGCACAGGTGATGATTATACCCGATTGAGATCCGGCTTTTGCGATATTCCGGAGGCTAGCAAGCTGCGATGTTTCTGGTTTTGGCAATACGGTGTCGCAACGAAAGAATCTATTACTCAGGATCTTGAAGCTATGAAAGCCAAGGGATACGGCGGTGCGCTGATCGGAGATAACGGCGGACCTGAGGGACAGGTTGGACCGGTGTTCATGAGCCAGGAATGGAAGGATAATTTTGCCCATGCCGTAAAGGAAGCCGACCGGTTGGGGCTGGAGTTGAGCCTCAATATTCAAAGCGGATGGGGCGATCCGGGTAATCCCAACATTCAGCCAGAGAATGGAATGAAAAAAATCGTTTCATCTGAAATCCATGTCGAAGGCCCGAGAAAACTGCGACAGGAATTGCCAAGACCAAGCTCCCAAATCTATTACCAGGACATCGCTGTACAAGCGTTTAAACGCATCGACGCCGAAACGTACAGCGGCAGGCGCACGCTTGTCAATTGGAAATATAAAACATTCAACGAACAAAGCGGATTGCCTGAGATTCGCAAAATACTGCCGAACAGCGATGATGATGTGGTGATCGATCAGGACGCCATCGTGGACCTTACCGGAAAGTTTTTTGAAGAAATCCTGACGTGGGAGGTCCCGCCAGGCGAATGGACGATTGTCCGATATGGCATGACCGCCACCGGCAAACGGAATATGTATGCTTCACCCGGCTACATGGGCGGTCTCTGCTACGATCAGCTCCATGCCGACGGCGTCAGGGCGCAGTGGAATGACGTGGCACAACCCCTGATTGATCTTGCGAAGAGGAGCGGCAACAGCCTGAAATACGTCCACACCGACAGCTGGGAAATGGGCCTGACCAACTGGACACATGATTTCAGGAAAAGCTTTGAGCGGCTTCGCGGGTACGACATGTCCCTTTATCTGCCAGTGCTGGCGAACAAGATCGTCGGAAGCCGCGAACTTTCGAACCGGTTTCTCGAGGATTTTCGCCTGACCGTCTCCGACCTGGTAGCCGATGAAAACTACCGCGTACTGAAAGACCTGGCCCATGCCAACGGATTACTTCTTCACTCAGAATCCGGTGGCCCACACCGGGCGCCTCTGGAGGCATTGCAGACGCTCGGGAGGAATGACATCCCCGTGAGCGAGTTTTGGGCAAGAACCAATACGCATCGGGTTTCCGAGAAGCAGCGTATCCATGTCAAGCAGGGCTCCAGCGCCGCTCACATTTACGGCACGCGTTATCTGGCCGCCGAAGGTCCCACATCGATTGGCCCCCACTGGGAACGGGCACCGCGTGAACTGAAAGGCAATCTCGACAAGATATTCTGCATCGGGGTCAACCGGCTGTTTTGGCACACCTACACGAGTTCACCCGATGAATATGGGATCCCGGGCTTCGAGTATTTCGCAGGCACGCACATGAACCGGCATGTTACATGGTGGGATCAATGCGACACCTTCGTCGCCTACCTCAACCGCTGCCAGTACATGCTTGCCCAGGGCTTATATAGCGCTGATGTGCTCGCCTATTATGGAAGCGCCTCGCCAAATTTTGTCTATCTCGATAGCGATATCAACATATCGCAGGGATATGCCTGGGATATGTGCAATACCGAAGTTCTGCTTTCACGTGCGACAGCCAGGAATGGGCGGATCTTTCTGCCCGACGGTATGAGCTACGCTCTGCTCTACCTGAAGCCCGACATTGATTTCATCTCCCTGCCGGTGTTAAAAAAAATAGAGCAAATGGTCAAGAACGGTATCGTCCTGGTGGGCGATTCCCCGCAAAGAGCGGCCGGGCTTGGCGGGTATCCGGAGTCCGACAAGGAAGTTCGAAGGATCGGGAAACAGCTCTGGGGCAACATCGACAAAAAGAGCATCTTTATGAACAACTACGGCAGAGGCCGTGTCTATGCAGGCAAAACGATTGGCGAGGTGCTCAAACTCGAAGCGATTGAGCCGGATTTTTCCTATACGGCCGGAAAAGCAGTGGACTTGAGCTACATCCACCGTTCGACCAATGATCTGGATATATACTATGTGGCTAACAAGTGGGTTTACAACGACATAAATGATTTGAATTACCACTACCGGTCCGACCTGCCGGATCGCTACGTCCAGGCCACCTGCTCCTTTCGCGTGGAAGGCGAGCGGCAGATTGAGCGCTTTGATCCCATCACAGGTGAAATCACATCCGTGCTCGTGTATGAGCGTAGCAGCGACCGCTATGAAATTCCGGTCTCGCTGGCTCCGGAAGGCTCGGCTTTCTTCGTCTTCAAAAAGGGCCCTGAGCGCAAACACGTAATAGCCGTAACAAAAAACGGAAAAGCCGTTACCGAGGGAAATACCCCCTTGCAGTTCAATGCCTCCGGAATATTTGTTAAGGGGGGAGGTACAGAAATTATCCGGGAAGGCAGCTATGCGCTCACCTGGTCGGATGGAATAAAGGAAACGCTGGAAAGCAAAGCACTGCCCTCCGAGCGATCCCTCGACGGAAACTGGAAGATCACCTTTATGGAGAAACCGTCACTTGGCGAAACCATCACTATTGAAACGGATGTGTTAAAATCATGGACCGAATTTTCACAGCGGGAGATACGATATTTCTCCGGCACCGCCAAATATGCAAAGAGCTTTAATGTTTCCGAGGCCGAATTAGAAAATATGCGGATTTACCTTGATTTAGGCAACATACAGGACGTCGTGACTGTACACCTGAATCATAAAGCAGTAGGCATCTATTGGATCGCTCCATTCCGTGTGGACATTACCGATTATCTTGTGAAGGGCCTTAATACGCTTGAGCTGGATGTCACCAATTGCTGGGTTAACCGATTGATCGGTGACGGTAATCTTCCAAAAGACCAGAGACGAACCCGATCAAATGTTGCCGGCAAATTTCAGAAGCCCGGCTCCGAATTATTGCTGAGGGTGTCCGGCTTGCTTGGCCCAGTCAGATTGCAGTTCGCAGAAACTCAAGTGATAAATCAAATATAAAGGTTTAAAAAAACGGAAAATGAAAGAAAAAAGTACAAGAATATATATTTATTGGCTTGTCGTGGCTGCCATTTGTGCGTTTATTGCCTATGGCAGGTTTGCACTAAAACCAATTCAACCGAGGTAATATAAAAGTATGAACAATAGTATAAGCAATAAAAAGAAGTTATCACAAGAACAAGGTGAAGAACTACTCAGAGCGTTGAAAACCCGTTTTGAGGAAAACATGAACCGCCATCAAGGTATCGAATGGCCTAAAGTACGAGTAAAGCTGGAATCTAATACTGAAAAACTGTGGTCTCTTGGTGAAATGGAAAGAACCGGCGGTGAACCGGATGTCGTTGGTCATGCTAAAAAGACGGCCGAATACATTTTTTATGATTGTTCACCGGAAAGCCCAAAAGGCCGTAGAAGTCTTTGTTATGACCGTGAAGCGCTGGAGTCAAGGAGAGAACATAAGCCGGAAAATAACACAATTGATATGGCCGCTGCCATGGGCATTGAACTTTTAACGGAAGAACAATACCGGAAATTGCAGAGACTTGGAAATTTCGATTTGAAAACGTCGAGCTGGGTAAAAACACCTATTGATATCAGAAAACTTGGCGGCGCCCTCTTTTGTGATCGCCGCTACAACACTGTCTTTGTGTATCACAATGGTGCAGAATCCTACTATGCCGCCAGGGGGTTCCGTGGCTGGCTGAGGGTCTAAATATTACACTTGCAGCTAATTCAGAAGCAATCTAATAAAATAATTATCAGAAATTTTCAGCCGAACAATGAATTTGGCACCCTACCCTTCTTTCAGGCGGAAAAATCCTGTTACTATTATCCGTTAGAAGGCCTCATTTTTAGGATAAAAATTTTATGAATTTATTACTGGTAATTTCAATTATATGGATATTCTCGGAAATTATCTTATCCTTACGAATGAAAAGTAAAGATCACAGACGTGATTATGATAATTCTTCGCTTAAACTATTGTGGATAACGATTACTTTCTCAATAACTATTGGCATGCTTCTTAGAAATTCAAATTTCGTTTTATCGCATAACAATACTGATTTAATTTTTTATGCTGGTGTAATTTTAATTTGCTTTGGATTATTTATCCGGTGGATCTCGATTTTAAAGCTTAAAAAATCATTTACAGTGGATGTCTCTATCTCAGAAGATCAAAAAATAATACAATCAGGACTATATAAATATATAAGGCACCCTGCTTATTTTGGTAGTTTATTATCTTTTCTGGGATTAGCGATTGTATTTAACAATTGGTTCACCTTTTTCATTATATTTATTCCGATATTAATTTCCTTTCTAAACCGTATCAAAGTTGAAGAAAGAGTCTTAAGTCAAGCCTTTGGCCATCAGTATACAGATTACATTGAGAGATCATGGAAATTGATTCCAAAAGTATTTTAGTAACTATAACTCATAGCTTTTATACTTGAAAAATATGACTGGAGATTCAATGAACAGGAAAGACAAGATCAAAGAGTACAAAAGATCTATTCAGCCCATGGGTGTATATCAAATTAGGAATAAGGTCAACGGGAAGATATTTATAGGAAGTTCAAAAGATCTAAAGGGTATTCTTAACCGTATCAAATTTCAACTAAAAAATAAGCTCCATGTTAACACAAATATGCAAAATGACTTCAATGAAATGGGGGAGGCAAATTTCAGTTTTGAAATACTGGATTATCTAGAACCTAAAGAGGACATGGAAGGGAATTACACAAAAGAACTTCAAATATTAGAAAAAATGTGGTTAGAAAAGCTTCGGCCATTTAATGAGAAAGGTTATAACAAAAATAACCGCTAACCATAGTATCCCAGACTATGCCGGTATCCTGGAATAAGTTGACGGGATTCGTTCCGCATCCATCACCGTATAACGGGATCTAAGACGGGACTGGCAATTGTATGAAGCCATAGTATTCCAAAATACCTGCCCGGTTTACGAGCGCCGGTCATTAGACAAAAAGAGGTGCACTTCGAAAAGTGACGATGAATCAATTTAATAGTATAACCAGACGAAATTTTCTAAAGTTAGCCTTCCTCAGTTCAGTAATGCCTGCCACAGGCTTTTATGCCGCAAGGGGTAACCATGCTACGAAATTGATCGAAAAGATTGAATCCTCAATTATATGGCCAGGCAGGATAAAAGGCAAGACGTGGTTTCATCCGCGTGCCTGCATGATACCTGCAACCGGAAATCCTGTCACTCTGATGACATGTCAATCTATAACCGGATCAGATGTCTTTGGTCAGGTATATTGGTCACGTTCTGCAAATAATGGGAAATCCTGGACTCAACCACAACCGATCATTTCTCTTGGTCGCAGACAACTGTCCAGGAACATCGAAAAAGGGGTTTGTGATGTTGTACCGGATTTTCACTCCAAGTCAAATTCTGTGTTAGCGATCGGCCACAATGTATATTATAAAGATAATGTCCTGACCCAGCCCTATGAAAATCGCTTTTTTATGACTACTCGTGCTGAAGACGGCTTCGGATATGTCTCAGCTTCAGATGACGGTCTTCTGTGGGAGAAAAAGCAACAGTGGTGTTGGGATGATGGAGAACCGCTCACTATGTCAACGACTCAACAACACTGGATCAGCCACAGCCAGGGTTTGTTTCTTGTTTACACCCGAAAGAGTGCGAATAACATCAATGTAATGCGATGGAGAGCACCGCTTTACATCGCTCAAGTGGATACAGACAAGCTATTCTTGATACGCGAGACTGAACAAATTGTTTTTCCACTCATCGGCGATGGTATTAATGATCCAGATCATGTTGCCCGAATGGGTAATTTTCATTCTGTCAATGCCTCAAGGAGGGAAACCTGGATCACAGTTGGAGAAACCTTGCCTCTCGAGGATTGGAAAGGCAACACTCTACTGGGGCGAATATATTGGAATCAGAGCAACGAGCTTGTGCATTTTTAACGATAACCACGGGGACAACCCCGTAGGCATCGACACACCGAACCCACGCTTCTCCTGGTGGATGGAATCACCCCGACGCGGAGAAAAGCATATGGCCCTCCGTATACTGTTCGGATCGGGCGAACAGATCCTCGGGGCGGACTAGGGCGACTTGTGGGACAGCGGAATCGTCAAAACCGACCAATCCATTGCGGTCGTCTATCCCGGAAAACCGCTGGCATCGGGTAAGGCGTATTGGTGGAAAGTGCGGCTGACCGGCAAAAATGACGAGACCATTGCCTGGAGCGAACCGGCGTCACATTTCTGAGAATGGATAAAAGCAGAGCCGTATTACGCGTAGAGTCCGGCCGGTACTCGTTTATTTCCAGGAAGTATTAACAAGAAAAGTGGAGGTTTGAATGAAACACGGGATATTAATACCTTTGATCTTAATAATCACAAACTTCGCATCATGCCAAAAGGCGCAGACCAGTGGCATTAAAATCATGACTTTCAATATCCGATACGGTACTGCAGCGGATGGTGAAAATTCATGGGAATACAGAAAATCTATACTGATCAATTGTCTGAAAAAATACCAGCCAGACATCCTCGGAGTGCAGGAATCACATGATTATCAGGTCGATTTTATAAAACCCGCGTTCCCAAACTGGGAGGCGCTTGGTGTGGGTCGTTATCATACTGTTGCGGAGCCCGATCGTCCTCAGGAGAGTATGAAAGGAGAATCGTGCACCATTTTCTATGATAATACAAAATTCATGAAAATAGATCAGGATACATTCTGGCACAGCGACACACCAGATAAACCAGCCAGTATAACATGGGGCAATAAATACCCAAGAATTACTACGTGGGTTATACTGGAACAACGTAAAGACGCAAAACGCTTTTTTGTCATGAATACACATTTTAGTGGAGAAGAGCCCTATGTCAGTAAAACTGCTAACCTAAATATGCTCAAAAAACGTAATATTGCCGGATCAATGCCCACTCTTTTCATGGGCGATTTTAATCTGGCCCCGGATTCAAATGCCCATGAATTTTTCTGTGGAAAAACAGGTCCACCAGATATCCGTGGTAATTTTATTGACTGCTGGCAAGCGCTTCACAAATCAGAGCAAGAGGCTGGTACAGGCCATAGTTACACAGGAACCAAATCCGGACCGCGGATCGACTGGATCCTTATGACACCTGATTTTGTCGTTAACAATATTGATATCATTCATTATACTGAAAACGGACGCTATCCCAGTGACCATTATCCGGTTTTAGCAGAACTAGAATTCCAATAAATCTAAAATATTTGAATTACTTGTTTACTAAAATTCTAAAAAACCGAACGCTATATTTTTCTATGCCATATGGAAACATAGAAGTTACCATAGATTATTCAACGGTTATAAACAGATGTCTCAAACGCCCAATAAAATTTTCCGTGTTTAATTTAATTCAAATTGAATCTAACAAATTTGGTATTTAAAATAACCATCACATCCCTTAGCAAGTCGGGATCAACGATAAAGGAATCCTGGGAGCATTTGTGCAAGAACCAGCCATCAGATATCTGCGATTTGATGGATGCTGTAATTACCCGAAAGCCGGCCTTTGTGAATGAAATCCTATATGAACGATTTGGCCGCTGGAAAAAAGATCATTACACCAATAAAAATTTGTTACCAGCCGCTTATGCTCCATTGTCAGGTGGTCTTTAATATTGAATATGAGGTAATTATTTGTTAGACATTTTTATCGATGCTGATGCATGCCCTTTCAAGAAAGAAGTTTATAAGGTAGCAAATCGTTATTATCTAAACGTTTTTGTGGTGGCAAATTCCTGGATGAGAATTCCTGAGGAACCAAGATTTGTCCTAGAATTAGTTGACGACGAGTTAGATGCAGCAGATGATTGGATAGTAGAGAATGTAAAACCAGATGATATTGTGATAACCGCAGATATTCCACTTGCCTATAGATGTTTAAAGAAAGGTACGCATGTTATTGGTCCAAGTGGAAATTTACTTACTGATAACAACATTGGCGAGGTTATCGCGACCAGAAATTTGTTGACTGAGCTTCGGAGTGCGGGTGAAATGGCGGGGGGTCCTCCCCCGTTGAGAAAAAGTGATCGATCACGCTTCCTGCAACAGATTGATCATATTATTCAAAAAGTCCGTCGTATGGATTAATTAACAGCCATTTAACCATGCTCTTAATCCGGACCCGACACGCGGGCGATGGTCCCGCCCTGTTGGGTTCTAAATCAGCGTGCCGGGCCGGTTATACCCAACTGTTAGTATTCATTCAATCATCATTTAATCAATTAACAGAGTTGACATATGAAAAAATATCGTACTGAAAAAGAGCCTCCTAAGGCTATTTCAAACTATGGTTGGCGTTATCATCATTTAGGTATCCCAACTTCGGAGCCACATCCTAATGAAAAATATCTTGAGGATTGCAAAATGTATGTTTCGGGATTTGAGTCAAGTGATTTCGGAGTTGAATGGATGAGATTCGAAGATGATAGTCCAATATCAGAACTCATTCGGTCTACGCCTCATATTGCATTTGAAGTCGATGATTTGGAAAACGCAGTATACGGCAGAGAAATGATTGGGGAAATTACTACTCCATCACCTGGAATACGGGTTGCCATGATTGTTGAAGATGGTGCACCAATTGAACTCATGGAATTTCGTAAATAAAATATATTTATATCTAAGGTTAAGTGCCGGATAGGCCGGCCACTCTGAAGACAGCAATTAAAATGACATGCAAGAAAAGGTGTTGGTTTGGAAAAAGTGAGGAGTCATCATGGTAGAAATAAAGATAGAATCTGATAAAGCTATCTTTGAGGTGCAAAATTGGGACAAACTCTGGTCCTTGCGAAGCCGTCTGGAGATACCTCTTGCGCACATCACAGGGGTTCAATTGAATCCAAACAAAAAATTGGGATGGTTCCAGGGACTAAAGCTCGCAGGAACCGGCCTACCTAATATTTTTCGAGCAGGTTCTTTTTATCAAAAAGGTAATCTGGTATTCTGGGATGTACACCATCCAGAAAAGGCAATTGTCATTAATCTTTTGCACGAGCTCTATGGGAAATTGATTATTGAAGTTGCTGATCCAGATGCAGCAGTAACTCTAATTAAAGAAGCTATTTCCTAATCCTATAATTTGTTATTCTAATCCAAGGGGCATGGCGTATTCGCATCATGAATTCCCCGAAATCGTGCCCTGCTCCAGTCTGTGGCTGGTTTTTTCTGACCGATCGTTAGGCATTCAATATGAAATATGAAAAGGGGTAAGCAATGACACGTATTTTGACGATTTTATGTTTTATAGTCGCTCCTACAGTTTTATTTGCCCAGTTTTCTCAAGGATACTACCGTTTTCCAGCCGTATATAAAGAAACCATCGTATTCACCTCGGAGGGAGATTTATGGAAAACAGATATAAAAGGTGGTCTTGCGCGGAGACTTACAACCCATCATGGTATGGAATCTCACGCCGCAATTTCTTCTGATGGTAAAACAGTTGCTTTTTCGGGCCAATATGAAGGACCTACCGAAGTCTATACTATGAGTATAGAAGGTGGTTTACCGATTCGAAAAACCTACGAAGGTGAAAATGCGCTTGTTGTAGGCTGGACTCCCGATGGTCAAATTGTTTACAGCACAAGTCAGCATTCGACATTACCCAACACACAACTCGCAATAGTTAATCCGGAAAACTATGAGACGCGTTTAATTCCATTAAATCAAGCCAGCGATGGCTCTTTTGGAGCCGATGGCATCACCATATTCTTTACACGATTACCGTTTCAAGGAAGTCGCACCAAGAGGTACAAAGGTGGCGCAGTTCAAAGCATTTGGAAATTTTTGCCGGGAACGGAAGAAGCTGTGCCAATGACCGATGATTATGCCGGCACCAGCAAAGCACCTATGTGGTGGAATAGTCGTATCTATTTTGCATGCGACCGCGACGGTACGATGAATCTCTGGTCGATGGATGAAGAAGGCGGAGATCTGCTTCAACTTACGTTTCACAAAGGCTGGGATATTCAATCGCCCGACCTCCATGATGGAAGAATCGTCTATCAACTTGGTGCGGATCTCTATATTTTTGACATTGCCTCCAGTAATGACAAAAAATTAACTATCACACTTTCTTCAGATTTTGACCAGACCAGGGAAAACTGGGTTAAGAAACCTATGGATTACCTGACTGATGTCCATATTTCGCCGGATGGGGATCAACTAGTGCTGACAGCCCGTGGGCGTATCTTTGTAGCCCCAGTGAAACAAGGCAGATTTGTCGAAGTAACCCGCAAGCAAGGTGTACGCTATCGAAATGCACGATTCATTTTTGATAAAAATTCTTTACTGCTTCTTTCTGATGAATCAGGTGAACAGGAGTTTTGGAAATATCCTGCCAACGGAACCGGTCAGGGTGAACAGTTGACATCGGATGCGGAGGTTTTACGTTTCGAAGGGATCCCTTCTCCAAGTGGAAAACGCTTTGCCTTCACGGATAAGAATTATCAACTCTGGATTTACGAGTTTCAATCTAAAAAGCTGATCCGAATTGCCGAATCAAAGAACGGAAATTTTTTTCATTTAAATTGGTCACCGGATAGCGAATGGCTGGCCTATGTAAGCACCGCAGACAATTTTAATGTTCAGATAAATCTATATAATATCGAAGACAAATCACTTACTGAACTTACCAGTGATCGGGTGGACAGCTACAACCCGGTCTGGAGCCCAGACGGGAAATGGCTGTATTTTCTCTCGGACCGGCATTTCGAATCCCTGGTGGGAAGTCCGTGGGGATCGAGACAACCGGAGCCCTTCTTTGACAAGACGACTAAACTCTATATGGTGTCTTTGAGGATGGGGCAAAGATTTCCCTTTTTACCGGAGGATGAAATCCACCGTAAAGATAAATCATCTGACGACAAAGAAAAAGACAAGGATGAAAATAAGAAAGCGGATGGCGCTTCTGAAAAAATTACTGTGAAGATCGATATAGACGGAATACAAAAGCGCGTTATGGAAGTCCCGGTTGATCCAGGCAATTATAACAATCTGACAGTTAATAAAGAACGACTTTTCTATACAGACAAGGAAACGTCACTCGAAGGAAAAAGAAAATTAATTGCCCTTGAAATTAAAAATGATAAAATTGATCCCATAACTCTCGTCGAAGATATTCAAAGCTATGAGCTTTCGCAAAATGGCCAAAAGATAATAATCCGGAAAGATAAGGATTTCTATGTACTCGATGCCGCTTTGGGATCTGTGGATAAATTGGCAGATCATAAAGTGGATTTGAGCAACTGGATATTTTCTGTAAATCCACGTGAAGAGTGGCGACAATTGTTTATAGATTCCTGGAGATTGGAACGCGATTATTTTTATGACCCCAATTTACATGGTGTGGATTGGAAAGGACTACTGGAAAAACATTTACCGCTGGTAAAACGAGTTGCTGACCGTGATGAGTTGAACAATCTCATTTCCCAACTCGTCGGTGAACTCTCGGCATTACACATTTTTGTATTCGGCGGTGATCAAAGAAAAGGTGAAGACCAAATCAGCCCTGCATCATTGGGGGCATTACTCGAGCGGGATGAAGAATCCGGGGGTTATCGCATTGATCACATTTTCCAATCAGATCCTGATTATCCGGAACACAGGTCTCCCCTGGCCTTTCCATACATGAATATTAAGGAAGGTGATGTGATTCTCGCCATTAACGGTGTACCCACGCTTTCTGTGGTACACCCGCGGATTCTGCTTAAGAACCAGACAAATCAACAGGTTTTGCTGAAAATGAAATCAAAAGATACTGGTAAAACCTATAATACCATTGTAAAACCTATATCTCCAAATGCAGAAAAAAATTTACGGTATGATGAATGGGAATACACTAACCAGCAGTATGTTTATAAGATGAGTGGTAATCAAATCGGCTACGTACATTTACGTGCCATGGGTGGAAACGACTATTCCGAATGGGTACGCCAATTTTACCCGGTATTCGACCGACAGGGTTTAATTATCGACATGCGTCATAACCGGGGCGGCAATATCGATAGCTGGGTATTAGAAAAGCTTCTGCGTAAGGCCTGGTTTTACTGGAAGCCCCGAGTGGGCAAACCCTACTGGAATATGCAGTATGCCTTTCGTGGACATATGGTGGTCTTGTGCAATGAGCGGACCGCTTCAGACGGTGAAGCTTTTACTGAAGGATTCCGCCGACTGGGAATGGGCAAAGTCATCGGTACCCGCACCTGGGGGGGAGAAATCTGGCTCTCTTTCGATAACTGGCTTACAGATCGTGGCATTGCTTCGGCTGCGGAATACGGCGTTTATGATCCGAACGGTGCATGGCTTATTGAAGGACACGGTGTTGAGCCGGATATCGTTGTGGATAATTTACCCCATGCCACTTTTAATGGTAAAGATGCACAACTTGAGAAGGCGATAAAACATCTTCAGGAACTTATTCGTAACGATCCCCGACCTGTACCGATGCCAAAGCCGTATCCAGATAAGTCATTTGATTATGAAAGATAATCCGGCTATACTAATTTTCATCAATATTCTCTTCTAGGGGTGCCACTCTGCTCTTGATTCCCAAAGCCAGGATAAAGAATGCGATCCAAACAAAAACCCGGTAAATTTTATATTTAAATATGGTGTTGGAAATAATTATAATAAATTCGAAAATTTGAAAGATAGTAACGGGAATACTTTAATGTACGTCATAACCGTCAGGCATAAGGTTAATAACCAGACATCGCCTGAAGGAAATCCCGCAGTCGTCCCGTAGAGTGGGATTTTTGACAGAGCAAGTTCATACAGGGGTGGCATGAATACGCAAACGATACTGGTCTGGGATAGATTGTGGAATGTTAATAGTCGAAGAAACAGCACTCTACACTTTGGAAGGAAACCAAAAATTGAACATTGATGAGTGACCTGGGTATGGAACAATATCTGGGATTGGTGACCTTAGGAATAGCTGTGGGTTGTTATGGCACCTTAATAGGTGCCGGCGGCGGCTTCGTTTTAATGCCGGTACTGCTCCTGCTCTATCCTGATCAAAGCGCGAATCTGCTCACCTGTATATCACTCGCCGTTGTTTTTTTCAATGCCCTGTCAGGCTCAGGTGCCTATGCCCTAATGAAACGCATTGATTACCGATCCGGATCAATATTCGCTGCAGCAACCATACCAGGGGCGATACTGGGAGCATTAAATACAT
>Ga0307424_1000982_pt1 | contig 15166 bp, 17 predicted proteins | sample SalMarWE160320MG_FD_202157 | JGI IMG/M metagenome (GOLD analysis project Ga0307424, IMG submission 202157) | Salt marsh sediment microbial communities from the Plum Island Ecosystem LTER, Massachusetts, United States - WE1603-20 | ecosystem: Environmental > Aquatic > Marine > Intertidal zone >... | reverse complement strand
TGATCATCGAGTCCATGTTGCCGGCCGTGACGCCGAAGAACAGCGTCGGCCTGCCCAGCGCCATGAACGGGTCTCTGGAGTGCCAGTCGGGCTGGGCGATGATGCCGACGCGGAAACCCTGCGCCTCCAGCAGGCGGCCGATTACGGCCATGCCGAACGAGGGCTGGTCGACATAGGCATCGCCGGTCACGAGGATGACGTCGCAGGCGTCCCAGCCGAGCCGTTCCATCTCCGCCCGCGACATGGGCAGCAGCGGCGCAGCGCCCAGGCACTCGGCCCAGTATTTCGGGTAGTCATACAGGGCGGTACGGGCTTGCGGGACAGGGATGGCGGACATGGGAACCCTCGGTTGCCGGCACAGTGTAGCGCAATCGCGGGATTTCTCACTCCGGGCACCCCGCAGCGGGATGGAACCCGCCGGTGATTCCCGGGCCCCATTACTGACCAGATGCCGGCGTTCCTGACGATATACTGTCTGCATGTCCGGACCGATACCGCTCATTTTCCTGCTCGCCTGCCTGCTTGCCACCCCGGCAAACGCCGGCCCGGCCGTGGGGCTGCAACCGGTGCTGCGCCTGAACTCGCTTGCCACGCGACTGGCAGACGGTCCGGCACCCCTGCAGGCGGACCTGGCGCGCATCGCCCTGTCGGCACTGTCCGCCGTCTACGCGCAGGAGGCGCAGCGGGCCCGGCAGGATCTCCGCCATCGACCCCGGGATCACGACCTGCAGGGCTGGATCGCCGGGGTCCAGCGCCTGGCGCAGGAATACGCCGCGCTGGCGGAACGTGTCACACCCGATATGCCGGTCGAACTGAGCGTCGGCCCGGATCGCAGCCTGCATCTGGTCGTGGACGGCCGGCTGGTGGTCGTCAGCAGCCCGCGCATGAACGAACAGGTCGCCTTCGAGCAGGACATCATCCGCCAGTTCTGCGCCCTGGACCGGTGCGACGACCTGGTACAGGTGCCGGTCGCGCCCGACCTGCCGGGTGCGGATGCCGCACCTCCGTTACAGTGGACCTTCAGTGACCATGCCGGACCGTCCTGTAGCAGTGGTGACGGGCTGGAATTCCAGTTCCGTAATCTGCGCAACCTGACGCGCAAGCGCACGGCCTGCGCCAGTGCGCTGACCGAGCTGCACCACCTGGCCGCCGCCATTGCCCGCCAGGTTGCCATGGGCGTGCACATGGACTGGGAGGCCCTGGCCATCTACAACCGCCCGGAGCCCGACCAGCAGAAAGTCGTTCTGAATCACGACGGTGAAGCAGTGCAACTGTCGCTGCCCTTCCTGTCCGCTCACCCGGGCCTGTTGCGGCAGGTAGTCCCGTGGCTGGACGCGAGCGTGCGCGGACAACGGTTCTCGCTGGTGCTGATCAATGCCGGGGACCGGCTTGGAATGCCTGGAAAATCACTGGACTAGCTGACGTTGCGTCCCGCCCGGCACGGGTGCGCGTGCGCTCCGGGGGCCGTCATTGTCGGGGCGTTCAACCAGAACCGGCGCCGGACTCAGGTACTGGCCGGCACCTTCAGCACGATGTCCGGGATGTCATAACCTGCCATGCGCATGGCGTGCAGGATCAGCTCCACCATCTGGCCGACCTCGAAACGGTCCGAATTGAGGACCAGGTCGTAGCTGCTGCAGTCCGCGCATTCCACCCCGAAGAACTGCCGCATGAATTCCTCGCGCTCGCGGTCGACCACCTGCACCCGTTCCCGGGCCTGCTCCAGTTCCAGATGCTCTCGCTCGGCAATCCGCTGGGCGCACTGGTCGAGGCCGCCGTCGATGCGGATGCGAAAGGCCCGTGCGGGGCCGAGAATCAGGTGCGCGCCCCGCCCGACGATGATCCCGCCCCGGCGTGCGATGTTCATGATCACGGTGACCAGGATGTCGTAATAGCGCTGTTCGTGCAGCGGTGCGACCCGGAACAGTTCCTTCCAGGGTCTCAGCCCGGCGTGCCGGGCCGTCTCGTCAAGCCTGGCCACCAGTTCCACATCCACCATCGCGCGTCGGGCGACTGCCTCGAGGATCTCGCGGTCGCTGGCACTGATGCCCAGCCGGCTGGCGAGTTCCTGCGCTACCGCATTGCCCTGCGAACCGTACCCGCGCGAAATGGTTACCACATAGCCGGCCTTGCGCTCCTGCTCGGCGCGCAGTTCGGCGGACTTGCGCGCCCGTGCCTGGTCGATACCGATGAGCGCGTCGATCAAACGTTCTGCACCGTCTTTCACTGCCAATCCTCCCGAAAATCGCCACCCTAGCACAGGACCCGCAATTCCCCCATGCCCCCGGTCATCCCGGCCGTCAACCTGATCGGGCGCGCGGATCGCTTTTCACAGGCCACTCGATATACTCCGCCGATGTACTGGTACGGCCTCACCCTGCTCTCGGCCTTTGCCCTGGCGACAGCGGACGCGCTTTCGAAACGGTTCCTGTCCCATTACCGGCCCGGCGAACTGGTTCTGGTCCGCTTTGGCGTCGCCGGCGTGCTGTTGCTGCCGCTGTTGCTGGCCCAGCCGTGGCCGGCACTGACGACGGAGTTCTGGGGCTGGATCGCCGTGCTGATTCCGCTGGAAATCGGTGCCATGTGGCTGTACATGAACGCGATCCGCGAGTCCCCCCTGTCGCTGACCCTGCCCTACCTGGCCTTTACCCCCGTGATCAACGTCCTGACCGGCTACCTGTTCCTCGGTGAGCAGGTCAGCCTGCGCGGCTTTGCCGGCATCTGGCTGGTCGTGTGCGGGGCCTGGTTGCTGAACCTGAAGCCGGGAGCGCGGGGGCGCGTACGCGTGCTGGCACCGTTCCGTGCCATCGTGCAGGAGCGCGGCGCACGGCTGATGCTGGTCACGGCGGCCATCTACAGCCTGACCTCGGTGATCAGCAAGGTCGCCCTGCTGCAGGTCACACCGGCGTTTTTCGGGCCGTTCTATTTTGTCGTGCTCGGGACATGCGCCTCACTGGTGTTTGCCTCGCGCAAGATACACAGCTGGCGTGCGCTCGGACGGCACCCGTGGGCACACCTGTCCGTGGGGATCAGCATGGCGGTGATGGTGGTGGCCCATTTCCATGCCATCGCCCACATCGAGGTCGCCTACATGGTGGCAGTCAAGCGCACCAGCCTGCTGTTCGGGATGCTCTATGGAGCCTGGCTGTTCCGCGAGCCGGGCCTGTCCCGCAACCTGCTGGCCGGGGGGCTGATGGTCGCAGGGGTCGTTTTGATTGCGGTGTGACGGGTGCACCGGCGCGCGGAGCCCCTCCGGACGGGTGGCCTCCGGCCCGATGACATACCACCAATCCAACTGTCAAGATCCCGCGGCAATGGCCGACAGTCTGCCGTATCCACCCGTGAAAAGATCCCCCCTGAAACCATGGACGCACACGCACACAGTCAGACAAACGTCACCACGAGCAAGGTGATCGAGCGACTCAATTCGCATCAACGCATGACGCTCAAGGAAATCGAGATGCTGGGCTGGTGGCTGAATACCATCCGCCACCCGGCATATCCCGAGCCGGCCATTGTCGTGGTCTGCGAAACCGGCTGCCCCATCGGCCTGCTCGATGCGCTCGGCAAGATCGTCCCGGACCGGACCCTCAAGCCAGCCGCCGGCAGCCACCCGGCATCGTGCGAGGAAGCCGGCCCGGCCGACACGCAAGAGCAACCGGAGAAGCGCGGCAACATCCCGCCGATCCCCTGCGACCTGGGCGCGTGCATGAATACGGACCAGAGGTACATGCTCCTGCAACTGCAGAAATTCGGCTGGTACATCCAGTTCGTGCGGCGGCCGCTGTTTGAACAGCCGACCATCGTGCTGGCCAGCGGGGACGGCAAACAGGTGGGCGTGCTGGAACCCGATGGCCGTCTGAACCTGCACGGCAACATCACCCTGCGATCCGGGTAAGGCCCGGGCGCGGCCACTTCACCGGGTTGCACGGCCGCCAGTCACCCCACAGATAAAAAAAGCCTCTCCCATCCGGCGGATGGGGGAGGCTTTGCGCTGCGGCTGCAGCTGCAGCACAGGAGAAAAGGCTGTTCAATAATTCACGGTCTGCGCAGGACCCCGCTTCCAGGAACCATCCGGTTGCAGGCAGGCCGTGCCGTAGGCCTCGACGTTACGCCCGCCAACCCGCACGGTTGTCGTGTATTCGCGTTCCTGCAGGCAGCTGGAGTCGGAATAGCTGTAGGAATCCGTGGCGGCATAGGTCTGGGGGTAAGCACGCGGGCTGCTGTAATACGCGGTGCCGTCGTGTTGTGCGTTGTTGATCGCATAGCCCAGCAGGCCACCCACGACCAGCCCCAGCAACAATCTGCCGTCATCCCGGTCCCGGTACACCCGCGTCACATGGCGATCACCGTAGCCCCGGTATCCGTAGCGGTCGTGGCCGTGGCCGCGTTCACGGTAGTGGCCCTGGTGATGTTCAACCCGGTCGCGATCACCATGGCCCCGCCGGTCAGCCATGGCGGCGCCGGGTGCGGCCAGGGAAACGGTCAACAGGGCAGCCAGCAAGGATTGGGTCGTCAGCTTCATGTCAGTATCCTTTTTTGGTGGTTCCGGTACATGCTAACGGGAGCCCACGACAAAGGGTGACAGCCGGCCCGGCTTGTTGCCCGAAACGGGCGCCGACCCCTGCCAGCGTCATGGAAATGGCTCGTGACAGATCTAAACGCCCGGCGAGAAACCGTGCGTATCAATATGACAAATATAGATTTAGTACAGAATCAGGCGACCTGAACCGGAATCGCGTTGCGGTGGTCACGGATCCGGTTATGCGCGTCGAGATACACCAGCGTAGGCTTGAACACGCTCGCTTCCTGCGTGGTCAGTATGGCATAGGTACAGATAATGAGACGGTCGCCGGGCCGGGCCTTGTGCGCAGCCGCGCCATTGACCGAGATGATGCCGGAATCTTCTTCCGCACGGATGGCATAGGTAATGAACCGCTCGCCGTTGTCCAGGTTGTAGATCTGGATCTGCTCGTATTCCTGAATATTGGCTGCGTGCAACAGCGCGTCGTCGATGGCACAGGATCCTTCGTATTCCAGTTCCGCGTGCGTAACGTTGGCGTGATGAAGCTTGGACTTTAACAGGGTGATCTGCATGAGCGTAGGCGTCCCGCGACCGGCCAGAAACGAGGCGTGATTATGCGTACTTCAACGACATACTGCAAGGATAGACCATGATGTCGGCCCGAGATTCCCAGGCTAAACCACTGATATTCTGATGTTGTCAATCAGGCGGGCGCGCCCGAGCGTGACGGCGGCCAGTACAATCAGCGCGCGTTCCCCCGGCTCGGGCAGACCCAGGTCCACCTGCCGGCGCACACTGACGTAATCGGGCTGGAATCCGGCCTCCGCCAGCTGGCGGAGGGCCGCCTGTTCCACCCCGGCATAATCACGCTCACCGGTTTCCACCTCGGCCTTCACGTCCAGCAGGGTCTGGTACAGCCGCGGCACGATGGCACGCTCAACCGCACTCAGGTACTGGTTGCGGGAACTCATGGCCAGGCCGCTGGCTTCGCGCACCGTGGCCACGCCGTCGATGCGGATCGGGAAGCACAGGTCCGCGGCCATGCGCCGGATCAGCAGCAGCTGCTGGTAATCCTTCTCACCGAACACGGCGATGTCCGGCTGCACCAGATTAAACAGTTTCGCGACCACCGTGGTGACGCCGTTGAAGTGCGTAGGCCGGTGGGCACCCTCCAGGACGGTGCTCAGTCCGGGTACCTGCACCACCGTGGTCACCGCCGTTCCCTGTGGGTAGATTTCCGCGGTCTCCGGCAGGAACAGCAGGTCGGCAGCCGCCTCCTGCAGCGCAGCCTGGTCGGCCTCCGGGGTAACCGGGTAACTGGCGAAATCCTCCCGGGGTCCGAACTGCATCGGGTTGACGAAAATGCTCGCCACGACCCGATCGGCCACGCTGCGGGCATGGTGCATCAGTTGCAGATGTCCCGCATGCAGGTTGCCCATGGTCGGCACGAAGGCGATGGATTCCCGTGCCGCACGCCAGGGCCGGAGTTGTTCGCGCAACCGGGCGCCGGTGGTGATGATCTCCATGCGTCAGTAACAGTGTTCCGGTGCCGGGTAGCGACCCGTCTTGACCGCGTCGATGTACTGGCGGACTGCCGCCTCGATGCTCCCCTGCCCGGCCAGGAAATCCTGCACGAACCGCGGCCGACGCCCCTGCGTGATACCGAGCATGTCATACAGTACCAGCACCTGGCCGTCACAGGCCGGCCCGGCACCGATGCCGATCGTGGGAATGTTGACGGTCGTGGTGATTTCCTCGCCGAGGGAGGCCGGTACACATTCGATCACCAGCAACTGCGCGCCGGCCGCTTCCAGCGCGCGGGCATCGGCCAGGATGGCGGCCGCCGACTCGAGTTCACGCCCCTGCACCTTGTAGCCACCGTATTTCCGTACCGACTGCGGCAACAGGCCGACGTGCCCGCACACGGGAATGCCCTCACCAACCAGGGTGCGCACGATTTCCGCCATCACCACCCCCCCCTCCAGCTTGACCATGTGCGCCACGCCCTCCTCGACCAGGCGCCGGGCGTTGCACAAGGCCAGTTCCGGGGTGGCGTAGCTGCCGGCCGGCATGTCGACGATGCGATACGCATGGTGGCCGACACGGGCGACATTGGCCGCGTGGTACAGCATGTCCTGCATGGTTACCGGCTCGGTCGAGTCATGGCCCATCAGCACCATGCCGAGCGAATCGCCAATGATGAACAGTTCCACACCGGCGGCCTCCAGCACGCGGGTAAAGCCGGCATCGTATACGGTCAGGCAGGCGATCTTCTCGCCGCGGGCCCGCATTTCGTGCAGGTATTCCAGGGTAATGGCCCGTTTGTCACTCATGACCGGGAAGAACTAGAGTGCAGCCGACATGGGATTGAAATACTGCACGCCCTTGCGGGTGTTCATGACCTGTTCCAGCAACGCCTGGTAGTCCTGTTCGCTGTCGACCAGGTTGATGTTCGCGGCGTTGACGATGAGCAGCGGTGCCGCATCGTAGTACAGGAACAGCCGGGAATAGGCCTCGGACAGCCGGTGCACGTAGGCGGCATCGATATTGCGCTCGTAGTGGATACCGCGGCGCGCGATCCGCTTCAACAGCACCTCGACCGGTGCCTGCAGATAGATGACCAGGTCCGGCACCGGCGCATCGATCGTGACGTGCTGATAGACCTGTTCGTAGAGCTTGAGTTCCTCGGCGTCCAGGGTGAGTTCGGCAAACAGGCGGTCTTTCTCGAGCAGGAAATCGGCCACCCGTACCGGCTGGAACAGGTCGGCCTGGCGCATGTCCTCGATCTGCCTTGCGCGCTGGAACAGGAAGAACAGCTGCGCCGGCAGTGCCCCCTTGCGCGGGTCCTGATAGAACCGTTCCAGAAAGGGATTGTCCTCGGCACCCTCCAGGATCAGGTCGGTATCGAAGCTCTGCGCCAGGCGTCGGGCCAGGCTCGTCTTGCCGACACCGATCGGACCTTCGACGACGATGTATCCGGGTATGTCCTTGCTCATCATCCGGTAACCAGCTTGCGCAGTGCATGATTCTCGATCCGGTTGATCAGGGAGGTCAACAGCCCTCGTCCCGGGATATCCAGATTGCCGGCGATCTCGGCGAGCGGGATGATAACAAAGTCGCGCGCGTGCAGCCCGGGGTGCGGTACCTGTAGCTCCGGCGTGTCGATGCGGCTGCTGCCATACAGCAACAGGTCGAGGTCGATGATGCGCGGCCCCCAGCGCTCACCACCTCGTTGCCGTCCCTGCAACCGCTCGATGCGTTGCAATGCCCGCAGCAGATCCGGCGCAGAGAGGTGAGTATCCAGGGCAACCACGGCATTCACGTAGTCCGGCTGGTCCGGCGGCCCCATGGGCCTGCCCCCGTACAGGCTGGACCGGGCCACGAGCCGGCTCTCCGGCAAATCCGCCAGACGCTCCATGGCCTCCCGGACCTGTGTTACCGGCTCGTCGAGGTTGCTGCCGATCCCGATATAGGCACGGACCGTCACGTAGTGCCGTCGGTCTTGCGCCGGGAACGGTTCCGGGGACGCCGGCGCGACCGGCGTTTTGGTCCATCCGGTGGTGCCGCCGGTTCCTGGCCGGCCTGCTGCTGGAAGTCCGTCCACCAGTCGCACACCTCCCGGCTCACCTCACCGGCTTCGCCACGCAGCAGCAGGAAGTCGTAGGCCGCACGAAAACGGGGATGTTCCAGCACCCGGCGGGCGCGCCGCCCACCCTGCTGCTCCAGCCGTATCTGCAGCATCCAGATCTCGCGCATCGGCAGCGCATACCGGCGCGGGGTTGCCAGCACGCGCGCCTGTTCCTCGATGACCTGCGAGCCGGCGTGCTGCATCGCCATGGCCGGGTGCTGCCCTTCGGCCTGCAACCGTGCCGCACGTTCCAGCACCGGGTGCCAGAGGAGCACCGCGAACAGGAACGCCGGGGTGACCGGCTTGTTTTCAGCAATCCGCGCATCGGTGTTTGCCATGCCGCGGCTGACCAGCATCAGCGGAAAATCGTTCAGCTCGTGACCCAGCGACTGCTCGGTCTGGGGGAACAGCTGTTCGAACAGGTGATAGTGACGCAGCATCTCGAAATTGGCCAGGGCACTGCCGCCCAGGAACAGCTTGAGCATCTCGTCAAACAGTCGCGCCGGCGGGATATCGCCAAGCAACGGCGCCAGTTGCCGGATCGGCGCCTCCGTGGCCGGGTCGAGCCGGAAGCCCAGCTTGGTGGCAAAGCGCACCGCACGCAGCATGCGTACCGGGTCCTCGCGGTAACGGGTTTCCGGATCGCCAAGCAGCCGCAGCAGCCCGGCCTCCAGATCATGCATCCCGCCGGTGTAATCGATGATGGAGAAGTCCGCGACGTTGTAATACAAGGCGTTAACGGTGAAATCGCGGCGCAGGGCATCGTCCTCGATGGTGCCATAGACATTGTCGCGCACAATGCGACCTTCCCCGTCGACGTGGTGGCCGTCGGCTTCACCGGAGGCATCCTGCATGGCCCGGAAGGTGGCTACCTCGATGACTTCGCGGCCGAAGATCACGTGCGCGAGCCGGAACCGGCGTCCGATCAGGCGGCAGTTACGGAACAGCCGCTGCACCTGTTCGGGGTGTGCGTCCGTGGCGACATCGAAATCCTTGGGCTCGCGGCCCAGCAGCAGGTCACGCACCCCGCCGCCCACCAGGTGAGCCTGGAAGCCGGCATCTTTCAAGCGGTACAACACCTTCAGCGCGTTGGAGCTGATATTCGAGCGGGACACGGGATGCGCCGAACGGGGGATGGTGTTGGGTGCGCTGTCGGTCGGGGTGGGTCCTGGGTCGCTCACGTAGGTCGCTTGTGGATGCATCGAGTGGGCGTATAATACCACCGCTTTCCAGCCCATATACCATCGCTCCCATCGTCTAGTGGTTAGGACACTGGCCTCTCACGCCGGTAACAGGGGTTCGAATCCCCTTGGGAGCGCCAATCAACGCAAGGCCCGCACAGCGGGTATTCCGTGTTGATGCGGGAGCAAGGGGATGAGAACCCCGGGTTCGAGCCGAGCCACGCCACGCGTGGCGAGACAACAACGCCGCAGGCGTTGGCCCCGCAGGGGTGAGGAACGCAGTGACGAATCATCCCCCTGGGAGCGCCAATCAACGCAAGGCCCGCACAGCGGGTGATACCCTTTGCCGGGCTGCGCCGATACAATTTCCGCATGAATGCCCCTGACAATCAGGCCACACCTCCCGAATCCGGGTACCCCGCGGCCGGCTTCTTCCGCCGCCTCGTGGCCATGTTCTATGACAGCCTGCTGGTACTCTCCGTGCTGCTGGTGGCAACCACCCTGGTGATGCTCCTCACGCGCGGCACGCTGAACTATCACAACCCGTTTTTCAGAACCTTCCTGTTCCTGCTCTGCTTTGCGTTTTTCAGCTGGTTCTGGCTGCATGGCGGGCAGACGCTCGGCATGCGGGTCTGGCGCTTGCGCGTGCAGAACCGCAGCGGCGGGCCGATCAGCATCTGGCAGGCACTGCTGCGCTTCATCGTCGCCATTCCCTCACTGGCTCTGTTCGGACTGGGATTCCTGTGGATGCTGGTGGATCGCGACCGCATGACACTGTACGACCGTTTCTCGGAATCGGTCATGGTGGTCTTGCCGAAACGGCAGGGATCGTAGTATGCGCCGTGCGTGCCGGCCTGTTACAGCCGCCGCACCGCCCGCACACCAAACAGCAGGAATACCAGGTTCGGAAACAGCATGGTCAGCAACGGTGGCAGGCCGTACACCAGGCCCATCTGCCCGGCAACCTGGCTGAGGATATAGAAACCGAAACCGACCATGACGCCAATGAATATGCGCTGGCCGGTCCCGATCGAGCGCAGGCTGCCGAACACGAACGGAACCGCCACGAAGAGCATGATCAGCGAGGAAACCGGTGTCATGACACGCTTCCAGAAGGCAAACCGGTAGTGCCGGGAGTCCAGCCCGTTCCGGTCCAGATACCCCACCAGCTGTCTGAGGTCGCTGGTCGACATGTATTTGGGCTCGACCGTGACATTGCCCAGCAGGTCCGGGGTCAGCAACACCGGCCACGCCTGGGATGCAACATGGCGTGTGGTCACACTATCCTTGCCGAATGCGGACTGCTCGACCCCGTAGAGTACCCATTGTCCGTCCCTGTACTGCGCATGGGTGGCGTGGGTCGCCTCAGCCAGTTGTTTCCTGTCATTGAGTTCGTAGACGGTCAGATCGGCCAGACTGTTCGGGTCGAGCACACGCCGGACATTGATAAATCGATTCTGGTTGCGCACCCACAGCCCCTCACCGCCCAGAAAGCTCACACCCTGCCCGGCGGCAGCGGCGCGCAGGTGCTGCCGGTACTGCTCCGCGGCCGGTGCAAGCCACTCACCGACGACCATGGCAACGACGAGCATGAGCACGCCGACCTGCAGTACCGCAAGGATGATCCGCCACACCGACATGCCGCTGGCACGCATCGCGACGAGTTCACTATGGGTCGCCAGGGTGCCCATGCCCATCAGGCTGCCCATCAACGCCGCCATGGGGAACAGTTCGTAGCAGGCCTGCGGGGCGGACAGCAGGACATACTGCAACATGACGCCAAGCGTGTATCCTCCGGTACCCACACTGTTGATCTGGTCGATGACGGTGAAAAAAAGGTCCAGGCCGACCACCACCAGCAGGGCGACCAGCGTGCTGGCCGCCACGACACCGGCGATGTAACGGTCGATGACCTTCATCGTGACCAGCCGAAGCGGCACGCAAGGCTGCCGCCCTTGTAGAGCAGGAAGGTCAGCAACACCGGCAGCAGCGGCACCCACCACAAGCCCACCAGGGGTGGCAATATGCCCTTGCCCACCCACATCCTGGCCGTGCCCAGCAGGTTGTAGTAGATCAGGAACAGCAGGATGGCCAGCACGAGGCGCCCGTATCCGGCCTGGCGCGGCCCGCTGCGCGACAGGGGTACGGCCAGCAACAGCAGCGTGACCACCGACAACGGCATGGCAATCCGCCACTGCAGCTCGGCCACGTCCCAGGGGTCCGAGGAATGGATCAGCTGTGCACTCGGTATTTCCTCGCGACGCGTCTCCCGCGGTGCGATATCCGGCAGATCGACCCGAACCCCGTAGCTGGCGAACTGCATGATGCGGTAGTCCGCTGCGCCAGGCCGACCGTAGTAACGATACCCGTCCTGGAGGACCAGAAAATCGTCCCCGCTGGCAGGATCCCGCTGGCGGGTTGCCGTGCGCGCAGTGATCATTTGTGCCGGGTGCTCGGGATGCCCCTTGTCATGCACGACAATGAACAGGTTCTCCATCTGCTTGCGGTCGGCGGACAGGCTTTCCGCATAAAAGGTCACCTTGCCATCCTGGAGATTATTGAAGCGACCCGCTCCCAGCACGGTCAGCTCGGCCGTTTGCCGGGCGCTGGACTTCAGGCTGTTGCTCATACCCTGCACCTCCGGGCTGACGTACAGCGACAACCAGGCCAGCACCAGCGCCACCAGCACGCCAAAAGCGAGCAACGGCCGGTAAATGCGTCCCGGCCCTATCCCGCAGGCCTCCATCACCACCATTTCGTGGTCACGGTTTATCCGCCCGAGGGCGAGCATCACGCCCAGCGCCAGCGCGAACGGCACCACCAGTACCTGGAACCAGATCATTTTCAGGCCGAGCAGGGTGAACACCACGCCGCCCGGAATATCGCCATTGGCGGCATCCGAAAGGAAACGCACCAGCCAGTCGCTGAACAGCACGATCAGCAGTACCAGGGTGACCGCGAGCCAGCCCTGGAGCACTTCCTTGAGCAGGTAACGGTCGAAGATTTTCAGCATGGGCGGTGATCCGGATGGTGCGGTGAAAAAACCGGCAGCTTACAGTACACTCCCTGCTCATGCCGATATAACACGGGTATTGCGGAACCAGCGGCTAACGTATACCACGGCCCTGTGATCTGCAATCCAAACGACCTAACTGCGAGGCCTGGCGCATGAAATTCAGTGTAACGAACGAAAACCCCTCTACGGTTAAATCAGGCTGCGTCATCGTCGGAGTATTCGAGCGCCGCAAACTTTCGGCTGCCGCCGCCCGCATCGACAGGACCTCGCGCGGCCTGCTGACAAAGCTCATGAAGGATGGCGAGCTGGACGGCAAGCCGGGACAGACCCTGCTGGTCCACTACCCGCGCGGGGTCAAGGCCGAGCGCGTGCTGCTGGTCGGCTGCGGCAAGCAGTCCGGATTCAATGCCCAGGCCTTCCGCAAGGCCACGACCAGCGCAGTTCAGGCGCTGCATCGCTCCGGGTCCGGCGATGCGATCAGTTTTCTCACCGAACTCGAAACAGAGGACTGCACCCTGTACCTCAAGGTACGCAGTCAGGTGGAAATCACCCGCAGTTGCCTGTACAGCCCGGATGAGCTGAAAAGCAAAAAGGTGGGCAGAAAGCAGCCGCTGCGCCGGCTGGCAGTCAATGTCGAGCCTGCCGGCACGGACGCCGCGCACCAGGCACTGGCCGATGGTGAAGCGATCGCTGCAGGCATGGAGCTGGCGCGCCGGCTTGGCAACCTGCCGGGCAATATCTGCACACCGGACTATCTTGCCGGGCAGGCGCGCGCGCTGGCCGGTTCCGACAAACGCCTCAAGGCCACCGTACTGGACCCCGCCGCAATGACCCGGCTGGGCATGGGTGCCCTGCTCTCGGTCGCGCGTGGCAGCAATGAGCCGGCCCGGCTGATCAGCCTGGAATACCGCGGCGGAACCCCGGGTGACAAACCGGTGGTGCTGGTCGGCAAGGGCGTAACCTTCGACTCCGGCGGCATCTCCATCAAGCCGGCTGCCGCCATGGACGAGATGAAATTCGACATGTGCGGCGCGGCCAGTGTACTGGGCACCCTGAAAGCCTGTGTGACCATGGGGCTGCCGCTCAACGTCGTCGGCGTGATCCCGGCGACCGAGAACCTGCCGGGCGGGCGCGCCAGCAAACCCGGTGACATCGTCACCAGCCTGTCCGGCCAGACCATCGAGGTCCTGAATACCGACGCCGAGGGACGATTGATCCTGTGCGATGCGCTTACCTACAGCGAGCGTTTCGACCCCGACGTGGTCATCGACATCGCCACCCTGACCGGTGCCTGCGTGATCGCTCTCGGCAGCCATGCGGCCGGTCTGCTCAGCAACAGCGATGTGCTGGCAGGCGAACTGCTCGATGCCGGGACAACCGCCGGGGACCGTGCCTGGCAAATGCCCCTGTGGGAAGATTACCAGCAGCAGCTGGACAGTAATTTCGCCGACATGGCGAACATCGGCGGACGTGAGGCCGGCACCATCACGGCAGCCTGTTTCCTCTCCCGCTTCACCAAAAAATACCGCTGGGCCCACCTGGATATCGCCGGTGTGGCCTGGATGGGTGGCAAGGAAAAAGGCGCCACCGGGCGCCCGGTACCTCTGCTCACCCAGTACCTGCTGGATCGCTGTGGGTCACGATGACCCGCGTCGACTTCTACATCGTGCAGGACAGCCAGCCGGACACCTGTCCCCTGCTGGCCTGCCGGCTGACCGAAAAAGCCTACCGGAAGGGACACCGCGTCTATATCAACGCCGCATCCGGCAAGCAGGTTGGTCAGCTTGACGATTTACTCTGGACCTTTCGCGCCGGCAGCTTCCTCCCGCACGCGGTGGCGCAGGAAAACCCGGAAGAAAGTCCGCCGATCCTGCTGGGCAGTGACACGGAACCCCCGGATATGGATGATGTCCTGGTCAACCTGGCCGGCACGGTCCCACCCTGGTTCAGCCGGTTCAACCGGGTGGCCGAGCTGGTGGGTAGCGACGAGGCCGCCCGCACCGCCGCACGCGAACGCTATCGCTTCTACCAGGACCGTGGCTATACGCTGAACACCCACAAGCTATGACTAACCGGACGACAAACCTGCCGCTGGACTCCGAAGGCATCCCCATCCTGACCGAACTGGTCAGCACCGAGGAACTGCTCGACGCGGACACCACCACCCGCTACGGCAGGTACAACCGCATGTCCACCACGGAAATCGCTGAAGAGCTGCTCTCCAGCGAACTGTTCCAGCGCCAGCTCGACGAGGTCGCCTCGGAACTGAGCCGCAACCTCCGCCTGCAGACCGAGCAGGCACTCGGCACCGCAATCGAGGATGTCATCAGCAAGACCCTCGACCGCAACAACGCGCGCTCCTTCGAGCTCATCCGCGTCCAGCTGGAGGATGCCCTGCCGGAACTGCTTGCCAAGGTCCTCCAGGACCAGGACGTCACCTCCTGAGCACAGACGCGGTCCCGGACCCGCCGGGACACGCCTCCACCTTCCCGGACGATTTTGGGACAGTATCTGACCATCGGGTATAATTTCCGCCTTTGGCCGAACAGGCCATCCGCACCGGCCTGAGCACCCATGGACAAAACCTACGACCCGCACGCCATCGAACAGCACTGGTACGAAATCTGGGAGCGGGAAGGCTACTTTGCGCCAGCCGGTGGCGGCACCCCCTACTGCATCATGATCCCGCCACCGAACGTGACCGGAAGCCTGCATATGGGACATGCGTTCCAGGACACCCTGATGGACGCCCTGATCCGCTATCACCGCATGCGTGGCGACAACACCCTGTGGCAGGCAGGCGCCGACCATGCCGG
>Ga0307424_1000979_pt1 | contig 15207 bp, 13 predicted proteins | sample SalMarWE160320MG_FD_202157 | JGI IMG/M metagenome (GOLD analysis project Ga0307424, IMG submission 202157) | Salt marsh sediment microbial communities from the Plum Island Ecosystem LTER, Massachusetts, United States - WE1603-20 | ecosystem: Environmental > Aquatic > Marine > Intertidal zone >... | reverse complement strand
AAGCTGGCCGATATCGACGTCAACTACACCCGCATCATGATGCCGCTCAAGACGACTCAGAAGCACGTTAAGGCAGCGGAGTCCTTGCTCGACGGCAAGAAGTACTACGAGGCCAATCTGGCCCTCAAGGCCGCCCAGGACGGCCTAGTGATTGATACGGTTGCCCTCGTCGATGTTCCCAAGCCAGGCGACAAGTCAAACAAGACGGCAAGTGATAAGGTCAGCGGTAGGTCGGCCGCTAAGGCGCCCACCGAAAGGTCCGGCGCCTCAAAATAGTTGTCACAAGCTTAAGGGCAAGAACCTCCCACTATAGGCAATATTGCCCAAGCGGGCGGAGAGCGTAGCGACTAAATCTCGTGAACGCATCAGAAGGGCTAGAAAGCAACACTTCAAATTGTGGGAACAAGCTCTGTAGCAATGGCCCCCCGCGTTTTTCTCCGCAAGAGTATTGAGGGACTACGTTGGATAGGTATGGGAAAGACTTGGTACGCCGCCCAAGTGCCGCCGGTGCAAGCGGCGATCTCCGAGGTGGTAGAAGCAAGGACCGGCGAGACAACGCAGCACCCATAATATTAATGTAAAGGAGATTCGAAAATGGCAGACGCAGTTGCTAGCGAAAAAACAATCCTTGGGATCGAGGCCGGAGGTGCGGTGGTTGAGGGACTTGCAGCCCTTGCTGCGGTCGTCCTTGCGATCCTCGGCATCATCGGGCTTATGCCGCTCTACATGGCATCAATTGCCTCAATCCTCATTGGCGCGGCGCTGTTGGCGCAAGGAAGTGCCATCGCCAGCGAATACTCCAAACTGCTCAGCCGTCTCAGCGGCGGCACCTTTGGAACTATCGAGCTTGGGACCGGGACCACGACCGAATTCGTGATCGGCGGCGCAGCCGTCACGCTTGGCATTTTGTCGCTCGTCAACATCCACCCCCATATCCTGTTGCCGGCGGCAGTGATCGCTATTGGCGCAGCACTTGTTCTGACCAGCGGCGCGACCACGCGTCTCAACGAACTAAAGCTCGAAGCGGCCAAGGCTGGCGAAGTCGCTCACAATATGGCGCGCTCCGCCGTCTCCAGCGCTGCCGGGGCACAGATGCTCGCCGGCTTAGCGACGATCGTGCTCGGCATCATCGCGCTGGTCATGGCCATTGACGTGATGACGATGACCATGACGCTCGTTGGGCTGCTCGTCGGTTCCGCTGCCCTCACCCTGAGTGCAAGTGCCCTGAGCGGCAAGATGCTTGGAGCCCTGCATCAGGAGCGCAGCAGTGCCGATCGAGCTAGTCAGCGTTAACTAACGTCCTCCGCAGAATCGCGTAGGAACTGGCATTCCGACTAGGGAGCGAGTTACATGAAAGTCCATGAAGTCATGACGCCAGAGGCACATTGGGTAGATCCGGAGGTAACCCTAAAGGAAGCAGCGCTCAAAATGCGGCAACAAAATATCGGGGCCTTGCCTGTTGGCGAGAACGACCGTCTGATTGGGCTGGTCACCGACCGTGACATCTGTTGCCGCGCGGTAGCCGAGGGACGCGACCCGATGAGGGCGAAGGTCCGAGACGTAATGTCGCCGAAAATTTCCTATTGCTTCGACGATCAGGACCTGGGCGAAGCCGCCCAGGTCATGGAGGAGAAGCAGGTCCGTCGCTTAGCAGTTCTAAATCGTAACAAGCGCATTGTTGGCGTCCTGTCGGTAGCCGATCTCGCGAGGCATGGCCAACAGGCACTGGCGGGGGAGGTGCTTGAAGGAGGTCAACCGCTCGCTTGATCAGCCATCGGTTTGCACGTCATTGCGACTATGGCTTCGTACAGCGGTATCTAGGAAGCGGGGATCCGTTGTCGGGCGCGCGTCCAGCGTTGGCTTCGACGTATCAGATAGGATCCTTTAGCAAGGCCAAACCGCCCAAAACGCCTTTGCTGATTGATGGGGTCTCCCTCCCCCATCAGGGTTCCTTGGGAACCTCTTGAGGAAGCCCCGTTCCCCCCGTCGGGGCTTCTTCTCTTGATCTTTCCCCACAGATCTGGCCCCGGAATGGGGTATGGTCTCTCGTCAATGGCCCGCATGGGTGTCACCGAGCATCGACCTAAGCGCCCGCTGGCAAGCGATTGAGTCCCTCCCTTTTAGCTACGTTCAGCGTGAACGAGGTTTTCAGTTAATATGGAGCCATCCGCGTCCCAGGGATATCATCTCTGGTTCAGCCATGTTTAGGCGGTTTTTGCACGTGTCGATGCCGAATAAGCTGGTAAGCTGGGCACCAGCTGATCAGACCAGTCAAACCGATCCAGCCCCACGACGTCTGCGGGCCGACAAACACCAGCGCCAGTAGAACCAGCCCCACGACAACGCTCAATTGTCGACCCACAATACCCAACATTTTTTGTCACGGCTGCTTAACTCCCTCATTGGAATGGATTGTCGATGCCTCCAAAGTCACCGGTCTCAGCCGGGAACGTGGACATGCCGGGTCCAGACAAAAGTCCGAGACAAAACAAGGCACCCGCAAGATTTGGCATTGGTCGCTTTGCCAAATAGGCTTAGTCAATCGCCTCGAGCTGCCAATTCCAAACGCACGAGGGCCGAAAGAGATGAGGCGCCCATTTTTTTCATGACGGTCGCACGTGAGTTTCGACCGTGCGCTGGCTGATATCTAAACGCGCGGCAATCTCCTTGTTCGCATGGCCGGCGACGACGAGGTCCATTACCTCGCGCTCGCGTTTAGTAAGGGTTGCGATCCGCATGGTTGCTTGGGCGTGCTGCGCGGACCGATCCTCTGGGGTAGCTGCCTGCTGCAATGCGTGATGGATAGAAAGCAGCAATGTTTCCTCATTGACTGGCTTCTCGATAAAATCAGCGACGCCGGCTCGCATCGCCTGGACCGCCATGGCGATGTCACCCTGGCCGGTGATGACGATTGCTGGCAATGTGCTGCCCTTGGCCGCGAGCCTAGCGAGCATTTCAAGTCCGCTCATGCATGGCATGCGCACATCAGTAATGAGGCAGCCCCTGTCCCTGGGGTCGTAAGAACTGAGGAAGCCTGTACCGGTTGCATAGGTCTTGACTTGATAGCCGGCATTGCTTAGCAGGACCCGCATCGCGCGTACTGGAGCTGTCATCTACAACAAATATCGTCCCGATGGTAGCGGCGCCGGGCGTTGCGGTCGCCATCACAACCGATCTTTCCTTCGCTAGCCCTTCGTCGGCAAGGAGCTGCTGGACAAGATGCGCAAGTTCCGCCGGCTTGGTCGGCTTAGTGGCGCAGGCGCATCCACCTCGCGTGATATCGCGTAGGACTTCGGCTCTCACGTCACCAGTCAAGATGATGGAAGACACTTGCCACCCGAGTGCCTTGCGCAAGTCCACCGTGACTAGCTCGAATGTAGGACCGTAACCTTACGAAGATGATGGCATGGCCGCTCAAGAAGGTGCCGTGCAAAACTCGTTCTCGCTGATGGGCCGCGCCGAGCCGATCGGGGGTCTAGGAGGTGTTTCTCTGCGAGACTTCCGTTTGGATCGAACGCGGAAGGTCGGCATTTGTGAAGCGATCATTGGCCTCACGAAGAGAGCCAATGCTATCTGCTATTTCTCCGGAACGGCCATAGGCCGCGCGCTCGTCTCAGCTCTTGCCTGCAGCGCTCCTATAACTTCATCGCCATACCGATTGAGTGCTGCTCGCTTCTGGGCAGGATCAGCTTCCGAGAAATCGTGGATGCCTTGGCAGTAGGCGAGGATTAGCGCATTTGCCACATTCGCAAGCTTTGCCGCCGCGTTCTTTGTGGCAAGGCTGTTCGCCTGGGTGGCGGCGTCTTCCGCACGGAACTCCAGATCGGGCTTGCCGATGAGCTGTCGTGCCTGGTCCACAAGACTCTTCGACACCAGGGATCCGTCGTCTGGCGGACAAGCTAGGGGCGCCTTCGATGTTGGAAGATGCTCGGCTAGGGTATAGCCAGCAGGCGTGGCCCAGACGATATCCACATTGGGCACGGATTCGGAACCTTGCCAGCGCATGATATAGGCGGTCATGTTGATCGCAAAACGTTTGAACGCGAATAGCAAAAAGCCCTAATCCCGCCAATGATCTACATCTCGATCATTTGCGGCGGCTGAAAGATAGTGACCGGCGGCGCGGCTCCTTTGTACTTTTCGATCTGAACCAGCGCGGTGTTGGCTACGTTTCCTTGCGAAAGCTCTGAAGCCGGCTTGTCAAGGGTCACCATATTTACCAACCCGTGCTTGTCGAGGGAGCCGACCTTCCCAGGCTCGGCCGGATCGTACCAAGCTCCAGGATGCATGCACACGACCGAGCGCGAGACTCTTTCGGTGACGACGGCCCCGCCGAGCACCTGGCCACGATCATTGAAGATACGCACGACGTCCCCATCGCGAATGCCGCGCGCCTTGGCGTCGGTCGGGTTGATCCAAATTGGCTCTCGGCCCGCCACTTCGTAGGTTTTTCTGAGTTCGCTATTGTCGAGCTGGGAGTGCAACCGGTGTGGCGGATGAGGAGACACGAGTGCCAGAGGGAACCGCGCAGCCTTTGAACTGCCAAGCCACTCGACAGGCTCGATCCAGGTGGGATGACCGAAGCAGTCGGGCAATTTCATTGCAGCGATCGACTCAGAGAAAATCTCAATTCTTCCCGAGGCCGTTCCGAGCGCGTTGGTGGCGGGGTCCACCCGGAATGCGGAGAACGTTACAAACTTCTTCGAGGATTTCGGTATTGGAAACTCGGCGTAACCACGCTTCCAGAACTCGTCAAACGGAGGCATCGTGACCTTCATTGCCTTGGCATTCCGCTCGGCTACGGCGTAAAAAGAGTGGAGCCATTCCATCTGATCCTTCTTACCCTCGGTGAATTTTTCCTCGACTCCGAGACGTTTCGCGATAGCCGCGCAGATGTCATAGTCATTGCGTGACTCAAGCACAGGCTTGATCACTTGCGGCATCGCCGCCATAAACTGACGCGAGTAGGTGCCGCACACTTCTATGTCGTTTCGTTCAAACCCTGTCGTCGCCGGTAGCACAATGTCGGCGGCTCGGGCCGAAGCGGTCCAGAATGGATCTTGAATGATGATTGTCTCTGGCCGCTGCCATGCCTCGAGCATGCGGTTGATATCCTGCTGATGCGAAATCGGGTTACCGCCGGCCCAGTACACAAGCTTGATGTCTGGGTAGCTCATCGTCTTCCCGTTGAACGGAAACTTCTTCCCGGGATTCAGCAGCATATCGGAAACAGTACGTGCCGCAGGCATGTCGTTCGAAATGGGATTTGGACCTGCAGAGATTCCAGGAAGGTCCGGCGCATTGGCCTGCAAGTCGCCACCGTTGTCGTAATGGTAACTGAAGCCAATACCACCTCCAGGGAGACCAATATGGCCAATCATTGACGCTAGGGTGATGAGCATCCAGTAGGGCTGCTCTCCGTGATCTGCTCGCTGTATCGCGTATCCGGCCATGATCATCGTGCGCTCGCTCTTCAGGCGGCGCGCAAGATCCTTGATAGTATCACCGTCCAATCCTGTGATCTTAGAAGCCCATTCCGGCGTCTTTGGCGTCTGGTCTGTCCTGCCCAGCACATACTCCTTGAATTTGTCGAAGCCGGAGGTGTACTTGCTTATGAACTCCTTATCGTAGTTGTTCGTCGCGATCATCTCATGAGCGATACCAAGCATCAGAGCTGTGTCGGTATTTGGGCGCGGCGCAATCCATTTTGCTCCTAAATGTTTCGCCGTATCCGTAAAGCGAGGATCAACGCAGATTATGTCGATGTCCTTCTCGGCCTTCAGCTTCTCGATCGCTCCATAGAGATAGTGGTCGCTCGGATGCGTTCCGATTTGACAATTCTTCATCGGACAGCAGCCCCAGAACACCAGGGTCTTAGCTTCATCTAGTATCGTGGGCCAGGCCGTCTGTTCGCTATAGACTTCCTCACCACCGAGCACATAGGGAAGTAGGACCATCGCGCAGCCAACGCTGTAGTCGCCCACGTTGTCCGTAAAGCCGCCATACATACCTAGCAGCCGCCGTGTGATCGCACCGGCGTTGTGTAACATTCCGGCAGATTGCCAGTCGAAAGTTCCAGAGAAGATGGAGGCGTTACCATATTTCTTTCTGACGCGCTTGAGCTCGTTTGCCACCAAATCGAGTGCGTGGTCCCAACTCACGCGCACGAAGGGTTCTCGTCCGCGGCCTGACCGGTCGCTACCAGCTCCCTTCTCTAAGAAGCCCTTGCGTACTGCGGGGTGGCCAACGCGAGTCGCGGCATAGACTTGTGATGGAAATCCCTCCAGCATGCTTGTGGGGTAAGGATCCTTGTCGAACGGCTCGATCTTGATCAATTTGCCGTTCTGGGCAACGGCGTTGTACATGCCCCAGTGGCTGGCCGTGAGGAAACGTTTTGCCTGCGCTGAGTTGGCTCCCCACACTTCTTTCGCAAACGCTTTTGCTGGATAGAGCCGGGGCAATGCCAAGCCGCCACCTAAAGCTATCGCTGTATGAAGGAAGCGCCTACGAGAAATTTTACGCATGCTTTTGGCCCTCTCTCTGTGGCTTGAGGCCTTACTGCCCCTTCGCGTGCCGTTGTAAATATTGGGTGACCAGCGCGGCCTGTTCAGGAGTCAGCGCCGCATTGTGAGTCATGATGCTCAGCACTGACGGCCACTGGTTGGCAGTAAACTCCTTCGGCCGATGAAGGCCGTGACACGCCGAGCATCGCTTCTGATAAAGGTCTGAGGCTGCCTTCCAGACAGCATCTATTTTTGGCACTGTAGCGGAAGAGTTGACCCAGCCAGCATAACTGACCGGCTTCCAAGTGACCCCATACAGGACTACGGTCTTGCCCTTGCGGGGCTGAGAGGGGGAAGCGGATGCAGACAGTCGAAGTTCAAGAATCCGCTTGCCGGCTGCCAGGAAGATCATGGATGGCTCGTTTGCCATGGACCAACCTTCAATTTTGACCGGTAAGCGTCCGTTCGACGTGGCGCCGGTCACCTGCAAGGAGGTTCCGGGGGAAAGGACTCCGAAAGCGCCCGATCCCGTTGCACTGCTATAGAGCGTCGTCGACTCACTCGGATAAGCGAAGGTCTTGTTGCCTACGACCTCAGCGCGGAGAGGCGTAGCAAGAGCGAAGCAGCTTATCGCTAGGAACTGCATGAAGTACGGAACCTTAAGCCGACTTTCCATGTTGCAGTCTTTCTCCGGCTGGCATTTTGGTTCTGATAGCTAAGGAAACGTCCTTTTTGACTACGCGAACAAAGCCGTTGCCGCTTGTGCCAAATTGCGCTGATTGCGTCTCGATTGCTGCGACGGAGAGCAACGCTTTGCCGGTTTCCCACTCCGCGTGTCTTTCTGTTTTTAGCGCAATTCCGACTGGTCCAATGCCCGCAGGTCATTTTTACCTGTCCCTTCCGACAATCATATTTGGATAGTGCTGGTGCAGTTCAGTCAGAACCGGAATGGTGACAATGGCGCCAGATTATTGGGCTGCTCGATGCAAGGGCGCATCTTTCTGTAATGCCAGGTGCGTGCGCGCTTGATTGTAATACACCGCATAAGCGGTAAGAATTCGCCGCAGATGCGCCTCACCAAAAATGATCATATGGTCCAGGCACTCGCGACGCAGCGTGCCGATGAGGCGCTCCGCAATTCCATTCTGCCATGGTGACCCAGGAGAGATCGGTCGATCCCGTATACCCATCGCCCTCATCCGAGATGTGAAGACGTGGCCGTAGGCGCGGTCATTGTCGCACACTAGATAGGCTGGCACCGAGGTCCAAGGAAACGCCTCGGTAATTTGCCGAGCCAGCCACTCGGCTGTCGATACCCTCAGACGCACGACTCCGTTCAGCTAAGCCGACGAAGACAATGGCGGCATGTTTTTGGGCTCTGCAGTCCCATGCTTCATTGAGCCAAGAATGATACTGGCCAAAGTCGCTGCGGCACGCTGGCTCCTGGGATCGAGGGCATTGAGCGACTGATCACGCAAGCGGCGAGCCGCTTGACTCCCTTCGATACTTGCTACTTCCAGCCAAGCAAAGGCCTTCTTTGGGTCAGGTGAGCTGCCAAGGCCACGGCGATACATCTCACCGAGAAGCATTGCCGCCTCAGCATCTCCCTGGTCGGCGGCGCTTGTCAGATAGGTCTTGGCCTTGGAGAAGTCTGGCGGGACTAGATTGCCGTGCAGGTAAATCTCTCCGAGCCTAAGATTAGCTGGGCCGACGTTTTGAGCGGCCGCCTCCTTGTACAATTTTAGGGCGTTTGTCACGTTGCGTGGCACGCCGAGTCCAAGCTCGTTCATGTGCCCCAACCAATATTTGGCGGTCGGGTTGTCCTTGTCAGCGAGAGTGGTGAAAAGATCTGCCGCTATTGGGTAGTCCCCACGGTCGAACATGGCCTGAGCCTGGTGCAGCGTAACCGCGGGACCAAACTGCGTCAGCGGCCGAACGAATTGTTGCAGCACCACGGCGCCTACGCCGATGAGCAATACCAACAATGCGATGCCAACACCCGTGATGAGTGATGGATGTGGTGGCTCCTGCCAAGGGTCTGACGCTGACATGGCCTGGGACTACGACTTTCCGACAGGGAGCGCGACGAACACCGTTCGGTCGCCCGACTGGACGCGCAGGAGAGCGCGATTCTTGCCAGACGCGCGATAGCTGTCGATGTCCCGGCTAACCTCCGCCGGTGTGGACACGGCTTTCCCGCCAACTTCGAGAATGACGTCGCCGGGCTGGAACCCACGCTCCGCGGCGGCGCTGTTGGGCTTGACGCCGGTGACTACAACGCCGTGACTGTTGGCGCCCGCGACGCTATCGGCCGGTGCCAGCGACAATCCAAGTTCCGCAGCTTCTTGTTTGCCGGGCTCGTTGCCGAGGATCACCATCACGGTCCGTTGTGATCCGTTGCGCAAGATGCTTAGATTCAGGTTTGCGCCCGGGGCAAATGCACCAATTTTGTGAGCGAAGTCGACCGAACCCTTAACGGGCTTGCCATTGACGGCGAGGATGACGTCGCCAGCTTTGATAAGCGCCTTCGCGGCCGGCGTTCCAGCCTTGACTTGGGCCACCAGCGCGCCTTCTGCCTTTTGCATGCCCAGAGCCTCGGCGATCGACGGTGTAACTTGCTGAACTTCGGTGCCGAGCAATCCACGGGTGACATGCCCGGTTCTTCTGAGTTCGGCCACCACTGACTTCGCCGTCGAAGCGGGAATGGCGAAACCGATGCCGAGCGATCCGCCGGACATCGAATAGATCGCTGTGGTCACGCCGACCACTTGGCCCTCGAGATTGAGGCTCGGGCCGCCGGAATTCCCCTGATTAACCGGCGCGTCGATCTGTAAGAATTCGTCGTAGGGATCTGCATCAAGATATCGATTCTTCGCCGAGACGATGCCGGCCGTGACGGTCTCGCTCAGGCCGAACGGATTGCCGACGACCACGACCCAGTCGCCGACTCTCGGCGCCTTGTCGGCGAAGACGAGGAACGGAAAGTCGTTGGAGCCATTGACTTTGATGAGTGCTAAATCAGTCTTCTTGTCTGTGCCCACCACCTTGGCTGGGTAGGTCTTGCCGTCGTCGGTGGTCACCCGGACCGACGTTGCATGATCGACAACATGATTGTTGGTCACGGCATATCCGTCGGGGGAAATGAAGAACCCCGAACCTTCTCCGGTGACGATGCTGTGGCCCCGTGGTGGAAAAGGCGAACCGTTACCGCCTTCTTCATTCGAACTCAGAACGGGGCCCTCATTCAGCTTCACCCGCACCGAGATCACAGCGGGCCTCGCCTTGGCGACCATGTCGGCAAACCCGAGGCGCTTCGGCGCTGTCGCTGAGGCAGATATCTTCTTTCCCAATTGAGTTACGGTGTTACCGGGAAAAGCAGCCGATGCCGTGAGTCCTGCGCCCAGACCGATCAGGGCGAGTGAAGCGACGAGTGCCATACGCCAACGGGGACGACGCCTTGCGAAGGAATTGAGAAGCCCTGCGTTCATGTTCTTACCTCAGAGCCTTTAAGTGCACGCGCAGCGTTGATCATTAGCGATGACATGGAGTTGGCACGTTACGTTTGCCAGTCCGGGGCCATTAAAGTCTCGTAGGGATTTGCCCGCGGCTCTTGGATTTCAGCAAGATCGCCTCATTGAAGGCAGCTTCGAGCAGTGCCGCCGGAAGGTCGGCGCATTGGCCGCTTGATTGCCGCAACAGCCAGCTAACGAGAGCAAAGCCGTACAAGTCTCTTGGCAACTGAATACCCACTTAAGATTCCTGGATGCGGGGACTTTTTGTAATGGAGCACTCCCATGAAACAGTATGCAATTGCCACTCTCTTACTTGTAGGTCTGACGGCACCAGCGTTGGCCGCCAGCACTGCTTCGCAGGACGCAAGAGATACCTCTCCCAATTTCAGCTTTGTCGCCAAGGACCATTGGGCCGTCGACGATACGGTAGGAAATTGTGCGGTGATCGACGCGAAACCGAGCCCCTATGACACCAGTGGTCTGAAGGTTCTCGGTGACAAGAGTGGCTACCCGAGCCTCTCTGCCGCCCAGAAGGAGATCAAGTCCGACAAGGGTGTCTGCAAGGGCTACGTCCTAAGAGGCTAAGCCAGCATTGAAGGATGCCCAGTCTTGCTGGGCATCCTTCCCTAGTTTTTAGCGATAGTTCCCGTCTACGGAGTAGATACTAAGCCGAAGCACCGTGGGCCAATTCGCCCCTCACCACCTGGCGCGAGCCAGAGTCGGCCTAAAAGGGGGCACTATTTACGTTGGTCAAAACAGCACAGACGCCAAAACCAAAAAAAAGAGTCAGCATCGTCTTTCGCCTGCTCGGACCTGGCTTAGTCACCGGCGCTGCGGATGACGATCCCTCGGGCATCGCCACCTATTCGCAGGCTGGCAGCCAGTTCGGCTATGGCCTGCTTTGGACCGTCTTCCTGACGACTCCCTTTATGATCGCTATTCAGCTTGTCAGCGCGCATATCGGCCGCGTCACCGGCAAGGGCATTGCGGCGAATGCCAAGCAGTTCTGTTCGTTTCCAATGCTTGCCTTGTCGGTTTCTCTGCTCGTCGCGGCAAACACCATAAACATCGCGGCGGACATCGCCGCCATGGCAGCAGCACTGCACCTCATCATAGGCGGTCTAAGGCACGAGCACGCGTTGATTTTCGCAGCATCATCCGTACTGCTACAGGTGTTTGTGCCATATCGCCGATATGCCCCGATTCTAAAGTTTCTTACTCTCGTCCTTTTTAGCTACGTCGCAGTCGCGCTCACCATTGAGGTGCCGTGGACGCAGGTGCTCGTCAGCACATTTCTTCCCTCGATTTCATTGAACCGGGATTTCCTCATCATCTTAGTCGCCGTTCTCGGAACGACGATCAGCCCCTATCTCTTCTTCTGGCAAGCCTCTCAGGAAGTGGAGGAGATGCGCAGGAAGCATGGCCATCCCCGGCGTCCGCTAAACATCCTTGTGCGCGGAGGCGGCAGAGAACTCACGCGAATGACAATCGACACCACAGCAGGAATGATTCTCTCGAACCTCGTTGCCTATTCCATCATTCTCGCCACGGCCAGCACACTGCATGCGCGCGGCGTTACAGACATTCAGACCGCTGCACAGGCTGCTGAGGCCCTCCGACCCATCGCGGGCAATCTAACTTTTCTGCTTTTCGCTTTGGGAATTATTGGGACAGGCCTGCTTGCCGTCCCTGTTCTTGCAGGGTCAGCCGCCTATGCCGTGGCAGAATTCTTTGGATGGCCCTCCTCGCTTACAGCGAAGTTCCCTGAAGCCTTTGGTTTCTACGCGATCATCTTCGTAGCCACTCTCCTGGGCTTCGCGATGGGATTTCTGCCGATAGACCCAATCAAGTTGCTCGTCTGGGCCGCCGTTATCAACGGGATCGTCGCGGTACCAATTATGGCAATGATGATGTCTATCGTCACCAACTCAGAGGCGATGGGTCGCTTCAGAGCCCGCCCCTCGCTGGCCATTGCCGGTTGGGGTGCCACTGGTCTCATGAGCATCACAGTGATCGCGTTGTTGTGGACCGCCGTTCTTTGAAACTGGCACCAATCTAGTGGCTTGCCTGCTTGCGCAGTGGTGTCTCCAATAGTGCAATCTTGCGCTCATTGAGGCGCGGCGCCGCATTTCGACTGGCGGTCTTGGATGAGGGCGCTAAAGTATTGAGGGTCAGACCTGGGGGGACGTAGATGGTCGACCATGCCACGGCCGCACATGGTGGCACTGCAGGCGCGAGCAACGGGAGCGACGCGGCGCTTTTTGCCTTTGGCGGTTCGACGGTCTTTGCACTGATATTGGTGGGGGCAGCGGTTGTACTACCTCCACAGCCGGTATCTGCGTTGCCGAGCTTCGCCCGCCAGACCGGTCAGCCTTGCTCGACTTGCCATAGCGCTTTCCCGCAGCTCACGCCTTTCGGTCGCCGCTTCAAGCTCGGAGGCTACACGGCCGGCGGCACGCGCTGCGGTCCGAGCATGCCCGGAGATGCTGCCCTGCAGATTCCGATAGCCGGCATGACTATTCCCTCGTTTACCCACATTAAGAAGGGTCTAGACCCAGCCGATACGCCGAAAGGCTTCAACACAAACGACAATACGTTTGTGGAGCAGACAAGTGCTTTTTACGGAGGCCAAATCTACTGCAACTTAGGGGCGATGGCGCAAGCCACCTATGAGCGCCCTGGCAGCGATTTCTTTTTGGACAACACCGACATTCGCTATGCCAACAACACTAGGCTGGGCGGAACAGATCTAATTTACGGCATTACTGCGAACAATAATCCCACCGTCCAAGATCCATGGAACACGACGCCGGCTTGGTCCTTCCCCTTCGTCGCAGCGTCTGATGCACTCGCGCCTACTCCGTCCGCGGGCACGATGATTGAAGGGACCTTCTCTGGCCGCGTCGCGGGCACCGGACTCTATCTCTTCGCAAACAACAGCCTTTACCTCGAAGGGGCTTCTTATGGCACCTTCGGGACAAAGACATTGGAAGCGCTTGGACTCGATCCGACTGACCCCGCCAGCCGTTTCGACGGTCTAGCCCCTTACTGGCGAGCGGCTTACGAAAAGGACTGGGGCAGCTACTCGCTCATGCTCGGAACCTTCGGCATGTACGCTAACGTCGCGCCAATCGGGAACCAGTCCGCTCCCACGGACAAGATCACCGATGTGGGTGGTGACTCCCAGTTTCAATACATTGGCGGAGTCCACGCGCTGACTGCACGGCTTAGTTACATCTTCGAACACGAAGCCCTGGATGGCAGTCAGCTCCTAGGGCTTGCCTCGAACTCAAGCGATCACCTGGAGAGCCTCAAGATTTCAGGCTCATACGTATACAACGGCCTCGTAAGTCTTACTGCGGGCTACTTCAACATAAGGGGAAATGCCGACCCGCTGCTTTACGGCGATTCGCTGTCGCCGATGAACTTGGGTTCACCGAACTCAAATGGCTGGGTTTTTGATGTCGCTTGGCTGCCCTGGAGCAATCAGGGTCCGTCCATTTATCCCTGGTTCAATATGCGTCTCGGTATCTCGTACACGCTTTACAACCAGTTCAATGGCGCGAGTTCCAACTATGACGGCGCCTTCCGTAACGCCAGCGATAACAACACGACATTTCTCTATGCTTGGATGGCATTCTGAATTGAGAACCGGTTGAAATGCAGGTCCGTAACCTGAGATCGGGGTCACTGGTGGTGATCCTGGCAATTGTCTTCTTGGGGTTTTGCCCTGCGGTCGACAAGAACGGAGCGCACCGCGCGTGGGGCGATAGTGCGTATGGAGCATCTAGGCATCCTGACCGACAAGACTCGCGGGGCTATCGAGAGGCTCGAGGAAGAGGCCTCCGGGCCAAGATGCAATATTGCGAAGATTGCCACGGGGCGGAGGGGCAAGGCTATCGCGGCTTTCTCCCCATCCCGAGACTTGCGGGCCAAACCCCAGAATATTTTGAGAATCAGTTGAGGGCCTTTGTTGAGCGCAGGAGGGGCGCTCATTTCCCCTTAAATATGTCCAAGGTGCACGGTCTAGGTTCCGAGACGCAAAGGGCTCTAGCGGAACATTTCAGCGTCCTTAATCCAAGACCGTTTGGCCGGGCTTCGAGAAGACTCGTGAGCACCGGTAAGACAATCTTCGAAGCGGGAATGCCGGAGGCCAACGTTCCTGCATGCTCTGTCTGTCACGGCAGAGCGGCTGAAGGTAGTGGCCCGATCCCGAGATTGGCGGGGCAACTTTATCCCTACACCGTAAAGGCGCTCGTGAACTGGGATAAAGAGCGAGGCCAAGGAGGACTAAACAATGGCCCGTCCGCCGTCATGCGGCCCATCGCCCACAGCTTGACCAACTCACAAATTGAAGCCGTTGCGGCCTATCTCAGCTATCTGGAGTAATGCCTTGGAGATTGCTCTTCCACATCACTCCATTCCGCAAGAATGCAGCTTTCGCCTCTGGCGAAAAGCGAGGCGCATGTCGCAGCTCAGTGGCTTGAGGTTGGCATTGTCGGCAGCGATCCTGGCAATCGGCTTCACCACGGCGGGACGTGCCAAGGACATGGACAAGACGCCCGCGTTTTCAGAACAGGCTCTTCAGGCCAAGATTCAATATTGCAACGACTGCCATCAGCCATTGGGGCAAGGCTATCTCGGAGCTACTCCTATACCGCGACTCGCCGGACAGCAGCCCGAATACTTCAAGGATCAGCTAAAGGCCTTTATCGATCGCGGCCGCGTGAGCTTTTACATGTTCAAGGTCGCACATAGCCTCAACCCGGCCATGCTGTCGGCGCTCGCCACACACTTCAAGGATCTTGATCCCAAACCTTTGGGAGGGGCGCCAAAGCAATTTGTGAGCGCGGGAAAAAAAGTCTTCGAAGAGGGAGTTCCCGCGGACAAAGTTCCTCCCTGCTCTACCTGCCACGGCAAGGCGGCCAAGGGTAATGGGCCGATTCCTCGTTTGGCAGGCCAACTCTATCCGTACACGATAAACACCCTGACGAACTGGGATAAGGAACGGGCCCACGGCAAAGCAGCAAGCCCGGAATCTGCAGTCATGGGACCAATTGCGCATAGGTTGACTGAATCACAGATCAGGGCTGTTGCCGCCTACCTCAGTTACTTGGAGTAAGAACAATCCGACCGGTTTGAGCCGTCATGAAGCTTATCAACGCCGCAATAGCAGCCCTTGCATTGGTTGT
>Ga0307424_1000978_pt1 | contig 15227 bp, 12 predicted proteins | sample SalMarWE160320MG_FD_202157 | JGI IMG/M metagenome (GOLD analysis project Ga0307424, IMG submission 202157) | Salt marsh sediment microbial communities from the Plum Island Ecosystem LTER, Massachusetts, United States - WE1603-20 | ecosystem: Environmental > Aquatic > Marine > Intertidal zone >... | reverse complement strand
GGTGAAGACGGCGGAGAACGGCCGGACGGCGCTGGACCTCCTGGCGCGGGAGGCCTTCGACGTGGTCGTGCTCGACGTGAAGATGCCCGGGCTGGACGGCATCAGCGTCTTCCGCAGGATCTCGGAGCTGGCCCCGCAGCTACCCGTGATCATGCTCACGGGTCACGGGAACATCCAGGACGCCTTCGAGACCTCGCGCGGAGGTGTCTACGAGTACCTGACCAAGCCGTGCAAGGTCGAGAGCCTCGCGGAGACGGCTCGGCGGGCCCACGAGGAACGGCAGCTCGCGGGAGAGCGCGCGCGTCGGGCCGATCGGGAGCGAGCCGAGCGCATCCTGGCGGAGCGACCGGACTGACCGTCGGACCTGCCGTCCCTCGCGGTGACCGCGGAGCTCACGGGGTGGTCGCGGCCATCTCCTCCTCGGACACGGCGTCGGAAATCGCCGCGAGCGCCTGCTCGAGGTCGGCGATGAGGTCTTCCGCGTCCTCGATGCCCACGGCGTAGCGGACCAGACCGTCCGTGAAGCCCGCCGCCTCGCGCGCCTCGCGCGACATCCCGGCGTGGGTCATCGAGGCCGGGTGCTCGATGAGCGTCTCCACGCCGCCGAGCGAGACCGCCAGCGTGGCGAGCTTCACGTGATCCATGAGCGTTCGGCCGGCCTCGAAGCCTCCCTCGAGCTCGAAGGCGATCATGGCCCCGAAGCCGCTCATCTGCCGTTTCGCCACCTCGTGCTGCGGATGCGACGGGAGGCCGATGTAGCGGACCGCCGCCACCTTGGGATGCGCCTCCAGCCAGCGGGCGATGCGGGCGGCGTTGGCCTGCGCGCGCTCCACCCGTACGCCGAGCGTCTTCAGGCCCCGCAGGACGAGATAGGCCTGGTGCGGATCCATGTTGCACCCCATGTCGATCATCACGCGCCGCAGGCGCGCCACGATCGCTTCGTCCCGGGCGACCAGGATCCCCCCCACCACATCGGCGTGCCCGTTGATGAACTTGGTCACCGAATGGAGCGCCACGTCCGCACCGAGGTCGAGCGGCTTCTGGAGGTATGGGCTGGCGAAGGTGTTGTCCACCGCCAGAAGGCCGCCGTGCTCGTGGGCGATCCCCGCCGCCCCGGCGATGTCGGTGACCTGCATGGCCGGGTTGGAGGGGGACTCGACGTACACCAGGCGCGTGTCCGGGCGCATGGCCGCACGCAACGCGTCCAGCGAGGAGGTGTCCACGAACGTCGCTTCGGTCCCGAAGCGGGCGAAGTGCTTCTCCAGGAGACCGCGGCTCGGCCCGTACACGGACGCCGTGCTCACCACGTGGGCGCCCTGCTCCAGGAGCGCCATGTAGAGCGTGCTCACAGCGCCCAGCCCGGAGCTGGTGGCCACCCCGCCCGCCCCGTTCTCCAGGTCGGCGACGCCGTCTTCGAGCGCCCTGATCGTCGGATTGCCCAGGCGCGTATAGATCCACCCCTCCTCCTCCCCGGCGAAGAGCGCAGCGCCGTGCGCCGCGTCCCGGAAGACGAAGGTGGACGACTGATAGATGGGAACGTTGACCGCTCCCGTCTCGTCGGGGTGGTAGGTGCCGTGGACCAGCTTGCTATTGATACCGAGGGTTCCCGGCTTCATCGGTTCGCTCCTGTGACGGGATCCGGGGAAGTCGATCATGGCGCTCTCCCGGCGGCCACGACGACGGTGGTGCGCTCGAAGGCGGCCGCCAGGGAGTGGACCCAGAGGTCCACGAGCCCGAAGTAGTCGTCCACGCCCGCAACGCCCGGGTTCAAGGGGACGATAACCGCCTCGGCGTTCCCCCGGGAGGCCACCGACTCCACCTTCCGCCGGTCGAAGTAGCTCGCCGCGAGGAGCACGCCGATTCCGCGGTTGTTCATGAGGTCGACGAGCTTCGCGACGTGACTGGGCGTAGGGGAGATCCCCGGCTTCGGCTCTACGTACTCCGCACAGCGAACGCCGAACCTCTCCTCGAAGTAGACCCAGTTCTTGTGGTAGCAGATCATGTCCTTCCCGCGGAACGCCTCGGCCACCTCCATCCATCCGCCGAGACGCCCCACCAGCGGCTCTCCCTCGTACGTCTGCCCCTCGAGGAACGGGATCAGGCGGTTGGCGAGCGCGAGATCCGACAGCAGATCCCCTCCCAGCAGATTCACCAGAGCATCCCCGAAAAGCCTCCGGTGCACGCGATCGGAGAACGCGGCCAGGTTGGCGTCGAAATCGGAGGCGAGCTCCGGTGCGACGGTTCGCAGTCCGGTGGCGATGTTGCGCGCGATCTGGATCGTTCGAAGGGGATCGGTGTGCAGGTGTGGGTTCCCGAAGACGTGTACGTCGCCGGCGCTTCGATCGATGGAGGCCGGGATCTCGAGCAGGCGCACGCCCGTGTGGGCCGTAACGTAACCGCGCCCCCCCTCCATCACGCTCGCATTCCCGGCCTTGTCCAACAGCACCGGCACCCACAGCTCGAGGTCCAGGCCGGTGGTCACGAACAGGTTCGCATGGCGGATGTCCACGGCGAAGCTCGGCTTCGGGCGTACGAAATGGGGGTCCTCGGCCGGGGCGGCGATCGAGGTCACCACCACGTGTTCGCCTCCCACCTCGCGGGCCAGCGCCGCGTACACCGGCTGAGTCGTGACGACGCTCACGTGCTCCGGGTCGTGCCGGCCGTGCTGGTGCCGCTCCCGATACTGCCCTTCCAGCGAGTCGACGTGGACGGCGAGGAGGACCACCGCGGTGAGGACGGCGGGTAGGCTGTTCATGTGCACCTCCTCAGTAGGTCTCGTGTTTGTGAGGTCCCATGGCGAAGGACAGTTGCGCGAGGACCTGCCCTCGGGAGCCTGCGGGGGACCAGAGGCGATCGTATTCCACGCGCAGGCGCACGAACTCGCTCTGCCACCATGTGAGCGTCGGAACAAGCATCCAGGCGTGGCTTCCGGGGGAGGCGGGGTCCTCGATCCGGTCGTAGCGCAGTCCGGCCAGCCAGCCTCGTGCCAGCCGTCCTTCAGCCGCGATGAAGCCGCCGGTGGTGGCGTGTGGGCCCAGGAGGACGCCACCTGGCGTGGGCCCGCGGCTCCGCAGCCACGCTCCACGGACGGTCAGCTCCCGGTAGAGCTCACGCCCCGGAGGACGCCAGCTCAGCCCCGCTTCCGCGTGGAAGACCCGCCGCGCGCCCGCGGCCGTCTCCGATTCGAAGTCGCCGCCCACCGCGCTCGTGGCGAGCTCCAGGTACGTGGAGGGGGAGAGCTCGAAGAAGGCGTTGACGTGACCGAGCACGCTGATCCCCTTCGAGCTGCCGAACAGCTGCTCGTTCCCGCTCCGCGTGCCTTCGATCCAGACCTCGTAGGTGCCGTACCCGCTGACCGGAGCGAGCCAATAGAGCGATGCCCCCGTCTGTGCCAGTCCCTCGTCGCCCACCAGGACGGTGTAGGCCAGGGGAAGCCCGCTCCAGGGCAGCGCATGGCGGTGCCAGCGGTTGTACGTGCCCAGGCGTTGCCGGAACCGGCCCACCGTGAGGGAGAAGCCACCCGGGAGGTTCACCCACTGCGCGTAGGCCTCCTCGACGGCCACGCCTGACGTGTGCTCGTGGTCGTCGGCCTCGGGATCTTCCGCACCGGCACCTCCGATGGCCTCGAAGGGTTGCATCGCCCCGCCGTGCGCATGGTGCGACGCGATGATCTTCGCTCTCGAGAAGGGGTCGAGCGTCGCCTGGAGGGCGAACTCCACCTCCCGTAGCAGGAAGTTCTCCCCGGCGGGCCCATCCACCTGCCAGAGGGAGAGCATGTCGCCCCCGACGCTGAGCTCCGGGTTGAGGGCCTGGAGTGCGCGCTGGCGGCCCTCGAACCTCGGCGCTTCCTGCTCTTCCGGCTGGGGGCCTTCCGCCTCTGCGGCCGCGGCCGCCCGCAGTCGGGAGATGGGGTCCTCCTCCGGGCGCGCAGCCGAGGTCGGGACGCCCCCGGCCCCGAGCCCCGCCAGGAGCGTGCGCAGGCTGTCCAGCTCCGCTCGCAGGGCGGCGAGCTCCCGCCGAACGGAATCGGAGGGCTCCGCGGTGGCGTGCTGCGCCCTCACGGAGCCCGGTGCGATGGCGCACAGAAGCGCCGCGAGTCCGACGCAGCGCCACGGCGGTGTGTCCATCATCGAGCCTCCCGGGAATGGGGGAGCAAGGTCTGGCGATCTTCCAGGGCATAGAGGGCGGCGGCCGTGTTGTGGGCCAGCACTCGATCCTTCGCCGCGACCAGGACCGCGGGTGTGCGCAGACGCGACAGAGTGGCTGAGTCGTGGCCTACGCACTGACCCATGAGGAGCACCAGATCGACGGCCTCTCGTTCCACGAGGTCGGCTTGCGCCAGGGGATTGCAGATCATCTCAGGACGACCCGGCCGCACCTTGTCCGCGTCCTGGATGCCGATGCGCTCCTTCGGGACCGAGCCGCTCTTGCAGCACACGGACGAGACCCGGAAACCGTTCGTGCTCAGCACGCCCGACAGCTGGCCGGCCTCCTCGCGGAAGCCGCTGCAGAAGATCAGCCCCAGGTGACGGACCCCCGCGCGCCGCGCGAAGTCCATGATCTCCTCGAGGCGGCACGGCGGGTCGGCCCGCTCCTCTCCCGCCGCCCCTACCTCTCCCGCCAGGGTCTCGAGAAGCTCGTCGCTCCATGCCACACGGTGCGGCTGCTCGTGGGAGCGCACGTGTCCTGCGTACAGGGCAGGCTTCAGATAGCTGTTGCGCGTGTAGAGGGCGGCGACGGGGTTGTGTCGCAGCCGGATGTCGCGGACGACGAGCGACGTCACCGGGGCGGTGGAGCGACGCACGAACAGCGCATCGTGCCCGACGCACATGCCGGCGACGACGTTGAGCTCGGTCGAGCGTCCGTCGAACAGGCGCGCCTGTCCGACAGGGTCGCATCGGTCGCGCCCCGGCGGCAGCAGCGCCCGGATTCCCCGTGCGTCGAGGTAGCCCGCCGTGAGCTCGGCCTCCCGCCGTGTATCCGGACAGTGGGCGATGCCCACGCTCCTGTACCCCATTCGCCGCACCAACTCGGCGACCTCGCGGAGCCGTGTCCAGCGACCGTAGCCTTCGGCTTCGACCCTGGCCGCATGATAGGCGAGGCGCCGCGCGGGTTCCGCGGCATACAGGTCCTGGAAGTCCGGAAACGGACCGTGCATCGGGCACGAGTCCGGAGCCGCATCCAGACGGCCCACCCGGCAGGCGTAGCGGCTACAAGTCGCGCACTCGAGGGACATGTCGGGGCACCTCCGTCGGCGCCTTCCCGCGGCCCGGCAGGGCACGCATGTAGTAGCGGTGCGGGCCGTAACGCACCTGGACGAGCAGGCCGGCGTCGACGAGACCGTCGACCACGCTCCTGGATACGCCCGCGCGGGCCAGCAGGCGATGGACGGCGCCCTCCCGCATCGGGTGAACGGCGGTGATGCTCAGAAGATCCTCGACCGGGTCGCCCGTCGACGCGAAAGCGTCTCCCTCGTAGCCGAGCAGGAGCTCGACCCGGGAGTGGAACGCACGGAAGACCTCGTACGCTCTCGCGAGCACGGCTCCCGGAGGCGGAACCGCCCACGGCTCCGCCGGCGGGCGCGTCGGAACGGAAAGGTACGCCGTCGTGGGGTGCAGCTCAGCCACGAACGCCGCCGTGTCGCGGAGCTCGCCCTCACCGTCGTTCACCCGGCTCACGAGCATCGTCTCCGTCGTGATCTCTCCCTCGAAGGCGCGGGCGAACTCCCTCATCCCGTCGAGCACGGCCGAAAGAGCGAGACGTCGATGCGGGCGGTTGACCTTCCTCCAGGTGCCTTCCCGGACCGCGTCGATCTTCAGGGAGACTCGATCTGCCTCCGAGAGAGCGGCGCGCACGTCGGGACGGAAGAGGAGGGAGCCGTTCGTGATCACGACGACCGGGATGCCCAGATCGCGAAGGATGTGGATGGACCGCTCGAGGCCCACGTCCAGCGTGGGCTCGCCGTCCGGGACGAACGTGAGGGCCTCGACGGCCTCCGACGCACGGTGTGCCTCCGCCACGCGTCGGCACACCTCCGAGACGACCGCGTCGGCGCCGTAGAACGCGCGCCGGTGGTCGCGCACTGCGAGGGATCGGCCCAGCTGGCAGTAGACGCACGAGTACGTGCAGACCTTCGGCGGGATGTTGTTGATCCCAAGGCTGCGCCCGAACCGGCGGGAGGGTACCGGGCCGAACGTCGCGCCACGCAGGCCTCGCGATTCGTGGCCGTCCCCAGGGGGCGGCTCCTGGTCTGCTTCGCCGCCGTACATACCCATGAGTATCTCCGTTGAGAAGATACCCCCGGAGGAGTTGAATGGCAAATTTCCTGCATGACGGTGGAGTTGGCCTCCCCATCCGACCCGTCTTGTTGCGTCGTAGAGCCCGGGTGGTATACTCTCTGGTATGTCACGGCAAATCGGAGAGAAGGATCCCGACGCGGTCGCGCCGCCGGACGCGCTCATGGACGCCGCTTTTCGCGTCTTCGCGGAGCGTGGCTACCGCGCCACGCGGTTGGACGAGGTCGCCGAGGCGGTGGGCGTCACGAAGGGAGCGATCTACTACTACTTCGACGGCAAGGAAGACCTCCTGCGGCGCGCGGTCCAGAGCCGGCATCGGGCGATGTTCGCCGAGATCGCGGAAGCCTTCGAGGAGGAGGGGGCTCCCGCCTCCGCGAAGATCCGGCTCGTCCTGCGCAGGGTCTGGAGCCATTGGCTCGAGCCGGGATGGGGGCAGGCCGTCCGCCTGATGCTCGGAGAGGTGAGCCTGGAGTTCCCCGCCCTCTTCAGGATCTGGGCGGAGGAAGGCCCCGTACACAGCTGGCTCCTCGTTCGTGACCTCATCGAAGAGGGGAAGCGCGAAGGAGAGTTCCGACCGGACGCCGATGCCGAGGTCGCCGCACGCATCGTGATTTCCGGGCTGCTGCTGCAGGCCGCGCTCCACATTCATCTGGGCCTGGACGAACTGGCGCCGTGCGACCCGGACAGGATCTTCGACTCCGCGGTGGAGGTCTTCCTCCACGGCCTGACCGTCACACACGCCCGTCCAATCGACCGCGCACGTGGCGCGGATCGGGAAGGACGGCCGTGAACGCGGCTCGAGCCGAAGCCGCGCGGGACGGTGGGACCGTCGAGGGAGAGGCCGAGCAAGGGATCCCCACCGGCGTTCTCCTGGCGGCCCGCTGCCGGGTGTTCGCCGATCGCACCTATCGGGTGGTGGGAGGGCGGGCGCTCCGGCTCGACCTCTACCTGCCGGCTCGAGGCCACGCTCCTTCCCCCGTCTTGGTGTTCTTCCACGGGGGAGGATGGGTGACAGGCTCCAGGGAATCCGTGTCCTTGCACGTGCTCCCGTGGCTGGAAGCGGGGTGGGCGGTAGTCAACGTGGAGTATCGGCTGGCGGGGGAGGCTGCGGCGCCCGCCGCCGCCTGGGACGCCCTCCGGGCGACACGGTGGACGTTCGATCACGCCGCGGAATACGGGCTCGACGGGGAACGAATCGTGGTCGGCGGGATGTCGTCGGGTGCGCACCTGGCTCTGCTCACCGGCATGGCCGTCGACCTGCCCGAGCCATCGGACGACGGAGACCGAGTCACACTGGGTCGCCCCTCCGCCATCGTGAGCTGGTTCGGAATCAGCGACGTGGCCGCCCTCCTCGAGGGGCAACGACCTCGCGCGTACGCTCGGCGGTGGATCGGGCGTCGCCCAGACGCGCTCGAACTGGCCCGGCACCTGTCACCCGTGCGGTGGGTGGGACCGGACACACCACCCGTCGTCACCGTCCATGGTGATCGGGATCCCACCGTTCCCTACGAGCAATCCTCCAGATTCCACGGAGCCCTGGAGCACGCCGGTGTGGCCAACCGGCTCGTGACGGTCGAGGGAGGAGGACACGGCGACTTCGACGCGGCGACGTGGGCCCGGGCCTACCGCTCCGTCTTCGCGTTCCTGTCATGAACGTCCGGTGCGCGTGGCGGGGGGCCCCATGGCCGGAGCCGCTTCGCCGGGGCTACCTTTTCACTGATTCCCCGCCGGTCCCCTGCCCACCCGACGGGCGCCCGCGTCGCTTCCGGACGTCCCACTCAGAAACGCGGTGAGCCATGGACCAGGCTCTGTTCTACCACCGTTTCCACTTCGCCTTCACGGCCTCCTACCACTACCTCTTCCCCCAGCTCACGATGGGGTTGGCGCTGCTCATCGTCCTCTTGCAGGGGATCGCCCTGAAGACGGGTGGGGAGCGCTACGACCGAGCCGCACGATTCTGGGGGCGCATCTTCGGGCTGGCGTTCGTCATGGGGGTGGTCACCGGCATCCCCATGGAGTTCCAGTTCGGCACGAACTGGGCACGCTTCTCCGAGGCCACCGGCGGCGTCATCGGACAGACGCTGGCCATGGAAGGCGTCTTCGCGTTCTTCCTGGAGTCGTCCTTCCTCGCGCTCTTCCTCTTCGGTCGTGAGAAGCTGGGGCCCCGGCGACACTTCGCGACGGCGGTAGCCGTCTGGCTCGGTTCCTGGGCCTCGGGGTTCTTCATCGTGGCGACCAACGCCTGGATGCAGCACCCGGTCGGCTACGAGCTGGACGCCGAAGGACGCATGGTGCTTTCGAGCCTCGGGGCGCTCCTGGGCAATCCGTGGCTCCTTTGGCAGTACGTCCACACCATGGCCGGCGCGGTCGTGACGGGCGCGTTCACCATGGCGGCGGTGGGGGCCTACTACCTCCTCGCCGACGAGTCCACCACCACGGACGGAAACCCGGGCTCCGAGAACGCCGAATTCGGCCGACTCTTCCTCTCCGTCGCCGTACCGACGGGACTGATCGCCGCCGTGCTGATGGCGTTCCCCACCGGCGACATGCAGGCCGGCGCGGTCGCCCGCCATCAGCCCCCGACCTTCGCGGCCATGGAGGGCCTGTTCCGGAGCGGCGAGCCGGCGGGGCTGGTGCTGATCGGCCAACCCGACATGAGTGGGCTGCGCCTGGACAACCCTCTCGAGGTTCCTGCCGCGCTCAGCTTCCTCACGTACCGCCGCTGGAACGCGCGCGTCGAAGGGCTCACCTCCTTCCCCCGCGAGGCATGGCCCGACAACGTGCCGCTCCTCTACTACGCGTACCACATCATGGTGGGGCTGGGAACGATCTTCATCGCCGTGATGCTGCTCGCGGGGGCTCTCCTGTGGCGGGGAACGCTGTCCCGGGCCCGATCCGTCCTGTGGATCGTCATGCTGTCCGCCCCCTTCCCGTTCATCGCCAACACCATGGGTTGGATGACCGCGGAGTTGGGGCGCCAGCCCTGGACGGTGTGGGGAGTGATGCGCACCACCGATGGCTATTCCCGAACGGTTGAGGCGGGCAACGCGCTCTTCTCCCTCCTCGGATTCATGGGGCTGTATCTGGTCCTGGGCATCCTCTTCCTGTTCCTGGTGCAGCGCGAGATCGGCCACGGGCCGGCCCCTGCGCCCATCCTCCGAAGCCAGGAGGCGTGAGACCGTGGGCACCGTCTGGTTCTGGCTCGTAGCCGCCCTTCTCACGACGTACGTGGTCCTCGACGGCTTCGACCTGGGGGCCGGCGCCATCTATCCCGCCGTGGCACGCACGGACCGGGAGAGGCGTACCGTCCTCAAGAGTATCGGGCCGGTGTGGGACGCCAACGAGGTGTGGCTCCTGACCGCGGGAGGGTCGCTGGTGCTGGCGTTCCCGAAGTTGTACGCCTCGAGCTTCAGCGGATTCTACCTTCCGCTCATGGCCGTCCTCTGGCTTCTGATCCTCAGAGCGGTGGCCATCGAGTTCCGGAACCACCTCGAGGACCGCGTCTGGCGACCCTTCTGGGACGTGGTGTTCTTCGTCGCCAGCCTGCTCCTCACGGTCTTCCTGGGTGCCGCCCTCGGCAACGTCGTACGGGGAGTTCCGCTGGACGCGGAGGGGTACTTCTTCTCACCGCTCTGGACCAACTTCACCACCCGGGGCGACCGCCTGGGGATCCTGGACTGGTTCACCGTGAGCGCGGGCGTCACCAGCATGTTGGCCCTCGCGCACCACGGCGCGCTCTGGGTGGCGATGAAGACCGACGCTCCCGTCCGGGACCGGGCGGTGAAGACGGCCGCGTGGACCTGGCCGATCCTGGTCGTGGCGGTCGCGTTGGTGACGGTCCTCACCTTCCGGGTCCAACCCCACGTGCCCGAGCGCCTTCACGACGAGCCTCTGGGATACGCGTTTCCGGCCTTGGCCCTGATCGGCCTCGGCCTGAGTCTATGGATGCGTCGGCGGGGGCGGGACGCGGGGGCGTTCCTCGGGTCCGTCGTCTTTCTGGCGGGTATGCTCCTGTCCGTGGCATTCGGACTGTACCCCATGGTGTTGCCGGCCTCCAACGACGTCGCCGCATCGCTCACGGTGCACAATGCGATGGGCCCGGCTCATGGGATGCGCGTGGCGTTGTTCTGGTGGATCCCCGGCATGGCCTTGGTCGCCGCCTACACGGTGTTCATCTACCGGGGGATGCGCGGCAGAGTCGACGTCGACCGGGAGGGATACTAGCCCGCCACTCCAGAGGCTCCCTGGACCCCGGGCCCTTTCTCGGCGAGCCTCGTCGCGGAGTATCGAGCTCCGTAGTCGTGGGAGCGCGGGGAGTCCGGTGGGACCTGCGCGACACGTCCGCCCCCGCCAGGCAGGGCCCGCACGAAGTATCGGCGGGGACCGTATCGCACCTCCACAAGCGCGCCGCTGGCCACCAACTCCTCCACCACGCCCCACGCCGCTCCCCCGCGATCCAGGAGGCGACGGACCGCTGCCTCGCGCATCGGGTGCACGGCCGTGATGCACAGCAGATCTTCCACCGGGTCGCCGGTCGAGACGAACGCCTCCCCCTCGTAGCCCAGGAGCAGCTCGACCCGTGGATGGAAGCGGCAGAAGATCTCGTGGGCCCGTGCGAGCGCCCCCTCGTCGGGGGAAACCGCCCACGACTCGGCGGGCGGGCGCGTGGGGACCGTCACGTACGCCGTCTCCGGGTTCAGGTCAGCCACGAAGGCGGCTGTCGCGCGCACCTCGTCCTCTCCGTCGTTGAGCCCGGTCACGAGCATCGTCTCCGTGGACAGGGACCCCTCGAAGCTCGCCGCGAACGCGACCATCCCGTCGAGGATCGCGGCCAACTCCAGACGCCGGTGGGGCCGGTTGATCCTGCGCCACGTCCCCTCCCGGACCGTGTCCACCTTGAGGGAGACGTGGTCGGCCTCCGAGAGCGCCGCGCGCACGTCGGAGTGGGTGAGAAGAGACCCGTTCGTCAGCACCGCGATGGGGACGCCGAGGTCGCGCAGCACGTGGATCGACCGCTCGAGGCCGACGTCCAGCGTGGGCTCGCCGTCTGGAACGAAGGTCAGAAAGTCGATGGGCTGGGCGGCGCGCAGCGCCGCCTCCACGCGGCGGCGCACGGCGGCGGTCACCGCGCTCGCGCCGAAGAAGGCGCGCCGGTCGCTGTGGACCTGGACGGCGCGGCCCACCTGGCAGTACACACACGAGTAGGTGCAGACCTTCGGCGGGACGTTGTTGATCCCCAGGCTGCACCCGAACCGGCGGGACGGAACCGGTCCGAACGCCGTGCCCCGCAGGCCTCTCGCCTCGTGGCTCGTCGGCAAGGCGGGCCGAGAGCCACCACTGCTCCCGAACGCGACCATCGAATGCCCCCCTTGTCCGAAAGATATGTCGCCGGGCGCCGAACGGTAGGCTTCCCGGTCGCCGCGAAACGCTGTTGCCGGGGCGCATCGCCGATGCCACCGTGGGGAAGGGGTGGCGGGCCCCACGATTCTCTTCCACAGCCTCACGGACTCGGGCCATGCGATTCCCTGCTCTTCTCCCCCTGATCCTCTTCGCCGCCTCCTGCGGGGATCCAACGGACGCCGGCGGGCCCTCCGGGGACTATCCGCACGTGGACCGCCTCGCAGCCATCCCGAGCGACGTCGTGAAGGGCACGCCCGAGAACGACGAGTATCCTCCAATCCTGCACTCCGCGGAATTCGAGGAACCGTTGCCGGTGCCGATCATCAGCACCGCCGGCGCGGAGGACTCCCCCTTCGTTCCGGCCGACGGAGGCGAGCTCTACTTCTTCTTCGCCGCCGACGTCCGGCAGGACCCTTCCGTCCAGATCCGCAACCCGGTGAACGGCATCTGGGTGTCGCGTCTCGACGGAGGCTCGTGGCAGGAGCCGGAGCTGGTGTGGCTCCAGGCGCCGGACGTGCTCGCCCTCAACGGATGCGAATATGTCGCCGACGACGAGATCCTCTTCTGCACGGTGCGCGACGGCTACGCGGGCATCCAGTGGTTCCGGGCCGAGCGTGTCGGAGGCCGATGGACGGGCTGGGCACCTGCCCCCTTCCCGCCCGAGTACGACGTGGGCGAGCTCCACATCGCGGGAGAGGAGCTCTACTACGGATCGGACCGCGCGGGCGGCGCCGGCGGCCAGGACATCTGGATGCTGGCGCGGGTCGCGGGGGCGTGGACCGACCCCGTGAACGTCGCGGCGGCGAACACGTCGGCCAACGAAGCCCTGCCCTACGTCACGCCCGACGCGCAGGAGCTCTGGCTCACCCGCACCTTCGAGGGAACGCCCGGCGTGTTCCGTTCACGGCGGGACGGGGGCCAGTGGCAGGAGCCGGAGCTGATCGTTTCGCGCTTCGCCGGGGAGCCCACGCTCGACGCCGAAGGCAACCTCTACTTCGTCCACCATTTCTACCGGGGTGGGGTGATGATCGAGGCCGACATCTACGTGGCGAAACGCAGGTAGCCTCGATCGTCACCCCCCACCCTCAGCGGAGCGTCAGTCGCACCCCCGCGAACAACTCGCGCTCCGGCCCGGGCTGGTACGAGTTGCCGTCCGGATCGGGCTCGGTGAAAGCGATGTACTTCACGCCCGTGAGGTTGCGCCCCTGGAGGACGAACTCCCCGGTCGTCCCACGGGTGTCGAAGCTCCAGGCCACGCGCGCGTTCCAGAGGGTGTAGCCATCCACGGACGCCTCGTTGCTCGCGTCCACGTACCATCGGCTGTACGTGTCGCTCCCGACCCCCAGCGTGAGATCCGGCCTGGCGTGCCAGGCCAGCTCCGTGAGAAGCTGATGCTGTGGGCTGTTGGGCAGCCAGTTCCCCTCGATGTCCCCGTAGAAGCTGGTGGACTTCCGGTAGACGAAATGCGACCAGGTGTAGGCCACCTGCAGCCAGACCGGGTCGACGAGATTGACGTTCGTGTACAGCTCCGCGCCGAAGCGCCGGCTGTTCCCCCCGTTCCTGTAGAAGGTCTCGAGCGGACGGTTCTCCACCCGGTACCGGTCGAAGTCGCCCCGGGTCTCCAGGTGGAAGAGGGTCAGGTCGTACAGGAAGCGGTGACCCCGCAGCCCTCGCACGCCCACCTCCTCGCCCCGGGACGTCGCCGGCTCCAGGCCGGCGTTGAACCCGCCCAGCGCGGCGGGGTTGTTGGCGAGCTCCTCGGTGGCGGGCGGAAGAAAGCCCTGCCCCCAGTTGCCGTAGACGCTGAACGTGGTCGTCGGGCTCCATGTGAGCCCCGCCCGCACCGTGGCACGATGGAAGTTCGCGTCCCCGGACAGGTCGACGCCCCCGCCGGCCAGGTTGTCGGTCAGACGATTCGTGATGCGGTCGTAGCGCACGTTGAACAGCGCCGCCCACTCGGGGCTCAACTCCACACGATCGAAGGCGAAGACCCCGAGCCCGCTCTGGTGGATGGTCTGATCCGAGAGGATCTGCGTGCCCTCCACGGCCCCGCCGAGGTTGGGGACGCGGTACTCTCCGATCCTCTGCCACTGCACGTCGGCGCCGACGCCAAGCGTGTGGATCAGGCTCTTCTGTGCGACCCGGCTCGTGAGCTGGACGGTGCCCCCCGGCGCGGCCAGGCTGCGATGCTGGACCGAGGACGGCACGGGCTCCAGGTACCGCGTGTCACGCACGTATCCGTTGAAGTCGAGCGTGGTGGCAGGGCTCGCCTCCCAGCGGCCCGTGAGTCCGCCGGTGAAGCGGCGCGTCCTCTGCAGCTCGTTGAACACGCCGGCGTCCGGGTTGGCCTGACGCCGGTTCTCGGCGAGCCAGGTCAGGTTGAGCCCCTCGGCGTTCTGGTTGAAGAACGACGTCCAGGCGACGATGGGCGTCAGCGTGAGGTGGTCCGTCACGGGCCACTCGGCCCTGGCGCGCGCGTTCGTGGCGTTGAACGCCGTGTGGACGCGATAGCCGTCGCCGTAGGCGCGACTCGCCGACACCGCGTAGCCCAGGTCCCCGGTCCGACCGGCGCTCCTCGCCGCGGCCTTCCAGAACCCGTGGGAGCCGACGCGCATCTCGCCGGTCGACGTGGCGGTCTCGCCGTCGCGCGGAAAAGGCGTCGTGACGATGTTGAGCACGCCCGCCGTGGCCCCTCCGCCGTAGAGGGACGCACCCTGGCCGCGCAGGACCTCGATGCGGTCGACGTCGGCCCAGTCCACGTCGTACAGGTCCGACGCGAACCCGCTGGGGTCGTTGAGGGGGAGTCCGTCCTCGAGCACCTTGATCCCCCGCAGGCCCCGCTCGCTGAGGATGCCCTGGCCGCGGATCGACATGTGCACGCGTTCGCCGTCGGCCTGATTGTCCACCTTCACGCCGGGTACCAGGCGCAGCGCCTCGTCCACGGCGACGGTGCGCGTCATGGCGTCGAGGTTGCGCTCGTCTACCAGTGTGGTGGCACCGGGGTTCGTCCGGATCGGGATGCTCGTGCGGTTGACCGTGACCGTGACGGCCATGAGCTCGTAGAACTGCAGGGTGTCGCGCTCGCTCGCGGCGGGCGGCACCTGCTGGAGCGCCGGAGGAAGGGTGTCGTGAGAGGAAGTGGGCGCGACCTGCGCCCCGCTCAGGAGGGAGCAGCACAGGAACAGCGTGACCATGTCTTCGAGCCTCGGCTGGGCCAGCAGCACCTCAAAGTAGCGCCGCGCCACGCCGCTATCCACCGGAAGGGCGCGGGTCCGAGGCCCCTCAACCTTCGGGCGCGGACCCCTTCTCCCGAGCCACGCGCACCCGGGGTTCGAAGGACGCGTCGGCACCGGCCCAGGCTTCGGCGAAGCTCCGGTAGTGCTCGGCGGCCTTCACGCTGTCGCCGAGCGCCTCGTACACCTGCCCGAGGCGTTCCTGGCCCATGACACGCACGAGTCCGAACCACGCGGACGTCCCACCGTCGACGGCAACGCTCTCCTCGTAGAGCTCGGCCGCGCGGTCCAAGCGGCC
>Ga0307424_1000974_pt1 | contig 15259 bp, 13 predicted proteins | sample SalMarWE160320MG_FD_202157 | JGI IMG/M metagenome (GOLD analysis project Ga0307424, IMG submission 202157) | Salt marsh sediment microbial communities from the Plum Island Ecosystem LTER, Massachusetts, United States - WE1603-20 | ecosystem: Environmental > Aquatic > Marine > Intertidal zone >... | reverse complement strand
CCTCCATGCCGCCGTCGCTCGCGCCGACCTTCCTTGCCATGGATCTCAGCGGCGCCTTCCAGCTCGGTCTCGCGGTGATCGTGCTCACGCTGCTGCTGGTCACGATCCTCGACACGGCGGGGACGCTGATCGGGGTCACACGCCAGGCGGGCTTGCTCGATGCGGAGGGTCGGCTGCCGCGCCTGCGCCAGGCACTGCTCGCCGATTCCGGCGCGGCGGCACTGGGCGCGGCGCTCGGCACCTCCACCACCACGGCCTATATCGAGAGCGCGGCCGGCGTGGAGGAGGGGGGGCGCACCGGGCTCACGGCCGTGGCCGTCGCTGTCCTCTTCCTGCTCGCGCTGTTCCTCGCGCCGCTCGCCCACACCGTGCCGCCTTATGCCACGGCGCCGGCGCTTCTCTTCGTTGCCTGTCTGATGGCCACGAGCCTTGGCGCCATCCACTGGCAGGACCCGACCGAGTACATTCCGGCATTGATTATTGCCCTGATGGTGCCGCTGAGCTTTTCCATCGCCACGGGCATCGGGCTGGGCTTTATCGCCTATGTGGCCCTCAAGCTGATCACCGGAAGGGTCCGCGACATCAATGCCGCTGTGGCCGTCATCGCCGGCGCCTTCCTGCTCAAGCTGATTTTCGCCTGAGCGGCGGCGAAAAGGGGCCAAAAAGCCCCTCACTCAAGCCCTTGTAACCCTGGGCCCCCACAGGTATGGAGGGAGCCGACGAGGCCAATTTCCGAGGGTTTGAGTGAGCCGATGAACACCGAAGCATCCGAAACGCCAGCGCCAAAGGGCGGAAATCCGCTCGTTATCTTCATTATTTCGTTTTGCGCGGCCATCGTCATGGCCGGCGGCTTCGCCATCGTGGTCGAGGCGTTCGTCATCGCCGGCGCCGAGCTTTTCGAGCTGGGCGGGACTTTTGTGTATGTGGGGAGCGCCGCCAACGCGCTCGCGGCCCTATGGTTCGCCATCTGGACCTTCTTCCGCTCTTGGCACGTGGAGCGGCGCTTGCGGGCCGGCCTCGAGGTCGACGAGCCCAAAATGTCCATCCTCGCCAACTTGCGGGGTTAGGCCTCTATTTTCGGCTCAAGCCGTTGGATAGTCAGGGCGATTATCCACATGCGGCAGGGGCCAAAAGTCCTTATGCTTTGGCCAAAGCAACACACCTTGGGGGAGTTCGGGAATGTCGGTTTGGGGAAAGCTCGCGGGCGCAGCGGCGGGCCTCGCGATCGGAGGCCCGATCGGGGCGCTGCTCGGAGGCGTTGCGGGGCACTACGTCATTGACCGTGATCAGGAGCAGGATGGCCCTGCCGAGAACCAGGTTGCCTTCACCGTTGGCGTGATCGCGCTCGGCGCCAAAATGGCTAAGGCCGACGGCGTGGTCACCATGGACGAGGTCAACGCCTTCAAGGAAGTCTTCAAGGTGCCCGAAGGTGAGATGAAGAACGTGGCGCGCGTCTTCAATCTCGCCAAGCAAGACGTGTCCGGCTACGAGGCCTATGCCGAGCAGCTCGCGACCATGTTCAAGGGCAACCGCAAGCTGCTCGAGGACGTGCTCGAAGGCCTGTTCCACATCGCCAAGGCGGACGATCAGCTGCATCCGGGTGAGGAGCAGTTCCTATCCCAGGTCGCCAAGCGCTTCGGCTTCACCGAAACCGAGTTCAGCTATATCAAGGCGCGGCACATCATCGCCGCCAAGCGCAACCCCTACGACGTGCTCGGCATCGATCCCTTGATCAGCAATGAGGATCTGAAGAGCCAGTACCGCAAGCTGATCGCCGACAACCATCCGGACAAGCTGATGGCGCGCGGCGTGCCCAAGGAATTCATCGCCATCGCCACGGAGAAGGTCGCCACCATCAACGAGGCCTATGACGCGATCGCCAAGGAGCGGGGGATCTAGCCTCTGCTGAGAGGAATGACGTCATTCCCGCCCACACGGGAATCCAGTACCTACGGCCTGGCTCTTATATAATTCCCAGATGATTCTCTGGGTTACTGGATGGCTCGGTCGCGCCGGGCAGTGACGATGCAAGACACCATGACCGCCGCCCCTGATAGCAAGCTCGCCACCTTGTGGTGCCCGTCGCCAAGTTATGGGACGCGGAACAACGGCCGTACGGTCGATATGTTGGTGCTGCATTATACCGGCATGGAAACGGCGGAGGCCGCGCTCGATTGGCTGACGCGCGCTGAGGCAAAGGTCTCGGCCCATTACCTCGTCGACGAGGCGGGACGTATCGCCCAGCTCGTGGCGGAGGCCGACCGGGCCTGGCACGCAGGGCTCGGCTCTTGGGCCGGTGAGACCGATCTCAACTCCTGCTCGATCGGCATCGAGATCCAGAACCCGGGCCATGAATTCGGCTGTCCGGATTTTCCGGAAGCGCAGATGCAAGCGGTCGAAACACTCTGCCATGACATCCTCAGCCGCTACCCGATCCCGCCTGAGCGAATCCTCGGCCACTCCGATGTCGCCCCGGGGCGTAAACGCGACCCCGGCGAGAGGTTCGACTGGGAGCGGCTGGCCCGGGCCGGCATCGGGCTGTGGGTTGAGCCCGCGCCCTTGGCCGGCGATGAGGGCTTGGGTGAAGGCGACGAAAACGAATCCGTCACCGCGCTCCAGCGCGACCTGCGCGACTATGGCTATGGCGTGGAAGTGACCTCGACCTATGGCAAAGGCGTGGGGCAGGTGGTGGAGGCGTTCCAACGCCACTTCCGGCCCGCACGCGTCGACGGCCGTGCCGATCAGTCCACCCGCGATACGCTGACCCGGCTGCGCGCCGCGCGCCGCGTCTCATCCATCGCGTGAGGCCGACAACGATTGGGCTCGCCCCGCATGCGGCGCGAGCCCAATACTGCGATGACTTTTTCCGACGCTGCTATTGCAGGCTCCGATAAGCCGCATCCGCTCTGCGGATATTGCGCCTCGGGTGCTGCATGAACTGTTGCATGGCCTGCTGGCTGCCGAAGCAATAGTCCTTGCCGCCGATCATCGCCATGAAGGAGCAGTTGGTGTGCACGGCCTGACCGTGGACCAACATCATGGCGTCCATGTTCTGATATTCGCCCGTGCGGGCGAGTGCTGCCGAGGCGAGACCAAACATCAGCACGCTCACGGCGGCGGAGGTCGTAAAGAACCGAATCATTCTGCCCTCCCTAGATGCGATTTAACGCGATGCGCCGTGTTGCGTGCCTCTCTGGGCCCGCATCCACGGACGCGAATGCAAGTCTATCGGCGCGATAAGGGCGCCGAGAGCGCTCACCGCCCGGAGCGTTAAGGAGGGCTTGGGACGGTCGGGCGATCTTTAGTCAGATCAGCCGCGCAGTTTCGTAAATCCGTTCGGGGCGCGAGCGCACCGCGGAAAGCAAAAGGCCCGCTCCGGGTTGGAGCGGGCCTCAGGTGGAGAAACCATGTCCCCGGGTGGGCAACGTGGTTCCTACATGGTCTTTTCGAAGTCCATACCTTCGAAGGTGTAGCGCGGCACCTGCGTCCAGACGCCGTCTTCTTTCACTGGCACCTTGTGGATCTTGACGTTGTCGACTTCGAGCTTGCCGGTCTTCTCGTTCACCCAGAAGTCGATGTCGTAATACTCGTCCTTGCTGCCGGGCTTGCGGAAGTCGGTGCAGACGAAGAACTCGCCGTTTTTCTTCAGGCGACGAACCGGCTGATGGATCTCGACGAAGTCGAGCGGAATGGTCTCGCCGGTTTTGTCGTCTTTGATCTCAAGGGCGCCGTTCTTGTCCTTATTGTCGAGGATGTATTCGTGGATGGCGCTCATCACCTGCCAGGCCCGCGCTCCTGCGATGCTGCCAGGATGCTCCTGCACCGGCAGCCACCACCAGGCCACGGGCAGCCGGGTTATCATGTAGTAGCCGTCGCCGTCGCGCTTCGGGCCCTTCTGCACACGGATGTCCATGAGGGTCAGCTTGTCCCCCTGCGGCTTGAACCAGAAATCGATGGCGTACTGCTTCTTCGGCTCGTTCTTGTCGTGGAAGATGACGTTGGCGAACCAGCCATAGCCTTCCATGCCGCGCACGATCTTGATGTCTTCGAACACGAGGTCGAGGTCCTGATCGAGCTTGGGATCGTGGAACACGAAGGCGCCGTCCTTGGTTCGTTGGTCGATGACCTCCTGGACGCGGGCGTCGACGTCCTTCTCCGTGAAGACCTTGTTGCCAGCTGCGGCTGAGGCGTGCTGGCTCGCCAGAAATTCCTTCGCCTTGGCGATGTTGCCTTTCGGGTCTTTGAGGAAGGCGTTCTTCGACTTTTCGGTGGAGAAGCAATAGACCTTGCCGTCGTCAGGATCGATCCAGTTCACCGAGCAGTCGGTGTGGATGGTCTGACCCTCGGAAAGACCCATCGCGCAGCTGTCGTCAAACTCGCCATGGGCAGGCGCCGGGGACATGTTCTCGGCGGCAAGGGTGAGTGTTGCGGTACCAAGGCACAGCGCCCCAGCGAGCGCCGCGGAGCGTACCAGGGAGACAAGGAGCCGATTGGCCGGGATATCAGTCATTGTCTTGGTTTCCTTGAGCGTTTCCGGTTGGAGTCCGAGTTGTTCCTACTTAGTCCGCTCGTGTGCATCCGGTATGTGACCTAAGTCACGTTCGGGAGACGGACCGGAGCGGCGGTCGCATCTCCTCCTCATGGCAGTTGGCGTAGTTCGCCAGCGCCGCTCGGTCGACAACCTCGATAGAGCCGCGCGAAGAGCGCAGCCAGCCCATCCGCTCCCATTCGGAGAGATAGCGGCTGATCACCTCGCGCACGCTGCCAAGGTCGAGCGCCAGTTGCTGGTGTGTCTTGGAGACCACCCCCCGCGCATCCGCCTCGGCGAGGAGACGCCGCGCCAAGCGCAAGTCCAGGCTCGCGAAAGCGACCTCGTCCACCAGCATGATGAGGCTCGACAGCAAGTCTCCGTAATTGCCGAGCACGTAGTGCCGGAACTTCGGCGACGAGACCATGAGGCGGTTGAAGACGGTTGCCGGAAGGGCGGCGAGCAAGACGTCGGCCTGGGCCGTGCTCTCGGCCGGAAAGGGGTTGCCGGCGATCAAGCATGACGTGGTGAGCACGCAGGTCTCACCGGGGCCCACCTGATAGAGCATGATCTCGCGGCCCGACTCCGACGTCTTGAACACGCGGGTCTGCCCTTCGACGCACATGACGTAGTTTTGGCAGGTCTGCCCTTGGTAGTAGGCGATGTCGCCTTCGCGCAGACGGTTGAACTGCGTGGCGGCGAGCAACTCCGCCTTGGCTTCCGGCTCGAGTTCGGCGAGCTCCGGAAAGGCATTGAGCCATCGTGTGATCAAGATTTGGTTCGCCATCACGCGCCTGTTCTGTTGGGTGCCGGACACCCCGGGTCGCCCGGGCCAAATAAGCCGGAAAGAGGGGTAACGCGGCAGATCGCCGCTAGGATATGGGAACAACGGCAATCGGGGGATCAAAATGCCGTTACGAGCCGGGCAGCCTCGTCCAGGGCTGGTTAAGCATGGCGCTGGCAGGGCGGGTTGACGCCAGGGCCTGCAAGCCCCTTATGTAATTGTGTCAGCAGGCCGGATGGCCGCTCCGCCAGTATTGCGTATCGGCGGGGAGGAAAGTCCGGGCTCCATGGAAGCACGGTGCCGGATAACCTCCGGCGGGGGCGACCCCAGGGAAAGTGCCACAGAAAGCAAACCGCCCGCCATTGGTGGGTAAGGGTGAAAGGGTGCGGTAAGAGCGCACCGCGTCTTTGGCAACAAAGGCGGCACGGCAAACCCCACCGGGAGCAAGACCAAATAGGGGCGGCGCGGGCGAGATATCGCTCAAGTCTGTTTCCAGACAAGCTGCCCGGGTTGGTTGCACGAGGCGCCTCGCAAGATGCGCCCCAGATGAATGGCCATCACCTCGCTTGCGAGGGACAGAACCCGGCTTACAGGTTTGGTGACATGTTACGGCCGGCGTGAGGGTAAGCCCCTCGCGCCGGCCTCCAATTTCTCGCATCGCTGATTTGACGCTGGCCGCAACCAAAACGGCCGGCGCGGAGGAGGTCCGTGCCGACCGTCTTGTCGGAAGCGCGGGAGGATGTGCGCTTCAGGCTACTCTGTTGCCGGATCAAGCAAGGTCGAAGCGATCTGCGTTCATCACCTTGGTCCAGGCCGTCACGAAGTCGTTGACGAACTTCTCCTTGTTGTCGTCCTGGGCATAGACCTCGGCGTAGGCGCGCAGGATCGAGTTGGATCCGAACACCAGGTCCATGCGCGTCGCCGTCCATTTGACATCGTCGGTCTTGCGGTCGCGGATCTCATAGATGCCGTCTTCCACAGGGACCCACTTGTAGGCCATGTCGGTGAGGTTTACGAAGAAGTCCGCCGTCAACGCGCCCTCACGATCCGTGAAGACGCCGTGCTTGGTGCCGCCGTAGTTGGTACCCATGGCGCGCATGCCACCGACGAGAACCGTCATTTCCGGCGCGGTCAGGCGCATGAGCTGGGTGCGGTCGAGCATCAGCTCTTCCGCCGTGACCACGTAGTCCCCCTTCAGCCAGTTGCGATAGCCATCGGCGAGCGGTTCCAGCGGCTCGAAGGACTCCGCATCGGTCATCTCGTCGGTCGAGTCGCCACGTCCCGGCTCGAACGGCACGGAGACGTCGTACCCGGCGGCTTTCGCGGCCTGTTCGACGCCGACATTGCCGGCGAGCACGATCACGTCGGCGATGCTGGCGCCGGCTTCCTTGGCGATCGGCTCGAGGACGGACAGCACCTTGTCCAGACGCTCAGGCTCGTTGCCTTCCCAGTCCTTCTGCGGGGCCAGGCGGAGACGGGCGCCGTTGGCACCGCCGCGCATGTCAGACCCACGATAGGTACGGGCGCTGTCCCAGGCGGTGGAGACCATTTCGGCGGTGCTGAGGCCACTCGCGGCGATCTTGGCCTTGACGGCGTCCACGTCGTAGTCGGTCGATCCGGCCGGGATCGGGTCCTGCCAGATCAGATCTTCATCGGGTACGTCCGGACCGATGTAACGGGCCTTCGGACCCATGTCGCGGTGGGTCAGCTTGAACCAGGCCCGCGCGAAGGTGTCCTTGAAGTACTCCGGATCGGCCATGAACTTTTCGCAGATCGCCTTGTAGGCCGGGTCGAACCGCATCGCCATGTCCGCATCGGTCATCATCGGGTTGTGGCGCTTGGACGGATCCGTCGCATCGACCGGCATGTCCTCTTCCTTGATACCGATCGGCTCCCACTGATTGGCGCCGGCGGGGCTCTTCTTCAGCCACCAGTCATAGCCGAACAGCAGATCGAAATAGCCCATGTCGAACTGCGTGGGATGGGTGGTCCATGCGCCCTCGAGGCCCGACGTCACAGCGTTGGCAGCTTTGCCTTCCATGTGCGGATTGGCCCAACCTAGGCCCTGCATTTCGGGACCGGCCGATTCCGGATCAGGACCCAGCTCGTCGGCGTTGCCATTGCCGTGGGTCTTGCCCACGGTGTGACCGCCTGCGGTCAGCGCGACGGTTTCCTCGTCGTTCATGGCCATGCGCTTGAAGGTCTCGCGCACCTGGGCTGCCGTCTTCAGCGGGTCGGGCGTGCCGTTCACGCCTTCCGGGTTCACGTAGATCAGGCCCATCTGCACCGCCGCCAGCGGATTCTCCATGGTCATGGGATCTTCGAGGTCCCCATAACGTCCGTCGCTCGGCGCCAGCCACTCCTTCTCGGCGCCCCAATAGGTGTCGATTTCCGGGTGCCAGATGTCCTCGCGGCCGAACCCGAATCCGAACGTCTTCAGGCCCATGGACTCGTAGGCGATGTTGCCGGCAAGGATGATCAGGTCGGCCCAGGAGACCTTGTTCCCGTACTTCTTCTTGATCGGCCAAAGCAGACGGCGCGCCTTGTCGAGGCTGACATTGTCCGGCCAGCTGTTCAGCGGCGCGAAACGCTGGTTGCCGGTGCCGCCACCGCCGCGGCCGTCAGCCAGACGATAGGAACCGGCGGCGTGCCAGGCCATGCGGATCATCAGACCGCCATAGTGGCCCCAGTCGGCCGGCCACCATTCCTGGCTGTCGGTCATCAGCGCGTGCATGTCCTTCTTGAGCGCTTCGACGTCGAGCTTCTTGAGTTCCTCGCGATAGTCGAAGTCCTTGCCCATCGGGTTGGTCTTCGTATCGTGCTGACTGAGGATGTCCAGGTTGAGGGCGTTCGGCCACCAGTCCATCACCGAACTGCCAACCTCGGTAACCGCCCCGTGCATCACTGGGCAGCCGCCGGCCTTATCGACTTTTTGGTCCATGTCTCTCTCCGATCGGGGACTCTTGAGTGGTCTTAAATTGCGCCGGGAAGGCGGCACATTGCGAGCGGCGCACAATAAGTGCAAATCGGAATTGCCTATTGAGGTGATAAGTAGAGCTTATGACCGGCGGACGCGGCCTAATGCCGTGACTTACCGAGAAAATCCTGAAGGTAGCTCAACGTGGCCTCGGGTTGCTCCTCCTGCGGCATGTGCCCACAGCCGTCGACGATGCGCAAAGATGCGTTCGGCAGGGTGCGCCTCAGTCTCAGGCCGATATCCAGCGGCACGATGCGGTCGTGGTCGCACCACATGATGAGTGTGGGCATCGTGATCGTCTTATAGCGCGCGGCGATCTCGTCGAGCCCCTTCGGCATGATCTGGCGCGCGCTGTGGATGATGGCGTGCTTGCCGGCCGCGGTCCGAAGCGGTGCCGCATACGCCTCCACCTCGTCATCCTCGATCTTGCTGTTGTCGAAATAGGCGATCCGGAGCGCGATGCGCGTCTGCACTCTGGGCGGAACCATGCGCACGCCGATATGGGAGACGACAGGCATGTCGAGCATGCGAAAGGCCACCGGGATGTGTTGCGGGTAGGCGATCGTGTCGAGCAACACGAGTTTCGAGATGCGCCCCTTGAGGCGCTGGTTGGCCTCGAGCGCAAGCACGAGCGCAACGCCCCCGCCGAACGAGTGCCCGACAAGCGTCAAATTTCGCAAGTCTCGATCCTCGATCAGTTGAGCCAAAAGCTTCGCCTGGTCGAAGACCGAATAATGATCGTCGAATGGCTTGTCCGACTGGCCGAAGCCTTTGAGATCGACGGCGATGACGTGGTGATTGCGGGCAAGCTGGGGCGCGATATGCCGCCAGGTATAGGTGCTCGCGCCGAAGCCGTGGATGAGGAGGAGAGGGGGCCCGTTGCCCTTCTCTTCATAGAAGAGCTTCACCGGCGCGTCCGGCGGTCCCAGTCGCGCAAATCCCGGGCTGTCGCCGGCGCTTGCGCAAGACCCGAAGGCGATAAGCACAAGGAGCGCGAGGCCGGCTCTGCCGAACGCATCCCTCAAGGCTCTTCCTGCCATTGCCCCAAAGTCCGTCGCCTTGGTCCCGAAGCGCCAATAGGCGCCGCAAATATGCAAACCGTAAGGCCGCCTTAACGAATCAGCTGGGCCCCCGAGCGTTAACCCTTTGCCCTTGTACCGTGCTTCGTATGAAGGCGGCAATTGCTCAGCCACGCGCAAAATCGCGAAGACATTCCCGCGGCTTACCGGCGGTTTCCCGCAGAAACACAACGCATCCCAAGTACTTTCCATTGACGCCCATATGATCCCATGCTATCCCACTAATGCCCGTTCGGTGAGTGGGGTGGGGGAAGACAGGCAGCGCTTCCTTAGAGGCCACGGGGGGATCCAGCGCCGCTTCCTCCACCCATTTTTCCAAGGCGGGCGCCTGCGCCGAAGCGCCGTTTGTTCGTCCAGTCAATCCAGTCGGCTTCGATGCGCGTGAGGGGGAGATGGACCAGTTTGTCTCGACATTCACGAACAAGATCGACACCAAAGGTCGCGTCTCGGTCCCCGCTTCTTTCCGCACAGTCCTGGCTAAGGACGGGCTCGACGGCATCTACTGCTATCCGTCGCTTGATGCCCCTGCGCTCGACGCTGGTGGCCAGCGTCTCATCGATAAGATCAATCATCTGGTCGAAGACCTCGCGCCTTATTCCGATGAGCGCGATCAACTCGCGACTGCGCTCTTCGGCACCAGCGAGATCCTCAGCATCGATCAGGACGGCCGTACGATTCTCCCCGAGCGTTTGCGCGAGCACGCAGGGATCACCAGCCACATCACTTTTGTCGGGTTGGGAGAAAAGTTTCAGCTCTGGGAGCCGAAGCGCTTCGAAACTCATCTCGCGGAGGCACGCAACAAGGTTCGCGACCTTCGCAAGTTACTCGGCGCGGGGCGCCGCGGAAGCGGCGGGCCAGAGGGAGCACGGGAATGATGGCGGGTCACGGCAGCACGGCTGCCGTTGGCGGACCGACCTGCCACATTCCCGTGATGCTCTCCGAGGTCTTGGCCGCGCTTAAGCCCGCGGACGGCGACATCATTGTCGACGGCACGTTCGGCGCTGGCGGCTATGCGCAAGCCATTCTCGATGCAGCCGACTGCAAGCTCATCGCCATCGATCGTGATGCGGAAGCCTTTCGCCTCGGTGGCGCGCTCGCGGAAGCGTATCCGGGGCGCCTCATGGCCGTGCTCGGCCGCTTCAGCGAAATGGAGGCGATCGCCGCGAGCGAGGGCTTCGAGCGCGTCGACGGCGTGACGCTCGATCTCGGCGTGTCCTCCATGCAGCTCGACCAGGCTGAGCGCGGATTCTCCTTCGCGCATGACGGCCCGCTCGACATGCGCATGGGCGCCGAAGGCCCCACCGCGGCCGACATCGTCAATACGCTCCCAGAGGCAGAACTCGCTGATATCATTTACATTCTCGGTGAGGAGCGGAGGTCGCGCGCCATTGCCAAGGCCATCGTGGCGCGCCGCGCCGAGGCCCCGATCGCACGGACCGGCGAGCTTGCCGACATCGTCGTCGGTGTGATCGGTCGCAAGCGCGACGAGACCAAGCACCCCGCGACCCGGACTTTTCAGGCGCTCCGCCTTTATCTCAATGCGGAGCTCGACGAGCTGGCAAAAGGCCTCTCGGCCGCCGAGCGGCTGCTCGAAACGGGGGGGCGGCTCGTGGTCGTCACCTTCCATTCCCTCGAGGACCGCATCGCCAAGCGCTTCTTTGCCAGCCGTAGCGCGCCGGGCCCCAAGGGCTCACGGCACCTGCCGGACCAGGCCGGCGAAACATTTGCGCCAAGCTTCCAGCTTCTTAACCGTCGTCCTTTAGAACCCAGTAACGATGAGATTCGGCGGAACCCGCGGGCCCGCTCGGCGCGGCTCAGGGCCGGCGAGCGCACCGCGGCGCCCGCCCATCCGCTCGATCTCGGGGCGCTCGGGGTGCCGAGGGTGCCGCATTGAGGGTGGCGCAGGTCATGTAAGGGGGAACGCGCGAAGTCAGTCCGCGCGTGAGTGTCATGTTGCGTTTCGTGAATATCTGCCTCGTGCTCGGTCTCGTGGCGCTCGCCTACGTCATCTATCAGGTGAAATACGAGGCCCGAGGTCTCGACGAGCGGATCATCGTCCTCAACAAGCAGATCGACGAAGAGCGGGACTCGCTTGCCGTGCTGCGCGCGGAATGGAGCCTGCTCAATCGGCCTGATCGCATCGAGCGGCTCGCCAAGAAATATCTCAAGCTCGCCCCGGCCCGTCCCCAGCAGCTCGTGATCCTCGATGAGGTGAAGGACCGCGACTTCGAGCGTGGCATCAAGTCGGCATCCGCGGCACCCCTGAAAGCTGCTTCGAACTAGAGCGGTACGGACCTTGCGCGAGACCGACAGATCCGACCCAGCAGAGGCGCGCGCCGCGCGGGCTTACCATGCCCGCTGCCGCTACCGGTTCCGCTTGGCATGCCTCGGCTTCGCCTTGGCCTTCGTTCTCCTCGGTGGGCGACTCATCTCGCTCGGCTTCGCCGGCACCGGGAAGAGCCACGGCGGCTTTTACGACATCTCGACGACCATCCACCGGCCTGACATCCTCGACCGCAACGGACGGCTGCTTGCCACCGACATCCGAGGCGCCACCCTTTACGCCGATCCGAAGAAAGTCATCGATTCCGACGAGGTCGCCGACGAGGTCGGGAGCGTGCTCCCCGACGTCAACGTCGACAGCTTGCGCAAACGGCTGAAGGCCGGTGGCCGCTTCGTACGCATCGCCCGCGAGCTGACCCCGACGCAGCAGTCCGAGATCTATGAGCTTGGGCAACCCGGACTCGGCTTCATCGAGGAATATCGCCGCGTTTATCCGATCGGCTCCACCGCAAGCCATGTGGTCGGTCTTGTCGATGTCGACAATCGGGGCATCGCCGGCATCGAGAAATTCATCGACGAGAATCCGCAACTCACCATGGCGAGCCCGGAGACCCCCTCAGGCGAGGAGACGGTGACGATCTCTCTCGACATCGGCGTCCAGTACGTCCTGAGGGAAGAACTGATGAAGGCCATGAAGACCTTCGAGTCCAAGGCCGCCGCCGGCATTGTCATGGACGTTCACTCCGGCGAGGTGCTGGCGCTCGCCTCGCTGCCGGACTACGACCCGAACCATCGCGAGCAGGCACTCGACAAGGACCGGCTGAACCGCATCGGCTTCGGCACCTATGAGATGGGCTCGGTGTTCAAGGTGTTCACCGTCGCCGGCGTGCTCGACCTGGGACTCGCCTCGCTCAACACGCGCTACGACGCCACCAACCCCATCCACTATGGGGGGTTCACCATCCACGATTTCCACGGCATGCACCGCCCGCTCACCGTGCCCGAGGTCTTTATTCATTCCTCGAACATCGGCGCGGCGAAGATGGCGCTGCAAATGGGCGTCGACCGACACCGCGCCTTCCTCAAGAAACTCGGCTTGCTGACCCCGGTCACCACCGAACTTGGCCCCAGTGCTGCGCCCATCCTCCCGCAGCATTGGCAGAAGCTGACCACCATGACCATCGCCTTCGGGCACGGTCTATCGGTCACGCCGCTGCAACTCGCCACCTCGACGCTGCCTATCGTCAACGGCGGCATCGCCGTGCAGCCGACCTTCTTGCTGCGGTCGCGCGAAGAGGGAATGGCCGAAGGCCATCGCGTGCTGAAGGCCACGACCAGCGCGGACATGCTCAAGATCATGCGCATGAACGTGGTGAAGGGCACGGGCAAGCACGCCAATGCCGAAGGCTATCGCGTCGGCGGCAAGACGGGCACGGCCGAAAAGGTGGTTCATGGGCGCTATTCGAGATCGGCGCTGCTCACGAGCTTCCTCTCCACGTTTCCGACGGACGATCCGCAATATCTCGTGCTCGTCATGCTCGACGAGCCGCAGCGGGTTGCTGCCACCAAAGGTTACGCGACGGCCGGCTGGAACGCCGCGCCGACCGTTGGCAAGATCGTGGCCCGGATCGGCCCGATCCTCGGCGTGCAGCCTAAGCTCGATATTGCCGCGCGCTAGTTTGACGCCACGGTTTCTGCCACCTATTAGAAGTCTTTCCCGCATCGCGGGATTTTGGCCAAGCCCTTGAATTTCTCAAGGAAACGGCCCTTCACGGGGTCTAGGCGGAACATGACTCTGGGTGAGTTGATTGGGCCGGACGCGAAGCTGCCCGCACCTGTGCACGCCGTGCCTATTTCGGGCCTTGCGGCAGACAGCCGGGAGGTAGAGCCCGGCTATCTGTTCGCGGCGCTACCGGGCGTGAACACCGACGGCGCGCGCTTCATCGCCGATGCCATAGGGCGGGGTGCTGCGGCCATTCTCGCGCCCGAAGGGACCGTGCTTCCGGATGCTGGCGTCCCGCTCGTGACCGATGCCGATCCGCGGCGGCGGCTTGCGCTCATCGCCGCCCGCTTCTTCGGTCTTCAGCCTGAGACGGCCGTGGCCGTTACCGGGACCAACGGCAAGACCTCTGTGGCCGCCTTCGTGCGCCAGCTTTGGGCCGCGCAAGGGTATCAAGCTGCGAGTCTTGGCACTGTCGGTGTCGTGGGGCCGCGCGGCGCGCAAACCTTGCGGCACACGACGCCCGAGCCGATCGAGCTTCACGCCATCCTCGCAGATCTTGCCCGCGACGGCGTCACCCACCTCGCGCTTGAGGCCTCCAGTCACGGTTTGCAGCAGCGCCGCATCGACGGCGTGCCGCTGAAAGCCGGCGCCTTCACCAACATCTCCCGTGACCATTTGGATTATCACGCGAGCTTCGAGGAGTACTTCGCGCAGAAGCTTCGCCTGTTCCGCGAGCTCCTGCCCCCGGGGGCCGGGGCTGTCGTCGACATGGACAGCGAGGGTGGTCTGCGCGTCGCTGAAGAAGCGAAGGTGCGCGGGCTCGAGCTGATTACGGTTGGCCATGCTGGAGATACCTTGCGTCTTGTCTCCAGCGACATCGACGGCTTCGCGCAAACGCTCGTCATCGAATATGACGGCAAGCGCCACACCGTGCGCCTACCTCTGGTCGGCAGCTTCCAAGCCGCCAACGCGCTCGTCGCGGCGGGCCTCGCCATGGCCACGGGCGCCCGCGCCGAAGATGTGCTCCCGCACCTCGCCGATTTGCGCGGGGCGCGCGGACGACTCGACCTCGCCGGCACGGCGCCCAGCGGCGCGCCCATCTTCGTCGACTATGCCCACACGCCGGACGCGCTCGCCAAGGCGCTCGATGCGTTGCGGCCTTATGTGGAGAGCCGCCTCCTGGTTGTGTTCGGCTGCGGCGGCGACCGCGACAAAGGCAAGCGGCCACAGATGGGGGCTGCCGCTATGTCCAGGTCCGACCTCGCGATCGTCACCGACGACAATCCTCGGAGCGAGGATCCTGCGCAAATTCGCCGGGAGATCCTGGCGGCGGCGCCAGAGGCACTCGAGATCGGCGACCGCGCGCAAGCCATCGCCGAGGCCGTTGCTATGTTAAGAAAGGGCGATGTGTTGCTCGTGGCCGGCAAGGGGCACGAGACCGGTCAGACCATTGGTGCGACCGTCATCCCGTTTTCCGATCACGACGCGGTGTCTGCCGCGTTGGCTGAAGAGGCGAAACTTGGCTGATCCGCTTTGGACCATAGGGGAGATTGTGGCCGCCACAGGCGGAACGTGCTCTGGGGTGGACACCGCGCCCGTCGCGGGCTTCTCCATCGATAGCCGCACTCTCGTCCCCGGCGAGGGCTTCGTCGCCATCCGCGGGGAGAACCGCGACGGTCATGCGTTCGTCGACGCGGCGCTCAAGGCGGGCGCCGCCTGTGCCGTCGTCGAGAGCAGCTTCCCGTCCGGCGATGAGGAGCGGCTGGTGCGCGTCGCCGACACCTTCGCCGCACTCAACGATCTAGGCCGGGTGGGCCGCGCGCGGGTGGATCGCGCCGTCGTCATCGGCGTCACCGGCAGCGTCGGCAAGACCGGCACGAAGGAA